>Ga0299907_10000402_pt1 | contig 20658 bp, 17 predicted proteins | sample RVTome_16_FD_198680 | JGI IMG/M metagenome (GOLD analysis project Ga0299907, IMG submission 198680) | Soil microbial communities from uranium-contaminated site in the Upper Colorado River Basin, Wyoming, United States - RVT152D67 (version 2) ...
GATGGGTTGGGCTCCGCCGCGCGTACCACGCATGGGGTGCGTAAACGGTTCCGTCCGGCCGGCATCCGGCGGCAGGCCGCCTGGCTCTGGGGCGCCCGGGGGCCACTGCTATACTCGGCGCCACCCCGCCAGACTCATGTCGCGGCGCCCGCGCCGCCCGTCAAGCGCAGGAGGTCGCATCAGGATGCTGACCGAGAATCCGTCGGAGACCGCGTCGCCGACGCCGCACCACGCCCCCAAGCCGGGCGACCTCGACGAGCTCATCTGCTACTTCGAGGGCCAGTTCGTGCCAATGCGCGAGGCGAAGGTCAGCATCATGACCCACGCCTTCATGTACGGCACCGCGACCTTCGAGGGAATCCGCGCGTATTGGAACGAGGACCAGCAGCGGCTGTACGGGCTCAAGATCCGCGAGCACGTCGAACGGATCCGCCAATCGTGCCGGATCCTGCTCATGGACGACGTTCCGAGCGTCGACACGCTGACCGGGCTGATCATCGAGACCGTTCGCCGCAACGGGTTCCGGTCCGACGCCTACATCCGGCCGTCGTTCTACAAGTCGACCCGGGCGATCGGCGTCCGGCTCCACGAGCTCGCCCACGAGCTGTACATCATCGCCGTGCCGTTCGGTAACTACATCGACACGGAAGCCGGCGTGCGGGTGATGACCTCGTCCTGGCGGCGAAACATGGACGATGCGCTGCCGGCCCGCGGCAAGATCGTGGGCGGCTACGTCAACATGGCCTTCCAGAAGTCGGAAGCGGAGCTCAACGGCTTCGACGAGGCGGTCGTGCTGACGGCGGACGGCCACGTCAACGAGGCCTCTGCTGCCAACCTGTTCATGGTCCGCGACGGCGTTGCCTATACCCCGCCCGTCAGCGACGACCTGCTCGAGGGCGTCACTCGCAAGGCGCTCTTCGAGATCCTGCTCAACGAGAAGATCCCGCTCGAGGTCCGCTCGATCGACCGGTCCGAGCTGTACATCGCCGACGAGGTGCTGCTGTGCGGCACCGGCGTCCAGGTCTCGCCGGTCGTCGAGGTCGACCACCGAAAGGTCGGCTCGGGGACCGTCGGCCCGATCTCGTCGGTCATCCGGGAGCGGTACTTCGACGCGGTCCGCGGCCGTCTCCCCGAATACGGCCAGTGGCTGACCCCGATCGAATAGCGTTCGCCGAGGCGCCGGCCTTCAGCCGGGCGGGGCGAGCGCCGGCGTGTCGCGCCCGATCGTGATCACGATGTCGGCGCCGACCGTCGGATCGGTGCGCCGCAGGACGTCGACCTCGAAGCGGCGCTCGAGGTAGCGGATCGTCTGGGGGAACGCGTCGGGGGCCGCGTTGTACACGACGATCCGGGTGGTGGCCGGAACCGCGCCCTCCGGCTGCTGGCGTGGGGCCGACGCGGCCAGCCCATAGAACGACAGGTAGCCCGCCAGCCGCGTCCCGCGGCCGCTGTCATCGGTCCCGTTGAGCACCCAGATGCTGGCGCCCTCCTGGGCCAGCCGCTGGCGTTGCTCCTCGTCGGCCGGGCTGCCCCTGAACGCGTTGGTGACCGCGGCGCGGATCTTCGCGACGTCGGGGATGATGATGTAGCCGCGCGGGCTCGACAGGACCTCGGTCGCGTACAGCGGCGGCGCAAAGATGTACGAGCGAACGTTGCGCGTATCGACCGACGAGGCGAGGCCCAGCAGGTCGTCGAGCTGGTCGACCGGGATGTCGGTCCGGACGGCCGACTTGAGCGCCTCCACGAGCTCGGGGATCCGTGGGATGAGCTCGACCGGGTCGGCCTGCTCGCGCATGGCGAGCAGGAGACGCTGCTGGCGTGCCCCACGGTCGAAATCATCGGACGTGTGACGCGAGCGTGCGTAGCGCAGCGCCTGGTCCCCGTTCATGTGCTGGAGGCCGCTCGGGATGTACAGGCGCAGGGCGCGCCCGCGGTCGCCCGGGTACTGGTCGTCGACGACCGGGACCTGCACGTTGATCGTGACGCCGCCGACCGCGTCCACGACCTTCTTGAAGCCCTCGAAGTTGACCTCGACGAAGTACTTGATGTCGAGCCCGTAGAGCTCGCCGAGGATCGCCTTGAGCCCGTTGTAGCCGCGCGTCCGGTTGGTGCCCGGATAGAGGTCCTCGCGGTTGCGCACGGCCTGGAACCAGCCGTTGATCTTGCCCGCGTAGACCCGGCCGAACAGCCGCCGCGCGGGCCCGTCCGGGATCGGGACGTCGACCGTATCGCGCGGGACCGTGAACATCGCGACCTGGCGGGTCTCCGGGTTGACCGAGACGACGATGAGCGTGTCGGTGTTGAACGAGCCCTCCTGCGGCCGCTGGTCGCTTCCGATGAGCAGGATGTTGAGCTGCTCCTTCCCGTCCCACGGCGGGATCGTGACGTTCGGAACGGCACTCCCGACGGGGGTCGGTTCGGGGGTGATGGCCGGCGCCCGCGTGGCCCCCGGGTCCGGGGTGGTGCCGGGATCGGCGGACGGGCCTGCTGACGGGTCGGCCTCGCAGTCCTCGTCGAGCTGGTCCTCACCGATGAAGATGCAGCCGCCCTGGAGCAGGTCCATCGCGAGCATGTCGTAGCGCGCGACGACCACGTGCGTCCCGCTCATGACGAGGACGATCGCGAGCAATCCCGCGATCGACAGCGGGTTGCCGGGGAGGCGCGCCGGCCCGAGTCGCCCGGTGCCGGCGGCCGCATAGGTGTTGAGATAGGCCGCGACGCGATAGGCATCGACGATCGCGACGAGGCGGTAGACGAGCGCCACGATGTTCAGCCAGAACACCGACGAGAGGATCGTCGGGTTGAGCACGAGCGACACGAGCTCGCGGTCGTCGAGACGCAGTGCGATTCCGCCGACCAGCGCGACCAGGAGGATCGGGGCGGCGGCGAACCCGAGGGCGCGATACGGCGCGCCGGCGTACCAGTGACCGAGTCCCGGGAACAGGAGCGACAGGAAGGCCGCGGCGAACGCGGACTTGGCGCGCGGCGGCGCCCCCTGCTGGCGGTGCATCGCGGGTAGGATACTCGGAACCTGCCCGGGGTCGCGGAGGCGTCGGCGTCGAGACGCCGGTCCACGCGTGCCCGATCACCACGAGGCTGCATGTTCCGTCCGATCGACCAAAAACCGGATCTGGTCGCGCAGGAGCACGAGCTCCTCGCCCTGTGGCACGAGCGTCGGACGTTTGCGCGCCTGCGCGCCCAGCTGGCGGGCAAGCCGCGCTGGAGCTTCCTCGACGGCCCGATCACCGCGAACAACCCGATGGGCGTCCATCACGCGTGGGGCCGCACGTACAAGGACCTCTTCCAGCGGTACCACGCGATGCTCGGCGAGGACCAGCGCTTCCAGAACGGGTTCGACTGCCAGGGGCTGTGGGTCGAGGTCAACGTCGAGCGCGACCTCGGCTTCACGAGCAAGCGCGACATCGAGGATTACGGCATCGCCGAGTTCGTCTCGCTGTGCAAGCAGCGGGTCCTGACCTTCGCGGCACGCCAGACCGAGCAGTCGATCCGGCTCGGGATGTGGATGGACTGGAACGACCCCGACGTGCTGCGTCACCTGCGCGACCAGCTCGCGCTCGATCCCGGCCAGGTCGTCACGATCGAGGGCCCCGACGGGCCGGTCACCGACACCGTCGAGATGCTCGTGGGGAGGCTCGGGATGCCCGAGGTCGGTGGCTCGTACTTCACGTTCAGCAACGAGAACAACGACCTCATCTGGGGCTTCCTGGCGGAGTGCCATGCCCGCGGCTGGCTTTACAAGGGCCACGACACGATGCCGTGGTGCGCACGGTGCGGGACCGGGCTGTCCCAGATGGAGATGAACGAGGGTTACCAGGACAAGGAGGACCCGGGCCTCACGATCCGCCTGCCGCTCATCGACCGGCCGGGCGAGTCGCTGCTCGTCTGGACGACGACGCCGTGGACGCTCACCTCGAACGTGGCTGCGGCCGTCGGCCCGGCCCTGCGCTACGTGAAGGTCCGCCAGGGCGACGAGTTGCTGTGGCTCGGCAAGGGGACACTCGCCTCGGCCCTGACCGGCCCGTTCGAGGTCGTCGAGGAGCGCTCCGGCTCCGACCTCGTCGGCTGGCGCTACGAAGGCCCGTTCGACGACCTGCCGGCGGTTCGCGCCGCGTTCGCCGAAGGGACGCGCGACGAACCGGGAACGCCGTACGTCCATCGCGTCGTGGCCTGGGAGGAGGTCGGCGAGGAGGAGGGGACCGGCATCGTCCACATCGCGCCGGGCTGTGGTGCGGAGGACTACCAGATCGGCAAGGCGCTCGGCCTCCCGATCATCGCCCCGCTCGACGAATCGGGGATCGTGGTCGACGGGTTCGGCTCCCTGTCTGGGCGGGACGTGCGCGACGTTGCGGACCCCATCGTGGAGCACCTCCGGCGCGAGGGACGCTTCTACCACCTCCAGCCCTACCACCACCGCTATCCGCATTGCTGGCGCTGCAACACGCCACTCGTCTTCCGCCTCGTCGACGAGTGGTACATCAGCATGGGCCCGGTCTACGACCAGCCTCGCGAGACGCTCACGACCGAGCAGGTCGACGCCAGCCTCCGCTACCAGATCATGGAGATCGTCGACCGGATCCGCTGGATCCCGGACTTCGGCTACGAGCGCGAGCTCGACTGGCTGCGCAACATGCACGACTGGATGATCAGCAAGAAGCGCTACTGGGGGCTGGCCCTGCCGATCTACGACTGCACGGCGTGCGGCACGATCAACGTCATCGGCGGCCGCGAGGAGCTCCGTGAGCGCGCGATCGCGGGCTGGGACCAGTTCGAGCGACACACGCCCCACCGGCCGTTCATCGACGCGGTGAGGATCGCCTGCCGAACGTGCGGCGAAACGGTCGAGCGGATCAAGGACGTCGGCAACCCGTGGCTGGACGCGGGGATCGTGCCGTTCTCGACGCTCCACTACCGCGAGGAGCCCGAGTACTGGGCGAAATGGTTCCCCGCCGATTTCATCACGGAGAGCTTCCCAGGCCAGTTCCGGAACTGGTTCTACTCGATGCTCGCGATGTCGACGGTCCTGCGCCGCGAGGAGCCCTTCCGAACGATCTTCGGGTACGCCACGCTGTTCGGCGAGGACGGCCGGCCGATGCACAAGAGCTGGGGCAACTCGATCGAGTTCGACGAGGCGGCCGAGCGCATGGGCGTCGACGTCATGCGCTGGATGTACGCGAAGGCGCGCCCCGAGGACAACATCCTGTTCGGCTGGCACGCAGCCGACGAGGCCCGCCGCGAACTGCTCGTGCTGTGGAACGTGTACGCGTTCTTCGTACGGTATGCCCGGCTGGCCGGCTGGACGCCCAGCCGCGGCATCGACGAGGAGATCCGTGCGGCGGGGACGTGGCCGCTGCTCGACCGCTGGATCCTGTCGCGCTCGGCCGGCGTGGCAGCGGACGTCGGCGCGCGGCTCGCGGACTTCGATGCCCTGGGCGCGACACGCGCCGTCAGCGAGTTCATCGACGACCTCTCGACCTGGTACCTGCGCCGGTCCCGCGATCGCATGCGCCAGGGCGCCGACCCGGCCGACCGGCAGGCGGCGTTCGCGACGCTCCACGCCGCGCTCGTGACGCTCAGCCGGACCCTCGCCCCGATCCTGCCCTTCCTGTCCGAAGCGCTGTACCAGAACCTGATCGTGTCGGTCGTGCCGACCCTTCCCGACAGTGTTCATCTGACATCCTGGCCGGCTTCCGAAACGGCGGAGTTCCGGGACGTGGATCTCGAACGGGCGATGGAGACCACGCGCGGCGCCGTCGAGCTGGCCCGGACGCTCCGCGGCCAGGCTGGCCTCCGCATCCGCCAGCCGCTGGCCCGGGCCTGGCTGGCCGTGCCCGATCGCGGCGTGCATCTCGACGACGTCCTGCTGGAGCTCATCGCGAAGGACGTCAACGTCAAGTGGATCGAGGTCATCGCCGACGGCTCGACGCTCGTCGAGCGGCGCGTGAAGCCGCTCCTCCCGAAGATCGGGCGGAAGCTCGGACCGGCGATCCCGGCGGTCATGGCGGCCGCCCGCGAGGGTGCCTTCGAGATTGGGGCCGACGGCTCGGTGACGCTGGCCGGCGTGACCCTCGCCCCCGACGAGGTCGAGGTCCAGGCCACGCCCCGACCGGGCACGGCCGTCGCCGAGAACGACGGGCTCGTCGTGGTGCTCGATACCGAGCTCACGCCGGAGCTGCGGGCCGAGGGCGACGCGCGCGAGTTGCAGCGCGCCATCCAGGACCTGCGCAAGGAGGCGGAGCTCGAGCTCGACGACCGCATCGACCTGTGGGTCGACGGGCTCGACCCGGCGGTCGCCGCGCACCTCGATGCCGTCGCCAGCGAGACGCTCGCTGAGGTCGCCCGGGGCACGCCGCCGGATGGCGTTCGAGCGGCGAACGTCGGGCTCGATTCGGGGAGCGTCGGGATCGCCTTGCGCCGCCGCTCGGGCGGCGGGTAGGCTCGTGGGGGCGGTGGACGGATCGAGCGACGGAGACGAAGAGCTGGACCACGTGCGGGCAGGAACGACGACCGGGCCACGCCCTGCGCACGCGGGCCGTCCAATGACCCATTGGGGCCTGTTCATCGGCCTTGCGGCGGCCGTGGTCGCGATCGACCAGCTGACCAAGGCCTGGCTGGTGGCCACCGTCGATCCGGGCGGGGCGATCGAGGTGATCGGCAATTGGCTGCGGCTCGTCCACGGCCGCAACGACGGGGGGCTGTTCGGGCTCTTCAGCGGCTCCGCCGAGATCCTGGCGCTCGCCTCGCTCGGCGTCATCGGCCTGATCGTCGTCTACCACGGCCGGTCCCGGCCCAGCCTGCTGCTCTCGACCGCGCTCGGCCTGTTGCTCGGGGGCGCGATCGGCAACCTGCTCGATCGGATCCGGCTGGGCTACGTCATCGACTTCGTCGATGCCGGCATCGGCGATCTGCGCTTCTACACGTTCAACGTGGCGGACAGCGCGATCAGCGCGTCGATCCTGCTGCTGATCCTGCTGGCCCTCTTTCCGGCCCTCGCCGGCCACCCGACCGAAGGGACCGATGCCTGAGCCGTCGGGCGGCGCGGCCGTCGGGATCCGCACGGTGCGAGTGCCGGACGGCGGCCGCGGACGGGTCGACCGGGTCGTGGCCGACGCCACGGGTCTCTCGCGAAGCTACGTCCAGAAGCTCATCTCCGGCGGCCGCCTGACCGCGGCGGGGCATCCCGTGCGGGCCAACGCGATCGTCGACCCAGGCACCGAGCTGTCCCTCGACGTCCCGCCGCCGGAGCCGCTCGACCTTGCCCCGGAACCCGATATCCCCGTCGCGGTGGTGTACGAGGATGAGGACCTGCTGATCGTCGACAAGCCGGCCGGCCTCGTCGTCCACCCGGCCGCCGGCCACGCCGGGGGCACGCTCGTCAATGCGCTGCTCGGGCGCGCCGGCGGCGCCGAATACGGCGGGATTGCGGGGGTGCAGCGGCCGGGCATCGTCCACCGCCTCGACCGCGACACGAGCGGGCTGCTGATGGTCGCCCGCCACGACCGGGCGCAGGCCGCGCTGATGGCCCAGCTGAAGGCGCGCCGGATCAAGAAGACGTACCAGGCCCTCGTCCTCGGCGCGGTGGCCGCGGCGGTCGGGCGGATCGAGGCTCCCATCGGGCGCGATCCGAAGCACCGCACACGGATGGCCGTCGTGCCCGACGGCCGCCCGTCGGTCACCGGCTACCGGGTTCGTGAACGGCTGCCCGGCTGGACGCTCCTCGAGGTCGATCTCGTCACCGGGCGCACCCACCAGATCCGGGTCCACCTCGATGCCATCGGCCACCCGGTGGCCGGCGACCCGGTGTACGGGACCGGGACCTCGAGGCGCGGGCCTGCTGGACTCGAGCGACTGTTCCTGCATGCCTGGCGGCTGGAGCTCGCGTCTCCGTCCGACGGGCGGCTGATCCGGGCCACGGCGCCGCTGCCGCCCGGTCTCGAGACCGTGCTCGAACGACTTCGCCGCACGGAGACCGGGCGATGACCGATCGGACGATCGGCGGGGACGGCCGGTTGGCCGGTCCGATCCATGAGCACGTCGACGTCTCGGAGGATCCGGGCCGGCCAGACTTCGTCATCGACGGCGCGCCCGGCGCGATCCTGGCGATCATCTCGGGGCCCTCGGGCGTCGGCAAGGACACGATCATCGACGTGATGCGCCGGCGCGAGGCTGCGTCAGGCCAGGAGGGGCGGAGACACTACGTCGTCACGGTCACGACCCGCGCGCCGCGCGCAGGGGAGGTCGACGGCGTCGATTACCACTTCGTCTCGCGCGAGGAGTTCCTCAAGATGCGTGCCGCGCGCGGGTTCCTCGAGGCCAACGAGGTCCACGGCAACTGGTATGGCTCGCCGCGCGACCAGGTCCGTGAGGCGCTCGTGGCCGGCCGCGACGTCATTCTCAAGATCGACGTGCAGGGTGCGCAGGTGGTCAAGGAGCAGGTGTCCGAGGCGTTGCTGATCTTCGTGATCCCGCCGTCGCTCGAGACGTTGTTCTCGCGCCTGCGGACTCGGGCGACCGAGACGGCCGATCAGCTCGAGCTGCGCCAGCGGAACGCGGCGATCGAGCTCGCCCGGCAGGACGACTACGACCACGTGGTGGTCAATGAGACCGGCCAGGTCGAATCGACGGCGGCCCGGATCGACGAGATCATCGCCGAGGAGCATCGCCGCTACCCGGCCCGCCGGGTCCGCGTCTAGCAGTGAAGCCGGCGCCCGCCGCTGGGCTGGATCTCGGCCTGGACCCCGGGTCCGACGAGGCGCCGGATGCCAGGGCCGGGGGGAACCGTCCCCGCTACGTCGAGGTCGCCATCGACGCGGCGGGCGCCGGTGGTGCGCGAACCTACACCTACGCGGTGCCCGCCCACCTGGCCGACCTCGAAGCCGGCGAGGCGGTCCTCGTCGAATTCGGCAGGCGGCAGGCCCTGGCGATCGTGCTGGGGGACGTGGGACAGTTGCCCGCCGGTGTCGACGCGAAGTCGGTCGCCGAGCGCGTGCGCGCCGACGGGCCGTTGCTGCCGGCACGGGGGCTCGCCCTGGCTCGCTGGATCTCCGACCACTATCTGGTCGCTCCCGCTCTCGTCCTTCGGGCGATGCTGCCGCCCGGGATGCTCGAACGCCTGGAGCTCATGGTCGAGCGCACGCCGGGCGTGGACGACCCGGCATCCGCGGCCGATCCCGTCAGCGTCGATCTCCTCGAACAGCTCGGGTCCGGACCGCGCCGCGCCCGTGACCTCGCGGCACCGGAGGGTCGAGCCGGCCTGCTTCGACGCCTGAGGGCGCTCGAGGAGCGCGGCCTCGTTGCACTCGACTGGACGCTCATCGCCGCCGCGGCCGGCCCCCGTTTCGAGCGCTGGATCGAGGTGACCGGCGAAGGCCGAACGGCGGCTGCGCACCTGGCTGCCGGCGAGTGGCGCCGCGGACGGAGACTCGGACACCGGCAGGCGGATGCCCTGGGCGAGCTGGTGGCCGCCCCGCCTGGCGGGATCGCCGGCGCGGAGCTCGCCCGGCGGCACCGCAGCGGGGCGCTCGCCGGGCTGGTCCGGCGCGGCCTCGCGACCGCCGACGTCCGTGAACGACCGCGCCGGCCGCTGGAGGCCCGACCTGCCGGTCGGCGCGGCGGGCGCCCGGAGGGCGCGCCGCTCAGTCCCGAGCAGGACGAAGCACTCGCGACGATTCGAGCTGCGATGGCGGCACGCGACGCGACGCCGCTCCTGCTCGAGGGCGTGACCGGCGGAGGCAAGACCGCCATCTACGTCGAGGCGATCTCGGCGATGCTCGACGCCGGGCGCCCGGCCCTCGTGCTCGTCCCCGAAATCGCCCTGGCGACGCCGCTCGTCGACCGGCTGCGAGCCGACCTCGACGCCGACATCGCGCTCGTCCACTCGGGCCTCGGCGAGGGCGAGCGGGCGGACGAGTGGCGGCGGATCCGGGCCGGCACCGTGCCGATCGTGGTCGGCACGCGTCTGGCCGTCCTCGCGCCGCTTGCCGATGTCGGTCTGGTCATCGTCGACGAGGAACACGAGGCGGCCTACAAGTCCGACCGGACACCGCGACTCCAGGCCCGCGACACGGCGATCGAGCTCGGGCGCCTGGCGGGTGCGGCCGTCGTCCTCGGCTCGGCGACGCCGGCCGTCGACAGCGCGGGCCGGGCGGCGGCCGGCACGTATCGGCGGGTCGTGCTGCCGGCCCGCCTGTCGGGCGCGCCACCGGTGGTCGAGGTCGTCGACCTGCGGGCGGAGCTGGCGGCCGGCAACCGGGGCCTCCTGTCGGCCCGCCTGGCGGAGGCGCTCACGGGGCTCGACACGGGTTTCGGCGACCAGGCCATCCTGGTGCTCAACCGGCGCGGCAGCGCATCGGTCGTGCTGTGCCGGGATTGCGGCCACGTGCAGGCCTGTCCCGACTGCGAACGGCCGCTCGTCTACCACCAGGCCGGGACGACGCTCCGCTGCCATCACTGCGGACGGGCGACGCCGCTGGCGACGCGCTGCCCCAACTGTGCTTCGCCGCGGATCCGCTACCTGGGCGGTGGGACCGAGCGCGTCGAGCGGGAGGTGCGGGCGGCGTTTCCGGAATTGCGCGTCGGCCGGCTCGACCGCGACGTCGTCGAGCGGCGCGGGGCCGCGGACCGCGTGATCGATGCCTTCGCCGGCGGCCGGCTCGACGTGCTCGTCGGCACGAGCCTCGTCGCGAAGGGTCTTGACATCCCGAACGTCACGCTCGTCGGCGTCGTCTCGTCGGACGTCGCCCTGAACCTGCCCGACGAGCGGGCGGCGGAGCGGACCTACCAGTTGCTCGCCCAGGCCGTCGGGCGGGCCGGACGGGGCGACCGGCCGGGGCTCGCGGTGCTCCAGACCTACCAGCCGGACCACCCGGCGATCCAGGCCGTCGCGCGCGGCGACGCCGGTCGCTTCTATGAATCCGAGCTCGCCCTGCGGGCCCGGTTCGGGTCGCCGCCGTTCGGGCGACTGGTCAAGCTGACCGTCGGGATCGCCGACCGGGAGGCGGCCGAGCGTGCAGCCACCGAGATGGCCGACCGGCTTCGCGTCCGAGCGGTCGAACGGGGAGCCGGCGTCACCGTGGTCGGGCCCGCGCCGGCCTACATTGCGCGCCGTGCCGATCGCTGGCGGTGGAACGTCGTGCTGCGCGGCGAGGACCCCGCGGCGCTGCTCGACGGCGGCCTCGAACCGCCGTGGTCGGTCGACGTGGACCCGGAGTCGCTGCTGTAGCGTGACCGGCGCCGCCAGTCGTGCGAGGATGGGGGTTCACGACGAGGAGGCGGCCAGATGGACGACAAGAGCAACGCGACGAACGACCCGGCGAGCGAGTCCACGACGCCGAACGCGGATGAGACGTTCACGTTCAGTGGCGAGGACACCCCCGGCACGCAGGACGAGGACGGCCATGACGGTTCGCGGGGAGCGGCCGGCAACGTGATCGAGTCGATTCGCGGCGCGGTCGACGAGCTGGCCGAGCGGGCCGGACCCACGGTCCGCGACCTCTCGGCGCGCGCCGCCCCGACCGTTCGCCAGGTCACCGCGAAGGCGGCGGAGCTCACGGCGACGGCGGCCGTGAAGGCGGCTCCCCTGGTCAAGCGCGCCGGCGAGGCGACGGCCGAGGCCAGCACGAAGCTCGCCGAGAAGTCACGTGGCTGGGCGGCCGACCTGCGCTCGCGGGAGGATCACGGCGACGAAGGAACTGCGCCGAGTGACGCGGCCGCGCCGACCGCGGAGTCGGCGTCCCCCGCGGAACCGTCCGGATCGACCGCGACGCCGCCCTTCGAGACGACCGCCGAGACCGGCACGGCGGACGAGCGCCGGGCCACCGACACCGAGGGCTGAGGCGACCCCGGGCCGACGGGACGAACGGGTCGCTTCGCTATACTCGGACGCATGAGTGTCCGTCCCATCGTCCTGCTCGGGGACCCGCGACTGCGCCTCAAGGGTCAGCAGGTCGACAGCTTCGGGAAGTTCCTGCACGAGCTGCTCGACGACCTCGCCCACACGATGCGGGCGGCGCCGGGCGTCGGGCTCGCCGCGCCGCAGCTCGGTGAGCCGCTCCGTGCCTGTGTCATCGAGGTCGAGGGCAAGCTTCACGAGCTCGTCAACCCGAGCATCGTCCGCGCGACCGGCGACGACCGCGATCTCGAGGGATGCCTGTCGATCCCCGGTTACATCGCCTACGTGACCCGCCGCGAGCGGGTCTGGGTGGTCGCCCAGAACCGCCTCGGTCGCACGTTCCGCATTTCCGGGACGGGGCTCCTGGGTCGCGCCCTTCAGCACGAGCTCGACCACCTCGATGGCAAGCTCTACATCGACTACCTCGAATCGATGGACGAGCTGATCGAGGTCGGCTCGGGTGACGAGGACGGCGAGGAGGCCGAGGAGCGGACGGCCGCCCTGGCCTGACCGCGCGGGCGCGCGTGATCGCCCCCGCCAGGTCCGGCCGCACCCGCACCGTCTTCGTCGGCAGCGGCGCGTTCGGCGTCGAGGCCCTCCAGCGCCTCGCCGAGCTCGCCGATGTCGTGCTGGTCGGGGTCGTCACGGCGCCGCCCCGACCTGCCGGCCGTCGCCAGGAGCTCATGCCGTCGGCGATCGCGCAGGAGGCCCGCGCTCTCGGTGTGGGACCGGTCCTCGCACCGGAGCGGTTGCGCGATCCGGGTGCGATCGTCGACGTGCTCGCCCTCGGCGCGGACCTGGCGGTGCTCGCCGATTACGGCCGAATTGTCCCGGAGCCGCTCCTCGACCTCCGACACGGGGCGCTCAACCTGCATCCCTCGCTCCTGCCCCGGCACCGCGGGGCGTCGCCGATTCCCGCCGCGATCCTCGCCGGCGACTCGGAGACCGGCGTGACGATCATCCGCATGGACGCGGGCATCGACACCGGACCGATCGTCGCGGCCGAACGCGTCGCGCTGAACGGCCACGAGACGGCGCCCGAGCTCGCGAGCAGGCTGGCGATCATCGGCGCGGAACTGCTCGTCCGGACCGTCGGGCCGTGGGTCCGTGCCGAAACCGAGGCCGTGCCCCAGGACGAGTCCGCCGCCACGATGACCCGGCCACTCCGCCGCGAGGATGGCCGGCTGGACCCGGACCGGCCCGCCGTCGAGCTCGAGCGGGCGGTGCGCGCCTATCTGCCGTGGCCGGGGACCTATCTCGAGACGGGGTTGATGGGCCGACTCATTGTCCGCTCCGCATCCGTCGGGCCGTCGGCCTCGAGCGATGTCCCCGGACGGCTCGTGGCCGAAGGCGACGGCCTCGCGCTCGCGACCGGCGAGGGGCGGCTGCGGCTCGGCCAGGTCCAGCTCGAGGGCCGCCGCGCGATGGACGCGGCGACCCTCAGGCGGGGCGCGCCGGGACTGGTCGGAACGGCGGTCGCCTGAGCGAGCCGGTTACGGCCGGAGGAGTGCGCTGATCGTCGTCGGCTGCAGATTGGCGGCGCGGAGCCGCGCGACCATCGACGGCATCGCGTCGTACGTGTGGTAACCGCCGAGGTGCATGAGCACGATCGAGCCCGTCCGGGCGTTGCTGACGACCTTGGCCGCCATCGACCCGGCGGTCGGGCCGCCATCGGCGGTCGGCCGCCAGTCGATCGTGTCGATGTCCCACATGATCGTCCTGGTGAAGCCCGCTGCTGCAGCGGCGGACAGCACGCGCGCGTCGTATGCGCCATACGGCGGCCGCCAGTACGGTGCGCCGGTGCGACCGGTCTGCGCGAGAAGGATGGACTCCGCGTTGAGCAGCTCGGACCGGATGCGCGATGCGCTGGGCGGCGTGCTCGGGCAGGCCGCCCCGCCGCCGCCGTCGCGCAGGTTGCAGTGATTCTGGGTGTGGTTGCCGAGCTCGAACAGGTCCGGGTAGGCCTTGACCAGGGCGAGGACGGCCTTGCCCTCGGCGGTGGACGCGGCCGAACCCGTCGGGAAGATCGTCGCGCACACGCGGTCCACGACGAGCCGTTCCATGATGTCGCGCGCCGGCGTCATCCTGCCGCCCATGTCGAACGTGAGGGCAACCTCGCGATCGGTTGTCGAGACGCGCCGGTACACGGCGGCGGACCCGGCGGGCACCTTGGCCGGCACCGAGCAGGTGATCCGCTGGGCCGCCCTGCCGGCATGCGCCGTGACCGGCATCCAGTAGCCGGCCCACGTGCCCGAGCTCATCAGGACGTAGGCGCGGCCGTCGATGACGGCGCGGCGCGAGGCACGGGCGGAGCTCCCGACGCTGAGCGTCCCGCGTTTCGTCGTCGCCAGGTCCCAGTTCGAGTCGAATCGGTACCCGAGGTAGCGGCCCGCGGTGAACGAGATCGTGGCCGCGGGGCTGTACACCGCCTCGCCGATCTTGCCCGGCACGTAGGCCGTCATCGATTCCCGGATCTCATACCCGGCCAGCCCGCCGGTCGCGATCCGGATCCAGGCGCCCGTCCGCGTGGGGACCGGCCGGCGCCGGTCGACCCGGACACTCGCTGGGGACACGAGGGTGATGCTCTTGCGCGCGGTGATCATGCCGTTGGCGTTGAAGCGATAGCCCGTCTGCGGACCGGCCTCCAGCCGCAGCTGGGCGTCGATGGCGGCGGCCCGGGCGGTCGCGACGCCGTCCGGCAGCGCCCCGCTCGCGAGCAGGCTGCCGGCGAGCAGGGCAATGAGCAAGTGACGGTTCGACATCATCGGTACCTCGCTGAACGGATCGGTCTCGATCGTGCTCCGGGGCAGCCCCGGCGCCAACTGCCGGGCAACCCCTCCACGGTCACAGCTCTGTCACAGGCGATCGGGGGTCGCCGGGGGCGGTGCGCTAGCATCGACGTGATGAGTGAGGTCGCCGAACGAGACGCGCGCCCCGGACTGTCGGGGATCCTTCCCGACGCGCTGTCGGCGTGGTTCGTCGAGCGCGGCCAGCCGGCCTACCGGGCTCGCCAGGTCGCCGACCGCGTGTGGCGGGGACATGCCCGCGACGCCGCCTCCATTCGCACGCTTCCGGCGGCGCTCCGCGAACAGCTCGACCAGGCCTTCCGGCTCGACACGATCGGTGCGACCGAGGTGACAGTGACGGACGGGGGGATGACGGAGAAGGCGCTCCACCACCTCGACGGCGGAGCCGTCGTCGAATCGGTCCTCATGCACTACCCGGCGCGGCCGGAATCCCGCGAGCGGCACACGCTGTGCCTGTCGAGCCAGGCCGGCTGCGCCGTCGGTTGCCCGTTCTGCGCGACGGGCGAGCTGGGGTTCGCGCGCGACCTCGAAACCGCGGAGATCGTCGACCAGGCGCGGGACGCGGCGCGGCGGCTCGCGCTCGGCGGGAAGCGCCTGACGAACATCGTGTTCATGGGCATGGGCGAGCCACTGCTCAACCTCGATCGGGTCCTGCCGGCGATCGAGGCACTCAACGATCCGCGCCGATTCGGGCTCGGCGCGCGCCACATCACGGTCTCGACGTCGGGGGTCGTGCCGGGGATCCGGCGGCTGACCGCCCTCGGCCCCCAGTTCACGCTGGCGGTCTCCCTCCACGCAGCGCGCGATTCGTTGCGCGACGTCCTCGTGCCGCTCAACCGTCGCTGGCCGGTGGCCGAAGTGGTCGAGGCGGCTCGCGAGCACGCCCGCGCGACGGGTCGCCGGATCAGCTACGAGTACACGATGATCTCGGGCGTGAACGACACCGAGCTCGACGGAAGCGCGCTCGCCGAATTGCTGCGCGGCGACCATGTCCACGTCAACCTCATCCCGATGAACCCGGTCGCGCATACGCCGTGGACGGCCAGCCCGGCCCCGGTCATCGAACGGTTCGCGGCGCAGCTCAGGGCGGCCGGAATCGAGACGACGGTCCGGGGCAACCGCGGCCAGGATGTCGGCGCGGCGTGCGGTCAGCTCGCCGCCGAGCGGGCCGGCGAACCACCCGGGCCGGTGGTCGAACGACGCCGCCGTCTGCTCGTCGAGGCCAGCGCGGCAGCCCTTCGCGGCGAGCGCAGCCGCGAGGCGGTGCCGGGCGGGGTGGGAGACTGAGTGGGCACCGGCCGGGCACGGATTGCCGCGAGCATCCTCGACGCGGACCTATCGAACCTGGCCCACGCCGTACGCCGGCTCGAACGAGCCGGGGCGGACCGGGTGCACCTTGACGTCATGGACGGCCACTTCGTTCCCAACCTGACGTTCGGGGCGAAGACGATCCGCCACCTCCGATCGCGGACCGAGCTGCCGTTCGATGCCCACCTGATGATCAGCGAGCCCGGCCGCTACATCGACGAATACCTCGACGCCGGGTGTGACTCGATCACGTTCCACGTCGAGGTCGAGGAACCGATCGAACCGACGCTGCGCCGGATCCGCGAGGCAGGCCGGGCGGCGGGACTCGCGCTGCGCCCGGGGACGTCGCTGTCCGCACTGGAACCGTTCGCCGCGCTCCTTGACATCGTCATGGTGATGACCGTGGAGCCGGGGTTCGGCGGACAGACGTTCATGCACGACGTCGCCCGTGAGAAGCTGCTGCCGGCGCGCGGCCTGCTACGCCACAAGGCATACGGCGGAGAGGTCCATGTCGACGGCGGCGTCAACCGCGAGACGGCCGAGGAGGTGGGCGCGCTCGGGACGGATGTCCTCGTCGTCGGCTCGGCGTTGTTCGTGAAGGGCCGCAACATGGCCCGCGAGGTCCGGCTCATCCGGGCGCTCGCGGACGAGGGATTCCAGTACGGGCTCAACGATGGGCAACCGCCGATCCCGCGCGACCGGATGGTCCGGTTCGCGTCGCTGCCGAAGGCGTTTGCACGCCGGCTCATGGAAGCGGTCGAGGCCGGTGGCGTGCCGGTCGTCATGCTCCGGGGCGACGGGCGGATGAACCCGGACGGCGTCCGCGACTACGACCTCCTCGTGCCGGCCACGGTCGAGGCGCTCGTTCTCGAGCGCCATGCGGCCACGCGCGACCAGCTCGCCCACGAGGCCGAACGATGGCGCGCCTCGCACGACGGCCCAGCCGGGGACGCGCCGCAGGCGGCCGACTCGCGCGCGACGTGAGGGCGCTCCTCCAGCGCGTCACGCGAGCCGAGGTCTGCATCGATGATGTCGCGGTCGGCGCGATCGGGCCCGGGCTCGTCGTGCTGCTCGGTGTCGGGCCGGCCGACGACGAGGGCGTGGCCGACGAGCTGGCTCGCAAGGTCGCCGAGTTGCGCATCTTCCGGGATGAGGACGGGCGAACGAACCGATCGTTGCTCGACGTGGGCGGCGCGGCCCTCGTCATCAGCCAGTTCACGCTGTTCGCGGACACGCGCCGCGGCCGGCGGCCGGGGTTCAGCGGCGCGGCCGGCCCGGCGGACGCCGAGCGGTTGTACGAACGCTTCGCCGCGGCCCTGCGCGATCAGGGCGCGGTCGTGGCGACCGGGCGGTTCGGCGCCGTAATGGCGGTCGACCTGGTCAACGACGGCCCGTTCACGATCTGGCTCGATACGGCCGACGGCTGATCAGGCCCCACCGACCGTCACTCGACGCGTGCGCCGGCCGGCGCGATCGCGAGGGCTATCGGGAGGTCTTGGTCAGCGTGCGCCGGCAGCGCGTGCAGACGAGGGCCTTGGCCGGCCGTCCGTTCTGCTCGATGACGAGCGGCTGCAGGTTCGGCTTGTAGCGGCGGTGGGCGCGGACGCGGTTCATGCCCGACGACTGCGGGTTGAACCCGCCCATCGACACCTTGCCGCAGATCGCGCAGGAGCGAGCCATGCGTGGTCCTCAGGGACGTGCTTGATGGAGGGATGCGGGCCGAGCGGGCCCGAACGGGGCGGTATGATAGCACACGGCCTCCGACGTTCCGCTCGGTCGTCAGCCGGCTCATGGAGGAGGACGTCGACCGCGTGCCCACCGATCCGATCCCCGGCCGGTCGCTCGTCACCCGGCGTGCGATCGTCGACATCGTCCGAACCGCAACCCTCGGCTCGTACGGCGTGACCGGGTTCGCCGGACGCGGGATCCTGGGAGCGATTCGCGAGCGGGCAGGCCTGCGCCCGAAGGGCCTGCGGATCCGCCACGCCGATGGCCTCGAGATCGAGCTCGACCTGACCGTCGCCTACGGCCTGCCGGTGGCCGAGGTTGCCCGGCAGGTCGATTCGGCGGTGCGCTATGCGTTGCGCCGCGCGCTCGATCGCGAGGTCGACCGGCTCACGATCCACATCGACGGGCTGCGCTACCACCCGGGGGGGACGCCGCCCGCGCCGCCGGCTTCCGATCTGCCGTCCGTCAGCGTCGGCGATCTCGCCGACAGCGGCACGGACGTCGCCTGATGGGGCGGCGGTCCTGCGACGGCAACGGCCTCCTGGAGGCCTTCCGGGCGGCGGTGGCGAATCTCGAGGCCCACGTCGAGGAGATCAACAGCCTCAACGTGTTCCCGGTCCCCGACGGGGACACCGGCTCGAACATGCTGGCGACCGTGCGGGCGGCCCTCGACGAGGCCGAATCGGTTGCCGGCCAACCGGCTGACCGTATCGCCGCGGCCGTCAGCTTCGGCGCGTTGATGGGGGCCCGTGGCAACTCGGGAGTCATCACCAGCCAGATCCTGCGCGGAATGTCCGAGGGTCTCGCCGGCAAGCGCCGGTTCAACGGGCTCGACCTGGCGTACGCGCTGTCGATCGGCACCAGGACCGCGTACGGGGCCGTGACGAAACCGGTCGAGGGCACGATCCTGACGGTCATCCGCGAGGCGGCCGCCGCCGCGGTCGAGGTTGCCGAACGGGACAACGACATCGAGAAGGTCCTCGCGGCGACGGTCGAGGCGGCCGAGAAGTCGGTGGCGCGGACCCCCAGCCTCCTGGCGATCCTGCGCGAGGCGGGCGTCGTCGATTCGGGCGGCGAGGGGCTCTACCGGCTCTTCCAGGGCGCACTCCTCCACATGGTCGGTCGCCGCGGCGAGACCCGGCCCGCGGTCGAGGCCCGGCCCCGACCATCGACGCTCGTGGCCCATGCCGATGAGGGCTTCGGCTACGAGACCATGTTCCTGCTGCAGGCGACGCCGGCAAAGGCCCTCGACCTCGACGCGCTGCGCGGGTACCTCGAGGAGATCGGCGATTCGGTGCTCGTCGCCGGCGACAGCCGGGCCGCCAAGGTCCACGTCCATAACGACCGGCCCGACCTCGTGATCGGTCACGGACTGACGCTGGGAACGCTCAGCCGGATCAGCGTCGAGAACCTCGATCACCAGGCGCGCGACGTGCGCGAGGCACGAGCCGAGTCGTTCACGGGCGTGGCCCACGACGCTGCCGGTCGGGCCGCAACCGGCGATCCGCAACCATCGAACGAGTCGGCCCGGGCGGCGTCGGCCGGGCCGGGCGGCAACGGGACAGGCCCGGCGCTCGAGACCAGGACGGCACCGGGCGGAGGGCTCCCCCTCGCGGTGATCGCGGTCGCCGCGGGCGAGGGGCTCGGCGCGATCTTCGCCGACTTCGGGGTCGCCGAGGTCGTGCCCGGCGGCCAGAGCGCGAACCCCAGCACGGGCGAACTGCTCGAGGCGATCGAGCGGACCGACGCGGCCGAGATCGTGATCCTGCCCAACAACCCGAACGTCGTGATGGCCGCGCGCCAGGTCGCCTCGATGACCGAACGACCGGTCGCCGTGGTTCCGACCCGCAATGCCGCGGAGGGTTTTGCCGCCCTCCTGTCGCTCGATCCGACGCTGGGCGCCGTGGCCAACACGGGACCGATGACGGCAGCCGCGAGGACGGTCCAGACCCTGTCGATCACGGAGGCCGTCCGCGACGCGACGATCGGGTCGAAGAAGGTCAAGCGCGGCCAGACGATCGCGCTCGATCCGGACGAGGGGCTCGTCGCCGCGAACAGCGATCGCGACAAATGCATCCTGGCGGCCGTCGCCCGGCTCGACCCCGGCTTCGATCTCGTGACCGTGTTTTACGGTGACGATGCGACGCTCGCCGAGGCGGAGTCCGTGGCGCGCCGGATCCAGGAGGCCGTCGCGGGGATCGATGTCGAGGTCCGGCACGGCGGCCAGCCGTTCTACCGCTACCTGATCTCCGCCGAGTAGGCGTGGTCAAAGGCCCGGCGCGCAAGGTCCCGCCGACCGATCCGGTCGAGCTGCTCTCGATCGGGTTGGGGCAGTCCGGCCTGACGGCCGCGGCGACCCTCCGCCGGGCCGGGGTCCGGCTCGGGATCTACCACGTCCGCGACCTCCTGTTCCACTTGCCCCGGCGCTACGACGACCTGCGCCAGATGCAGCGCATCGGCGACCTGGCCTGGGTGGAGGAGGGGACGGTTGCCTCGGCGCGCGTGCGGGTCGTGGACATCCACGTCGAGCCGACGTTCCGTCGGCGCGTCCAGCGGACGGTGGCGACGCTCGCGGACGAGACCGGGACCGCGCAGGCGACCTGGTTCGGCCGACGCTACATCGAGCGACGCCTGGCGGCCGGCGACACGGTCGTCGTTTCCGGCAAGGTCAGGCGGTTCGGGCGGCGGCTCACGTTCGACAACCCCGAGTTCCAACGGACGGAGGGCGATGCGGAGGTGCTCCACGCCGGTCGGATCGTGCCGGTCTACCCGCTCACGGCCGGCCTGACCGCAGCCCGCCTGCGGACGGCCATCCGCGAGGCGCTCGACCGGGCCGGCTCGTCGTACCCCGAGTACCTTCCGGGGCCGATCCTGCGCGACGAGCGGCTCATGCCGATCGCGCGGGCG
>Ga0299907_10000403_pt1 | contig 20656 bp, 16 predicted proteins | sample RVTome_16_FD_198680 | JGI IMG/M metagenome (GOLD analysis project Ga0299907, IMG submission 198680) | Soil microbial communities from uranium-contaminated site in the Upper Colorado River Basin, Wyoming, United States - RVT152D67 (version 2) ...
TCCGGATCGCAGGTCGCCCTGTGCGTCGACGCCGGCACCGACTACTTCGAGCTGCGCGGCGCCGTGCTCTACGGGGTCCCCAAGGAGATCAAAGGAGCACCTGAGCTGACCGAGGTGCGGCAACTCTTCGGCAGGAAATACTGGAACATCGACGAGATCCCCGACACGAAGAGCCACGTCTGGCTCCGAGTCGACCCCGACCGCGTCGTCTCGTGGGACTTCAAGAAGATCCCGGCGAACAAGGATCCGCGCCTGAAGTACGGTCCGACGGGCGAGCCGAGCTGACACCGCCGGTCCGAAAGCATCCTTCGCCGTCTGCCGATCGTTACAACACGATGGGGTGCGCGGCTACTGCTATGCGCGAATCGGTCCAACCGGTCCAAAACCGTCCGGTGGGACGCTCCGGCCTGTGCTATTAATCGGAGGAACCGATGAGTTCGCAAAACGATCAAGAGAACTGGCCCGAGGCCGGGACCCCGTTCACCCCCGAGCGGCCGAGCCCGCGCAGGGAGATGCTCCCGAAGCGTCTCGGGGCGACGTTCGGCTTCCTGCTGGGCTGCGTCCCGCGCCGGCGTTCCGGCCGACGGGCCCTCGGTATCCTCACCGTGCTCATGGCCTTCGCGGGCGTCGGGCTCCTGTCGTATCCGTTGGTCACCGACTTCTGGGCGAAGCAACGCCAGGGCACCCTGAACAAAGAGTTCGCCAGCGAGCAGGTCGTCGATGCGTACAAGCGGCGTGAGATCGCGGTCGGCGGTGCGCTGACGCGGCTGCGCATCAAGAAGTTCGGCGGATGCGCGACCTGCAAGCCGATCAACGTGATCGTCGTGGAAGGAACCACCGGCAACGCGCTGCGCGCCGGCGCCGGGCACTACACCAACACGCCGCTCCCGGGGGAGTCGGGGAACGTCGCGATCGCCGGCCATCGAACCGGCTTCGGCGAGCCCTTCCGCCACATCGACGCGTTGCGGCCGGGCGACGAGATCATCCTGGAGACCCCGGTGGGCGACTACGTCTACCAGGTGCAGAGCGAGGTCGACGGGCACAAGAACCCGTGGGTCACCCATCCGAAGGATTTCTCGGTGATCGCACCGACCCAGGAACACGCCCTGACCTTGACGACCTGCGACCCGCCGCACACCTCGCTGAAACGATTGATCGTGCGCGCGAAGCTGATCAGAAGCACGGTCGTCGGGTAGCGACTACGCCCCGAGGTAGGCCTCTTTGACCCGCGGGTCCTCCAGCAGGTCCTTGCCCGTGCCTTCCATGGTGATGGCGCCGGTCTCGAGCACGTAAGCGCGGTCGGCGATCCCAAGCGCCTGGAAGGCCATCTGCTCGACGAGCAGGATGGTCTTCCCTTCGTCCTTCAGCTGCTGGATGATCTCGAAGACCTGCTTGACGATCAGCGGCGCGAGACCCATCGACGGCTCATCGAACAGCAATACCTTCGGCCGGGCCATGAGCGCGCGTGCCATCGCGAGCATCTGCTGCTCACCGCCCGACATCAAGCCGGCCGGCTGGTTCTTGCGCTGCCCGAGGATCGGGAACCGTTCGTACTGCTCATCGATGTCCTTGTCGACCTCGGAGTCCTTCCGCGTGAACGCGCCGAGCATCAGGTTGTCCCGCACGGTCTGGTTGGCGAAGACCTTGCGGCCCTCGGGCGAATGGGCCACGCCTAGCCGCGCGATCTTGTGTGCCGGCCAGGCTTCGACCCGCTGCCCGTCGATCGTGATGCGGCCGCGTACCGACTTGTAGAGCTCGGACACGCCGGTGACGGTTTTCAGGGTGGTGGTCTTGCCGGCGCCGTTCGAGCCGATGATCGAGACGCACTCGCCGTCGCGGACCTCGAACGAGATGCCCTTCAGCGCCTCGACCGCGCCGTAGAACACATGGAGGTCCGCGACCTCCATAACGACGTTGCCACCGCTCTTCTTGGCTTTTTGACCCTTCGCGCCGGAGGCAGGCGTCTTCTCTTGCCCCCCGCCGCGTACCGCCACGGCCTTCGCCATCATGCCCCCACGTGCTCGACGGCCTCGGCGCCGAGGTAGGCCTCGATGACCCGGTCGTTGGCCTGGACCTCGGCCGGAGTGCCCTCCGCGATCTTCTTGCCGTAGTCGAGCACCGAGATCTCATCGCTGACGCCCATGACCAGATCCATGTGGTGCTCGATCACGAACGTGGTGATTCCGGTTTCCTTGATCCGGCGGATCACGCCCATGAGGTCGCGAACCTCCGCCGGGTTGAGGCCGGCGGCCGGCTCGTCGAGGATGCACACGATCGGGTCCAGCGCGAGCGCGCGCGCGATCTCGAGGTATCGCTGGGGTCCGTAGGGGAGCGCGCCGGCCGGCACGTCGGCCCACTTCTCCAAGCCGACGAACTGCAGCAGCCCGAGCGCGCGAGCCTTGATCTCCGCTTCTTCGCGCCGGGCGACCGGCGTGCGGATCATGTTCGCGACGAACCCGGCATTCGCGCGGCTGTGGAGTCCGACCATGACGTTCTCGACGACCGTCATCCGGCGCCAGATCTGGAGGTTCTGGAACGTGCGCCCCATGCCCTTCTCGACGGTGACGAACGCCGGCTTCCCGTCGATGCGCTCGCCGCCGAACCAGACCTCTCCCTCCTCGGGCACGTAGACGCCGGTGACAACGTTGATGAAGGTCGTCTTGCCGGATCCGTTCGGCCCGATCAGCGAATGAACCGTGCCGCGCTTCACCGCGATCGACACCTTGTCGTTCGCGCGGAGGCCTCCGAAGATCTTCGACATCTCCTTGGTCTCCAGGACGATGTCGCCGCCGGTGATCCCCTCGGTGCGGACGCGCGGCCGCACCAGGGCCTCCGGTAACCGCGCTTGCGGAGGCTCCGGGTGTTTCCGGCGCTTCCGGCCCTTCGCCCGCTCCCGGCGCTCGTTGAAGATGCCGACCGTCCCGGAGGGCGCGGTGATCACGCTGACGAGCGCGAGCACCGCGAGGATCGTTGTCGTCCAGTTGAGGAGGTTGAGCCCGAAGGTTTCCTGGACCTGGGGGATGAGGAACTGGCGGATCGCGTGGACCGCCGTCGCCCCCACGATCGGCCCGGCCAGCGTGCCGGTGCCGCCGAGGATCATCATCACCACGTACACGAACGAGTCGCGGATGTGAACTGCGGGAGCGGCGCCGGGAGAGATCTGGCCCGTCGTCAGCGTGGTCAGCATCGCGCCGGCGAGCGATGCGTACGCCGCGGAGATCATGAACGCGGTGACCTTCACCTTGTACACGCGGACGCCCGAGGACTTCGCGGCGATCTCGCTCTCCCGCACCGCGGTCATGCCGCGACCCCACCGGCTCTTGACCAGGTTCCGCGCGAGGAAGAAGAGCGCGGCGAACGTGAAGACCACGAAGACGTAGTAGTCGTAATCGGTCATGGCCCGGTCGCTGAACGGGAACGTCACGACCCGCTGCGGCGGGCGGGCGAGGTTCCCGACCGGCGTCTTGATATCCGAGATCCCCTGCGCCGAGTTGAAGATGCCTTTGAGGATCTGGCTGTTGAACGCCACGTAGAAGATCGGTACGAACGCGAGCGTGACGATCGACAGATAGGCGCCCTTCACGCGCAGCGCGGGCAGGCCGAGGAGTGCGCCGAACCCCATGCCGACCACCACCGCCGTGAGCAGCGCGATCCAGTGGTTCCCGAGGAAACCCGAGTCGAACTCGGTAGTCAGCACGCCGACCGTGTACCCGCCGATCAGAACGAAGATCTTCTGTCCGAGCGAGAGTTGTCCCGTGTAGCCGGCGATCAGGTTCAGCCCCATCACGATCATCGCGAAGATGAGGATGTTCTGGACCTCCAGGAAGCTCGACGCGTTGAAGCCCGGGAGCCCGAACGGCCAGATCAGGAGCAAGAAGATGAGGACGGCGAACGCGATCCCGCCGGGAGAGGTGAGCACCTTGAGACGCGGCTCCGGCTTCCGCGCCTGCTCCGCGGCGGCCTCCCCGGAGACGGCCTCGAGCCGATCGGTCCGGGGCGCGCTCGTTATCGCGGCGACGTCGCCGTTGCCCTCGGCGGGGGTCTCGCCGGAGGGAACGGCGCCGCGGGCCCGCGCGCGCGCCCAGGCCTTCAGCGCCCGGCGGCGATCGCGCTCCGACTGTGCGTCCCTGTTGGCGCCCTTGAGGTCGTCCAGGAATCCCACGGCTTACACCTTCTCGATCAGGGCTTCACCGAGGATGCCCGTCGGTTTCAGGACGAGGATGAGGATCAGCGTCAGGAACACCATGGCCGTCGTCCACTCGCCGGCGCCTGCCCATCGTGCAAGAGACTCGACGACGCCGATGGTGAGGCCGCCGACCAGCGCGCCGCGCGTCGAGCCGATCCCACCGACGACCGCCGCGACGAACGCCGTGAGGCCGACGAGGGTGCCCATGTTCGGATCGACGAAGATCACCGGCGCGAGCAGCCATCCGCCGATCCCGCCGAGCACGCCGGCCAGCGCGAACGAATAGCGCACCATGAACCCGGTGTTGATGCCCATGAGGCTCGCGGTGGCCTTGTCGGTCGCGGTGGCGCGCAGGGCGCGGCCGAGTTGCGTCTTCGAATGAACGACCTCGAGCACCAACGCGAGGATCACCCCCACGATCAAGATCAGATACTGCTTTGGCTCGATCGTGAAGATGGTTTTCTTGCCGCCGAACGACGTGACGATCGGATCGATGCGCTTCGCCTGCTCGCCGGCCACGTTCCGCACGACTTCGACCAGGATCAGCGACACGGACAGGGTCGTCAGGATCCAGCCGATGTTGGTGTTGGGGTCGAACTTGCCCAGCGGTGCGATCGCGATCAGATGGACGAACAGCCCGACGAGCATCGCACCGAAGAGCGCGACGACCAACGCGATCGGCCAGGCGAGCCCGAGCCCCGAGCTCGAGAAGCCGACGAAGTAGAGGTACGCGCCGATCATCAGCACCTCGCCCTGCGCGAAGTTGATGACCCGCGTCGTCATATAGACGATCGAGAACGCGAGCGCGATGAGCGCGTAGACGCCGCCGGACGTAAGCCCTTGAAGGATCGCCTGCAGGAAGCGTTCCACGTCCGGCCCCCTTCCTCTAGTGGATCTTGCAGTCGTTCGTCAGACGGAACCCGTACGGCGCCGAGCTGTCGGCGCGCTTGGTGCACTGGGTTCCGAACCCGTTCTTCATCATGATGTCGCCGAACAGCTTCTGATGCTTCTTCATCAGCGCTTCCTGGTTGAAGCGCATGAAGTGCGTCGGCCCGACGTATCCCGGTGGGTTGAAGGCCGGGATCGGCGGGTCTGCCTTCGGGTTGCCGATGAACTCGGCGCCCAGCTCGTACGCGGGGCTCGTCTGTGCCGCCTTGCCGCGCTCCAGCGTGATCCCGACCATGTCGGCCGGCTCGATGGAGATGTGTCGGTCTTTCGTGAACGAGTGCGGAGTGATCGAGGAGAAGTTGATACCGCCGCCCTCCAGGTTCTCGAGCGCCTCGATGACCTTGCTCGAATCGGTCCCGCCGGCCTGCTCGAACGCACGAGCGAACAGGAACACGGCGTCGGCCGGGTTGTTCTCCCCGCCGGTGGGCGCGACGCCCCAGCGCTTCTTGAAGGTGTCTACGGCCGGCTTGAACTGCGGGATGTACCCGATGCCGCCCAGGTACCAGTAGGACATCGTGCCCGTGCGGGCAGCGTCGCCGGCGAGCACGGCGAAGGTGCGTTCGGCCGCGCCGCCTTCGAAGCCGATGATCTGCGGAGCCCAGCCTCCGCCGCCGCGCGCGCGGTCGCGGTCGACGTACACGGCGTCGAGTCGCTTGACGCTCTCGAGCGCGTGCGCGGTGTCGCCGGCGATCCCCCAAACCATGAGAGCTTGGCAGTTCGTTCCCTTGATCCGCTGCAGCTGCGCGGTCATGTCGACGTCGCCGACGTTGTACTGCTCGGCCGCGAGCAGCCGGTTCCCGCTCTTCGCGAGGGTCTCACCGATCAGCCGCTTTCCCTGTGCGCCGATCGCGGTGTTGTCGCCGAGATAGGCGAAGCGGGTGTAGCCTCGGTCGGCGAGCGCGTACTCGTTGAGCATGATCTCGATGCCCCATGCGTCGGGCGGGAACATCTGGAACAGCTGCCTGTAGTCGTTCCTCGGGTAGAGCTGGCCGACGGAGGCCAGGTCTCCGTACGCTGCGATCGCCGGCAGGTTGTACTGCACCAGAAGCTTCTTCGCAGCGTAGATGTCGTCGTACAGCCCGGCGAAGATCAATCCCTTGATGTCGAAGCGCGTGATCATCTCCTGGATCGCCGACACGGCGACTTGTGCGGACAGGTTGTCATCCCGTGCGATCAGCCTGATCTTGCGCCCGCCGAGGATGCCCCCGTTCGTCTGACGCTCGTAGGCCTCGAAGTCGGGGAAGCCGTCCTTCGCGGTCTGCAGGCCCTTCGCCGGCAGCCCGTGCTTGTTGATCTGCTCGACGGCGAGCTGGCCGCCGCGGTCGGCGAGCTTTCCGACGAACGCGCCGACGCCGGAGTAGATCGAGATGACGCCGATGTTGATGGTCTCACCGCCGCCGGCCTCGTCGACGTTGAAGCGTCCGCCCTGCTGCGGCGTCAGCTGATCGGCCGTCTTGCCGCACGCGGTGAGGAACGCCGGATACAGGAACGACGACGCGGCGACGCCCGTACCCAGCTTGCGCGCGACGTCGAGGAACTCGCGCCGGTTCATCGGCGTGTCCCAGCCCTCGGCGGAGCGCTCCTCCATCTGCTCGTCGATCCGCCGCCGCTGCCAGCGGCGGCCGGGCTGGCGCTTGGGGAGCTCGTAAGAGGGGATCGGGCCGGGCGTGGACGACGGCTCCTGCTCGTCGCGTCGTGGACGGCGGCGGTCGGTCATCGGTTCACCTCGTGGCTCCGGGAGTCGGGGTGGTGGGCTGCACGCCGCCCCGGTAGATGTCCTCGAGCTGGTTGATCAATTGATCGAAGTCCTGGCCGCCGAGCGCCGGGGCGAGCCGCTGTTGGATCTGCGGCGGCGCGAACGGGATCCCTCCCAGATGGCGCAGCTCTTCTGTGGAGTACACGCCCGCCGGAGCGCCGACGAGCGACACGAGCGCCCAGGCGAGTCCGATCAGCAGCGCCACGATCATCGCGACGCGGCGGCGGACGACCGGCGCCGCCATCCGGTGTATCCGGATCAGCTCGCTCAGGTCCCGGGGGACGACCGCCAGCGCGCCGCTCATATCCTCGGCGTCTCCTGCGCGACCGCTCGGATCACGAGGCGGTCCGGCCCTCCCCACATCCGCGCGCTCCCGAACAGCACGAGCACGCGCTGGGTCGAGTCGGCGGTCAAGTCGAGCCGATCGGCGGACACCGCTCGGACCTCTATCACGGTGTACGTCGTCCGGCCGAGCGCGGACTGCGTCACGATCTGATCGCCCTCCGCCAGGTTCCCGAGCCGGGAGAAGAAGGACCCGAAACCGAGCCGGTTGGCGGTGACGATCGCCACCCCTTCGGCGCCCGGCGTCACGCTACCGGGCAGGTGACCCGGTGCGCGTCGCATGACGGCCGGCGTGGCGCCTTCGGCGACGACGACGTCGAGCCCGATCGCCGGCACGATCAGCCGCGCGATGGGATCCCCCGTTCCATAAGCAACCGAGGAGCGCGCCAATGGATCGAGCGACGCCCAGCTCGATACCGCGGCGTCCATCTTGCGGTCGAGATCTCGCTGCCCAAGCGAGGCATAGACGTTGGTTCCCACATATCCGAGCACGAGCGCGGCAAGGATGACGCCGCCGACGATCAGGCCGGGAACGTTGAGCGAGCGGCTCCGCGCCGGCATCGACAGGGTCAGCGGTGTCGCGCTCATCGCATCCGCCTCTGCTGCCTCACCGAGGCGCCTCCTCCGAGACCTCGATCGTGTACTCGTTCCGGCGCGTGTACCACCAGAGCAGCACGACGTTGCCGAGCAGCAGCGCCGCGGCTCCTGCGGCCCCCGCCGCCTTCGGCAGGCGGTAGCCGGAGGGCGCAACCTGGTTCTTGTACCAATCCGCCGTTGTCCACACGTTGTCGAACGCGCCGAGCTTGTCTTTCCACTTGGGGACGAACGGAACCATGCCCGAGCCGAGGACCACGAGGTTGCGGACCGTCTTCACCTTCTTCTGCAAGTTGAAGGAGTAGATGCTTCCGTCGTTGGCGGAGAGGTAAAGGTGCCCGTTCAGGATCGCGGGAGAAGACCAGATCTGCAGATCGATGTCGGCGAAGGGCGTCTTGTACTTGTCGCCGAACGGCGGGTACTGGAAGGCGGTGTCCCACTTGATCTCGTGCTCCCAGATCCGCTTCGGGTTGCCCGGGTCTCGCACGTCGAACGCCGTCATCTTGTGATCCCAGGTCGGCACGTAGAGCACGCCTCCGCCGAGCACGAGCCCCGACAACGCCATCTCGTCGAAGTCCCACGGGCCGCCCTCGCCCTGGCGGGTGTAGGGCGTCTGGGGATCGTTGTTCGGCTGGACGCCGACGCGCGCGAGGAGACACGGGCCCTCGGGGTCGGCCGGACGCAGACATCCGGCGGCGTCGCCGGCGCGGTTCAACGCGATGACGTAGAGCCGTCCGTCCTGCGCTGCCGCGTACAGGATCGGGTCGGCGCCGTTCCCGTCGATGTCCGGATCGATGGCCATCGGCCCGCCGACGACGCCCTGGGTGATGAAGCCGTCCTCGCCGTGCGGAAGCGAAAGCAGGAAGGAGGAGCTGTTCCCGACCTCGAGCTCGAGCGGCAACGGAGCGTCGTACTGCCGGCGCCATGTGAGCGCGTGGTCGTTCCAGCCGACCCGGAAGATCCGGTTGTCGAGCGAGGTGATGATGTAGTCGCCGCCGCCGTTGGCCCCGAGCGGAGGCACGGCCAGCCCGACGGCGATGTCGCAGTTCCAGGCGGCGTTGGAGCAGAAGTCCTGATCGCCGATGGTGCCGCCGAAGCTGGCCTTGCGGTCGTACTCGGGACCGGGGCCTCCGGCCAGCTGCGTGCTGTCCTTGCCGGTCTTCGGATCGAGGAACCGAACGTGACCGTCGGAACCCGGCACCTGAACCTCGCCGTTGAGGCACGCGACGCCGGGCACGGCCTCGAACCGGCGCGTCCCGTAGCCGGCCGACTTGTTGTCCTGGCTCGTCGGACCGCCCTGCTCGTACTCCCACCACGTGAGCTCGCCGGGGAAATCGGGGGCGTCGGCGTAGCGCTTCCAGAGCAGCTTCCCCGTCTTGGCGTCCAGCCCGTACGCCCAGCCGGCGAGCGTCATGAAGAAGACCTTGTTGTCGCAGAAGGCGGTCGCGCCGTGGATCTTCGGATAGTTGACGCCGGGATGGACGGGGTCGAAGTCGGTCGTGCCGCGTGCGCACTTCCCGTCCGCGCAGCGTCCGCTGTTGTTCCCCGGCGGCGGCGGCCCCTTGTACCCGTCGGTCGCGCGGTACGACCAGATCTTCTTCCCGGTCTTCGCGTTGAGCGCGTAGATGTACCCGTTCGAGAACGTGGCGTAGACGATCCCGTTCTTCACGACCGGTGCGTTCGAGGCCGGGTAGGCGGCGGAGTAGCCGTCCGTGCGCGGGTCGGGTGAGAAGCGCCAGATCGGCAGGCCGGTCTTCGCGTCGAGCGCGAGGAACGAGTTCGTCGCGCCCCCCGGCCGAATAGAGGATGCCGTCCACGACCGCGATCCCGGCTTGGAGCCAGACGCCGGACGGGAGGTCGGAGATCTTGGTCACCCACTCGAGCCACGGGCCGTCGGCGTCGTCGGTGCCGAGCTTGCCGCCGCCGATGAACTTCGGCGCCTTCTCCGTGGGGTTGTACCCGGTGCGGAAGTCGTCGCCGCCGGCTCCCACCTCCCAGCGGGTCGCCGAGTTCGGCTTCCACTTCGTCTGACTGCGCGCGATCGCGTCCGGCGCGACCAGCGCGGCCAAGACGATCAGTGCGGTCGTCACCATCGTCAGACGGAGCGTGCGCGCGCGTCTCATGTGAGTCAGATCCTCGTCACTAGGAAGCGGTACCGCTGGGGAAGTTCCAGCGACTCGGTCACGATCGTGAAGAAGCCGCCGCCGGTGTCGACGTCGGGGAAATACTCTCCGCCGGAGGAGTCCTGATCCTTGCTGAAGCCGTACATCCCGAGGTCGTCGAGGTCGATGCCGGAATGATCGTCCGGCCCGAACGTAACCGGGACGCCGGCTCCTTCGAAGTCGGTGATCTTCTCGAGGCCCGCGATCAGGTCGGTGCCGGTCGTCCCGCCGGAGTCCCGTGCCGCCTTTGCCAGCACGGCGACCGAGTCGTAGAAGGCGGTGGCTTGCACCGGCGCCTGGGCGCTGTTCTCGGTCTGGAAGCGCGAGAAGAACGAGATGATCCGCTTGAGGTTGAACCACGGCCCCGCCCAGGTGCCGACCGAGAGCATCCCGTCGCGGAACGCCACCGGCGTCACCTGCGCGCTCGCGTTCTTGGAGAAGGTCGACGTCGCGAGGTTGCCCGAGAGCGCGATCTGGAACGCGAACGCCATGCGCTGCTGCTCCACGACGATCCTCGCCGCCTCCGACGGGTTGAACACCCAGATGACCGCGGCGTCGGCGCTGACCTGACCCGCGTGCGAGACCGGTGTGTGGACGTCGCCACCCGGCTCGAACTCGAGGCTCAGCCGCGGGGTGACGCCGAGGTCGCCGAGCGCACGGTCGAGCGCGTCCTTGCCCTCCTTCCCGAACGAGGTCGTGTCGGTGATCACGACGATCCGCCGGTACTTCCGCGCGTTCACCAGATAGTCGGCGATCTTCTCCGCTTGCAGTGATGTGGACGGCGCCAGCGCGAACACGTTGTCGGCCTCGGCGACGTCGTCGCGCGTCACGAGCGTGTGGATCACCGGTACGTCCGTGATCTCCGCGAGGGCCGGCAGTACCACCGGATCGGGGGTGCCGACGACGATGGCGTCGGTCTTCCCCTTCAGCTGGTCGATGGCTTTCCGTACCTGCTTCGGGTCGCCGGCGTAGTCGGCCTGGACGAACTCGATAGTGACCTTGTCGGCCTTCGCGTCGTCGCCCGCGAGCTTGGTCGCGCCGAGCACCGCCTGGGCGAGGTCGCCGCCCTCGCCGCTGGTCGTGAACAGGACGCCGATGCGGAGCTTCAGCTCTTTGGTCTCGGCGGCCTTCTTGTCGCTCTTCGAGGAGCAGGCGACGAGCAGCGCCAGCACGGCCGCCGCGAGCGCGGCTGCGCGGAACGCGACCGGGCGTCGGGTCATGTCGTGCTCACCAGGAAGGTCAGCTTCCAGGTCTTCACGGTCGCCGCGATCGCCGAGTCTGGAACCGCGAACGTGAACAGGCCGACGTTGCCGGCGAAGTAGTAGACGCCGAAGCCCTTGGTCGTGAGGCCGAGCTCGCCGGCGGGGGCCGCGGGGTCGTTCGGCAAGCTCGGCGGGTTCAGTCCCAGCCTCGTCGGAAGGTGCGTGACCGACAGGGTTTCCGTCCACACGATGATGCCGTTCGCGTCGATGAAGTCCGCGCGGGCCTTTAGGTTGCGGACGGGCTCGGGGCCTTCGTTGATGACCGGGACCACCAGGTAGTACATGCCGAGCTGCGGGTTCACCCCGTAGACCGGCAGCGAGATCAATCCCGGGCCCCTGCCGTTCTTGAAGCCGGTGAGATTGAGCGCATCCCGAGCAACCTGCGACAGCGGCGCGATCTGCAGCGTCGTGATGCGCAGGCCGGGCGGCGTCGCCTCGGCGACCTCGGCGAGCTGTTCCTCGCCGAGCGTGGTCGCCGCGCCCGACGAACCGAACTCGGCGTCGGTCAGCTGCGGGATCTCGTCGGGCGAGGGCAGCGCGATCTCGGGCCCGGCGATACGCGTCGGGATGCCTTCGCCGCACGCGGTCAGCGCGAAGCCTGCGGCGATCAACACCGCGCCGATCCTCAGCGCGCGCCTCATACGACGAACCACCGGAACCTCGCGAAGCCGAACAGCACGGCGAGCAGCAGCCCCGTAGCGAGGAGGACGCTCGTCCGTCCCATCGGCGTGTCGGTCACCATCGGCCGTTCCCCCATGGGGTCGGTCGAGAAGGTGAGGACCAGTTGCCCGATCGCCGGCTCGCCGTCCTTGTCGATCGGACGGCCCATGAACGTCGCCATCTCCCTCGCGCGGGCGACGGCCGCCGCTTTCACGGCGGTGTCGATGTCGATGCCGTTGATGTCCCACTGCAGCAAGCTGCGCGCCGTGTCGATGCCGAAGATCGCGAAGTTCTGGATCGAGTCGGCGATGAACCGCCACGTCGCGCCCAGCTGGTGGAACGCGTCGACCTGAGCCTCCGCCCCGTCCGTGAGGACGTGCAAAGCCCAGATCAGCGAGTTCGGCGCGTCCTTGTTGCCGAGCGCCGCCTGAAGCGGATCGAATCCCTTCGTCTTGAGGGTGTAGAGGCCTCGCTCCAGCTCCTCGAGCCCGAACGGGAACTTGATGAACAGGTACTTGTTCCACGAGTCGCACGACTGGCCCGCGGGGGTGTTCACATCGGCGGGGCAACCCGCCGAAGGGAGGTTCGAGATCCCGGGGATCAGCGCCGTGTCGAGCTCGTGGTTCTGCTTCTGCAAGGAGTGGAAGTCGTGCTCGACGATCGCCAGCTTCAAGGCCAGAAGGTTGAGCGGGAGCGCCGCCGTCGGGCAAAGGGGTGTCACCAGCGCCGGCGCATCGGGGAAGTACGGACGGGTGTCGTTCGCCCACCCCGTATCGCCGCACAGCTGGGCGATGCCCTTGACGTCGCTCCAGATCGAGTCGAGCAGCAAGGTGTTGGGATCTTCGAGCCCGCCGATGATCGCGCCGGAACTGCCCGAGCTCGTGTCCGACGAGAAGCCCACAAGGAGCCGTAAGACCTGGGCGACCGACAGCGCTCCCTTGGTGGCGTCGCGCGACAGCTCGACGGCGTTCTGGATGACGTTGAGCGCGCGGTCCGCTTGCTCCATGCCCTTGGTGAGGGTCCACAGCGCCCACAGCTGGTTGGGGTTGTCGAAGGAGCCGGCCTCGCGGTTCCCCTTATCCGGACCGAGGATCGGGATCGAGAGGTTGCCGAACGCGTCGTGCAGTAGACCGAACAGCGCGGTCAGCGCGATGAGGTTCTCCCGGAACAGTCCGAACACGTCGTACATGAAGTTGCGGCGCCCGCGCTGGAACTGGATGCCCTCGGAGGTGAGCGCTTCCGCATCGATCGGCGGGAAGACGGGCTGCGCGACCACGGTGATCTTCGGGAGCGCCGCTCCCTTGGCGATGACACCGGTGATGATGGCGTCCTGCTGCGCGGGGAAATCGGGTGGGACCAGGTTCTTGGTCCAGTTGATGATCGTCTCGCTGCCGGTACGCGCGATCTCGCCGTCGGACCGGATCGAGTCGAAGTCGTCGTCGGGGAACCGAAGGTCCACGATCCGCGCGACGTACGGTGTGTAGACCGGAGCCACGGCGATGACCGTCTTCTTGGTCTGGATGTCCGTGTACGCGACCTCTTGCTCGCGCTTCGTCATGTTCGTCAGCGTCACCACGATCTTGAAGCGCGTCGCGGAGGCGGCCGCCTCGAGCACCTCGGGCGTGACCTCTTCCTCCGCACCTTCTTCGCCGGTGAAGTACCGGACGAGCACGTTGATCGGGAGCGGCTTCGGCCCGTCGGGCGTCAGCCAGTAGTCACCTTGCTGCTGGAGCCGTCCTTCGTAGTAGATGTCCTTGAAGCCTTCGTCGCCGATCGAGACGTCCCAGGACAGTCCGCTCGATGTCTCGCGTCCGCCCTTCGTCCCGCCGAGATAGCTGACGTCGACGAACGTCGCGGGGTCGGTCACGGTGCGACTGCCTTTGCCCCGCAGGCGGATCCAGTCCTTGAGCCAGGCGGCGACCGGCTTGCCGGTGCGGTCGATCTGCACCTTGAGGTATTCGGTGTCGGTCGAGCGGCCTGGCTTCTCCGGCTCGGGCTTTGGCGCCGGCGAGCCGGTTCCGGTCGCGTCCGGCGACGGCGACTCGCTCTCACTCGGCGATGCGTCGGGCGACGGTGAACCCGTTTCCGTCGCAGTGGGTGTGGGCGACTGCGAGCGCGCCGCCTCGGGAAGCGTGAGGAAGAGGGAGAGCAGGGAGAGGAGGACGATCACCCCGATCGCCCGGGACCAGCTCCTCAAACAGGTCCTCCTCTACGGGAGCGCGACCGTGGGCGACGATGCTCTCGCCCCCAAGCGCCGGCCCCAGTGCGAACCTTCATCGAACGTGCTTCGACGATTGGGGACCCGACTCCTGCGGATCCTCCGGCCGCCGTGCGTGGGCATGTTTTAGAACGCTTGGCGCGAACAGCGCAAGTGGTGCGCCGCGTTGAGCCGATGGCATCCGTGCCGCTACCTGCGCATTGGTAGACTCGCAGGTCATGGGGCGCACCCGGCCTCGCCGCTCATCCGCCCGCGTATCCGGCCTGGGAGCCGCCCTATGCGTGCTGCTCACGGCGGTCCCGGCGGCTCCTCAGAGCGGCTCGATCAAGATCGGCCTGGCCTCGGTCTTCGATTTCGCCCGGGAGTGGATGGAGGACGGCGCCCGGTTCGCCGTCGACGAGATCAATCGCGCCGGCGGCGTGCGCGGACGGCGCCTGGAGCTGGTGGCCGAGCACGATCCGGCGCTCGGCAACCGCGCCGTCCAGCAGCTGCTGCTGCGCGACCGCGTGGACGTGCTCATCGGACCTGAGGTCTGGACGGCCACGCAGAACAACGATCAGAACATCCGCAACCGCAAAGTCATCAACATCCTGCCGCTCTCGCCGGTCGGGCAGGTCAACATCCTCCGGAACCCGTACGTGTTCCGTCTCATCCCCTACGACGCGATACAGGCCGAGTCGCTCGTCAACTTCTTGGTGAGCACGCAGGGGCGCAAGCGATTCGCCGTGCTCTACGCCGACGACTTCCTGGGGCGGGAGGGGATCGGACAGGTTCGCGAGCAGCTGAAGTTCAAGGGCATGCGGCCCGTTTACGAGAACACATTCAACATGGGCGACGTCGACATGACGTCGCAGGTCGCCGGGGCCCAGCGCGCGGAGGCAGACGCGCTCGTCGTCTGGGGGCTCGCGCGCGAGACGGCACGCATAGCCCAGATCGTGCGCAATCTGAAATGGGATGTGCAGATCGCGGGCCCGGTCGAAGCGATCGCGGGGGACTACGTCGAGATCGCCGGCGCCGCCGCCGACGGGACGGTATCCGTCCTCCCGCACAAGACGATCAACAATTGGGCTCCCCCCGGCTCGTTCCGCGCGAACTGGTTCGCGCGCTGGCACCGCGACTTCAAGAAGGTCAAGGCGTTCAAAGGCACCAAGGTGCCGAACCTGCCGATCGCGCAGGCGGTCGTCTACGACGCCGTCAAGCTGGCCGCGGAGGCGATCCAGATCGCCGGGACGACGGATGGTGACGCCGTACGGAAAGTGCTCGAGTCGGGCCGGGTGTTCGAGCTGATCACCCACAACTTCAAGTTCGCGGCGGACAACCACGAGACGTACATCGGCGAGGACCTCTGGGCGTTCCGCATCGCCCGCGGCGCGGTGAACTTCGACATCGACCCGCGCGCCGACGTGCGCAAGGAGACCGAAGCGTGGCAGCTGTTCGCCGCCGGGCTGCTCTTCGACCGGAAGACGGGCCTCGCCTTCATCCCGTACTCGATCGGCACCTTCAACAAGGGCAGTCCGATCCGGGTCGGGAGCCTTACCTGGACGGCCGTGTCGGCGCGGTACGTCGAGGAGCTGACCGTTCCCTACTTCGACCTGCCGTCCCGGCGCGCCGAAGGGAAGTTCGCCATCGTGCACCTCCGATTACGTAACACCTCCGGGACGACGCGTAGGGCGCCGTGGTCGTTCGTGGTCGATCAAGACGGCAACCTGTCGATCCCGGATCCGCAGGCGATGGCCGCGCTCTGGATCAACGGCGGCCCGTCGGCGAAGTTCTTCATCTTCGAGCCGGTCCCGCCCGGCGGCGTGTTCGAAGGTGATGTCGTGTTCGACGTCGAGCAGACGGCGACGAAGCTCCAGGTCGGCGTCCCGGACGACTTCATCTTCGAGAACTACGCGATGGTGCGCCTCTAGTGGTGGGGCGGCGGCCGCTCGCGTCTGCGCTGTGTGCCGTGATGCTCGCGGCGGCGGGTGCGTCGTGCACCGGCTCGAAGGGCGACCTGGTGATCGGCGTCGTGGGGCCTCTTTCGGGCCCACTCGCGTTCGTCGGTGAAGCGCAACGCCGCGGAGCCGAGATCGCCGCCGACGCGATCAACGACTCCGGCGGGATCAAGGGCCGGAAGGTGCGGCTCGCCGTCCGCGACGACGCCGACTTCAGTCGCATCACCGCGATCCTGCGGGACCTGACCCTGCGTGAGAAGGCGATCGCGATCGTCGGACCCGAGACGGCCACGCCGGTGCTTTCGGCGTCGAGCCCGACCGCGCGCGCGAAGGTCCCGGTGCTGCTGCCGTACGCGGCGCACGGCGACGTCCGCCCGCGCGGCGGCGTCGACAACGTCTTCCGGCTCGTTCCGAGCGCCGTCGATGAGACCGCGCTGCTGGCCGAGTGGCTGGTGAAGGAGCGGCGCATCACCTCGATCGCCCTGGCGACCTCCGCGGACGAGGACGGTCGCGGCGCGGCAGCGCTCCTGAAGGCGCGGATCCCCGAGGCCGGCGGCCGTGTCGCCGCCGCCCGAGAGTTCACGCCGGGAGAGGTCGACCAGACGCAGCTCGCGCGGGTGCTGCAACGTTCGGGCGCGAAGGCGCTCGTGGTGTGGGGGCCGCCTGCCGACGCGGCGCGGGTGACCCAAGCCGTGAAACGCATCAAGTGGAACGCGCAGATCGCCGGCCCGCTCGGGCTCTTCGTCGCCGACTACCGGTCGCTGGCGGGATCGTCGTCGGACGGCACGGCGATCACGCTGCCGTTCCGCCGCGACTGGTTCTCCGCGAAGGTGGCCGCGTTCTTCCTCCGGTATCAGACGCGTTTCGGGATCGTGACCATCCCGCGCCAGAGCACGCTGATCCCCGATCTGCCGGTGCTCGCGATGGCCGCCCACGACGCCGTGATCCTCGCGGCCGACGCGGCGAAGCGCGCCGGTGCCAGCCCCGCCAAGATCACTGAGGCGCTGCAGCGGACGACCAACGTCGAGGGGATCGCGCGCACCTACACGTTCACGCCGGCCGATCACGAGGCGTTCGACCGCGAAGATCTCTGGATGGCGCGGTTCTACAACTTCGCCGTCCTCTACGACGTCGACCGCCGCGCCGACCTGGAGGAGCAGATCGCGTTCTACAAGATCCAGGTGTCGGCGATCTACGTGCCGCCCGAGTTCTTCCGCACCGCGAAGGGCGCCGAGCTCCAGCAGCGCATCCTCGAGGACGTACTGACCGACCCGGAGAAGGTGGAGTTCTTCAAGGCTTACCGGCCGCCGCGGCCGCCCCCCGGGCCCATCTAGTGGAGCACCTCCAGGCGATCGTCACCGGGCTCGGCGTCGGCGCGGTCTATGCGCTCATCGCGTTCGGCATCTCGCTCGTGTACGCGACGTCCCGCACGCTGAACTTCGCGCACGGCGAGGTGCTGACGGTTGGGGTGTTCCTCGCGCTCACCGCGGTCTTCTTCGACCTGCCCCCGTGGCAGGGGATCATCATCGGGATCGGGGGCGCGGTGCTGCTCGGCGTGGTGCTGGAGAAGGTCGTGTTCACGCCGCTGAAGCGCTCCCCAGAATCGCTCGCGTGGCTGCTCGGCCTTCTGATCGTCGGCGCCGTGATCACGAACGGGTCCGCGCGGATCTGGGGGCAGAGCGCCTACAACGCCGAGCAGCTCGGGATAGGAAGCGCGCTGGGCTTGGATCACATCTTCCATTGGGGCGACGTCATCTTCCCGGCGATCTACGTGTGGCTGTTCGTCGCCGGCGTGGTGCTCATGGTGGCGCTCGACCTGTTGCTCCGGCGGACCGCGTTCGGGCGGGCGGTCCGCGCGGTGGCGCACTCGCGCCGCACGGCGGCGCTGATGGGGATCGACACCGAGCGCACGATGGTGATCGCCTTCGGGCTCTCGGCCGGGCTCGGCGCGCTCGCCGGGATCATGTTCTCGCCGTTGACGTTCGTGCAGGTCCAGCTGGGAGCGCTGTTCACGTTCAAGGGCCTCGCGGCCGCGGTGATCGGCGGGCTCGGTTCTGCGCGCGGCGCCTTTCTCGGCGGGCTCGTCTTGGGGTTGGTCGAGCAGGAGGCTTTGATCTACGTGCGAGCCGGCTACCGGGACGCGATCGCGTTCGGCGTTCTCATCTTGGTGCTCATGGTGCGGCCCGCCGGGCTCATGGGACGCGTCGTCGAGGAGCGGCACTGATGCGCGCCGACGCGCGACGTCGCCTGTGGTTCCTCGCACTCATCGCGCTGCCGCTCGTGCTGCGCGACGAGCTCACGCAGTTCGCTCTCGCGCGGGTGGGAACGTTCGCGGCGGCGGCCACCGGGCTGGCGCTCGTCAGCGGCGTCGCGGGACAGATCTCGCTCGGTCACGCCGGACTCATGGCGGCCGGCGCGTACACCTCGGCCGGGCTCGCCGTGCATGCCGGCTGGCCTTTCGCGGCGGCTTGGGCCGCGGGCACGGCGCTGGCGGCCGCCGTCGGGCTCGCCTTCGGCGTGCCCTCGCTCCGCGTGCGACGTCAGTACCTGGCGCTCGCGACGCTCGGCGGGGGCTTCATCATCTGGCAGATCGTCCGGGAGACGGGATCGCTCACCGGAAGCGACTTCGGGCTCGCCGGCGTGCCGCCCCCGAGCGCGTTCGGTCACTCGTTCGGGCCGTTCGGATCGGCCGTGCTAGCGATGGCGCTGCTCGCGGTCGCGCTGTTCGCTGCCGGCAACATCGAGCGATCCCGCGCGGGGCGTGCGTTCCGCGCGGTGCGGGACGGCGAGACCGGCGCTCAGGCGTCGGGCATCTCGATCTTCTCCACGAAGCTGTCCGCGTTCGTGCTGTCGGCGGGGATCGCCGGCGCGGCGGGCGCGTTCTTCGCGCACTCGGAAGGGTTCATCGCGCCGGGACAGTTCGACCCGCGCGTGTCGTTCACGCTCCTGTTGGCCGTCGTGCTCGGCGGGCTCACCTCTCCCTACGGGGGCGCGCTCGGCGTCCTGCTGATCCTGGGTCCGTCGGAGCTGTTCCCTTCGGCTTTCGATTGGCTCGAGCAGTACCAGATCGTCGCCTGGGGGCCCGTCGCGCTGCTCGTCGTGTTCCGGTGGCCGGACGGGGTCGCCGGCGCCGTCTCCCGTCTTCATCGGCGGATGCGTGGGGCCTCGGGTCCGCAAGATGCATCGAGGCCCGGATCCGAACATAGCCCGGTGCTTGGTGCGAGCGGCGAGAAGGACGGTGAGCCGATGCTCGTCGTCCGCGGCCTCGGGAAGTCGTTCGGCGGGCTGCGGGCGCTCCACGACGTGTCGTTCCAGGTACGTGCCGGCACGATCCACGCGCTCATCGGTCCGAACGGGAGCGGGAAGACGACGCTCCTCGATTGCGTGACCGGCTCACTGCGGCCCGGCGAGGGCGAGATCGCGCTTACCGGGCGTCGGCTCGACGGGCTGGCTCCGCACAAGGTCGCGGCGCTCGGGGTCGCGCGTACCTTCCAGCAGGTCGCCCTGTTCGGCTCGATGACGGCCGAGGAGAACGTTCTCGTCGGCGCGCATCTGCGCATGCGCGGCGGTCTCATCGTCGGAGCTGCAGGTCTGCCGACGGCGGGGGAGACCGACGCGATGCGGGAATCGTGGTCCGTGCTTTCGACCGTCGGTTTGGACGGGAAGGAGCGGGACCTCGCGCAGGCGCTCTCCTTCGGCCAGCGCAAGCGTCTTGAGCTGGCACGCGCGCTCGCGCTTCATCCGCGGCTGCTGCTGCTCGACGAGCCGGCGGCCGGGCGCAACGAGCCGGAGATCCTGGAGCTCGGCCGCTTCCTGAAGCGACTCCGCGCCGCGGGGCTCACGATCCTGCTCGTCGAGCACCACATGAACTTCGTGCTGTCGCTCGCCGACACCGTGACGGTTCTCGACGAGGGTCGCGTCGTCGCGGAAGGAGCTCCGGCTTCCGTGCGCTCGGATCCGGCCGTCGTCGAGGCCTACCTTGGAGCGTCCGGTGCCTAACGCCGGGCCGAAACGGAAGCGCGCGGGGCCAAAGCGCGTCGAAGCCTCGGCGACCTCCGAAATGATCGCGCTCCCACCGTTCGAGCTCCTGCGCGTGGAAGGGATGCACGCTTCCTACGATGGCCTAACCGAAGTGCTGCACGGCGTCTCGATCGAGGTGCGCGAGCACGAGATCGTCACCGTCCTCGGCTCGAACGGCGCCGGCAAGACCACGCTCGTCGCCGCGGTCATGGGTTTGGTGCCGCACGTGCGGGGGCGCATCCGCTTCCAGGGGGAGGACATCACCGCCTTGTCGCCTCACGCCGTCGTGGGTCGCGGGATCATCGAGGTGCCGACCGGCCGGGAGGTCTTCCCCGACCAGACCGTCGAGGAGAACCTCCTCCTCGGGGCACACTCCTATCGCCGTGATCGCGCCCGCATGCGTCGCAACCTCGAGGACATGAAGCAGCGGTTCCCCGTGCTCGGGCAACGGGCCGGCCAGCTCGCCGGCACGCTGTCCGGCGGCGAACAGCAGATCCTTTCGATCGCTCGGGGCCTCATGGGGCGGCCCAGGCTGATGATCCTCGACGAGCCGTCGATGGGTCTCGCGCCG
>Ga0299907_10000404_pt1 | contig 20649 bp, 18 predicted proteins | sample RVTome_16_FD_198680 | JGI IMG/M metagenome (GOLD analysis project Ga0299907, IMG submission 198680) | Soil microbial communities from uranium-contaminated site in the Upper Colorado River Basin, Wyoming, United States - RVT152D67 (version 2) ...
GCAGCCGACGAGCTGTTAGACGGGCTCGAGGGTGAGGCGCTGGAGCGCATGAAGCAGGCACACGAGACGAATGCCCGAATGGCTCCGCTGACACCCGACCACCACTTCTACATCGACCAGGGCACCAACGCCCACGTCCGTCTGGTGCTCGTCTGCATCGGCCGGCACCTGGCGGCCCAGGGCGCCATCGGCGACCCCAACGATGTGATGTTCCTCAAGTACAACGAGCTCCGGTACCTGATGGCGGATCCGGGAGGATTCGAGGTCCTGGAGCTGATTTCCGACCGCAGGGACGAGCGGGAGGACGCCTACGAGATCCGGCCTCGGGACTGGGTGGGGACGGCGAGCGAAGAGGCGCTGGCCTTCCCCTATCTCCCCCTCTGGGGGTTCCCCGAGCGTCTCGACCGGGACTATGCCGTGGCGGAAGATCGGGTCGAGGGGTTGGCCGCCTCCGCAGGTGTCATCGAAGGCGTGGCGAGGGTGGTGCTGAGCCCGGAGCAGTTCGATGAGGTAAAGAAGGGGGAGATCCTCGTCTGTCAGATGACCAACCCGGCATGGGTGACACTGTTCACGAGGATCAGCGGGTTGGTCTCCGACGCCGGCGGCGCCGCCTCCCACCCGGCCGTCCTCTCCCGAGAGTTCGGCATCCCGGCCGTGATCGGGACATCGGTCGCCACCCAGAAGATCAAGACCGGCGATCTGGTTCGGGTCAACGGCTCGACCGGGGTCGTCGAGATTCTCCCCGACGACTACGTGGCCCGGGAAGCCCCGGCCTCGGACCTACTCACCACATGAGGTTGCTTCGTGCGAGCAGGCTCTGTTGAGAGCCTCGGCATGAGCCAGCGAGTGATCTGGCTGGACGAGGCTGCCTGCCACCAGACCGAGATCGCCGGAGGCAAGGGGGCCAGTCTGGGCAGGATGCGCGCCGCCGGGATGCCCGTGCCCCCCGGTTTCGTGGTCACTGCGGCCGCACTCAGGGACTCTCTCACCAAACGGGGGCTCCTCGAGGCGGTGGAGGCGTTCGCTGCCGCCTTCGGTACCGGGGACAACGGCGCGGTGGCCGTACGGATCCAGCAGATCGTGGCTGGTGCGACGCCGGGGGAGGAGTTGGCCCGGGAGATCTCGGACGCGTACGCCGGCCTGGGACAGGACGCATTCGTCGCGGTGAGATCGAGCGCATGCGCCGAAGACGGCGAGACGGCGAGCTTCGCCGGCCAGCAGGAAACCTTCCTCAACGTGGTGGGCGCCGGGGACGTTCTCGAAAGGGTCACCGACTGTTGGGCATCGTTCTTTTCGGAGCGTGCCCTCTTCTACCGTCAAAACAAGGGCTCGCTCACGGATCTCGGAATGGCGGTAGTGGTGCAGAAACAAATCGCGTCGGACAAGTCGGGGGTCATGTTCACCACCGACCCGATCCGGCAGCGCATCGATCAGATGGTCATCGAAGCAGCTTTCGGGCTGGGAGAGGCCCTGGTCTCCGGAATGATCACTCCCGACAACTACCTGGCACGACGCGACGGCAGATTGAAGAAGGCTCGGGTCGGGCGTCAAGATCGGATGATCGTGCGCAACGTCGACGGTGGGACGATGACGGTCGATCTCGACGAGGCGAGGGCAAGCTCACAGGTCCTGGACGACGAGGAGGTCGCCCGCCTGGTCGAGGTGGGCCTTCAGATCGAGTCTGCCTTCGGATCTCCACAGGACATCGAATGGGCAATCGAGGCCGACGAGTTGTTCGTCCTCCAGTCACGCCCGATCACGGCCTGACCGGGGCGGGTCAGGGCATGAGCACTTTCGACTACCGGCGACCCCAGAGCCTCGGTGAGATGGCCGAGTTGCTGCGCCGGGACGACGCCGTACTGCTGGCGGGGGGCACCGACCTGCTGGTGGCCATCCGCCGCCACAAGGTGCGGCCTGCCCTGGTCGTCGACCTGAAGTCCGTGGCCGAGATCGGCAACCAGATCGAGGCCGACGACCGGCGGCTTCGGATAGGGGGCAGGGTGGTGATGAGACAGCTGACCGGGAACGAGCACGTCAACAGCCATTTTCCCTCCCTCGGGGTGGCAGCGTCCGTGGTCGGCTCCGTCCAGATTCGAAATCGAGCGACGCTGGCGGGGAACCTGTGCAACGCCTCACCGGCGGCGGACACTGCGCCTGCTCTCCTCGCCTACGCCGCGACGGTCACGATTTCCGGGCCCGACGGCTCTCGCACCCTGCCGGTGAGGGAGTTCTTCGTCGGTCCCGGTTCGACCGTGCTCCGCCCTGGTGAAATCGTCACCGAAGTGGAGCTCCCATTTCCGACAGAGAAAGTCGGTTCGGGCTTTGCCCGGGTGACCCGTCGCAAGGGTGTCGACCTGGCGTCGGTCAATCTCGCTTGTGCCCTGGAGCGCTCGGGCAGAGCACGCTTCGGTTTTGGCGCGGTCGGACCTACGCCCCTCGTCGCCGAGACGACTCTCGATGAGCTGGCCGGCGACGACGGATGGGACCGGCTCCTTTCGGTCACCAGCCCGATCTCCGATGTGCGTGCCGGGGCCGAGTACCGGCGCGCCATGCTCCAGGTTCACTCGAGACGAGCGCTTCGAGCGGCGCGCGATCAGCTGGAGGCGGCGAGGTGAGCCAGGGCGAGCGAACTGTCACCCTGACCGTGAACGGCGCCGCGAGAACCGTGAGCGTCACCCCGTCGACGACCTTGCTCGAAATGGTTCGCACCAAACTCGAGTTGACCGGGTCCAAGGAATGCTGCTCCGAGGGCGAGTGTGGCGCCTGCACGGTGATCCTCGACGGCGAGCCGGTGAACTCGTGTCTGGTCCTCGCCCCGGAGGCCGATGGAAGCTCGGTGACCACCATCGAAGGAGTGGGATCCGGGGGCATGACCCGCCTGCAACAGAGCTTCCTCGACACCGGAGCGGTCCAATGCGGGTTCTGCATTCCGGGCATGGTGGTGGCGGCGACCGCGTTGCTGGAGCGTGTCCCCCGGCCGACGCCCGGCGAAGTCCGCGAGGGGCTATCGGGCAACCTGTGCCGGTGTGGTGGTTACGCCCGAATCTGCGACGCAGTCCTGGCGACGGCTGAAGCAGGAGGGGCCGATGTCTGAGCCGGGAGTCGGCAACTCGGTCAGGAGGGTCGGAGGCCCCGATCGGGTGACTGGAGCGCAGCGGTTCACCGCCGATGTCGCCATCGACGACGTCCTTCACGCGGCGCTGGTCCCGCTCGACTGTGGTCGAGCGAAGATCGAGGCCATCGACACGTCTGCCGCTCTCGAGATAGAAGGTGTGCTTCGGGTTTTCACCGCGGACGACTTTCCCCGCCCCATGCCCCGGTTCGGCCCGCGATTCGTCGACCGCCCCGTCATCGCGTCCGACGAGGCGAAGTACCACGGTGATCCGGTGGCCGCAGTGGTCGGCGTCAGCAAGGAGGCTGCGATCGAGGGCGCTTCGGCGGTGCGGGTCGCGCATCAGGAGCTCCCCGGGGTCTACACCATCGACGACGCCCTCGACCCGGGCGCACCCCTCGTGGTCGACCCGGAGCTTCGCCCCTCGGACGATCCGCTGCGAACGACCAATATCCGACAGCAGTGGGACTGGGGCTGGGGCGACGTCGACTCGATCGAAGCCGACCTGGTCGTGGACGAGACGTACGAGTTCCCGATGGTCACCCATTTCTCGATCGAGCCCCATGCATTCATGGCAATGCCCGACGGCGGAGGTGTGGCGGTCTGGAGCTCGATACAGCACCCCTACCTCTTGCAGAGCACTCTCAGCGACCTCCTCGATCTCCCGAAGTCCAAAGTGCGGGTCCACGCGCCGGACCCCGGTGGGGGCTTCGGTGGCAAGGGATTCCCCAAATACGAGCCGCTTGTTGCCTCCATGGCACTCGAGTTGGGCCGTCCGGTCCGTCTCGTCCTCACGCTCGAGGAGACGTTCCAGGCGGTCCGACGGTCGAGCGCTCGGATCCGGCTCCGCACCGGCTTCGCCCGGGACGGCGAGCTTCTCTTCATCGAAGCCGCCGACGACTTTCTCATGGGTGCCTATGCCGACATCGCCCCTCGGGTGATCAGCAAGAGCACCTATTTCCTCGCCGGCCCGTACAAGGTGGCCGCGGCCCGGGCCGTGGCGCGTGCTCTGATGTCGCACACCACCCCGAGCACGGCCTTTCGCGGCTTCGGTGCTCCGCAGGTCGCCTGGGCCCTCGAGTCACAGATGGACGCGGCCGCCCGAGCCCTCGGCATCGATCCGGTCGATATCCGATTACGCAATCTGGCAGCACCCGGTGAGGACATCGTGCCGGGAGACCGCCCCGCCGACGGCGACTGGCGGCAGTCGCTTCGCATCGCCGCCGAGAGGGTTGGCTGGGGGGAGCCCTTGCCACCTGGTCGGGGGCGGGGGATCGCAGTCGGGATCAAAGCCTCGGCGACCGCCGGAGCGTCCTACTGCATCCTGAGGATCCTCCACGACGGGAGCGTCTCGCTGATCGCCGGGACCTCGGACATGGGTCAGGGCGCCAGGACCATCCTCACCCAGCTCGTCTCCGAGAATCTCGGGGTGCCGATGGAACGGGTCTCACTGGTGATGGGTGACACCGCGGTGGTGCCATTCGACTACTCGACGTCGGCGAGCCGGTCGACTGTGTTCATGGGAAACGCAGTCGTAGATGCCTGCCAGACGGCGATCGCAGACCTGGTCGAGCGGACTGCCCGTCATCATGGGGTGCCCGTCGCGGAAGTGGTGTTCACCCCCGGACAGGTGTCGGTGGCCGAAACAACGCACACGATCCCCCAGGTCCTCGGGGTCCTGTTCGGAAACGTGCCCGGGGAGATCATCGCCACCGGGTCCGAGCGTGGGGAGGGGTCAGCCGACCACCCGTTGGGGGGCGCTGCCTCGTTCTACGAGTTCAGCTGCACGGCCTCCGAGGTAGAAGTAGACCTGGAGACGGGCGAGTACGAGCTGGTGAAGCACATCACAGTCGCCGATGTCGGCATGGCGATCAACCCCCAACACGTCGAGATGCAGGATGAGGGGGCGGCGGTCATGGGGCTCGGCCACACGTTGATGGAACATCTCATCCTCGACGACCACGGAAGAATCAGGAACCTCGGGGCCCTCGACTATCGGATCCCGACCTTCAAGGACCTGCCCGGCTCGATGGCTTCGGTGCTCGTCGAGAACGGGGACGGCCCGGGCCCCGGCGGCGCCAAGGGCAGTGGTGAAGGAGGACTGCTGGCCACGTCGCCCGCCATCGCCGCCGCCATCACTCAGGCGACCGGAATCGTGATCAGGGATCTGCCGCTGACCCCGGAACGGGTGTGGCAGGCGATGCACGGCGGCGATGAGGACAGACAGGAAGGGATGAACAGTGAAAGCGACTGAGATGTTCGACCTCGAAGGGCGGGTGGCCGTCGTCCCCGGCGGGGGAGGCGCCATCGGGTCGGCCCTGGCTCGGGGACTTGCCGGGGCGGGTGCCGCTGTCGGGTTGGTGGGGAGGTCGAAAGAGAGCGTCGATGAGGCTGCCTCATCCATCGTCGCAGCCGGCGGCCGCGCCCTGGCCATCTCGGCCGACGCCACCGAGCCCGATGATGCGCAGCGGGCGATCGACGAGACCGTGGCGGAGTTCGGCAGGCTCGACATCATCGTCAACGCCATCGGCGGCGGCGCAGGCGATGTCCTCCACGAAGCGGAGGTATACCCCGCTGAGGCCTGGGACTGGATCATGGAGCTGAACCTCCGCAGCACACTCCTGCCCACCCAGGCTGCAGTTCGTCAGATGGTGGCTCAGGGAGAGGGGGGCCGAGTCCTCAACATCTCCTCGGTTCGCGGGCAGTTGGGCATCGATGCCGGGTACTCGGCGTATGTGGCGGCGAAGGGCGCGATCGACTCGCTCACCAGGCAATGGGCGACCGAGTGGGCCAAACATCGGATCTCGGTGAACGCCATCTCCCCTACCTTCGTCGACACCCCCCAGGTCGCATCGCTGCTCGGGGATCCCGAGTTCAAGGCGAGGATCGTCTCCAGAATCCCCCTCGGGAGGGTGGGGACCACGGACGACCTCCTCGGCGCCGCCCTGTTGCTCTGTTCCGGGGCATCGTCGTTCATCACCGGCCAGATCCTGACCATCGACGGCGGGCTGACGGCCACTCAATGAGGGAGATCGAGAGGAGCTGATCATGGAGAGTGTCACCGGCAATGTCTTCTTCGAGACCGGTCTGCGTGGCTGCAATCCCGGCTATGTGGTCACAAGTGACGGTGTGGTGGTCGTCGACACCCCGCAATTGCCGACCAGGGCGGTGGATATGCGTCAGGCGGCGGAGACACACGGGGAGATCCGGTACCTGATCAATACCGAACATCACGTCGATCACATCTTCGGCAACTTCTACTTCAAGGGCGCCGGGACCGTGGTCAACCACCGCGGTTTGTTCGACAACTTCATGGTGGTCACCCCCGACCTCGATCCTTTCGCCTACGCGGCTGAGGCGATCCCGACCGACGACCCGGACGGTGAGGCGATCTTCCCCGACCGCGACGTCTACTACGAGGACCCGAACAAGGGGACCATCGTCTTCGACGGCGACCTGACCTTGCGGGTGGGCCGGCACACCTTCGAGCTGATCCACACCCCCGGGCACACCCCGGGCCAACTGGCGGTTTACGTGCCCGAGGAGGGGGTGGTTTTCACCGGAGACACCATCTTCAGCGAATGCCAAACATGGCTGATGACCTCAGACGTCGACCAGTGGCTCGAGGCGCTCGAGACGATCCGGCAGCTCGACGTGGACCATGTCCTGCCGGGTCACGGACCGGTGACCACCAAGAGCTACCTCGACACCCAGCGATCGAACCTCCTCGATTGGAAGTCGGCGGTGGCCGCCGCCGTAGCCAAAGGTTGGAGCAGGGAGGAGACGGTGGAGCGGGTCAACTTCGCCGATCGGTATCCAGTCGATGTCGGTCAGGGCTACATGATGGATCACATCCAGACCCTCAACGCGGCGTCGCTGTACGACAAGATGACCGGCCCCGCTTAGTGCGTCTCTATCTGCTCCGACACGGCGAGGTCGAGTCCCACCGCGGCGACGTCCCGATTACGGCGGCCGCCGAAGGGCAGGCCTTCGAGGTCGGACAGGGCCTCGGGTCCCGGTACTCGGATCCGATCCCGATACTGAGCGGCGACACGCGTCGGGCCAAGGACACCGCGGCCAATCTGGCGAGGGGGGTCGTCGACGCCGGTGGCCAGGTGGTCGGCCCCCACGTGGCCTTCGCCCTGCGCAACCCCGATCTCTATCTCGCCGGATCCCGGGTCGATATGGTGAGCAGTCTCGAGGCATTCGCAGCACAGGTCGACGGGATCTCGCCCCAAGACGTGGCATCACTCGACTTCTTCCCCGAGTTCATCTCGTCGCCCGATCGCATCGGATGGTGGTTGAGACATGAATCACCCCCCGGAGAAGACGCCAGATCGGTCGCAGCCCGGGTCCGATCATTCGCTGCCAGCCTCTCCGACCCGGTCCCGGGCCGACCCGAAGTCGTGGTTGCGGTCACCCACTCTCCATTGGTCCGGGCCGCCGGGCTCGACCTCTTGGGACGCGACATCGGCGAGCCGCCTTGGGTGTCGGGATTGCTGGTGATCGTCGATGGCGACCAGCACATCTCCGCCGAGATGTCCGGCGTGAAGGCCCGATGAGCTTCGAGTTGATCACGATGGGCCGGTTGGGGATCGATCTCTACCCATTGCAGTCCGGCGTCGCCCTCGGATCGGTGACGAGCTTCGGCAGGTTCCTCGGGGGCAGCGCGGCGAACGTCGCGGTGGCGGCGGCCAGACACGGCAGGCGAACCGCTCTCATCTCCCGGACCGGCGCCGACGACTTCGGTCGGTTCCTCCGCGACGAGCTCGAGCGCCTCGGGGTCAGCAGCCGGTTCGTGTCGACCGTCGAGTGGCTCCCAACCCCGATCACCTTCTGCGAGATCCACCCACCCGACCACTTCCCGATCACCTTTTACCGCTATCCCAAGGCTCCCGACATGGAGATCGAACCGGACGAGCTCGATGAGGAGGCCATTGCCGGGGCGGACCTGTTCTGGATCACCACCACCGGGCTCTCTCAAGAGCCCAGCCGTTCCGCTCATCACAGGGCGGTCGAATCGAGAGGGGAAGGGCGCCTGACCGTCCTCGACCTCGACTATCGAGAGCAATTCTGGAGCAGTGCCGAAGAAGCCAGGGAAGAGTTGGCCGCAGTCCTGCCCGAGGTGGACATCGTGGTGGGCAACCTCGCGGAGTGCGAGGTGGCCGTTGCCGAGTCCGATCCCGAACGCGCCGGGTGGGCCCTGCTCGACCGCGGCCCCACGACGGCCATCGTGAAATTAGGCCCGGACGGGGTGCTCGGATTCGACTCGAGTGGAGTGGTCCCGGTGCCGCCGGTCGAGGTCGAGGTGGTCAATGGCCTGGGTGCAGGCGATGCCTTTGGAGGGGCACTCTGTCACGGCCTCCTGGCGGGCTGGGTGCTGGGGAGAACGCTGGAATTCGCCAATACGGCCGGGGCGATCGTCGCGTCACGCTTGGAGTGCTCGACGGCCATGCCCCACACCGAGGAAGTCATTGCGGCCATGCCGCGGAGGTGATTGTGAACATCGACATCGACCATCTCAGGACCGTGCGCCTCGAGGATCCCGGTGCGATCGGACGCGCCGCGACGGATCGCTCCCGGCGCGCCCTCGGTAGGCGGATGATGCTGGTCGCTGCCGACCACACGGCGCGCGGGTCGCTGGCGGCACGTGGCCGCCCGCAGGCAATGGCCGATCGCGGAGACCTCCTGGCGCGGCTCGTGACCGCATTGAGCCGGCCCGGTGTCGACGGCATCTTGGGAACTCCGGACATAGTCGAGGACCTCCTGCTACTCGGCGCCCTGGAAGACAAGGTGGTCGTCGGGTCGATGAATCGGGGCGGTCTCGCCGGATCTGTCTTCGAGTTGGACGACCGCTTCACGGCTTACGACCCTCGATCGATCGCGGACATGGACCTGGATGGCGGGAAGATGCTGGTCCGGATCGCCCTCGATGACCCGGCCACGGCGCGGACCCTCGAGCAGTCGGCGTCCGCCGTCTCTCAGCTCGCCGCATCGGGACTGATGGCGATGGTGGAGCCTTTCATCTCCCGTTGGGAGGAAGGGAAGTTGGTGAACGACCTGTCCCCCGATGCCGTGATCAAGTCGGTCGTGATCGCATCGGGTCTGGGGTCGACGAGCCGGCACACATGGCTGAAGCTTCCCGTAGTCGACGACATGGAGAGGGTCATGCGATCGACCACGATGCCCACCCTCCTGCTCGGCGGAGACCCGCAAGGTTCCGACGACGATATCTTCGCAAGCTGGGAGAAGGCTCTCGGGCTTCCCGGGGTCAGGGGCCTGGTGGTGGGCCGGGCCCTCTTGTACCCGAGGAACGACGATGTTGCCGGGGCCGTCGACGTCGCCGCCGGGCTCGTGGCCAGGACCTGAGTCGGCCAAGGGCACAGACTCGGTTGATGACTCCCTGGACACTCTCGTTTGGAGTGGCAGACTCGCTTTCAAGTCGGCTGCCGAACCGGAGCGCCACGCCTTGTACTCTCGCCTGGAGAAGGTCCTCGGCCCCGAGCACGCTGACACACTGATGACCTACCTCCCCAGTGATCCCTGCGATCAAGTGGCGACAAAGGGGGACATCGCACGACTGGAAGCCCGCTTCGACCGACTGGAAGCGCGAATCGACTCTCTTCAAATCACGATTCTCGACCAGCAGAAGTTCTACACCCGCAACACGGTGGGCTCAATGGCGGCTCTCACCGCCGTCTTCTCGTTGGTGGTCGCGTTTCTGGGGTAGCCCGGTACAGATGACCGAGACCTTCCAAATCGTGCCGATCGGCTGGGTCGAGTCGTCGCTCGTCGATCCGGAGGCCGCCCCGAAGCAGGGCCCCGAAGGAGCTCCCGACGCCTGGCTCGTCTTCAAGCCGGAGATCGAGTCGGGGCTGAGCCACATCGAGGTCGGGGCCGAGATCCTGGTGCTGACCTGGCTCCATCTGGCCGATCGCGACATTCTGGTGGTTCACCCAAGAGACGACCCGGCCAATCCGCCGACCGGTGTGTTCAGTACCCGGTCGGCGGACCGGCCCAATCCGATCGGCATCCATCAGGTCCAGGTCCTCGAAATCGAGGAACCCGGATCCGGGTGGCGGACATGGAGGCGGTCGACCGGACCCCGATCATCGACGTCAAGCCCGTCCCGTAGGACCCAGGTCAGACAGGAAAAGGGGCCGAGCTGCCGCTCGGCCCCTTCCACGATCGCTCGAGGCGACCGACCTAGATGTCGTAGTAGAGGTGGAACTCGTAGGGATGCGGACGGAGACGGATCGGGTCCACTTCGTGCTCGATCTTGTAGTCGATCCAGGCCTCGATCAGCTCCTGGGAGAACACCCCGCCCTGGAGCAGGAACTCGTGGTCGTCTCGGAGTGCGTCGAGCGCCTCGGACAGGCTCCCCGGCACGGAGGGCAGCCCGGCCAACTCCGCAGGGGGCAGGTCGTAGATGTCCTTGTCCACCGGGTCGTGGGGCTCGATTCGGTTCTGCACCCCGTCCAACCCGGCCATCAGCATCGCGGAGAAGGCCAGGTACGGGTTGCAGGACGGGTCGGGGCACCGGAACTCGAGGCGCTTGGCCGCCGGAGCCTGTGAGTACTGCGGGATCCGGATCGCGGCCGATCGGTTCCGGCTGGAATAGACCAGGTTGACCGGCGCCTCGTATCCAGGCACCAGGCGGTGATAGGAGTTCGTGGTCGGAGCGGCGAAGGCCAGGATGGCGGAGGCGTGCTTGAGCAGGCCACCGATGTACCACCGTGCCATGTCGGACAAGCCCGCATACCCCGCCTCGTCGTAGAAGAGCGGCTCGCCGTCCTTCCACAACGATTGGTGGGTGTGCATCCCCGACCCGTTGTCCTCGAAGATCGGCTTCGGCATGAAGGTGACCGACTTGCCGTACTCCCAGGCCGTGTTCTTCACGATGTACTTGTAGAGGGTGACGTTGTCGGCGGTCCGCAACAGCGTGTCGTAACGCATGTCGATCTCGGCCTGACCCGCCGTGCCCACCTCGTGGTGCTGGACCTCGATCTCGATGCCCGCCGCCTCTAGGTTGGCAGTCATCTCCGAGCGAAGGTCCTGGAAGTGGTCGGTCGGAGGCACCGGGAAGTAGCCCTCCTTGTAGCGGGGCTTGTAGCCCAGGTTCCCGCCCTCCTCGAACTCGCCCGAGTTCCAAGCGCCCTCGACTGAATCGAGGAAGTAGTACCCGGAGAACTGGTTCTGCCCGAAACGCACGTCGTCGAAGATGTAGAACTCGGCTTCGGGTCCCCAGTAGGAGGTGTCGGCGAGCCCGGTGCTGATCAGGTAGTCCTCCGCCTTCTTCGCAACATAACGAGGATCGCGGTCGTACGGGCTTCCGGTGATGGGATCGTTCACGAAGCAGTACAGGATCAGGGTCTTCCGGGCCCGGAACGGGTCGTCGATGGCAGTGCTCGGGTCAGGGATCAGGAGCATGTCCGATTCCTGGATCTGTTGGAAACCCCTGATCGACGAGCCGTCGAAGCCAAATCCGGCCTCGAAGGAGTCCTCGGTCAACTGCTTGACAGGGACGGTGAAGTGCTGCACCTGACCAGGCAGGTCACAGAAGCGAAGGTCGACGAACTCGTAGCCCTCGTCGGCGACAAGGGACAAGACGTCGGCAGCCGTCTTGCTCACGGGTGCTCCTTTCGGTTTGGTTGCCAATCGTGAACGATGAGTTTCTAGCCGGTCGGCCGTTTCGATGCCGTTGCCGGACGATGAACGCTGTGTTTCGCATCGAGTGCCGTGTGCAGACACCCACTGTGGGGGTGGCTGGGTGCACACACGTTGGGCGGAGCACTTCCCGTGTGCAATCACCCACCCTGGAGGTGGCTAGGTGCACACGCCAGGGGATGCGATTGCCACCGGGCGTGAGCCAGTCGGCCCGATAATCGACGGGTGCAACGACTCCTCCACAAGGCTGATCACGACTACCCGCTGGTCGAGCACGCCGTGACCGAGATGGGCACGTTGTTGGCGGGCCCGGGCTACATCTGGCTCGACCTGCTCGGTGAGTCACCACAGGCGATCCGGGCCCTTGCCGATCGGTTCGATCTCGACCGGGGGTCGCTCGAGGAGGCGATCGACATCTCGCTCCTCCCCCGCATGGACGAACACGATCGTTATGTGTTTCTGGTGCTCGAGGGTCTGATCGTCGGGTCGGGCGAGCGGCTGGACACCAGCGAGATCGACATCTTCATCGGGGAGAAGTTCCTGATCACCATTCACCGCGACCCGTTCCCCGCGATCGAGTGGTGCCAGGCCCCGGAGAACACCGCCAGCACCACCGGCCTCGACACCCCCGCCCGGGTCGCCGCCTTTCTGGCCCAGCTCGGCACCCGCCGCTACCTACCTCTGATCGAGGCTCTCGACGACCGGGTCGACGTGCTCGAGGACATGGCGCTCGCCTCGGATCCCAGGACCTTGTCGGAGGTCCATGCCCTGCGTCGCGACGTCGGCCTCCTCCGCCGGAGCATCGCCCCACAACGGGATGTGTTCAACGAGTTGGCCGAGAGCATGCACCCGGTCATCGACGTCGGCGCCGCCCGCGCCTTCGACCGGGTGTTCGACCACCATCTGAAGATCGTCGATTCGCTCGATGGTGCTCGCAACCTCCTCGCCTCGGTCTTGGAGACCCACCGCGGGGCGGTGGCCGATCAGACCAACCAGATCGTGCGCATCCTGACCGTCTTCTCTGCCGTCCTCCTCCCCATGTCCGTGATCTCCGGGATGTGGGGGATGAATTTCGTCGACATCCCCTTCGCCGATGAGAGATGGGGATTCCTGGCTCTGGTCGGCGTCATGATCCTGCTCGGGAGCGGGCTCTGGCTCTACTTCAGCCGGCTCAGGTTCATCAGCGGGCCCAAGCTGAGCGAGTTGCCCAAGGCGGTAGGCCTCGGCCTGCTCCAGATCGGGGTCCTGCCGATCAAAGTGGTGTCCACCGGGGTCAAGCACGTGGGGCGGATCGTCTCCGACGCCGTCGACGGCGACAACCGGGCCGGACAACCGGGCCCGGGCGAGCCGGAGGACGGCCAACCCTGACTACCGTCGCTCCACGTCATGCCAGCGACCGTCGTTTTGGGCGCCCAGTGGGGTGACGAGGGCAAGGGCAGGGTCGTCGATTTCTTCGCCGAGTCGGCCGACTTCGTCGTCCGCTACCAGGGTGGGAACAACGCGGGGCACACCATCGTCGTCGGGGAGCAACGACTCGCCCTCTCCCTGATCCCCTCGGGGATCCTCTACCCGGATTGCACTCCGGTCATCGCCTCGGGGACGGTGATAGATCCCCGGGTGCTGATAGCCGAGCTGGACATGGCGGCCGGGAAGAACCTCGACCCATCCCGGGTGAAAGTGTCGTCCAACGCTCACCTGATCATGCCCTATCACCGCAAGCTCGACGCCGCCATCGAGCGTTATCTGGGCAAGAACCAGATCGGCACCACCAAGAAGGGGATCGGGCCCGCCTACACCGACAAGTACGCCCGATTCGGGATCCGGGTCCAGGACCTGTTCGACCCGAAGATCTTCCGGGAGAAGGTGGAAGCGGCCCTGGTCGAGAAGAACAAGGTCCTGCCCCGGGTCTACAACACCCTGCCCATGGACCCGAACCAGATCATCGAGGAGTACCGCGGATACGCCGAACGTCTCCGCCCTCACGTCACCGATACCTCGCTCTTGCTCTGGGAGGGGCTGCAAGCGGGGAAGCAGGTCCTCTTCGAGGGGGCGCAGGGCACCCTGCTCGACATCGATCACGGGACCTATCCCTTCGTCACCTCGTCGAATCCCACGGCAGGTGGGGCGGCGGTGGGCTCCGGCATCGGGCCCAAGGCCATCGACGAGGTCATCGGAGTCGCCAAGGCATACATCTCCCGGGTGGGGACCGGTCCCTTCCCCACCGAACTACACGATGAGATCGGCGACACGATGATCGAGTTGGGCGGCGAGTACGGGACGGTGACAGGGCGGCGGAGACGATGCGGATGGCTCGACCTGGTCGCCCTGAAGTACGCATCCAGAATCAACACGTTCACCAGGCTGTTCCTGACCAAGATGGACATCCTCTCCGCCTTCGACACGATCAAGGTGGGCACCGCCTACACCAGCGGCGGCGAGCGTCACGACCATTTCCCGGCACAACAGAGCGTCCTGTACCACTGCGATCCCGAGTACGAAGAGTTGCCTGGCTGGCGAGAGGACATCACCGGTGTCCGCTCCTACGGCGACCTTCCCACCGAGGCCCGGGCCTACATCGAGTACATCCAGGAGGCGGTGGGGGTGCCCGTCGGATGGGTCTCGGTCGGCCCCGAACGCAGCCAGCTCATCGAGATCTCATGAGGGTGCTGCTGGTCGGAAGCGGGGGGCGGGAGCACGCCATCGGCTGGGCCTTGTCCCGCTCGCCGCGGGTGACGGAGCTGATCTCGCTCCCGGGCAACCCCGGTCTGGCCCGGCTCGGCGCGGTGGTGGAGGGGATATCGGCCGAGGACGTGGGCGCGATCGCGGCCATGGCCAGGGTGCAGAAGGTGGACCTGGTGGTGGTCGGGCCCGAGGCGCCGTTGGCCGCCGGCGCCGTCGACGCCGTCTCCGCCCTCGGCATCCCGGTGTTCGGCCCGACCCGGTCCGCGGCCCGATTGGAGTCGTCGAAGAGCTACGCCAAGGAGGTGATGACCAGAGCCGGGGTGGCCACCGCTCGCTCGGAGTCCTTCACCCAGCCCGGACCGGCAAGAGAGCATCTGACGTTGCTGGACGGGCCGTACGTGGTCAAGGCCGACGGGTTGGCCGCAGGTAAAGGGGTCCTGGTCACCGAGTCCCGGGACGAGGCGGGACGCTGGGTCGATCACTGCCTGGAGGGAGGCTTCGGGCCAGCTGGCTCCTCGGTCCTGATCGAAGACTTCCTCGACGGCCCCGAGGTGAGTGTCTTCGCGGTGTGCACCGAGAAAGGTGCCGTCCTGTTGGAGCCGGCCCGGGACTACAAACGTCTCGGTGACGACGACCAGGGGCCGAATACCGGCGGGATGGGGTCCTACTCCCCGGTTGCCGGCCTCCCCGATGGCCTGGTCGAGCAGACCATGCATTCGGTCGTCGAGCCCACGCTTTCCCAAATGGCCGAAGAGGGCAACTCCTTCCACGGCTTTCTCTACGCCGGCTTGGTGTTGACCCGAGATGGGCCCAAAGTCCTCGAGTTCAACGTCCGCCTCGGCGACCCGGAGACCCAGGCCATCCTGCCCAGGATGACCAGCGATCTGGTCGACGTCCTGGAGGGGGCGACCCCAACTTGGTCCGAGTCATCCTCGGTCAACGTGGTCCTGGCCGCCGAGGGATACCCGGAGGCGCCGGTCAAGGGCGCCACCGTCAAAGGTCTGGAGTCGATCCCCGAAGACGTCCTGGTCTTCCATGCCGGTACCGCCGCCGACGGGAAGCGAATCGTGGTCGACGGGGGCCGGGTGCTCAACCTGGTCGGCCTCGGGCCCAACTTGCAGACGGCGCGGGAAAGGGCCTATGCCGCAGTGGCCGGGGTCACCTGGCCCGGGATCCGGTACCGGACCGACATAGGAGCTCAGTCGTAGGCGTGCCGGAACATGAGGGCGATTCGGGGAGGGGCCGAGGCGCTCTTGGGAATGGTGTGCTCCCAGAGTCGTTGACAGGCGCCGCCCATCACCACCAGGTCTCCCCGACCCAGATCGAACCCGGTTGACTCACCCCCACCCTTCGGTCGTATCAGGAACCGTCTCGGGCCCCCCAGCGACACGGTGGCGACCATGGAACGGGGACGCTCGCGGGCGATGCGATCCCCGTGCCAGGCCACCGAGTCGGCGCCCGTCCGGTACCAGCCGGCGCTGACCTGGTCCATGACGGTCTGATAGCGGTCGGAGAGAAGGCCGACCATCTCCACCAGCACCGGATGGGACCCGGGATCGACGCGGCCGATGAGACGCGGTGTCTTCACCAACTTCTCGTACATCCTCACCTCAGGCTGCTCCCAGCCCACGGTTTCGACGAGGAAGTCGTAGAGCCGGGCGTCGCCGACCAGCCACCCCGGGGCGTAGTCCAGCCATGACTCGGGGTCGAGGTCGAGTCGCTCCATGCCGGCAAAGCCGGTGTCAGGGACCGGCTCACTCTCCCCGAAGAGAGAAGGCTGGAGTGGATCGATAGCGAACATATGTTCGATGATAGCTGGAACGCCGCCATATGGGACGGGGATCGAGTCGGTTACCGTCGTCGAGACATGAGTCACAAAGTCGCAATCGTGATGGGCTCGGGGAGTGACCGCCCGGTGATGGAGAAGGCAGCGAGCACGCTCGAGTCCTTTGGCATCGCCAGCGAGGTCAGGGTCCTCAGTGCCCACAAGACACCTGACCAGGCGCTGGAATTCGCCTCGACCGCCGCCGATCACGGGTTCTCGGTGATCATCGCCGGGGCGGGGAAGGCGGCCCACCTGGCCGGGGTGATGGCAGCGAAATCCCTGTTGCCCGTGATCGGGGTGCCGATCAACGCCTCCCTGGACGGGATGGACTCACTCCTGGCCACCGTCCAGATGCCAACTGGGATCCCGGTCGCAACCGTCGCCGTCGACGGGGCGACCAATGCCGCCCTGCTCGCCGTCGCCATCCTGGCCGTCGGCGACGAGGAGTTGACGTCGAAGCTGGCCGGTTACCGGGAGGAGCTGGCCGAGAAAACCCTGGCCGGGTAGCGGGATACCATCCACGGCAATGAGCGACGTCGCCTTCGAAAAGCCCGATCCCAAGGACTTCCTCGACATCGATTCCCTGCTTTCCGATGAGGAGATCCTGCTCCGCAACACGGTTCGGGACTACGTGCGGAAGGAGATCGTGCCCAACGTGGGCGACTGGTGGGAGGAGGGGGTTCTTCCCCAGGAGGCGCTGGCCAAAGCCTTCGGTGACATCGGGTTGCTCGGGATGCACCTCGAGGGTTATGGGGCAGCCGGCACCTCGGCCACGGCCTACGGTCTGGCGTGTCTCGAGCTGGAGGCGGGCGACTCGGGGATCCGCTCATTCGTCTCGGTCCAGGGCTCTTTGGTCATGTTCCCGATATGGAAGTTCGGCTCCGAGGAGCAGAAGCAGACCTGGCTCCCCCGGATGGCCAGCGGTGAGGTCATCGGGTGCTTCGGGCTGACCGAGCCCGACTCGGGGTCCGACCCGGCCTCGATGCGGACCAACGCCCGCAAGGACGGGAGCGATTGGGTGCTCAACGGGACCAAGATGTGGATCACCAACGGATCCATCGCCGACGTGGCGGTGGTCTGGGCCCGCACCGACGAGGGCGTGCGCGGTTTCCTCGTCCCCACCGACTCACCCGGCTTCTCGGCGCCCGAGATCAAGAAGAAGGTGTCGCTGCGCGCCTCGGTGACCTCGGAGCTGATCCTGGACAACGTCAGGGTCCCCGACGACTTCGTCCTCCCCGGTGTGTCCTCGATGAGGGGCCCGCTCTCCTGTCTCAACGAGGCCCGCTTCGGCATCGCCTTCGGAGCGATGGGAGCGGCCCGGGCCTGTTACGAGTCGGCCCTCGACTATTCCATCGAGCGCCGACAGTTCGACCGGCCGATCGCTTCCTTCCAGCTCACCCAGAGGAAGCTGGTGGAGATGATGGTTGCGGTGCAGCGGGGAACCCTGCTCGCCCTCCATCTCGGTCGGCGCAAGGACGAGGGCAAGCTGAGCCCGGAGCAGGTCAGCTTCGGCAAGTTCGACAACGTTCGCAACGCCCTCGAGGTGGCCCGGACGGCCCGTTCCGTGCTCGGGGCGAACGGGATCACCCTGGAGTACCCGGTGTTCCGTCATATGGCCAACCTGGAGACCGTCCTCACCTACGAAGGCACCAACGAGATCCACTCCCTGGTCATGGGCCAGGCGATCACGGGCCTCAACGCCTTCACCTAGGACCGCGTACCTGAGGTACGTAGCGCCAATAGTGGCGCTACGGGAACAGAGAAAGCGCGGGGTCGGATGCCTGCGTCTTTCTTTGTCCGTCTAGCGCCATATATGGCGCCACGTACCTCAGGTAAGCCGCGAGGCCAGGTCGCCATTGGGGCTCACGACGAGGTCGGTGAGGTCGAGCCAGGTGGCGACGGTCTCCAGTTCGGCACGCAGCTCGCGGGCGACCCGGACCTTGTCGACCTCAGGCTCGGCGAAGGCACCCTTCACCAGGAGGGCGCCCGTCTTGCGATCTGCCTTCAGGTCGACCCGGGCCACCAGGTCCCCGTCGAGGAGGAAGGGAAGCACGTAGTAGCCGTAGACCCGCCTCGGCTCGGGGACGTAGATCTCGATCCGGTAGTGGAAGTCCCAGAGTCGCTGCACCCGGTCCCGGTACCAGATCAGGTTGTCGAACGGGGAGAGCAGGGCCCGCCCCTCGACCCGGCGGGGCCGGCTCGCCTCGGGATGGAGGTATGCCGGGCTGTCCCAGCCCTCGACCTCGACCTCGACCAGCTGTCCGTCCCCGACCAATTGGGCGATCAGGGGGCGAGCCTGGGGCATGCGGATCCGGTAGTAATCGAGGAGGTCCCCGGCGGTGGCGACCCCAAGGGCGCGTGCCGAGAGCGCCAACAGCTGTCTCTGCGCCTCCTCCATGTCAGGCGGCTCTGCTTCGAGAAGGGCGGGCGGGATCACCCGGTCCGCCACGTCGTACATGCGAACGAAATTGGGACGGGAGGCCGTGGCGACCTGGCCCTGGATGAACAGCATCTCGAGTGCGATCTTGCCGTTCGACCAGTTCCACATCCCGCTCCCGTTGCGTTGGCCGGGATCGTCGAGATCGCTGGTCTTGAGCGGGCCGCGTCTCCGGACCTGGTCTAGGACGCTGTCCAGATATCCGGGCTGATCGGCCAGCCTCTGCTCCCCCAGGTTCCAGACCCACCCACGTTCCATCCGCCAGCGCAGGCGCGGATAGTGCTCGATCGGGAGCAACGAGGCCTCGTGACCCCAGTACTCGAACACCTCGCCCGAGCCCCATAGCCAGGCGTCGAGGGCACCTCGGTCGTAGGCCCCGAGCCGGGAGAAGAAGGGCATGTAGTGGGTTCGGCTGAACACGTTCACCGAGTCCAACTGGACCACCCCTAACTCCCGCATCACCCGGCGGAAGTGGCGGACATCGAGCCGAGCAGACGGGCGCGGGGCCGCGAAACCCTGCGCTCCGAGGGCGTAGCGGCGTGCCTGATCGAGGGTGAGTCGGCGCATCGGCCCGGCAAATGTAGAGCCAAATGCGGACAAACGGGGTCCGCCGTTGGCTCGGCCTTCACACCAAGGGTTGGTCTCGGGCAAAGTCGGCCGGCAAGGAAGCTGCCATCATCCCCACCGTGATCGAGCGTTACACCCTCCCCGAGATGGGCCGGATCTGGTCCGAGCCGCGCAAGCTCGAAGGGTGGAAGGAAGTGGAGACCCTGGCCTTGGAGGCGTGGAACCGGCTGGGCCAGGTTCCCGACGAGGTGGCCGAGGCGGTCAGGGCGGCTCCCTGCCCGACACCGGAACAGGTGGCCGAGCGGGAGGAGACCACCAACCACGATCTGGCCGCCTTCGTCGATCTGCTCGGGGCGGCCGCCGGGTCCGAGGCGGCCGGCTGGGTCCATTACGGGCTCACCTCGTCCGACGTCCTCGACACAGCGGGAGGCGTCGTCCTCGCCGAGTCCGCCGACCTCCTTCTCGCCGCCCTAGAAGCGCTCTTCGCCACGGTCAAGGGCCGCGCCAACGAGCACCAGGAGTCCTTCATGGTGGGCAGGACCCACGGCATCTGGGCCGAGCCGACCATCTTCGGCGTGAAGCTGGCCGGATGGGCCTTCGAGCTGGCCCGGAACCACGCCCGGCTTAGGGATGCCCGTGACGGGGTCGCAGTCGGCAAGATCTCCGGCGCCGTTGGCACCTACGCCCACGTCCCGCCGGAGGTCGAGCGACATGTCTGTGACTCGTTGGGCATCGAGATCGAGCCGGCATCGACCCAGGTCACGGCGCGGGACCGCCACGCCCAGTACCTCCAGACGATCGCCCTGATCGGCGCCTCCCTGGAACGCATGGCCACCGAGATCCGTCACCTTCAGCGCTCCGAGGTCTCGGAGGTTCGGGAGGCGTTCGGCAAAGGGCAGAAGGGCTCCTCCGCGATGCCTCACAAGCGCAACCCGATCCTCTCCGAGCGAATGACGGGCATGGCCCGCCTGCTCCGCGGCTACGCCCAGGTCGGCTTGGAGAATGTCGCCCTCTGGCACGAGCGGGACATCTCACACTCGTCCTCGGAGCGGGTGGTCCTCCCCGACGCCTCGATCGCCCTCCACTACATGCTGGTCAAGTTCAACGGCCTCGTCTCGGGGATGGTCGTCGACGTCGACCGGATGCGGGCCAACCTCGAGATGACCGGTGGGCTGGTCTTCAGCCAGGCGGTCCTCCTCGCCCTGGTCGAGAAGGGGATGACCCGTGACGAGGCGTACAGGCTGGTCCAGTCTCATGCCATGACCGTCTGGGAGGACGGCGGTCAGCTCTACGACTCGTTGTCGGCCGACCCGGATATGCCTCTCGACGATGCTGGGCTCACCGTCTGCTTCTCCCTGG
>Ga0299907_10000405_pt1 | contig 20634 bp, 18 predicted proteins | sample RVTome_16_FD_198680 | JGI IMG/M metagenome (GOLD analysis project Ga0299907, IMG submission 198680) | Soil microbial communities from uranium-contaminated site in the Upper Colorado River Basin, Wyoming, United States - RVT152D67 (version 2) ...
TGCGTGAGCTTCGCCCGCGTGTACCCCTTCGAGACGGTCGTGCTCCGCTACTTCAACGTCTTCGGTCCGCGGCAGGACCCGCGCTCGCAGTACGCAGCCGTCGTCCCGCTCTTCATCACCGCGATTGCGGCCGGGGAGCCGGTCACGATCTTCGACGACGGTGGGCAGTCGCGCGACTTCACGTACGTCGACAACGTCGTGGCGGCGAACCTGCAGGCCGCCTCTGCCGAGGGCGTGAGCGGACGCATCTTCAACGTGTCGGCAGGCGCGCCTGCAACGGTGAACGAGCTCGCGGACGCGATCGGGAAGATGCTCGACAAGCCGGTGGAGCGCCGCTACCTGCCTCCGCGCGCCGGCGACCTGCGCGATTCGTGGGCCGACGTCAGCGGGGCGCGGCAGGGGCTCGGATACGAGCCCACCGTGCCGCTCGAGGACGGCCTCCGGCGGACGGCGGATTTCCTTCTCGACCGAAAGGAGTAACGAGATGGGACACGGCTTCGGAACGATCGACGAGCTCGGCGAGGGGTACGGCTTCCGCAAGGTGCGCGTGCCGCTCGGCGTGACCGCCTTCGGCGCGAACGTCATCGTCTACCCGCCGGGCTACGAGGGCTTCCACCACTACCACGACACGCAGGACGAGCTCTATTTCGTGCACTCGGGCTCGGCTCGCGTCGAGGTCGAGGACGAGAACCGAGTCCTCGGGCCGGGTGGGCTCGTCCACGTCGAGTCGACGACGCCACGCAAGGTCTCGAACGCCAGTGAGACGGAGGATCTGGTGCTCCTCGTCGTCGGCGGCAAGGGCGGCTACGTGGAGCGCGACGGCCACATGGTCGACCCCGCAGACGTCGAGCGGCGAGCGGCTTTCGGAGGGCTTACGAAGGCCTGACCGCGCGGAAGAGGAGGTCCTGCGCGAGTAGGCGTGCGTGGAGCCGCCGGTAGCGACCGCCGAGGAGCGTGATCCGGACCGCCGCGAAGTCCGCGAGCAGCCCGCGGATCTCCGCTGCCGTGAACATGTGCACGTGCGTCGGATCCTTGTCGGGCTGACGCCCGAGGAGGAAGCGCAGGCGATTCTGGATCCGGAACGCATTCGGCACCGAGCCGACGAAGACACCGCCGGGCCTGAGGACGCGGCGCGCCTCGGCGACGAGCGCCTCGGGGAAGCGAACGTGCTCGAGCAGCTCACCCGCGACGACGGCGTCGAAGCTCTCGCTCTCCAGGGGCAACGGCTCCTCCACGTCGGCAGTGATGACGTCGATGCCGAGCTCCTCCGCCTTCGCGAGTGCCGCCTCGTCGACGTCGATTCCGACGACCTCGTTCCCTTCGAGGAAGTGGCGCGTGAGAGCGCCGGAGCGGCAACCGAGATCGAGCACGTGCTTCCCCTCCCCGATCGCCTCCTGGAAGAGCGGGATGCGCTCCGGGATGAACACGAAGTCGCCCTCGTTTCGACGTTCGCGGTGGTGGGCCTCGTACAGCTCGCCGAGCGACATGACGCTACGCCGGGCTGACGGCGGCCTCGTGCCCGAGCGAGGAGATGGTCTTCCTCAAGCCGTCCTCCAGCTCGACCTCCGGCTGCCAGCCGAGCAGTTGCTTGGCGCGAGTGATGTCGGGCTGCCGCACCTGGGGATCGTCCACCGGGAGGGCCTCGAAGACGATCTCGCTCGAGGATCCCGCGAGCGCGATGATCGCCTCCGCGAGCTCGAGCAGCGGCTTCTCGTCCGGGTTCCCGAGATTGACCGGGAGATGCTCGCCCGACTCGGCGAGCAGGACGAGGCCTCGAATCAGGTCGTCCACGTAACAGAAGCTCCGTGTCTGTGAACCGTCGCCGAACACGGTCACCGGCTTTCCTGCCAGCGCCTGGCGCAGGAACGTCGGGATCGCTCGCCCGTCGTTCGCCCGCATGCGCGGCCCGTAGGTGTTGAAGATCCGGACGATGCACGTGTCCACGCCCTGCTGGTGGTGATACGCCATGGTCAGCGCCTCGGCGTAGCGCTTGGCCTCGTCGTAGACCCCGCGCGGGCCGATCGGATTCACGTGACCCCAGTACGTCTCCGGCTGCGGGTGCACTTGGGGGTCGCCGTACACCTCGCTCGTCGACGCGAGCAGGAACCGTGCTCGCTTCCACTTCGCCAGCCCGAGCGCGTTGTGCGTCCCGTACGAGCCGGTCTTCAGCGAGTGCAGGGGCATGCGCAGGTAGTCGATAGGGCTTGCGAGGGCCGCGAGGTGGTAGACGAAGTCGACGGGCTCATCGACCGAGATCGTGTCGATCACGTCGTGGTTCACGAACGTGAACGCGTCGTCCCGCAGGTGCTCGATGTTCTCGAGCGAGGACACGACGAGGTTGTCGACGCAGATCACGCGGTGGCCACGCCCGAGCAGCGCTTCGCAGAGATGAGAGCCGAGAAAGCCGGCGCCGCCGGTGACGAGGGACGTGGGCATGGAATCGATGGTAGCCAGAGGGCCTACAGCCCCTGCTTACGCCACCGCGGGCAAGGCTCCTTCGTTGACGGCCGAGCCCGCCCGGATACCCTGGGAAGAGGGTGAAGTCGACCCTCATCCGGAAAGCGGAGCTCGATCGCGCTCGTCTCGTTACTCGCTATCGCGATCCTGGGGCTGCCGAGCGCTCCCGGCGCTTCGGCGCAGGCGGCAAGGTGAGTACCAGCTCGCTGGATCGGACGAATTGGCTGTGGGAGGCGTTTTTCAGCGCGACGGACGAGTCGTTGCGGCTGGAACCACTGGCGACGAGTAGCACTGCCGACTTCGGCGGCGTCCGCTACCTCGTGAACGGCTGCTGCACCAGAGACGGCTGGCCGCCCGGGAACGCGCCGCCACGACCACTTCCCCTGGATGATCGCGAAGCCGAGCGCGCGCGGCAATACTCGCGTCGTGGTTACGGAGGCGAAGCTCGAGAACGGCAGGCCGCAAGGCGCCGGCTGGTTCGTCGTCAACGCGCGCGAGGCGCGCTGGCTTCACAACGAACTCGGTGGGTACTGCGGCTTCGAGGGAGAGGAAGACGCGACGTTCGACCAGCTCGGAGTGAACCTGAACGTCCTGCCTCCGGGCAAGCCGATGGCCATGTACCACGAGGAGCCGGGGCAGGAGGACTTCCTCGTCCTGCGCGGCGAGTGTCTCCTGATCGTCGAGGGTGAGGAGCGGCCCCTCGGGCAGTGGGACTTCGTCCACTGCCCGCCGCGAACGAAGCACGTCATCGTCGGTGCCGGCGCGGAGCCTGCCGTCGTGCTGGCCGTCGGGGCGCGACAGGGCCAGGCGACGTACCCGTTCGACGAAGCCGCGGTGCGTCACGGCGCCGGCGCCGAGCAGGCAACGGACGTCCCGGCCGAGGCGTACGCGCGTTTCTCCGGGCCCGAAGAAGGGCCTGCGCCCGACCTGTCCTGACTGCACGTTCAGCGCAAGTCCTTGTTCGCCTCCATGTCGAACCACATGGCGAACAGCGTCATCTGCAACCCCGCGATGAAGAGCACCGCGACGAGGACGATCGTCGGCGTCGTGATCTCGTTTCCCGCGAGCCGAAGGACGACCTCGATGACGCCAAGCAAGAGGCCCGCCACCGTCATCAGTACGCCGAAGGCGTAGAAGAAGACGAGCGGGTGGAAGTCGCGGATGACGTACTTGTGCCCCATCCGCCACCAGAAGCCCTTGAACAGGAGCCACGAGATGCGCGGGACGACGGAGCGCAGCTTGATGCCCGACTCTTCCCCCACGTCGTAGATCGGCCGCGACGGGACGTCCCGCACGCGAGCGTTCTGCACGTTCAAGTGCACGAGCATGTCGTTCGGGAACCCGTACCGCGGGTAGAGCTGGTCGAGGTCGATCGTCCTCAGGGCCTCGCGGGAGATCGCCGTGTAGCCCGCCTGCGAGTCGGCGACGTGCCAGTAGCCGGAGGCGATCTTCGTCAGCAGCGAGAGCACTGCATTCCCGAGGTAGCGCGTGCGCGGGATGACCTTCCACGCCTCGCCGGAGACGAGCCGGTTCGCCTTCGCGTAATCGACCTCCCCCCGCGCGACGGGCCCGACCAGACCGGCAAGCTCGACGGGGTCCATCTGATTGTCGGCCGCCATCACGCAGGTCACGTCGATCTCGTCCTCGAGCGCCCGCCGGTAGCCGGTGACGATCGCCGCTCCCACGCCCGAGTTCTGCTCGTGCGGGATCACCTGCACCCGCTCGTCGCCGGAACCGCGAGCCTGCTCGGCGGTGCCGTCGCGCGATGCGTCGTCGACCACATAGATGCTGTCAACGAAATCGGGGATGCCGCGGATCGTCTCCACGACGAGGCGCTCCTCGTCGTACGCGGGCACGACGACTGCGACCGGTTTTCCCTCGTACATCAGCCCGCGGGTGCGTCGCGGCCGCGGCGTCGTGCGACGAAGGGCTCGGCTGCCAGTGCCGCGATCGCGCCGACGAGCAGCCCGAGCAGCGCCCCCACGAGTAAGGACGTCCGGCTCGACCGTGCGGTCGTCTTCACCGCGGCTGCGGGCTCCACGATCCGGCTCGACTCGACGCTGTTCGCGAGGTTCAGGAGCTGACGAGCCTCGAAGAGGTCGTCCTGGAGAGAGGTTCGCCGAGCATCTGCGGTCGTTATCACCGAGTTCAGGTTCGCCACGAGCAGGAGTCGTTGCTCGAGAGGGATCGACTGGTCCTGTATCAGTGTGTCCTGCTGACGCTGCGCAGCCTGGATCCTCCCCTCGACCGCCTGCAGCTGCGACTCGCTGACCGCGACCTGCTGCTCGAGCAGCTCGATCTTGTCCGCGACGTAGACGGCGACGTTGTCGACGACGCGGGCCGCGAGCCCATCAGCGGCGGCCTCGATCTTGCGCGGGCCCGCGTCGCCCTTCACTCCGATCTCGATCAGCGGATTGATGCCCCGCACCTGACCCGCGGCCAGAAGCTCGTGGGTGGAGATCGACGAACGCAGCTTCGACACGGGTACGCCGGTCTCTCGCGACACGTCCTGGAGCACGGACTCCGTGCGGACGATCTCACCGACCGTGCGCGGGTTCGTCGCAAGGCTCTGGATCTGCCCACCTCCGAGCGGCGCGAAGGGCTGGCCGAGGTAGACGATCGTCTCGGCGCGCCACACCGAACCTCCGGAGAGCGCGAGCGCGAGGCCGATCACCGCCCCGACGAGAAGGCCTCCGACGGGCAGCCACCAGCGCAGCGTCAGACGCTGCCACGCGGAGCCGAGATCGACCTCCTGCTCGCCGTCGAGATCCGGAGCGGAGGGACGGCTCATCGGGTCGCGACCCTATCAGCGGCCCATTTCCACTGGGCGGCGAGGCCCTCCGCAAACGGCGTTGTCGGCTCCCAACCGGTCGCTGTCCGGATTCGCGAGGTGTCGGCAAGAGTCCGCGTCTGGTCTCCCTCGCGCCTCGGCGCGCGTAGCACCTCGAGCCTCCGCCCCGAGATCTCCTCCAGCGTCTCGATCGCCTCGAGCATGGAAACCTCCTCGCCTCCACCGACGTTGAAGACGTCTCCCGCGGAGCCGCGCTCCATCGCGAGGATCGTCGCCTCGACCGCGTCGTCGACGTACGTGAAGCTGCGCGACTGCGTGCCGTCGCTCTGAAGCTCGAACGGCCCCCCCTTGATGAGGCACGCGACGATCTTCGCGAGCGCCATGTCCGGGCGTTGACGGGGCCCGAAGATCGTGAAGTATCGGACGACGACGTGGTCGAGCTCGAACTCGCGCGCATACGCCTGGCCCAGCTGCTCCGCGGCAAGCTTCGTGATCCCGTAGGGGGAGAGGGGTCTCGGTGGGGTCTCTTCCCGGGTCGGATACGACTCGGCGTCGCCGTAGATCGAGGAGGAGGAAGCGAACACGGTCCGCACGCCCGCGGCCGCCGCGGCCTCGAACAGCCGCTGCGACGCGATCACGTTCTGCCGCACGTAGACCGGGAAGACCTCCCCGAAGCTGCTGACGCCGGGCTGCCCAGCGAGGTGGAAGACGCCGTCGACGCCCTCGAGATCGATCGCGTCGTGCGCCACGTCGACCCGCTCGACCGGCAGTTCCCGCGCGTTCTCCTCCTTCAGGGCAGGGTCGTAGTAGTCGGTGAACGCGTCCCAGCCGACCGCGTCGTGACCACGCTCGAGCAGCGTTCGGAGCAGCTGCGAGCCGATGAACCCGGCCGCGCCGGTGACGACGTAGCGCATGGGCAGGGAACTCTAGGTGCCCGGCCGCGAAGCGGCGCTTTAAGGGTTGACCAGGCGACCGGAATCCGCGCGAGCGGATTCTGGTCTTGCGTCAAGAGGAGCGCGCCGCGCGACGACGAGCAGGATGTCGCCGACGCCGATATCGGGAAGGCGGCGGTCGACGCGATTGAACGCGCGTCGCAGCCCCGGTGACGCGCCTACGAGGCTGAAGCGGAAGGTTCTCATTCTCTCGACGACGAGGCCTGCGCCATGCAGCAGATCCGTGAGCTCCCGCTTCGCGAAGCTCCGATGCGGAAACGTGAAGCGCACGCGCGAGTTCCGCTTGCGGGTCGCGCGAGCCACGGCCCAGCGCGGTGCGTTGAGCGTGCGCGTGATGAGATTCCGGCTGTTGTCGGTCGAGAGCAGGAGCGTGCCGCCGGGTCTCAGGACGCGCGCGAGCTCGCGCACCCCAGCGGCGGGATCGACGAGATGCTCGAGGACCTGGACGGAGACGACGAGGTCGAACTCGGCGTCCCCGAGCGGGAGCCGCTCCAGGTTCGCCCGGATAAGCTCGGGCTCGAGGCCGACCTCGGCGGTCGCGCGGCGCGCGGTGTCGAGGATGCTCTCTGCGATGTCGACTCCTACGACCCGCTGTGGAACGGGGCCGAGCGCGGGAAGAGCCGCGAGGAAGCGGCCGTCGCCGCACCCCGCGTCGAGATAGGACGACACCGGGAGCAGGTCGCCGATCTCTTCCTTGAGGACCGCGAACTTGCGGTCGAGCGCGGGGTCCGGGACGACCGGCGCCGCGTACTCCGCGCCACCCCGCCGCTCGTACACCTCCCGGAGATGGTCGGAGGGGGCGACCTCCGTCACGGCTCCACCGGCTCGGGACGCGGATACGAATAGCTCCGGAGCGGGCGCAGCGACCCGTCGCCGTCGCGTTCGAGGCAGACCTCGCCGAAGAAGCGGGTCATGTACACGTCCTCCTCGAACTCCCCGACCTGCGGCTCCGGCCGCTCGCCTCGCGCGAGCGCGAGGGCAAGCTCCGGGTACCGGCCGCCGGCGGCGAGGGGCAACGGGAAGCCGCCGCCGAAGCGCGTGTTCACGTCCGTGACGGGCAAGCTGCCGTCGGGCTCGCGAAAGCACTGAACGTTGGCCGGGCCCTTGATGCCGACAGTCTCCGCCACGTGGCGGCCGTACTCGATCAGCTCCTGGTCCTTGAGCGAGGCGCCCTTGATGGACTCGCCGCCCTTGGACAGGAGCATGGTGCGCGGGATCGCGTTGAGACAGCGGCCTTCGAGGTCGCAAAAGACGTCGATCGAGAACTCCTCCCCCAGGCACTGCTCCTGCACGAACGACGACTCCGTGGTGTAGTCGAGGAAGAAGTCGAGCTGCGCGCGATCGGCCGCCCGGTAGATGTGGCGGGAGCCGAAACCCTGGCGCGCCTTGACCAGCACGGGATAGCGCACGTCGTCCGGTACGTCGCCGGACTCCCAGCTCTGCGGAGAGGCGACTCCGCGCTCGACGAAGAAGCGGTGGGCCTCCAGCTTGTCCGACATCCGGTCGCACACGTCGGCATCGGGGAGAAGCAGGACCGCCGGTTCGAGATCGTCTCGCGCACGGGACAGCACGGGATGGTCGAGATCGTTCAGCGGCACGATGAGCCGCACGTCGTGCTCACGAACGAGTTCGGCGAGCGCCGCGACGTAAGCGGGTTCGGCGATCCGCGGCACGATCGCCTGCAGATCCGCATGGTAGAGCGCCGGTGCGAGGGGATCCGCGTCCGCTCCCAGGGTTCGTGCTCCGGCAGCGCGGAAGGCACGGACGATGTCCACCCGCTGGCCCGCGCAGGTGAACAGGACCGTGGTCACGACGCGAGAGCGTACTCGGAAGAGTTAGAGGGGGTCTGGCTGAAGCCAGACCCCGATGTCGAAGCTATACCCCCGATGTCGTTTCTCACGTCGCTAACGTGCGCTGCCGTGCCGGCCGAGCCGATCAGGGTTCTTCGCGTCATCGCCCGTCTGAACATGGGCGGCCCCGCAATCCACGTCGCGAACCTCGCAGCAGGTCTCGAGACACGCGGATACCACACGACTCTCGTCGCCGGAAGCCTGGCGCGCGGCGAGGACTCGATGGCCTTCCTGGCCGAGCGGCTCGGGGTTGCGGTGGTAAGCGTCGAGGAGCTCCAGCGCGAGGTCTCGGTCCTGCACGATGCGCGCTCCGTTCTGCGGATCGCGGAATTGATCCGGAGCGAGCGGCCGCACATCCTCCACACGCACACCGCGAAGGCTGGTGCCATCGCCCGAGCGGCGGCGCTTCTCGCGGGCGGTGCTCGACCCCCCGTCGTCGTGCACACGTTCCACGGGCACGTCCTCAAGGGCTACTTCGATGCGGGTCGCACAGCGTTCTTCCGCCATGTGGAGCGAACGCTCGCGCGCGCATCCGACGTGCTCGTGGCCGTGAGCCCGGAGGTGCGGGACGAGCTCGTCGAGCTCGGAGTCGCGCCGTACGACAAATTCGTCGTGATCCGGCTCGGGATCCCGCTCGAGGAGCGGCTCAGAGACCCCACCGCCGACTCCGACTACCGGCGGCTGTACGGTATTCCGAAGGGTGCGTTCGTGGTCGGCTGGGTGGGCCGCATGACCGGGGTGAAGGACACCGGAGCGGTACTCGAGATCGTGCGCGCGACACGCCAGCGTGGAGTCGACGCGGTGCTCTGCATGGTGGGAGACGGCCCCGACCGCGAGCGCCTCGAGCAGCTCGCCCACGAGCTCGGGATCGCGCGGTCGTGCTACTTCGTCGGCTACCAGCCGGACGTTGCCGGCTACTACCGCCTGTTCGACGCATTCGTTCTCCCGTCGGTGACCGAGGGAACGCCGGTCAGCGCGATCGAGTCCCTCGCCTCGGGAACAGCGGTCGTCGCAAACCGTGTCGGAGGTGTCCCCGACGTCGTGCGGGACGGCGTGGACGGGTTTCTCGTCGAGCCCGGAGACATCGACGGTGCCGCGTCGAGGCTCGCGGAGCTGGCCGGTGACCCTGCTCTCCGAACGCGCCTCGGCGAGTCGGGCAGGGGTCGGGTGCTCGAGCGTTACTCGGTGGCGCGGCTCGTAGACGACGTCGACCGGCTGTATCGCTCGCTGCTCGCCGCGAAACGTCTGTGAAGCTACCGCCAGCCGCCGGTCGCACCCCGATACGTCCCCCGGAAGAGCGCGAGCGGCGTGCGCAGCAGGATCTCCAGATCGACCCGCGGCGAGCGGTGGTCGACGTACCAGACGTCGAGCTCGATCCGGTCCGCCCACGGGAGTGAGGCTCGGCCCTGCACCTGAGCCCATCCCGTCAGACCCGGCCTGATCTCGAGCCGTCGCCGCTGGCGCTCGTCGTACTGCTCCACCTGGTAGCGCAGCGTCGGCCGTGGGCCGATCACGCTCATGTCGCCGCGCAGGATGTTCCAGAGCTGCGGCAGCTCGTCGATCGACGTTCGCCGGAGGATGCGACCGACCCGCGTGATCCGCGCGTCGCCCTTGTCGACGGCGTAGCCAGCGCCGAGGTTCTCGGCTCCGACGACCATGGTCCTGAGCTTCAGGACCTCGAAGTCCTCGCCGTGCCTGCCAACGCGGGTCTGGCGATACAGGATCGGGCTTCCGCTCTTGAGCTTCGTCGCGAGCGCCGCGAGCCCGAGCAGCGGGCTCACGAGCACGAGACCCGCCCCCGCGACGGCAACGTCGACCGCGCGGTTCATCTCGTTCCCTTCGCCTTGTCCCACGTCTGCGGCGTGCCTGTGCGCAGGTAGCGGATGAGCCCGGCCGCCGTCGCCTTGGTGACGACGTAGTAGTAGTACGCGAGCCGGGCACCCGGAACCGGAAGGCGAGCGCGCCCCGCGGCCGCCAGGCCGAGGCCCGCGAGCTGGAGCGCGAGAAAGAGCCGGTAGAAGGGGGCGCGGCCGATGAGCGCCACGTTGGAGAGGAACAACCCGACGTGCAGGAGACCGCTCGAGTAGCGGAGCACGCGATGGGAGACGAGCTCAGCCACGTACAGCGGTCGGGCTCTCCTGAACATCCGGCCACTGAGGAGATGCCCCCAGGAGCGCGCGTTCATGCGCACCTTGCGCCCGTACTCGTCTTCAGGCTCGCTCGCAGGCTTCTCGACTGCCACCGCGTCGGGGTCGTAGACGGCACGACGACCTCCCTGCTCCATCAGGTACGGGAACCCGAAGTCGTGCCCGAACTTGGGGTCGTCCTCGACGTACGCCTCTCGGCGCACGGCATAGATCGCGCCGTTGCCGGCCGTGATCGAGCTCGCGAGCGACTCCTGCTCGCGCACCCAGACCTCGTAGCGCCAGTAGACACCTTCCAGGTTTGCGCCGTCCGGGCTCTCGAGCCGAAGCTGGCCACACACGTAGCCGACCTCCGGGTCCGCGAGGCTCCGCACGAGCTTTCGCAGCGCATCCGGCTTCCACTCGGTGTTGGCGTCGGTGAACGCGAGCACGTCGCTCGTCGTCTCCCGAACCGAGCGATGCTGGGCAGCCACCTTTCCCTCACGCGGGCAGCGGAGGAGCCGCACCCGTGGCTCGCCGGAGGCCAGCTCGTCGACGATTGAATCCGTGCCGTCGGTCGAGCCGTCGGAGGCGACGACGATCTCGAGGCTCTCCGGTGGGTAGTCGAGCTCGAGGAGGTTCTCGAGGCGGCGGCCGATCACGTCTTCTTCGTCGTGCGCCGAGACGACGAGCGCGACCGACGGTGTCACGTCGTCCATGTTGACCGGCCGGGGTCGCGCCCGTGCGAGCACGCCGATCGCGGCGGGGTAGCCGACGTGCGTCCAGGCGAGCGCACCGAGAGATCCCCAGAAGAGGGCCCTCGCGATCACGCCGCGAGCAGCTCTCTGACCAGCGCGCGATAGCGCTCCATCGCCACGACGCGGTCGGCCTCCTCCTCGACGTAGTCGCGGCCCCTGCGGCCCATCTCCGCCAGGTCGTACGCGCCGTCTGCAGCTTCGCGGACCGTCCGGGCGAGCAGCTCGGGCCTCCCGGGAGGGATGACGACCCCGCAGCCGATCTCGCGTACGAGGCGCGCGGTCTCGCTCTCGTCCTCGGCCGCTGCGATGACGGGCCGGCCGGCGGAGAGAATGCCGTACAGGCGGCTCGGGACGACGTACCCGGCGAGCCCCTTCGCGAGGCCGACGACGTGGATGTCGGCGCTCGAAAGCGAGAGCGGGAGGCGCTCGCGCCTCTGGTATGGGAGGAAGCGCACCGTGTCCTCGACCTCGAGCGTCTCGGCGAGCGCCAGCATCTCGGCGTGCCGGGCGCCGAAACCGGCGATGACGATCCGGAGATCGTCCCGGTCGCGCAGGAACGTGGCGGCCCGGACGAGGCTGTCGAGGTCCTGCGCATGGCCGACGTTGCCGGAGTGCATGACGACGAAGGAGGACACGAGATCGTGGTTCCCGGCCCACTCGTTGTCCCGCGGCTGCGGCGTGATCGCGCGCGTGTCGACCCAGTTCGGGATCACGCGGAGCCGCTCCGGCGGCGCGCCCTTCGCCTCGAGCCGCTCGCGCATCGTCTCGCCGATGGCGACGATCCGGTCAGCGCGCCGCAGATACGCACCGACGAGCCCGCCGAGCACTCCGACCACTGCGGGGTTGCGAAGCCGGTCGAGCTCCGTCGCGATCTCCGGGAACACGTCCTGGCTGATGACCAGGACGGGCGCACCGAAGCGCCTGCCCACGGCGACTCCGAGGTCACCGACGATCGGGGGGTCGGTCATGCAGAGCACCAGGTCGGGCGCGGGGCCGCGCAACGCGTAGGCGAGCGCCGCGCCGAGGTAGGAGAAGTAGTTCACGGCTCGCCGCGCGAGCTCCGAGCGCTCGTAGGACGTCGAGGAGACCCGGACGATTCGGACGCCATGGTGCTCGTCCTCGCGCGGAGCATCCTCGTGCCCGTGCAGGACGCCGGTGACGACCTCGACCTCGTAGTCCTCCGCGAGCGCCTCGCAGAGCTCGGTCAGGAGGTGCGCGGTCGCCTCGACCCCCGGCCAGTAGTACTGGTTGAGGACGAGGATGCGCGCACGTCGGCCGTCCCGAGACACTCGAGAAGGCTATCGGGCGTCGTTCACGGCCTCTCGCACTGCTGCAAGGAATCCGGCGACGCTGGGCCCGTAGCCCCAGTCCTGGGCAAGCTCGTGCGAGCGCGTTCCGTAGGCGGCGCGCAGTGCCGGATCCGCCGCCAGGCGGCGGAGGGCCGACGCTGCCGCATCGACGTCTCCCGCCGACACGAGGAAACCGTTCTCGCCGTCTCGCAGGAGGTCGTGAGCCGCGCCGACGCGATCCGACAGGACGAGCGGGAGCCCACACGCAGCAGCCTCGTTGACGACGACCGCCCACGGCTCCCGCTCGGAGAGGAGTGCGAACACGTCGGCGGCGACATAGGCCTCGACAATGCGTCCCCACTCGAGGTCGCCGGCCAGCGTGAGCCGGGCTCCGCGAACGGTCGCGAGATCCTCGAGCCGCTCGCGCTCCGGCCCGCTCCCGGCCAGAACAAGCAGAACTCGTGGGTCTCCGGCTTCCGCGACCGCATGGATCAGGACGTCGAGGCCCTTCTCCGGGGCGAGCCGCGCGACCGAGAGCACGACGACGTCGTCCTCCCTTGCACCGAGTCCCTCACGCAACTCCGTCCTGCGCGTGGCCAGCCGCTCGGCCTGCTTTGCAAACGCCTCGACGTCGACTGTGTTCGCGAAGACGTGCACGCGCTCCGGAGGAGCGCCTCGGGCGACCATCGACCGCCGCGCCAACGTTCCGGTGACGAGCGCACCCGCGGCGCCTCCGACGATGCGCGGCACCACGGCTCCCTTCACTTTCCGCCGCCAGCCCGGACGTGGCCCTTCGTCGTGGCTCTCCACGACCAGGACGTACGGAACACGCCGGAGGTGGCACCAGGCGATCGCCGCTTGCGCGGCGAACGTGCTCCAGCCTGAGACGACGACGACGTCGGGCCGGGCGGCCTCCAGCGCCCGGGTGAGGCCCGGCGTCACCGGATAGTCGTGGTGGAGAACCTTCCTCGCACCCGGCAGACGTACACCGCGCAGGAAGACGGCCCGGTGGAGGGGATCCACGCGCCAGGTCCTGCCGGCGACGGTCTCGGCCGCGTAGAGCACGGTCAGATCGAGGTCCGGCAGCGCGGCGACGCGGTCGAGAAGCGGAGCACGATACGGCGTCGGCTCGGGGAAGACCGCAACGACTCGAATCGGGCTCGCGGCGCGCGGAAGGGCGTGTGATTGCCTTGCAACAGTCTGTTGCAAGGGTTCTTCGCGCGGCTCGTCCAACGACACCGGCACGTCACGCCGCGCTCTCCGCGTTGCAGCCGAGCGACGGGCTCGACGGATGGCCCCATGCGCCGGAAGCAAGGGATCCATGGAAAACGCGAGGCGCATGATCTGCGCGCGCGTTGTCCCTCGGGCGTCGAGGGCGAGATGAGCGAGCGCCCGTCCTGCAGCTTCTCGAGCGCCGCCTGACCTTGCAACAGACTGTTGCAAGGTCAGCTCGAACGATTGCAGGAGGGCGAGGTATGCGGCGGCTGCGTCCTCGAGTTGCGTGCTCTCGACCGCAAGACCTGCACCGACGCGCCAGGCGAGCTCCGCACGCTCGGGATCCAACCCAGGCGCAACGCGACGGATCTCGCGCAGCGCCACGCGCCGCTGGAACTCGCGCTGAAGGTCACGCCGCGCCTGCGAGGCCTGGCCCGCGTGAACGCGATAGAGAACGAGCGGCTCGGCGAGGTTGTCGCCGTCTGCATGCGCGAGCAGACGCGACCACAGCTCGTAGTCCTCGCTCTCGAGGTACTCCGGGTCGTACCGCAACTCGTGCGTCTCGAGCGGTTCCCGGTCGACGAGGACGCTCGGATGGAAGAACGGCGAGCTGAAGAGTGACGCCCACCGAACTGCGATCGGGCCGGCCGGCATCAGGTGCAGCGCACCCGGTCGACCCCACGCATCGAGCTCCACCACCGCGCTGCCCACGACCGCGACCGCCGAGCCCGACACCATGCGCTGAAGCTGTCGTTCCAGCCGTCTGGGCAAGGCGATGTCGTCGGCGTCGAGCCGAGCTACGTAGCGTCCGCGAGCCTCGTCGAGCCCCCGGTTGAGCGAGGCGGCGAGACCCTGGCGCTCGTCGTGCCGGAGCACGCGCAACCTCGAGTCCCCGACACCGTCGAGGATCGCGGGAGTCTCATCCATGGAGCCGTCGTCGACTACGAGCAGCTCGAGATCCGAGATGGTCTGGCGCAACACGCTCTCCAGCGCTGCACGCACGTAGCGCTCTCCGTTCGAGACGGCGAGGAGCACGGAGACGAGCGGGGCGGGCGGCACGGACCTGTCGTAGCCTACGGTCCGTGTCGCAGAAGCTTCCGTCCTTCGACCTCGTCGTCGCGACAGTCGGGCGCGTGAGTGAGCTCGACCACTTCCTGACCTCGCTCGAGTTCCAGACCCATCAGGACTTCCGGGTGATCCTCGTCGACCAGAACCCGGACGACCGGCTCGATGTCGTCGTCGAAGGCAGACCGCTCGAGGTGCTGCACGTGCGGTCTGCGCCCGGGCTCTCCCGCGCACGGAACAGGGGCTTGGCGGAGGTGACCGCCAACGTGGTCGCGTTCCCCGACGACGACTGTGCCTACGACCAGGACGTGCTGGGCCACGTCGGCCGATTCCTCGCCCACGACGCGTCCCTCGACGGCGTCACCGGGCGGAGCGTCAACCGCGGGGGCAACTCGTCACCGTCCTGGAAGCGGGATCCTGCCCTTCTCAACGACCACAACCTCTGGAACCGCGCGATCGCGTACACCATCTTCCTGCGGCGCGAGGTCGTCGAGCGAGTCGGGCAGTTCGACGAGCGCCTCGGCCTCGGTTCCCCCGACCTGTGGTCGTCCGGCGAGGAGATCGACTACCTTATCCGCGCGATCAGAGGCGGAGCCAGGATCACCTACGACCCGTCGCTCACCGTGCATCACGAAGAGGGCAGTCGGGACATCGCGTTCAGGGACGGCGCCACCATCGGGTACCTCCTGCAGAAGCACCGCTACCCGCTGCGAACGGTTGCGCGGATGCTCGTCCGGCCCGCCGGCGGCACGGTCGTGTCTCTCGCCAGGCTCGACCGGACGCGCGCCCGCTTTCACGCCGCCACGCTGCGAGGACGGCTGCGCGGCTACCGGGAGACGAGCTCCGAGAACAACGCCGAGTGACGGTCGAGCCACGGCTCGAGCGAGAAGCGCTCGACCGCCCGCGCCCGAGCCGCCGAGGCATACGCCGCTCGGTCGGCGAGCACGCCATCGACGGCGTCGGCGAGCGCCTCTGGCGCGGGCGGCTCGTCGCGCTCCCACGTGTCGGGATGGGGAACGCCGATTCCGGCCTCGTCGCCGACGAGCTCGACGGTCCCACCGCTCGCCGGATAGACGACCGGAAGCCCGGCGGCCATTGCCTCGAGCACGAGCGTCGGGCAGGGGTCCAGCACCTTCGTGTGCAGGAGCAGGTGCGCGCGGCGGAAGACGGCGGGTGCGTCGCGCTGCGCATACTGGCCGACCAGGTCGACCCGGTCGCGTAGCGCCAGCTCGTCGACCAGAGGCTCGAGCGGAGAGACGAGCCGCCCGGTTACGAGCAGGCGTGCGTCCGGATGCCTTCGGAGTACGGCGTCCAGCGTACGCAGCGCGAGCTCGAGCCGATACGCCTGCGTCTGATCGCCTCCCAGAAGGAGAACCGGGCCGCCGGCGGGCGGGTCGGCTGCCGGCGTGTAGTGGCTCACGTCGACCGCATTCCGCAGCACCTCCCACGACCCGCGTGGCCCGCCGAGGAAGAGGTCGGCCGATCGCTTCGAGAACTCGCTCTGATAGATGACGTGGTTCGCGGCCAGGAGCGCGCGTCTGAGCGGCCGGTTGACAGCATCCGTCTGGTCACCGGCCCACCCCGGATACCCGACACCATCCTGGTTCACGACGATAGGGATCCCGCGCCGCCGGGTGTAGGCCAGCAGCGGACCGAGGTCGCGCGGGAGCCAGGTGGAGCCGAGGTAGAGGACCGAGAAATCGGTCGGGCAATTCGGAAAGCGCTCGTTCAGCTTCTGTGCCTTGGCTGTTCCACCGGCGGCTCGCTCTCCGGGCTCCGGTACGCGGTCGTGGCCGTAGAAGACGCGCACTCCAGCAGAAGGCCGGCGGGAAGCGAGCAGCCGCGCCCAGCGGGCCGCGGGGCGCGCGTAGCGGCCGGCCCGCGCGAGGCTCAGTGCTTCCCGGCGCGAATACGTTCGTGATTCGCCGGCGAGAACCGAGCAGGCCAAGGACGCAGGGAGCCCCGATATGCATGCCATATCGGGGCGACTGAGGACGCGGGCATGCGAAGCGTTCGCAGCCGCGCGAAGCCGGGCGTATTCGCGGCGGGGAGCACTCAACTCCATCGGCTCACGGGTCGTCGTCGGGCATCGTGACGAATCCGCGAAAGAGTCTCCTCCAGCGCGGGCGAAGGGCCTCGTACGAGTTGGCACCCGCGGTCGCGTACCCCGCCTGCAGGACGCCCTCGAGATCGCCCGCGCTCGCCGTCGCCACACGAGCCGCCCAGCCGACGAGCCCTTCGACGTCCTCGACCTCGACGATCCAGCCATTCTCCTCGTGCCGCACGAGCTCGTGCGCCTGCCCGACGCGCGTGGTCACGAGCGGCACTCCCGTCGCCATCGCCTCGAGAACGGCCCGCGGACCACCCTCGTCACGGGAGGTGACGAGGCAAACGTCGATCGCCTCGTACGCCTGCGCGACTGCGGCGACGTCGGGCAGGAGCACGTGCCGGTACGGGATCCCGAGCCGTTCGAGGCCGGCCCGGACGTAACCACGGGACGGCCCGGTGAGAAGTACGACGAGCTCAGGGACTCGCTCGCGGACGAGCTTCGCGACCTCGAGCAGGATGTCCGGCCCCTTGATCAGCTTCGGGTCGAGTCCGTCGCCCCACCCGACACCGTCCTTCTGAAACGACCCCACGACGAACGCTGACTCCGGAAGGCCGAGCGCGCGGCGAGCGTCGACACGGCTCGCCGGAGTGCGAGGGCGAAAGACCGAGGTGTCGATCCCGATCGGAATGCGATGCAGCTTCTCGCGTGCGATGCCCGTATCCAGGATGAGCTCTTCCATCACTCCGTTCGTCACCTGCACGCGGTCGATCTCGGCATGTCGCCGCCGCATCGTCTCGAAGCACGCGTCGAACTCTGGCATGCCGGGCGTGCCCGGCCGACCGTGGAAGTACGCGAAGCCGAGCCGGTTCTCACGCCGCTCGAAATCGTCGAGCAGGAGGGTGAACTGGCTGAGGTGGAAGATCGACTGCCGGTCGACTCCTTTCACCCACCGTGCCGGCCCGGTGGCAACGCCGAGAGCTCGCGCCGTCCGCTCGAGCTGGCGGGCTTCGTACTCGAGCACCCACCCCTCGACGTCATAGGCGAGGAAGAGATGTGAGTGCGGGGCCCAGGCGCGTGTCCGGAGACCGGCGGCGGCGCGGCGAACAGGCCGAGCAATCTTGCGCAAGCCTGGAATCCGCGAGCGCGGACTCCAGGCGCGCGGAAGCCCCTGAAGGCGGGCGCTTCGCGCCCGCGGCGTTTCCTTTTCCATCAACCCACTAGATGTCCGCGAGGGTCTCGACCGGCTCGAGCCGGGAGCGGAGGCGCTCGATGTCCGCGTCGACCAGCAGCTGGACGAGACCCTCGAAGTCGACGTGCGGGACCCAGCCGAGCCGTTCGCGCGCCTTCGAGGCGTCGCCGACGATGTCGTAGAGCTCCGCCTTGCCGCGTACGAGTGCCTCGTCGACGCGAACGTGGTCTTCCCAGGCGAGCCCGACGTGCGCGAACGCGAGCTCCGCCAGCTCCTGCACGCTGTGGGTCTTCCCGCTCGCGATCACGTAGTCGTCCGGCTCCTCCTGCTGGACGACGAGCCACATCGCCCGCACGTAGTCCCCCGCGTACCCCCAGTCGCGCCGCGCGTCCAGGCTGCCGAGCAGGAGCTCGTTCTTGAGCCCGAGGCTGATCGCCGCAGCTCCGTGAGCGATCTTCCGGGTCACGAAGTCGAGCGGGCGTCGTGGCGACTCGTGGTTGTAGAGGATCCCCGACGACGCGTGCAGCCCGTACCTCCGGCGATAGCTGCGCGTGATGAAGTGGCCGTAGGCTTTCGCCACCCCGTACGGGGTCACCGGCGCGAGCGGCGTCTCCTCCGTCTGCGGCACTTCGCGCGACTCGCCGAAGATCTCGCTCGACGACGCCTGGTAGAAGCGAACGCTCTCGCCGACGCGGCGGATCGCCTCGAGCAGCGCCGTGACGCCTACCGCCGCGAACTCTGCGGTGAGGACCGGCTGCTTCCAGGACATCGGGACGAACGAGGGCGACGCGAGGTTGTAGACCTCTTGCGGCTGGCAGCCGGACAGGACGTCGACGAGGGAGAGCTCGCTCATGACGTCCGCCTGCAGAAGCTCGATGCGTCCCCGGATCGGCTCGAGGTTCTCGAAGCGGGTCGAGGTGGGCTGACGTACGACGCCGAACACCTCGTAGCCTTCGGAGAGTAGGAGCTCCGCGAGCAACGAGCCGTCCTGACCGGCGATGCCGATGATGAGCGCGCGCTTCGAAGGCATGCCTCGGCACGTTACCGCGGTCGTCGGAGGCAGCCGCAGCCGCCTCGCGTCCTTCCGTGGCTCTTAACAGTGCCTGTCCCTGTAAACGTGAAGAGTCAGCGCCGATTCCTCCACAGCCGGGCAGGACGTGTCTTTGGGCCGGGGTAGCATCGCGCCGATGCCGTCGTGGCGAAGACACGGGCCGGCGCTGGCCCTCGCCGCGATCGTCGTCCTCGCCTTCGGGCTCTACACCGCGCTCGCAGCGCTCGTCGACGTCCCCCGCGTCCACCCGGACGAGGTCCGGTACGCGATCGCAGGCTCGTCGCTCGCCGAGGGAGAGGGCCTGGGCCTGCGTGGCGGGGAGTACGGCTTCGGGCCGCTGTACGCGCTCGTCCTTGCTGGAATCCTCCTGCTCACCTCGGGCCTTGCGGCGGCCTACGACGTCTTCAAAGCGGCAAACGCGCTCTTCTTCGCGCTGACGGCGGTGCCGGTCTACCTGCTCGCCAAGCGCCTCGTCTCGGAGTGGTGGGCGGTGCTGGCCGCCGGGCTCTCGGTCGCGATTCCCTCGTCGATCTCGGTCGCGACCGTGATGACCGAGAGTCTCGCCTTCTTCACGGCGGCGTGGGCCATCTACGCGATCATGCTCGCGCTCGAGAAGCCGGGCGTCGGACGCCAGTTCGCCCTGCTGGCCGCAGTGGCGGCCGCCTTCGCCGCTCGCCCGCAGCTCGGTGCGCTCTACGTGACCTGGCTCGCCGGGCTCGGTCTCGTGTGGCTGATCCTGCCTTCGAGCCGGCCACGGGCTCGCGCGGACCTCGTTCGGCTCTGGCCGAGCGTCGTGCCGATCGTATTCGCCGTGGGCGTTCTCGCCGCGCGGCTCCTCTCCGGCAGCTCTCCACGCGAGTCCCTCGGGGCGTACTGGGAGCTCTGGCGTGGCTACGACCCGTTCCAGGTGGCGAAGTGGCTCGTCTACCACCTCGCCGACTTCGAGATCTACCTCGCCGTGATACCGCTCGCAGTCGCCCCGATAGTTCTCTGGCGCCTCCTGCACGACGGTCGGGCGGGGACGGGCCGCGCGGCCGCGTTTGCCGCGCTCTTCCTCTCTGCCAACGCGGTCGGGCTCCTCGTCGTCGCCGCCTTCAACAGCACGCCCTACGCCTACGACCGGCTTCACGACCGCTACGCGTTCTACCTCATCCCGCTCTGGCTCATCGTGCTGGTCGTGTGGCTCTCGGACGGGCTCCCCAGGCCCCTCTTCGCGACCGCTACGGGCGTCGTGCTCGCGCTCGTCCTCCCCGCGATCCTGCCGTTCCGTCAACTCGCGAACGAGGCCGGCATCGACACCGTTCCCGGTGCGCTCTGGGTCTGGCTCGAGAGTCAGACGGCAGGGCCGGGCCCGCTCTCGGGTCGCTTGCTACTCGCCGTGTTCGTCCTCGGCCTTCTTGCGGCCATGCTGCTCCTACCGTCGCGGCTACGGCTCCTCCTCCCCGTCGCCGTCGTCGCGGTGTTCGCCGCAACGGCGGGCTTCGCCTGGGAACGGATGATCGACGCGCCCGAGAACGCCGTGCTCGCGGGCGGCCTCGAGCCGGCGTGGATCGACGAGCTGCTCCCGGACGACGCGCGCGTCACGAAGCTCTATCTCGAGTCCGCTGCCTGTCCCGCCTCGAGCCTCACCCGCCATGCGCTGTTCGCGACCGAGTTCTTCAACGTCACCGTCGATCGCGCTGCCTACATCGGCGACTCGATCCCCGACGGCATCCCGCTCGACCGCGTCGAGGTCGTCGACGGGCGCCTGGCCTTCGAGGATGGGACCCCGTTCGCCGCGGACTACGTCTACACCCAGCCGGGGATCGAGCTCGCCGGGCGCCGGCTGGGCACCGGGACGGCG
>Ga0299907_10000406_pt1 | contig 20610 bp, 18 predicted proteins | sample RVTome_16_FD_198680 | JGI IMG/M metagenome (GOLD analysis project Ga0299907, IMG submission 198680) | Soil microbial communities from uranium-contaminated site in the Upper Colorado River Basin, Wyoming, United States - RVT152D67 (version 2) ...
CTCGGCGACGCCACGAACGTCGCAGCACGCCTGCAGGCTGCGACCGAGCCGGGGACGATCCTCGTCGGCCAGACGACGGCGCGGCGTCTCGCGCACCGGTTCGTGCTCGAGCCCGTCGGCGCGATCACGGTGAAGGGACGCGAGGAGCCCGTGCCGGCGTCCCGCCTTGTCCGGGCCAAGGAACGAGAGCCGCGGGTGCCGTCGTCGCCCGTCGTCGGCCGGGAGCACGAGCTCGAGAAGCTGCACGCCGTCGTCGAGGACCTCGTCGCGGGGCGCGGGCGGGCGGTGCTCGTCACCGGCGCTCCCGGTATCGGGAAGACGCGGCTCCTGACAGAGCTCGTGTCGCTCGCCGGCGACCGCGCGACGTGGCTCGAAGGACGGTGCCACTCCTACGGCGGGCTACCGCGCTGGCCGTTCGTCGAAGCCCTCCTCGGCTGGCTCGGCGCGGAGATCGGCGAGCCGGAGATCGCGATCAGGACAAAGGCGCGTGCTGGCCTCGGCGCGCTCTTGAACGACTCGGTCGACGACGTCCTCATGCCGCTCGCGGCGCTCCTCCGCCTTCGGCTCGACTCCGATACGGCACCCGCAGGTGCCGACGTGGAGCGTGCGTACCTCCGCTGGCTCGAAGCGCTCGCTGCGAAGCAACCGGTCATCGTCGCGATCGAGGACACGCAGTGGGCAGACACGCCGACGCGAGAACTCGCGCAGCTGCTCCTCGATCTCACCGACCGCACTCCGATCGCGCTCGTCCTGACGGAGGAGGTGATCGCAGGCTCCGAGGGCGCCGCGCTCCGCCTGCATGCGCTCGGCCAGTACGGCCACCGGACGACCGAGCTTCCGCTCGGGCCAATCTCCGACGCGGCCGCCGAGCAGCTGCTCGCCGGGCTGGTCGGCGACCGGATCGACCGCTCGACGCGCGTCGGTCTCATCGAGGAGGCAGAGGGAAACCCTCTGTACCTCGAGGAGCTGGCGCGGAGCTTCGTCGAAGGTGCCCTGGAGCCGCGAGGCCGGACGTGGACCGTCACGCTCGGGTCGCACGAGCTGCTCCCGCCGACCCTCGAGAACCTCCTCGTCGCGCGAATCGACCGGCAACCGGACGGGCCGCGCCGGCTCGCCCAGATCGCGGCGGCGATCGGGCGCACGTTCCCAGTCAGCGTGCTCGAGCGGGTCGCAGGCGAGGGAGTCCACGAAGCTCTCACCGCACTCCTCCGCGCCGGGATCGTCCGCGAGCTGAGCCGCTACCCCGAGCTCGAGTGCTCATTCACGCACGGCCTCCTACGCGAGGCCGCGCTCTCGACACTGACCTCCGCGCGGAAGCGGGCGCTATACGCGAGCATCGCCGAGGCGTTCGAGTCGCTCTACGCCGCCTCGCTCGAGGAGCACCTCGAGCGACTTGCCCACTACCACGCGCAGGCGGGGAGCCTCCCGAAGGCGCTCGAGTACGCAGAGCGCGCTCGCGCGACGGTTACGTGAGCAGCGTGAAGCCTTCGGCTCGTGCGGCGTCCGCAAGGGTCTCGTCGAAGCACGCGAACGTGACGAGACCTGGATCGGCACCACGGGCGGCGAGCGCAGAGGCCAGCTGAACCGCGTCGTAGGCTCGAAGCGGTTGCCGAGCCGTGGAGAGAGCGGCCTCGTCGAGGATCGCGCCCGACACGGCGACGACCGCGAACTGGATCTCGCCTTCGGGCCGATCGAACCAGTCCCACTCGAACTCCTCGACCAGTACTGCAGCTTCGTCGGCCGAGAGCTCTCCGAGCCGATGCTTGCGCCAGATCGCAGCGGGCACCTCGACCCGAGCGAGAGCGGACGCGACGAGATTCGACAGCCGGCGCACCCGATCGGCGCCCGGCTCGTCCGCGTAGAGCTTGACGAGAGCGGAGCTGTCGCAGAAGACGCTCAGCCTCGTCCGTCCTCCACGATGCGCGAGAGCGGCGTGCCCTTACCAGCCGCCTTCCGCGCCCGGGCGACCCGTCGGCGGTCGGGCCGCGTGCCCCGGGCCCGTTCCTGGGGCGTCGCGAGGAGCCCGGCCTGCGCTAGCCTGGCGCGCGTCCGCGCCGCCTCGGTGTCCTCGAGTTCGGGATCGACCGAGGCGCGAAGGATCGCCACCACCCAGCTGTTCACGCTCCGGCCCGTGGCTTCCGCGTGCGCCTTGACTTGGCGAGCGAGATCGTCGCCGAGTCGGATCGTCAGCTGAGCCATGCATGCATGCTAGCATGCATGAAGGCAGCAGGCTAGCGATCGAGCCACCAGCTCTCCGCGTTGGCGAATGGGTTCCAGGCACGCGTGTTCAGGCTCACGCCCCGTACGGATGGGTCGAACGCGGCGAGGAGCGGCCGCTCGAAGAGCGGGATCACCGGAACGTCCCTCGCCAGCTGCGCATCGACCCTGTTGAGCGCGTCCGCCAGGCGGCCGCCGTCCAGGAGGCGCCGGGCCTGATCGAGGTCGCGGGTGACGAGTCGCTGGCGGTAGCCCGAGTAGTTCTGCCGGCCGCCGCAGGCGTAGTCTCCCAGGGCGTCGGTGCTAGGGGAGCCGATGAACGAATAGAGGGCGAGATCGAACTCGCCGCTCGGCAGGATCTGGTCGAAGACGGCCGCCCGCGTGCCGAACACGAACCGGACCTCGATCCCGATCTCCGCGAGCTGCCGCTGGACCACACTGAGTGTCTGTGCCCGGGCCGGGTCGTCGGCGGTCGTCACGAAGCGCAGGGACATGCGCTCGCCCGCACACACGTGAGTGGCGTCGGCTCCCCTGCGGCAGCCCGCTTGCGCGAGCAATCGCCGAGCCTCGTCCGGACGGTGGCGGTATCGGCGCCAGTTCTTCCTGTAATGAGGGCTGAACGAGTAGTGAGCCGCGGACTCGCTCGGGGAGTACGCGCCCGAGCTCGCCCCATAGATCGCTCGCCCGATCGCGGCGCGGTCGATGGCGTACGCGAGCGCGCGCCGAACCTGCTTCCCCTGCCTGCCCCTGAGCGCAGGGTGTCCTCCCGGTCCGACCCGGATGTCGAAGTGCTCCCAGACCGGTCCGGGAACGGCGAGCACCGTGACTCCGGGAAGGCGCCGGAACGCGTCGAGCGCCTGTCCCGAGGGACCGATGAACATGACGAGATCGAGCTCGCGGCTCCGGAGCCACTCGACCTGCTCGGCGACGACGTCGCGGCACTCCCGGCAGAAGCGAAGGACGATCCGATCGAGGTACGCGCGCTGGGGTCCCCAGTACCGAGGGTTGCGGACAAAGGTGAGGTGACTGCCACGGGCCCAGCTCCCGACGAGGAACGGCCCGCTGCCGACGGCCCTACCCGTCTTCGGATTCCGGATCCCGTCGCGCCAGACGGCGGCGAAGTCCTCTCCGCGGAGCGCGTGCCGCGGCAGGACGTTCGAGAACAGGCCGCGCCAGCCGGCAAAGCGCGAGCGGAGGAAGACCCTGACCGTCTTCGCATCGACCGGCTCGACGCTCCGGACGAACTGGAGGCCGAGCGGGGCCCGGTCGCTCTCCGGGAGCTTCTGCAGCGTGGTGTGCGTGAAGATGAAGTCGCGTGCGGTGATCGGAACGCCGTCGCTCCAGCGCGCCTGGGGGCGGATGCGGTACGTCAGCGTGAACGGAGGCCTGGTCGTGAAGTCGACGCTCGAGACGAGATCGTGCTGCCACGTGAAGCCCGGGCCGGTCCGGAACGCCCCTCGCAGCGTCAGATTCATGATGTGCCCGGCAGGGGGGAGGTTGCCATGGCACCGTTCGAGGAACGCATTGAGACACGCGGGCTCGCGCAGCGTGCCGACGACGAGCGTGCCGCCGCGTTTCGGCGTCTGTGCGTCAGCGCCGCCCGCTCCCGAGACACAGAGGAGCGACACGACGGCTGCCCCTGCTAACGCGACTGCGCGAGCCACCAGTCCTCCGAGTTCCAGGCCCAGGAGCCCGGGCCGTTCGGGACGACGCCTCGCAGCGTCGCCTTGAAGGCGAAGAAGCCGCTGACCTGATAGAGCGGGATGATGGGGACGGCCTTCGCCAGCCTCGCGTCGATCCCGTTCAGGAGCCCCGCACGCCGGCTGTCGACGATGATGCGCGTCGCCTGGACGAGATCCCGGGTCACCAGCCGGTCGCAGTACCTCATGAAGTTGGAAGGCCGCTGGCAGCCGAAGACGTCGTCCCAGGACGTCGACGCACCCACGATCCACCCGAAGAGGATGAGATCGAAGTCGCCGCTCGGAAGGATCTGGCCGAAGGCGGTCTGTGGGGGCGCGAAGACGGGTCTGACCTCCACCCCGACCTGCCGAAGCTGCGCCTGTGCAAGCCTGACGGTGAGCTCCCGCCGCTCGATGCCCGCTGGCGCCACGAAACGCAGCGACAGACGCTCGCCTGCGCAGACGTAGACGCGGTCCGCTCCCCGGCGACAGCCCGCCTGCTCCAACAACCGCCGCGCCCGATCGGGCTGGTAGCGATAGCCCTTCCAGTTGGGCCGGTAGTAGGGGCTGCTCGGGAGGTAGACGGCGCTGTCGGCAGGCTGGAGAGCGGCGATGCCTGCGCCGGACAACCGTCCGATCGTCCGTGCGATCTCGACGCGGTCGATTCCGAAGGCGAGCGCTTGCCGGACGATCTTCCCCTGCCTGCCCCTGAGCGCGGGATGTCCTCCCTCGCCCATCCTGATCGTGAAGTGCTCGTAGCTGGCGCTGAGAGCGGAAAGCACGCGGATGCCGGGAGCGGGCCGCCGGTGAAACTCGGCCGCTGAGGCCCCCAGTATCGCGGGAGCCGGATCGATCATTTCGATCTCGCCACGGCGCAGCCCCGGCTCGATGTCCTCCACGGGAAGGAAGCGATAGACGATCCGATCGAGGTAGGCCGGATGCGGGCCCCAGTACCTGGGATTCCTGACGAAGGTCAGTTGCTTGCCGCGCTCCCAGCGACCGAAGAGAAACGGCCCGCTTCCGATCGCCCTCCCCGTCTTCGGGTTGTCGATCTCGCCCGCCCACACGCTTGGAAAGTCCTCACCCACGAGCGCGTGCCGCGGGAGAACGACGTCGAAGAGGTAGCGCCAGTCCGCGAACGGCGCCCGCAGGACAACCCGGACCGTCTTCGCGTCGAGCGGGCGGACGCTGCGGACGTACGTGCGGTGCAAGTCATCCGGGAGTTGCGTCCTTCTCACTCGATCGGTGAACGCGAAGTCCGCCGCGCTGACGCGTACACCGTCACTCCACCGGGCCTCCGGCCGGATCCGGTACACGACCGTGAAGGGGCTCCTCGAGACGATGTCGGCACCGACGATGAGATCGGGTCGGAAGGTCGCGTCCGGCATGACCTCGAAGGCACCGGGGAGGACCTCGCCGAGAAACGAGCCGAACGTGACCCCGAGCTCGCACGCGAACGCGTTGAGACATGCCGGCTCGCTCGCCGGTCTCGTCCCGATGACGAGCGTGCCGCCGCGCTTCGGCGTCTGCGCGGACACGCCGCCCGCTCCCGAGACGGCGAGGAGCGCGACGGCGATCGCCGCGCCGAACGCTAGCGGTCGAGCCACCAGTTCTCCGCGTTCCACAGCTCGTGGGCAGGAGTCCTTGCCGCGACGTTCCTAACCGCAGACCGAAACGCGATCACGTGCGACGGCGCGTAGAGCGGTATCACCGGTACGTCTCGGGCCAACTGCGCATCGGCGCGATTCAAGACGACCGCACGTCGCTCGGCGTCCAGGATCCGCTCGCTCTGGTCGAGATCGCGGGTGACGAGCCTCTGGCAGTACCCCGTGTAGTTCCGGGACCCGCCGCAGCCATAGATGTCGTCTCCCGATTGGTCGACGTCGAAGAACAGGAAAAGCGCGCCGTCGAACGCGCCGCTCGGAATGATCTCGTTGAACAAGGTCGGAGCCGGTGCGAAGCCGAGAGAGACATCGACCCCCAGCCGGCGGAGGTGCCGCTGGACGAGCTCGAGAGCGCGCGCTCGATGTGTCGCCCCCGCGGGCGCCCAGAAGCGAAGCGACAGCCGTTGGCCGTCACACTCGTAGAAGCGGTCGGGTCCACGTCGGCAACCCGCCTCCTCGAGGAGTCGGCGCGCACGCTCGGGCCGATGGCGGTAGACGTCCCAGTTGGGCCGGTACGAGTGACTCGAGTTCGGGAAGATGACGTTGTCACTCGCCGCGTAGTTGGGGTCGAGCTCGCCGAAGATCACGCGCGCGATCTGCGCGCGATCGATGCCGTACGCGAGCGCGCGCCGCACGCGCTTGTCGCGGAGCTTGGGATGCCCGCCGGGGCCAAGGCGCAAAGCGAGGTGATCCACGGCGAGAAGGGGGAGAGCGAGAATCCTCGTTCCGGGAACACGCCGGAGCTCCGAGACCGCCGGATCCGCTGTGAGCGCCATGTCGACGTCGCCCTGCCGAAGAGCCGCGGCCACCTCGTCCGGAGACAGGCCTCTACAGCCGCGACAGAACCAGAGCGCGACCCGGTCGAGGTAGGCGGTGTGGCGCCCCCAGTAGTTGCGGTTCCGAACGAAGGTCATCTGCGTTCCGCGCTCCCAGCGCTGAAGGAGGAACGGGCCACTCCCGATCGGTGCGCCGGTCCTGGGATCCTCGATCCCGTCGCTCCAGATCTCTTCGAGGTTCTGCCCTCTCAGCGCGTGCCGCGGCAGGACACGGGCGCCCGTAAAGGAGAACAGGGTGCGCCATCCGGCGAAGCGCGAGCGGAGCACGACGCTCACGGTCTTCGCTCCGGCGGCCCGCACCGATCGGACGTGCGCGTGTGCTCCCTGCAGTTCGGAGGGGCGATGGCGGACGATCGCCGTGTGCGTGAACTCGAAGTCCTGCGCAGTGACGGGAACCCCATCGCTCCACCGCGCCTCGGGACGGATGTGGTACGTGATCGTGAAGGGGGCTTTCGGCGTGACCTCGGCTCCCGAGACGAGCCGCGGCCGGTACCTGTTGTCCGGCGTGAGCGTGAACGCCGGCTCCAAGACGATGTCGAAGAAGAGGGGCATGAAGCACCTGGCGTTGACGGGGCTCAGGCACTGGAAGATGTCCGATCCCATTGCGTAGACGACCGTGCCGCCGCGCTTCGGCGTCTGCGCGGGTGCCCCACCTGTCCCCGAGACGGCGAGGAGCGTGACTGCGAGCGCCGCCGCTAGCGCGACTGCGCGAGCCACCAGTCCTCCGCGTTCCAGAAGAGGTTGTCCGAAGAGGGGAGGACGTTCCGGAGGGTGCTCTTGTACGCGAGCACCCACGGGATCTGGTAGAGCGGGATCACGGGGACGTCCTTCGCCAGCTGGCGATCGGCGCGATTAAGGACCCGGGCGCGCTGGGCGTCGTCGAGGATCCGGTCGGCCTGGTCGAGTTCGGCCGTCACGATCCGCTGGCAGTAGCCGGTGTAGTTCGCGCTCCCCCTGCAGCCGTAGACGTGCTTGTGACCGAAGCCGTCGACGCCGATCCAGGCGAATGACACGACGTCGAAGTCGCCCCTGGAGGCCTGTTCGAAGAGCCCTCGATTGTACGAGAGCCCTACCTCGATACCGACCCTGCGGAGCTGAAGCTGCATGAGCTCGACAGCACGCTCACGCGCCCTCGTGGGCAACGTGGTGAGCCGGAACGAGAGGCGCCCTGCCCCGCATGCGTAGATGCCGTCGGCGCCCCGGCGGCAGCCGGCACGCTCGAGGAGGCTGCGCGCAAGGTTCGGCCGGTAGACATAGCCGTCCCAGTTCGGGGCGTAGTGGCGGTCGGTATTGAAGAGCACGGCGCTGTGGAGCGGCCGGTATGTGGGATCGATCTCCCCCCACAAGCGCCGCACGATCTCCGCGCGGTCGATCGAGTAGGCGAACGCCTGACGCACGAGCTTTCCTTTGCTCCCCTGCAGCGCCGGGTGGCCGCCAGAGGCGAGGCGGAAGTCGAGGTGCTCCCAGCCGTTCGAGCGATAGGGGCGCACAATCGTGCCCCGTATCCGCCGGAGGTCCGGAACGATCTCCGTGTCGCGGGCGTACGCGAAGTCAACCGCTCCCGTCCGCATGCTCTCGAGCACCTCGTCCGGAGGCGGCGCCAGGCACACAGCCCGGCAGAAGCGGATGATCAGTCGGTCGAGATACGCCTTGTGCGGGCCCCAGTAGTTCGGGTTGCGGACCAGGGTCAGCTGCTTTCCACGATCCCAACCTCCGACGAGGAAAGGCCCGGAGCCGATGGACCTGCCTGTCTTCGGGTTCTCGATGCCATCGGTCCAGACCCGCGCGAGATCCTCGCCGGCGAGCGCATGCTGCGGCAGCACGAACCAGAACAGACGACGCCACCCCGCGTAGCGCGACCGCAGGACGACCCTTACCGTCTTTGCATCGACGGAGCGGACGCTGTCGACGTACGTGCGATGCACGTCGTCAGAAGGGAGGTACTCGTTGATCGCACGGTGGGTGAAGCGGAAGTCCCGAGCAGTCACGGGGACGCCGTCGCTCCAGCGAGCCTCTGGTCGGATCGTATACGTCAGAGTGAAAGGCGGTGTCCTCGTGAACGTGACGCCCGAGACGAGCGCCGGCGGCCTCGTGGAGTCGCGAGCAAGACCAAGGGCCCCCGGGATGACCCTCTCGAAGATCCAGCCGAACTGAGGACCGCCGCCGCCGCAGTCTATGAACGGGTTCAGGCAGCTGGACTCGGCAACCGGCCCGAAGACGACGGTGCCGCCGCGCTTCGGCGATTGCGCCGGAGAGCCTGCCGCGGGTGCGACCGCGACGACAGCGATCAGGACGAGCGCTACGAAGGCGAGCGGAGTTCGTCTCATCAGAGCCACCACCTCCTTGGACCGCCCGCCCGTTCGTGATCTTCCGCACGCGAGCCTACGGCCGCGAGGCTCAGGGTTCACGCGTCTCTTCGCTCGCGGGCTCGGCGGCGCGCACGGTCACCCAGACCCGCCCCGCGCCCGCAGCGATCCGCTGTGGCTCGTTGCCGACGTCGATCGTCGCCCTCACATCGCCTGTCTCGGGATCGATCCGCATCACGGTTCGATCGAGCTGGTTCGCGACCCATACGGAGCCGTCGTCGTCGACCGCCACGTCGACGGGGCCGTCCCCCACCGGGAACGACGTCGGGAGCGGCGCCCCCTCGATGTTGATCCTCGTGACCGTGTCGTCGTCGAAGTTCGCCACCCAGAGCGAGGATTCGCCGACGGCAACCGCCGTCGGGCCGGCGCCGACCGTGATCGACTCGGGGTCCTGGCTGACGACGGGGTCGAGCTGCAGCACCTCGTTTCCGGCGCTGTTCGAGATCCACAGCGCCTCGAGCCCGAACGCGAGGTCCGTGTAGATGGCAAGGGTCGAATCCGAGAAGGTCACGAGCCCGTACTCGAGACCGAGCGACTGAGCGTCGTTCGTCCTCGTGTTCAGCCGCCCGAAGTTGCCCCCTTCGCACAGGAACCACACCGAGCCCGAGCCGACAGCCACACTCGCCTGAGGCGGGCCACACGAAACGCCCCCGCCGATGGCCGAGACCGGGCTCGCCGGTGAGTTGTTCTCGGGATTGATCCTCATGAGCTCGGCGAGTGGGCCGAGCGCGACCCACACGGATCCGCCACCGGTCGCGATGTCACTCGGCCAGTCGCCGATGGAAATCGTTCTCGGAGTAGACGTCAGGTCCTCGGGGTTGATCCGGGAGACCGTCTCGTCGCCGACGTTCGCCACCCAGACCGAGCCTTCGCCGACAGCGATCGACTCGGGATCGATCCCGACGGAGACCTCCGCGACGAGCTCGTTCGAGCCGGCATCGATGACGCCGACGTGGTTCGGCGAGACCGCCGAGATGCCGCCGGGCTCGCGTGTGAGGACGAACGCGAGGACGGCTGTCGCAACGAGGAGCGCGAGCGCGGCGGCGCCGGCGAGGAGCCGGCGCGAAGGCACCTTCACGGGCGGAGCGGTCTCGACGAGGCGAAGCGCGGAGCGCGTGGCGGCGATCAGCTCACCCGCTGAGCGGTAGCGCCGGCTCGGCTCCTTGGCGAGCGCGCGCGCGAGCACGGTATCGAGCTCTCTCGGGAGCTCGGGGCGCGCCTTCGAAGGCGGGGTCGGCTCCTCGTGCACGTGCGCCCAGAGCAGGGCGACGTCGGTCGCTCGGGGGAAGGGCGCCTGCCCGGTCAGGCACTCGTAGAGGACGCACCCGAGCGAGTACACGTCCGAGCGCTCGTCCAGGGGGTCGCCCGTGATCTGCTCGGGGGCGACGTACTCGAGCGTGCCGACGATGTTCCCGGCGACCGAGACTCCCGAGAGCGAGCCCGTGCGCTTGGTGAGCCCGAAGTCGCCGAGGTAGCAGTGCTCTTTCCCCGCCGACACGGCGATCAGGACGTTCGAAGGCTTGACGTCTCGATGCACGAGGCCCTTTTCGTGCGCGGCGTCGAGCGCTTCTGCGACCTGGGAGAGGAGCTCGAGCGCTCGGCGGGGCTCGAGCGCGCCCTCCTCGGCGACGAGCTTCGCCAGGTCGGTGCCCTCGACGTAGCGCATGGCGAGAAAGAGGAGCCCGTCCTCCTCCCCTGCCTGGTAGATGGGGATGACGTGCGGGTGGTCGAGCGAGGCCGCGATCCTGGACTCGCGCAGGAAGCGCTCGCGGAAGCGCTCGTCCTGGGCGAGCTCGGGGGCGATCACCTTGAGCGCCACCTTGCGCCCGAGGCCTTCCTCTTCCGCGCGGTAGACCGCGCCCATCCCTCCGCGGCCGATGAGCGACTCCACGCGGTAGCCAGAGACCTGCGTCCCCGGCCCCAGCTCGGATCCCGCCACGTAGCTCACGCCAGCGTTTGTAACAGCAGCCGCGAGCGGGTGTCCAGTGGCGCGCTCGCGAGAGGCTGCTAGCGACCGGCCCATATGATCCTCGCCCTACCGCGTCCAGCCCGGGTGCTGCGCCTCGATGTTCGTAAGCGCGAGGTTGGCGGCGGTTCGGGGCAGGTACTCGAAGATCGAGTAGCGCGTGACCAGATTGACCGGCACGCGACGCCGATCGGTCACGAGCATGCCTCCTGGGTGGTGCTCCTCGACCGGGTAGAAGGTTTCCGGGTCGACGAACACATATGCCGGCACCCGCAGACAGTCGCGACACTCGGTCGGGCGCGGCGGGTCGATGCGGATGCGGACGACCGTGCGCCCATGGAGCTTCGTCCTGCCCTGGTCGTGCGCGCGCCCTTCGCGGATCGCCCTGCGAAAGTCGGCCGCCGGATCGACCGGGAACCGGAGCTGTGAGAACCACGGCATGAAGATCAGGCGGTTCGGTCGCACGAACACGAGCGTCTCCTCCGCCCCCGGTTCGAGACTGCCGCCGATCTCGAGCGTTCGTCCCCTCGCGCAGGCGAGCTCGCGCAGATCGAGATTCCGGAGGTACTCCTGGTAGTCGAAGGTCCGCGGGTCCGGGAAGGGATGGGTCGTGACGAGGCGATACCGGCGCGGCAGTCTCACGTCGAACCAGAGCTCGTTCGGACGTCGCGTGACCGTGCAGCCGAACCCGGGCGACCTCATCGTCACCACCCACTTCCGGTGCGCGATCGTCCCCCTCGGCGGCGTGAGTGCCGCCTGCGCTCTCTCGATGACGCTGGGCGCGGTGCCGGACGGAGCGAAGAAGAAGAGCACCACCGCGGCCGTGGCCGCGACCGCTGCTGCCGCCAGCAGGAGGTGGGGCCGGGCCCGAGATCCCCGCAGCGGCCGCCGGCTGTCGACAACGACGGACTGACTGGTCTGCCTCTCGGCTGCGGCGAGGAGCTCGTGCTTCAGATCGGCGACGGGATCACTCACGGTGCCACTCCCTTCCGGAGTTGCGCGTGCAGGACGGCCAGGCCACGGCTCACCCGTTTACGGACGACGCTCTCCGAGCAGCGGAGGTCGGCTGCGATCTCGTCGTAGCCCAGCTCCTCCAGGTGGTGCGCCTCGATCGCCTGGCGCTGGTCGGGGACGAGGGTCTCGAGGAGCTCGACCGCCGGCGAGCTCGCGGCCGTCTCGAGGATCTCGATGGCCTCGTCGTCGAGCCGGATGGGCTCCATCGAGAGCGCACGTCGCGCTTCGTCCTGGATGCGGCGGCTCCGCAACGCCTCGCTCAGCTTGTGCCGCGCAATGGCGTAGAGCCACGCTCGCGGTGGCTCCGGTCCCGGCTCGAAGCGATGCACGGACGCAAGTGCGGAGGCGAACGTCTCGGCGGCGAGATCGAATGCTTCCTCCGGCCCGTTGGTCCGGCGGCGAAAGAATGCGAGCACCGACGGGAAGTGGCGCTCGTAGAAGACGCCGAACGGCTCAGCGCTCGTGCGCGCCGCGAGCAGGAGCTCCGTGTCCGAGCAGTGCTCCTCGTCCTTCATGCGACTTGTATGACACATTCGCGCGATTTGTGACCTGGAAGGCAGACGCCAGGTCACCGAGTAGGCGATCGAGAGCGAGACCCTCTCTTGGGGCATGACGGCGACCCCTGTACGAGGAACATGCGACGTGCCGACAGGAGGTCTCGATGCTCGAAAACGCCTTCAGGGCCGTCGCCGGCGTGGAGCCGAGCGAGCCCGGGCTGGCCAGGGTCGGCGGGCTGGCAGCTCTCCTGGCTGCCGTGCTCGCGGCATTCTCATCCTGCTCGTGACGCTCGCGGTCTTCGCGTGGGGAGTGCCATCGGCGCTCGACCTGGACGAGCCAGGGCCGAGCAACGTCGCCTTCCTGCTCTCCGGCCTCGGCGTGCTCACGCTCGTCCTCTTCTGGACCGGGCTTCCGGCTGTCCTGGGAGCCGGCGGGATCGTCCTCGGACGGACGCAGCTCGAGCTCGCCGAGGACAGGCGCGTTCCGCTGGCGGCGATCAGAGTCGGCGGCGCGGCGATCGCTCTCTACCTCCTCGTCTCGCCGACCGTTCTTCTCTAGACGGCGACCCGGCCACTCGTGGTCGGCCTGGAGCGAGTGTCACGAGCGTGACACTCGCAACGTCGTGCGCGCGAACGACACGGCGCGAGCGGCTCCCTAGGCTCAGGCGATGATGGATCGGACGGGAAGGGAGCACACCATGAAGCGCATCGCCATCGTCCTCGGCGTCGCGGCTGCGATCGGCGTGTCCCCGTCGGTCGCCTCGGGCGCCAACGTCGCCCAGGTGGTACGGGCACAGGTCGTCGAGTCGCAGGTCGCGAGGTCGCAGGTCGTCGCACAGAGGGTCACGTCTCAGCAGGCGAGGGCGCATCGGGCGAAGGCTCAGCGCGTCAGCTCGCAACGGGCACAGCGGGCTCGGCTCGCGTCGCTGGCGCTGGCGCTCGCCCGCTAGCTCCGGAGGACCGATCCATCCGAGGACGAGGGAGGCTGCCCGGCCTCCCTCGTCGCGTCCTAGATGGTTGATCGGTACTTGTCGTCGATGCGGGGATGGCCGAGACCAAGCCGGGGACGCCGCCCGGACGAGCGCGTATCGGGAATACGGGCGAGGACGGGCGGCGTCAGCCGGCGCCGTGTCTCGGCCACCATCCGCGCGGCGAGGAATTGCCGATCAACCTTCTACAGCCCGACGACGTCGTCCGGGCGCACGGGGACGCGTGTGAGCTCCCGGCCCGTCGCGTCCCGGAGCGCCGCCACGATCGCCGCGGTGGAGACGACGGTCGGCGGCTCGCCGACGCCCTTCAGGCCGTAGGGCGCATCGGGCTCGGGGATCTCGACGAGCTCCGAGACGACCGGCGGCATGTCGAGGAACGTCGGGATCAGGTAGTCGGTGAAGCTCGCGTTCGCGATCGTCCCGTCGCGGGTCTGGATCTCTTCCATGAGCGCGAGGCCGAGCCCCTGCGCGGTGCCGCCCTCGATCTGCCCTTCGACCGCGGTGCGGCTGAGCGCGTTGCCGACGTCCTGGGCCGTGCCGATCCAGACGACGCGGGTCAGGCCGAGGTCGACGTCCACCTCGACGACGACCCGCATCGCGGCGACTGCGAGAGCGACATGCGCCTGGCCCTCGGTGATCTGGCCCGTCTCCGGGTCCAGGGGGAACGTTCGCGGATGCCGGTAGACGCGCTCGACGTCGACCGCCTCGCCTCCCGCGCGCGCACGCTCCTCGAGAGCCGCCAGGCAGGCCGCCTGCACCGCTCCCGCCGCCATCCACGTCATGCGCGAGGCGGACGCAGAGCCGGACGAGCCGACGTCGGCCGTCGAGCCCGTCGCGAGGGTCACGTCGTCGGTACCGAGCTCGCGCCGTGCGACGTGGAGGATGACGTCGCTCACGCCCTGGCCGACCTCGGCGGCCGCGCAGTGGACGACCGCGGACCCGTCCTCGTCGAGCACGACGCGCGCCGCGCAGGCGTCGTCGAAGCCCTCGGAGTAACAGACGTTCTTGAAGCCGACGGCGAAGCCGACACCCCGGCGCACGCCCTCGCCGCGCGTCGTGTTCCCGGACCCTCCGGGCAGGCGGATGGCGTCGCGCGGGAGCTCCTCAAGCGGCGGGAGAGGGAGGTCTGCGGCGCGCCGGATGACCTCGCGGGTCGGAAGCGACCCGCTCACCACCTGCCCGGTCGCCAGGCTTGCTCCAGGCTCCAGCGCGTTCAGAAGCCGGAGCTCGATCGGGTCGATCTCGAGCGCCGCGGCGAGCTTGTCCATCTGCGCTTCCGCGGCGAAACAGGTCTGGACGGCGCCGAAGCCACGCATGGCGCCGCACGGTGGGTTGTTGGTGTAGACGGCAAGCCCCTCGATGAGCACGCTGTCCACGGCGTACGGCCCGACGGCGAACGAGCAGGCGTTGGAGATCACCGCCGTCGAGCTCGATGCGTACGCACCACCGTCGACCACGATGCGCATCCGGATGCAGACGAGCCTCCCCTCGCGCGTCGCGCGGTGCTCTGCCCAGATGCGCGCGGGATGGCGGTGGACATGGCCGACGAACGACTCCTCGCGGTCGTAGACGAACTTCACGGGCCGCGCGGTGCGGAGCGCGAGCATCGCGGCGTGGATCTGCATCGAGAGGTCCTCGCGCCCGCCGAAGGCACCGCCGACACCGGCGAGGTGGAGTCGCACCTGAGCAGGATCGAGGTCGAGGCACGGGGCGATCTGGTCGCGGTCGACGTGCAACCACTGGGTCGCGACGTGGATGTCGACTCCGCCCTCCCCGTCCGGGATCGCGATTCCCGACTCGGGGCCGAGGAATGCCTGATCCTGCTGCCCGAGCTCGTAGAAGCCCGACACAGCGACGTCGGCCTCGGCGTCCGGGTCGCCGCGCCGCATGACGATCGAGCGGACCACGTTCGGTCGCGGATCGTCGCGATAGCCGTGCCCCATCGTCGGCCGATCCAGGTGCAGCGGCGCCATCTCCGTCGCTCGCTCGGGGTCGGTCACCGGCTCGAGCGGCTCGTACTCGACCCGGACGGCGGCGGCCGCGCGCCGCGCCTGCTCCGGCTCCTCCGCCGCGACGATGGCGACCGGCTCCCCGAAGTAGCGGACGCGGTCGATCGCGAGCACGGGCTGATCCGGGAACTCGAGCCCGAACGTCTTCTGCCCCGGCACGTCCTCGTGCGTGAGGGCCGCATGCACGCCCGGGAGCGTCAGCGCATCGGAGACGTCCACGCAGACGATGCGGGCGTGCGCGTGCGGGCTGCGCACCGTCCGCCCCCAGAGCATCCCGGCCTCGTGCAGGTCGCTCGAGTACGCGAACTCGCCCGTGACCTTCGGAACGGCGTCGTGGCGTCGCGTGGCCGGCTCCGCGCGACCCCTGCGAAGGGTCCGTGTGGGAGCGGAGAGGGTCGAGCTCTTCATGGCGCTGTGGCGAGCCGGACGGCGTCGAGGATCTTCTGGTACCCGGTGCAGCGGCAGAGGTTCCCCGACAGCGCTTCGCGGATCTCGTCCTCCGAGGGATTCGGCGAGCGCCGCAGCAGGTCGACCGTGGCGACGACGAAGCCGGGCGTGCAGAAGCCGCACTGGACGGCCCCGGTTGCGACGAAGCTCTCCTGCACCGGATGGAGGCCGTCGTCCTGGGCAAGGCCCTCGACCGTGACGACCTCGTGACCGTCGGCCTGCGCCGCGAGCACGAGGCAGGAGCACACAAGGACATCGTCGAGCAGCACCGAGCACGAGCCGCATTCGCCCTGCTCGCACGCGTTCTTTGACCCCGGCAGGCCGAGGCGGTCGCGGAGCGTGGTGAGCAAGCTCTCGCCCGGCCACACCTCGGTCTCGTGCAGCTCCCCGTTGACCGTGACCTCGACTCTCACGCGAGGCACCTCTGCAACGCCCGCTCCGTGAGGACGCGGAGGGCATGGCGACGGTAGGCGGAGGTGCCGCGCACGTCGTCGATCGGGCTCGTCGCCGCGACGACCTGGTCGGGGAACCCGTCCGCGTCGTCGAGAGGGGCGGTGACGAGTCGCGGGACGGGTGACGCGGAGCCGAACGCTGCCCGCACTTCGCCCCGCTCGCGGTCGACCACGAGCGCGAGCGAGCACACGGCGATGACCATGGCATTGCGCGGGCCGACCTTCATGAAGGTCTGCGGCTGGCGGCTCGGCTGGGCGAGGACGGCGACGATCAGCTCGTCGTCTGCAAGCGCGTTCTGCTTCACGCCGACGAGGAACTCCGCGAGCGGCAGCCGCCGCGTCCCCCGCGCGCTCGCGACCTCCACCTCGGCTCCTTCGACGAGGAGGGGCGGGAGCGCGTCGCCCGCGGGCGAGGCCGTGCCGAGGTTGCCGCCGATCGTCCCGCGGTTCCGGATCGGCGGCGAGCCGACCGTGCGCGAGGCCTCCGCGAGCGCCGGCAGCTCCTCGGCGAGCCCGGCGGTCATCGCCTCGGTGTAGGTGAGTCCGGCCCCGAGCCTGAGCGCCCCGTCCTCCCACGACCACCCCCGAAGCTCCTCGACCTCGTTCAGATTCAGGAGCGCCTCCGGCCGAGCACGGTCGAAGTTCAGCTCCACCAGCACATCCGTGCCGCCCTGGACGGGAACGGCGTCGGCCCGGGCGGCCTTCAGCCGGAGCGCCTCCTCGAGCGAGCGCGGAGTGAGAACCTCCATCGCTGGCAAGGGTATTACGCTGCCGCCCATGGACGCCCTCCGCCGCCGGCTCGCCGTCGCCCGCGGCGACGAGCCCGCCGACCTCGTCGTTCGCGGCGGCCGCGTGCTCTCGGTCTTCACGAAGGAGTGGCTCGAGACCGACGTTGCGATCGTCGACGGCGTCGTCGCCGGCCTGGGCGAGTACGAGGGCCGGGACGCGCTCGATACCTCCGGGCAGTACGTCGTTCCGGGATTCGTGGACGCGCACATGCACCTCGAGTCGACGAAGCTGCTCCCGGACGAGTTCGCGCGGCTCGTCCTCCCGCTCGGCACGACGACCGTCGTCGCCGACCCGCACGAGCTCGCGAACGTCCTCGGCACGGACGGCGTGCACTGGCTCCTCGACGCCTGCGCCGGCCTCCCGCTCGACTTCTACTTCATGGCCTCGTCGTGCGTCCCGGCATCCCCGTTCGAGTCCCCGCGACGGCCGCTCACGACCGGCGACCTGGAGAGCCTGCTCCGACGCAGGCGCGTGCTCGGAGTGGCCGAGATGATGAACTTCCCCGGCGTCATCGCCGGCGAGGAATCGGAGCTCGCGAAGCTCGCCCTCGGCGTGAGCGGGCACGTCGACGGCCACGCGCCCGGGGTCCTCGGCAAGGCGCTGAATGCCTACGCCGCAGCCGGGATCCGCTCCGACCACGAGGCACTGACGATCGAGGAGGGCCGCGAGCGCCTGCGCGCAGGCATGTGGCTCCTGATCCGCGAGGCGTCGATGGCTCGCAACCTCCTCGACCTGCTGCCGCTCGTCCGCGAGCTCGGCACCGACCGCATCGCCTTCTGCACCGACGACCGCGACCCGGAGGACATCGCCGAGGCGGGGCACATCAACGGCATGGTGCGCGCGGCGGTCGCCGCTGGGATCGCGCCGGAGGACGCCCTCGTGCTCGGCTCGTGGAACGCGGCCCGCTGGCACCGGCTCGACCACCTCGGCGCGATCGCGCCCGGGTACCAGGCCGACCTGCTCGTCCTCCCGGACCTCGAGCGGTTCGAGCCCGCGGTCGTGCTCAAGGCAGGAAGACCCGTCCGCGAGATCCCACGCCCCGAGGTGCCCGAGTGGGTGAAGCACACCGTCCGCATCTCACCCGTCTCGGCCGCCGACTTCCGGATCCCCTGGGCCGGCGGCAAGGCGCGCGTGATCGGGCTCGTGCCGGACCAGGTGGTCACCGAGCACCTCGTGGAGGAGCCGACGGTTCGCGACGGAGCGGCGGTCGCGGATCCGGGCCGCGACCTCGTCGCGATCGCGGTCGTCGAGCGTCACCTCGGCACGGGACGCATCGGCCGCGCGCTCGTGCGCGGAACCGGCCTCGCGCGTGGCGCGCTCGCGTCCACGGTCGCTCACGACGCGCACAACATCGTGGTCGTCGGGGTCTCCCCCGAGGACATGGCCTTCGCGGTCAACCGCCTTGCCGAGCTCGGAGGAGGGATCGTGGCCGTCGAGGACGGGTCCGTTCGCGCCGAGCTCGCGCTTCGGGTGGCCGGGCTGCTCGCGGATGCGCCCCTCGAGGAGGTCATCCGTGGCAGCCTCGCCTGCAACGAGGCCGCCCATGCGCTCGGCTGGAGCGGTGCCACCCCGTTCCTCACGCTCTCCTTCCTCGGCCTCTCCGTGATCCCGCACCTGAAGCTCACGGACCGCGGGCTCGTGGACGTCGACCGCTTCGAGCTCGTGTCACTGAAAGCGTGAGAACGCTCTACGCAGGCGGCTGGATCGTCACGTGCGACGACGCCGAGACCGAGTACCCGTCCGGCTGGGTGCTCGTCGAGGACGGGCTCGTCGCAGCCGTCGGAAGCGGCAACGAGCCGGAGGCCGAAGGGCGCGTGGAGCTGGGCGACGCAGTCGTCACGCCGGGGCTCGTCAACACGCACCACCACCTGTACCAGACGCTCACGCGCGCTCGGGCCCAGCAAGCCGATCTCTTCGGCTGGCTCCGAGAGCTCTATCCCGTGTGGGCGGGCATCGACGCAGAGGCGGAGTACGCGGCCGCGCGCGCGGGGCTGGCGGAGCTCGCGCTCTCGGGATGCACGACCGTTTTCGACCACCACTACGTCTTCCCGCGCGGGCGCGAGGGGCTCGTCGAGGCGGAGGTGCTAGCCGCGCGCGAGCTCGGCGTCCGCATCGTCGCCTCGCGCGGCTCGATGGACCTCGGCGTCTCGGGCGGCGGGCTGCCACCGGACGACCTCGTCGAAGACCTCGACGCCGTGCTCGCGGACACGGAACGGCTGGTCGAGGCGTTGCACGAGCCGGGCCGAGGGGCGCATGTGCAGATCGCGGTCGCGCCGTGCTCCCCGTTCTCCGTGACGCGGCGACTGATGCAGGAGTCCGCCGAGCTCGCACGCCGGCTCGACCTCCCGCTGCACACGCACCTCGCCGAGACGGTCGAGGAGGAGGCCTACTGCAGGGAGCTCTACGGCTGCACCCCCGTCGAGTACCTCACCGACCTCGGCTGGCTCGGCGGCGACGTCTGGTGCGCGCACTGCGTTCACCTCTCGCCGGGCGACATCGCCGACTTCGGCGCGAGCGGGACCGGGGTCGCGCACTGCCCGACGTCCAATCTCCGCCTCGGCGCTGGAGTCGCGCCCGTCCGCGAGCTCGTGGACGAGGGCGTTCGCGTCGGGCTCGGCGTCGACGGCTCGGCGTCCAACGAGCGGAGCGACCTCCTCCTCGAGGTCAAGCAGGCGCTCCTCGTCGCACGAGGGCGGGGTGGCCCGGCCGCGATGACCGCGCGCGAGGCGTGGCGGCTCGGAACGCGCGGGGGCGCAGCCGTGCTCGGTCGCGGCGACCTCGGCTCCCTCGAGCCCGGGAAGTGCGCCGACCTCGCGATCTGGCGCACCGACACGCTCGAGCTCGGCGGCGCGGAGGACGCTGTCGCGGGGCTCGTCCTCTCGGCACCGCACCGAGTCGACCGGCTGGTCGTCGGCGGAGAGGACGTCGTGCGCGACGGGGCGCTCGTCCGGGCGGACGAGGACGAGATCGCGCGTGACCATCGTGCGCAGGCGCGAAGATTCGTCATGTGACGATTTCCATCTCAACCCACGTGCTCGACACCTCGCTCGGACGCCCGGCCGCCGGGGTGCGGGTCGAGCTCGCCCGGCAGCGGGAGGTCGTGGCGTCCGGCAACACCGACAGCGGCGGCCGTATCCACGAGCTCGCCCGTGACCTCGAGCCGGGCCGCTACGAGCTCGTGTTCTGGCCGCCCTCGCCCTTTTTCACCCGGGTCGAGCTCGAGGTCGAGCTCGAGGACGGCCACTACCACGTTCCGCTCCTCGTCTCGCCGTACGGATGCGCGAGCTACCGCGGAAGCTGACAGTCGAGGAGCTGGCCGAGCTCTTCGAAGGGCGCACGCGGCTCCTCGAGCAGCTCGCGGAGATCGAGGATCCGCTGGGGCGCGCCGACGAGGTGCTGGCAACGATCGGTGACGAGGACAAGGTCGAGGCCCTGAACGCGCACCCCGCGATCGGGCAGCGGCGCGGGCTCTCGACACGCTCGGCGGCCGAGCAGGGCGCCGACGCCGAGCCGGCAGTCCTCTCCGAGCTCGCCTACCTGAACCAGGTCTACGAGGAAAAGTTCGGGTTCCGCTTCGTCGTCTTCGTCGCGGGACGCTCCAAGCGCGAGATCCTCGAGGTGCTGCGCGAGCGCATCGGCCGCACGCGGGAGGAGGAGCTCGACACCGGTTGCCGCGAGCTCGTGG
>Ga0299907_10000407_pt1 | contig 20606 bp, 17 predicted proteins | sample RVTome_16_FD_198680 | JGI IMG/M metagenome (GOLD analysis project Ga0299907, IMG submission 198680) | Soil microbial communities from uranium-contaminated site in the Upper Colorado River Basin, Wyoming, United States - RVT152D67 (version 2) ...
GAGTTCGAGAAGCCGCTGCTCGAGCGGGCGTGGAAGAAATTGGTGCGATTCATCACAAAGCCTCTGTTTTGACGGATTCGGGCGCTTGACGCCGGCCGTAACGGGGTATTAGGCCCCGGAAACCCACACGTTCCGGCCGAAACCGCGGCGACCCACTTGACCGCCGGGGGAACGGCTCCTACCGTAAGGGGTACCCGCCCCCGGACCCGGTCCGGGTACGTCGCCATTGGAGGCATTGATGCGAAGGCTCGGCGCCGCTCTCACTGGAGTTCTGATCGTCCTGGCGGCGGCCGCCCCGGCGTGGGCTCAGTACCCACCCAACCCTCCCACGTGCCAGGTCAACGACACCACCGTCACCCCCGGACAGACCGTTCAGGTGTCCGGGCAGAACTGGCAGGAGAACTCCTCGGTCGACATCCGCTTCCGGCAGGGGAACGACGACCAGCAGTACGGGCCGTTCCCCACCGACTCGCAGGGCTCGTTCTCGGCCCCCATCACCATCCCCGCCGACGCCAACGACGGCCCCGCCCAGATCGTGGTCGGTGGCGACGATCAGAACGGCCGCCGGCATGTCTGCCGCACCCAGATCACGGTGGACGCGGACGGTGGCGGGCCGCCTCCACCCGGCAGCCCGATCTGCGCCGTCGACGACGCCACCCCCGCCCAGGGGCAGACGGTGAAGGTCAGCGGCCGCCAGTGGCTCCCGAAGTCGACGGTCGAGATCCGGTTCGTCCAGGGCGCGACCGACGAGCATCTCGCCACCGCCGGCGTGAACGGGGCCGGCCGCTTCTCGCACCAGGCCCGGATCCCGGAGGACGCCAGCAACGGTCCGGCCGAGATCCGCGTCGAGGGCCAGGACCGCAACGGTTCGCCCGCGGTGTGCCGGGTCCAGATCGTGGTCGGGGGATCGGCTCAGAGCGCGGGGCTCACCGTGACGGGGGCGATCAGTCCGGGCACGCTCGCGCTGCTGATCGGAACGGTCGGGGTCCTGTATGCCGGCCGGCGCCGCCGGTCACGGGGACTCCTCCCCCGCCGCGCCTGACCCGCCCGGCTCGCTAGCCCGCGTGCGTCTCTTCGGTCTCGGAGGATGGTTCGGTCGCGTCTCCGTTGCCCTTCCCGGGCGTGCCGCGCAGGATCGCGAGCAGGGCCTGGGCCTCCGGGTCGGCGACCTTCGCCGAGCCGGTCTGCTGCCGGACCACCCCGATGACCCGCCGCAGGTTCTCCTCGGCCATGTCCAGCTTGGCCTCCAGGTCGCGGACGCGGCCGTGCAGGTCGTTCCCGCGCTCCTCGGCCCGCACCCGGGCCGAGCGCTCCTCCCGGAGCTCGCGCCGGACATCGGTCAGCTCGGCGACGGCGGCCGTCTCCCGAGCCAGCTCGATCAGGCGGTCCACGAGGGCCCGGCCGAGATCGGAGTACGTGGGAATTCCGTCTCCGCGAGCCTCCTCGGCTCCCCGGCGCTTTCCGCGGGTGCGCCGGCCGGGACGGGGAGCGACCGTCACGCGCTCTCCCGCATCGACGGGACGATCCTCGACCAGGCGATAGGTGCCGTCCTCGGCGAGGATCCGTCCGCGGGAGACCAGCGCTCGGACGGCACGGGCCAGGGCGAGGGGGCTGGGCAGCCCCACCTCTCGTCCGAGATCCGCCAGCGGGCGGGCAATGGGCTCGCCTACGGCGGTGCTCCGCGCGGCGGCGGCAAGCAAGGCATTCGCCTGTTCGAGGCTCTGTGGGTTCAATGTGGCTCCTCGGCCGTCAATGCAGAATGAACTGAGAAACGCAGTTCCAGCATAGTCCTCGGGGAGGTTGACGTCGATGCTGCCATCTGCGACCGTGCCGGGGAGATGAGCACCTCCTTCCCCTCGGACGAGGGAGCCCCGAATCACGCCGACGAGGAGCGCTATCCGGGCGAGGACGAGCCGTACCTCAACCCGGATGACTTCCCCCCGCCGGTCGCCCCCGGCTCTCCCGGGCTCGAGGGCATGGGCAGCGTGTTCGGCGGGGAGATCCCGGAGGCCGAGCGGGCCTGGCGGCGAGGCCGCCCCGACGACGACGTACCGTCGAAGGGCGCCTCGGACGCCCAGATGTGGGCGATCGAGTCCCTCCCGGCCGCGCTCCGGGAGCTGCGCGTCGAGGTCCGGCGCGCAGCCGACCTGGCAGCCGACGCGCTGACCACGGCCGCGGCCGTCACTCGCCTGAGCCCGGACGAACCCGGACGAACCACGCTCGATCCCCTTCCGGCCGCGCTCCGCGAGCTGCGGGAGGAGGTCCGCGAGACGGGCGATCGTGCCACCGAGGCACTGGCCGCCACGCGCAACGGCATGGACGCGGTCCCCAGCCTGGTGTCCGGACTCCGCGACGAGGTGGACGCCGCCGTCGGTCGCATCGCCGAGACCGTGAACGCCGCCAACCTCGAGGCCGCCCGCGCGTTCGCGCTGGTCGCACGGGAGGTCCGGACGCTCGGCGACCGCCAGGCCGTGCTTCGCGAGGAGGTCAAGCTCCTCGGCAAGCGGCTGGAGGAGCTGGAACGTCTCCGCCGCCGGCAACAGCCTCGGCCCCGGACGACCTAGCCGGGCTCGAACGCTCCGCGAAGGGCCTCCGCCGCCCGCGTCCCCACGTCGCGGTCCCACCGCGCGGGCGGTTCCCAGTTCGTGGGGGCGGCCCGCGCCTCGCGCACGGCCTCACCGAGGGACTCGGGCGGGCACAGCCTATTGGCGCCGAGCTCGATCGTGGCCACCCGTTCGGTGCTGGTCCGAACGGTCACGCACGGCACACCGGCCAGACACGCCTCCTCCTGCACGCCCCCCGAGTCGGTGACCACCGCGGCGGCGCCCCCCAGCAGCCCGATCGTCTCCAGGTACGGGAGGGGGCCGGTCAGGATGAGCTCGGCGGTGGCGGGGAGGGCCTCGAGCGCGGTCCGGGTTCGGGGGTGCGCCGGCCACACGACCGGGAGGCCGGTCCCGGCGAGCTCCGTGCAGATCCGCTCCAGCCGGGTGAGGTCGTCGGCGTTCTCCGGGCGGTGGATGGTCACCAGCAGGAACTCCCCTCTGGCCAGGTTCCGGGACTCCCACGGCCGGACCGCTTCGGCCCGCTCGCGGTGGCGCAGGTACGTCTCCGCCATCAGGTTCCCGACGAGCGCGATCCGGTCCTCGGGAAGGCCCTCGCGGAGCAGGTTGTTCCGGGCGTCCTCGGTGGGTGCGAGCAGGAGCTCGGAGATGTGGTCGGTCACGAGCCGGTTGACCTCCTCGGGCATGCCGAGGTCCCGGCTCCGGTAGCCGGCTTCGACGTGGGCCACCGGAACGTGCAGCTTCACCGCCGCGAGCGCCGCCGCCAGGGTGCTGTTCACGTCGCCGATGGCGAGCACCGCCTTCACCGGGTTCGCGACGAGCCACTCCTCGATACGGACCAGGGCGTTCGCGGTCTGCACTCCGTGACTGCCCGAGCCCACCCCCAGGAACGCGTCGGGCTCGGGGAGATCGAGCTCCTCGAAGAAGACCCGGCTCATCTCGTGGTCGTAGTGCTGCCCGGTATGGACCACCCAGCAGGGAAGGTCCGCGTCCGCGAGCGCCCGTACCAGGGGGGCGGCCTTGACCAGGTTGGGACGGGCGCCGACGACGCACGCGAACGGGCGGCGCGGCTCGGAGCTCAGCCCGTCTCCTTGCGGAAGACCGCGGGGATGGTGCGAAGCAGCACCAGGAAGTCCCGGAACAGGGACCACTCCTCGATATAGGTGATGTCCAGCCGCACCATCGCATCGAAGGACAGCTTCGCGCGACCCCCGACCTGCCACAGCCCGGTCATGCCGGGCCGGACCTCGAGGCGGCGCCGGTGCCACTCCTCGTACAGCGCGACCTCGAACGGCAGGGCGGGCCGGGGGCCCACCAGGGACATCTCTCCGCGGATCACGTTGATCAGCTGGGGGAGCTCGTCCAGCGAGAAACGACGGAGGAACTTCCCGACCGCGGTGACCCGCTGGTCCCCCTCGAGCTTGAACAGGCCCTCGGGCCGCGCCGGCGCCTCGTGGGGCCCTTCGGGCCCTCCCGGAGTCCCGTCGCCCACCGGTCGGGGCTCCGTCGGACGGATGTGCGCGGCCACGAACGCCTCGTGCAGCGAGGTGTCGGCCGCGTCGCGCATAGAACGGAACTTCAGGATCGCGAACGGGCGGCCGTCCATCCCCACGCGCTGCTGGCGGTGCAGCACGGGGCCCCGCGAGCTGAGCCTGACCAGCAGGGAGCAGGCCAGCAGGATCGGCGACAGGGCCAGGAGAATGAGCCCGCCCCCCACCACGTCCATGGTCCGCTTCACGATCCGACGGGACCCGGGGAGGGGCTCGCGAAGCAGGGACAGCACCGGGAGGTGGCCGCGGGCCTCGAGCGAGGTCTTCGTGGGGGGAAGTCCGAACAGCTCGGGGACCGTGCTCACCTGGAGGTGACCCAGCTCCGCCACGCTGACGATCTGGGACAGCTCGGTCCGGTCGATCCGCGGGACCGCCAGGACGACCTCGTCCACGCGCTGGTTTCGGGCCACCTCCGTGAGCCGGTCGCGCAGGGACCGGTCGTCCCGGTCGTCCTCCCCCCGGAGCTTGGCGGCGATCGAATACCCCATCTCGCGGTGTTCCAGGATGTGTCGCTCCACCGACTCGCCCCCGGAGCCGTTGCCCACGATCACCAGGCTCCAGTTGTTGTGTCCTCGCCGCCGGAGCCAGCCGAGGCAGGCCTTCACCCCGACGGCGAGCAGCACGAGCCCGGCCGTGGCGATCATCCAGTCGAACACGAACAGCAGCCGTGAATAGGAGAAGCCGCTGAAGCGGAAGCCCGAGCGGAAGAAGAACGTGAGGACGACCAGGACGACCGACCCGAGGGCGGCGTCGGCGAAGCCCTCCGCCACCTCGTCGAAGTACCCGCGAGGCCGGCGCTGCCGCCACGGCCGGCGACGCACGAAGACACCGGCCCGGACGAGCGCGGCGAACGGGACGAGCTGCATGTACGGGCGCGTCCGGGAGCACAGGTGCCAGCCCGTGGCGCAGAACGGGTCGCCCTCGCGGATTATGAGCGCCCCGATCAGGGACAGCGCCCCGGCCATTCCGGCCAGCCCGGCGCCGATCAGGACGAAGGAGCCGAGCTTCATCCGGTGGGGCGTCCTTCGCCGGACGCGCTGATCCGCGGGGGAGGCGATCCGCGTGAGAGCGCTCATCGGTCCGTCGCGGCTCTCTCGATCAGCGTCGCGACCTGTTCCACGCGCTCTCGGCTGGGGTGCCACGCACCTGCGGGCTTGCGGGCGATCACGATGCTCTCCAGCTCGTCGGGGGAAGTGATCCTGATCAGCCTCCCAGCGTCGATCAGGGCCCCATCCACGGCGGCGAGCCGGCCCGCGAACAACGTGTAGCTGGGCGTCTTGAGGATGCAGGCCTCGCGGGTCATGGTCCCGCCCGCCCCGATCACCAGATCGGAGTGGAACAGCAGGTTAGCACCGTCGACCGCACGCTCCAAGACCCGTACGTTCCCGCCGAACCCCTCGAAGCGCCGGGCCTGATCGCCGTCCCTCGGGGAGAGCAAGCCGGTCGCTCCGGACGCGGCGACCCGCCGGACGGCCAGGTCGAACAACGCGTTGCCGCCTCGGTGGTAGAGGGCGCCCTCCGGCGGGGGTCGCAGCGCGACGAGCAGGTCCGCCGCTCCCACCCCGACCGAGCGCCGGAACGACGGGTCGGGTACGAAGTCCGCGAATGTGACCTCCTCCTTGAACCCGGGATAGCGCATGACCTTGCCGTTCGCCCCCTGCCGCCTGGCCGAGGCCTCGGGATAGGCCTGTGGGAGGAGGACCCTGGCCGCCAGACGGAACGCCAGGTGGTTCGCCGGCTGATGCTCGTAGTCCATCATCGTGATCGAACGCATCCCCAGGCGCCGGGCCGCCAGGAGCTGCGCGTAGGAGTTGTGGCCGAGGGCGACGCCGGGCCGGTGCGGGGACACCGCCTCGGCCAGGGCCCGGGCCCGCCGGCGGATCCGCAGGCCCTTCGCCAGGATCCCCGAGTCCGCGCCGGCGCCGACCGGGATCGCGTCGGGCCAGAAGGAGCGGGCAAGCTGCTCCGTCTGGGCCCGGTCCCACGTGGTCACCACCGCGTCGTGCCCGCGGGCGGCGAGCTCGGCGAGCAGCGGCCTGAACAGGGTGGCGTGCGGCGAGTTCGCGATGTCGACCCAGAACCTCACGGCGCCCGGACCCGCCCCGGCTAGGGGGCGAGCCACTCCCATTCCGCGCGGAGGCCCTCCTCCAGCGAGACCGCCGGGGCATATCCGAGGAGCTCCTTGGCCTGGCGAAGATCCGCCGACGTGTGCCGGGCGTCGCCGGCCTGCGGCTCTCCGTAGATGACCTCGACCTCTCGCCCCGCGACGCGGGACAGGATCCGAAGGCACTCGTTGAGCGTGACCACCGAGCCGCCGCCGACGTTGATCGCTCGCCCCTCGACGCCCTCGGCCTCCCCCGCCGCGATCGTCGCCTCGACGGCGTCCGCCACGAAGGTCACGTCTCGTGACTGCTCGCCGTCGCCGAACACCTCCAGAGGACGCCCCTCCATGACGGCCCGGATGAATCGGTGGAAGGCCATGTCCGGGCGCTGGCCCGGCCCGTAGACGGTGAAGTACCGCAGGCTCACCGCGGGCAGCCCGGCGCCTCCCCCGTAGGCAGAGACCAGCATCTCGGCGGACGCCTTGGTCACGCCGTAGGGAGAGATGGGCTCGAGCGGAGTGTCCTCCGGGGTCGGATGGCGGGCGGCGTCTCCGTACACCGAGGACGAGGACGCGAACACGAACCGGCGCAGCCCCGCCCCGGCCGAGGCGTCGAGCAGCCGCTGGGTCACCGCAACATTGTGCTCGACGTAGGCGGCGAAGCCCGGGCCCCACGAGTCGCGAACCCCGGGCTGCCCGGCCAGGTGAAAGACGACGTCGACGCCCCCGACCAGCGGCCCGAGGTCGGCGGTCCGGAGGTCCTCATCCCGAAACGCCGCTCCCGCGTCCGCGACCGCGTCGGCTCGGGCCCGCTTCACGGCGGGGTCGTAGGACGGGGTGAGGGCGTCCACGACCACGACCTGGTGGCCCCGCGCCAGGAGGCCCAGGGCGAGATGGGAACCGATGAACCCCGCGCCGCCGGTGACCAGCGCGCGCACTACAGCTCCACCGGCGCGCCCAGCGAGAGCGCCTCCACCACCGCGAGGGTGGCCCGAGTCGTGGCCATGGCCCGTCGAAACTCCGGCTCCAGCCTCTCGCCCTCGCGAACCGCGGCGAGGAACACCGCGACCCCGCGCGCGTGCCCCTTGTCGCCGTCGGCCCGGCGGGTCCTCGCCCGGCCGCCGCTCGAGTGCGTGATCGAGCGCCAGTCGTCGATCAGCCAGGCCTCGCCGCCGGCGAACGCCTCGACCCGCTCCTTCCCGACGCCCGAGTCACCGTGCGCCGTGTAGGCGACGGTGGCCACGGACCCGTCGGAGAACCGCACGGTCGCCACCAGGTCCTCGGAGGCCTGCGGAGCGGCGCCGGACCGCACGGCCGTCGCCGAGACCTCGACGGGCTCCGCGTCGAGCAGGTCGGCTGCCAGGTCCACGAAATGGCAGACCTCCCCCAGGATCCGCCCGCCGCCCACGTCCAGGTCGAGGGACCAGTGGCCGGGGGCCACCGGGCCCGCGTTCACCCGGATCGCGACGACCGCCGGCCCCGGCCGACGCGACAGTCCTGCGCGAACCTCGGCCGCGGCCGCGGCGTGTCGGCGATTGAACCCCACCATCGCGGGCACGCCGGCCGACGCCCATGCTTCCCCCACCTCCTGCAGCTCCGCGTGGGTGAGCGCGAGAGGTTTCTCGACGAACACCGGGATGCCCGCCCGGAGCGCCGCCGCCGCGAGCCCGGCATGGGAGTCGTGCCGCGTCGCCACGAACACGGCGTCCAGCCCCGAAGCGATGAGGGACTCCGGGGACGCCTCCAGGGTCGCCTCCGCGATGGTCGAGGGGCGCCCCTGCGCAGACGCCACCGACGCCAGGTCGGCCCCCGCCGCCCGGATCGCCGGGATCAGGATGCGCTCCGCGAAACTCCCCGTTCCGATCACGCCCACCCGCGGACGCCCCGACCTCCGGGGCGACGGGGTCCTCGAGCCGGCTCGCTCGCGCGGAGTCGCCGCGGGCCTCGCGGCGAGCGGCGGGTACTCGAGGAGGACGACGGAGCCGGGCGTGGACCCGAGGGCGGCGTACGCTTCGGGGGCTCGCTCGAACGGGAACCGGTGGGTCACGAGCGCCAGGGGATCGACCAGGCCGTCGGCGACCAGACGGAGGAAGCCCTCCAGGTTCCGCCGCTCCGTCCACCGGACGTAGCCGGCCGGATAGTCGTGGCCCGCCTCCTCGTACTGGGGGTCGTAGCGGCCGGGGCCGTACGAGCGGGACACCACCAGCTCGAGCTCCTTGCCGAAGTACGTCTCTCGCGGTGCGTCGACGGGGACGTCGCCCACCACGACCACGCGCGCGCGATCGCGGGCGAGTCGCCCCGCGAGGACCACCGGCGCGTTGTCAGCGGAGGCCGCGCAGATCAGGACCGCGTCGGCACCCCGTCCGTCGCTCGCGGACATCACGGTCGCCTCGGCGGCGTCGGGCAGCGCGGCGGCCTGGAAGCCCCCGGCTCGAGCCCGCTCGATGGCGTCCGCCCGAACGTCGACGCCGACCACGGTGCATCCCGCGGCCCGGGCCACCGCCCCGGCGAGGAGACCGACCAGGCCCAGGCCGACCACCGCGACGGTCTCCCCCACGGCGGCCCCGGAGAGCCGGAACCCGTGCATGGCCACGGCGCCCAGCGTGGCGAACGCCGCCGCGTCCAGTGGCACCTCGTCGGGCACGCGCGCGGCCAGGTTCTTCGGCACGGCCACCACGTCGGCGTGGAGGGCGTACCCGCCTCCCCCCGCGGCGACGCGATCGCCGGGCGCCAGGTCGTCCACCCGCGCGCCGATCGCGACGACGGTCCCCGCGCTCGAGTAGCCGAGCGGCAGCGACTCTCCCAGGCGGCGGCGGACGGCCCGCAGCGTGGCCCCGACCCCCTCGCGCCGCGCCTTGTCCAGGACCTCGCTCACCAGCTCGGGTCGCGATCGCGCCTTGCCCAGCAGGCTCTTCCCCGCCAGGTCGAGCTTGGCGCGCTCGGTTCCCGGGCTCACCAGGGAGAACGCCGTGGCGATCAGCACCTCGCCGGGGCCGAGCAACGGAGGCACGCCGCTCTCCAGGCGCATCTCGCCGCCGCGCGGCGCCAGGACGACGCGGTGCACCGACCGGGGGTCGGTGGGGCCTTCGCGGAGAGGGGGTTCGTTCATGGCATGGGGTGGATCGGTCGGAGGAGGGGCTCGGAAGCGTAGGCGCGGTCGATGGGCCGGGTCAACGAACCGCCGTTACCGGACGCTCGATCGCTTCGTCAGCAGGAACGTCACGGTGGGATACGCGCGCAGGGAGTGGATGGCCCACTCGAAGGCCCGCCGCCGCGCGGAGCCCGCTGCCCGTGCCCGGGCGCGGCGCTCTTCGGTGAGGCTCCGGACCTCGACCGGGAGGCGCTCGAGCAGGCGCCGAACCCGCCGGTACGTGACGTAATTGATCGAGGTCAGCAGGAACCGAGGATCACGCCCCCGCGCCCGAAGGACGAAGGCTCCCACCCGCTTCGGCAGCAAGGGCGCCCACGGGACCCGGTAGTGACCCTCGAACGGAAAGGCGTAGTTCGGGAACGCCAGCAGGATCGAGCCGCCCGGCCGCGTCACCCGCACGAGCTCGCCGAGCACCGCGGGCACGGATCGAACGTGCTCGATGACGTGGTGGCAGACGACGACGTCGAACGTATCCGCCCGGAACGGAAGGCGCTCCCCGATCCCCCGAGCGAACCAGCCCAAGCTCCCGTCCTCTCGAGCGAGGGCCTGCGCCACCCGGACGCTCGCCTCCACGGGTTCCACGCCGTGGGCGTGAGCGCCCCGCCGCCGGCATTGAAACGCGACCTCGCCCCAACCGCTCCCGACGTCCAGGAGGGCCTTCCCGGTCAGCCCGACTTCCCGGTCCAGCAGGTCCGCCACGGCGCGTCCTCGCTGCATCTCCCGCCGGGTCCGAACCGATTCGAGGTACTGCCGCTCCGGAAGGCCCAGGTCGCCCCGGTAGTAGGCGCGCATGGCGGCGTCCAGCAGGCCCCCGTAGGACTCCGTCACGGCGAATCGGTCCGGGCGCGAGCCCGCTCGTACAGCCCGGCGTAGGCGCGCAGCATGGCCTCGAGACTGTACCGGGCGCGCACATCGGCGGCGCCCGCGCGCCCCACCCGCGCGGCGGCCTCCGGATCCCCCGCGACCCGCCGGATCGCGTCGGCGAGGTCGGCCTCCCCGGTCAGGACGAACCCCGTCTCGCCGTCGGTGACGTGCTCCCTCGGCCCGGGACTGTCGGTGAACACGGCGCTGGGAACGCCGAGGGCCATGGCCTCGACGAGGGCGTTGCCGAACGACTCCCGAGAGCCGGAGGTCATGGCAAACAGATCCATCGCCGCGACGTGGTCGGCCACGCGCTCGAGCGTGCCGGTGAACCTCACGCGCTCGGCGATCCCCAGGGTGGCGGCCTCGGCCTCCAGCCGGCCGCGATCGGGTCCGTCTCCGACCACCAAGACGACCCACCGGACGTCGGCGACGCCGGCGGCGGCGCGCAGCAGGCGCTCGACGCGCTTCAGCGGGCGAAGCACCGCGGTGGTGCCCACGACGAAGCCCGAGGGGTCGATCCCGAGATCGCGGAGGACCTCCTGGCGCGGGCGGCGCACGTCGAGCAGGGCGAAGTCGATCCCGTTCGGGGTGAGGGCGAAGGACTCCGCCGGGAGTCCGTAGCGGCGGGCGGCCACGCCGGCGGCGTGACGGGTGTTCGCCGACAGCGCGTCGAACCGCCGGAGCAGACGACCTCCCAGTCGGTGGCGCAGCCGCTGGCGCGGGGTCCAGTCCTCGCGCGAGGTGCCCCCCCGGTTGGTGAACACGCGGGCGCTTCCGGTGGTGGCCAGGCTCGCCGCCATCAGGCCCGGCTCCATCGCGTGGAAGTGATGGACGTCCCAGCCGTGCATCGCCCGCCGGGCCCGGGTGAGGACGCGAGGGTCCATGGCCGAGCCCATCCCCAGCTCGATCACCTCGGCGCCGATCGCCCGGATCCGGTCGACGTAGGAGCCACCGCCGCGGCCGAGGAGGACCCCGGGATGGACCGCGCCCTCCTCACGCTGCGCCGCGACGAGCTGCCACATCGCGCGCTCGGCGCCCCCGACATCCGCGGACCAGAGGCAGTGCAGGACCCTCATCGAGCGGTAGATTCGCACGCCGATGCCCCAACGACCTCCATCGACGTTCACGTACTTCGCACCGCGGGACGTGCTCATCCCCCGTGTGGCCCGCCAGTGCATCATGCGGTTCTGCGAGGCGGTGGCGAACGCCGGGGCCGACGTCGAGCTGGTCTCCCTCGATGTGCGCCTGGAGTTCGACGAGCCGACGCGGACCCGGAGCGTGTGGGACGTCTACGGGGTCGAGCCCCGGTTCCGTCTCCGTACCCTGCCCACGTTCCTGCGCCAGGACAGCCCCGACCGGGCCGTCACCATCCAACGGTTCGCGAGCTACACGGGGTACTCGTTGTGGCAGGCCGTGACCAGCCGGCGCCTGCGAAGCCGCCCGGCGACCTTCTACTTCCGCAACCACCGGACCGCGCTGCCGCTCGGCCTCGCCCGGCGCCTGCTGGGCGGCCGGGCGCGCCTGGTGCTGGAGGTTCACAGCCCCGTCGACGCCCGCCATCGCCGGCTCGTGCGCCGGCTTGACGGCATCGTGTGCATCAGCCGCGCGCTGCGGGAGGACCTGGTCGAGCGGCTCGGCGTGGACCCCGCGCGCGTGCTGGTCGCGCACACCGGGGTCGACCTCACGCGGATCGATGCGGCTCGGGCGCCGAAGGACGCGCTCCGGGAACGTCTGGGGCTTCCCCACGGGCCGCTGGTCGTCTACACGGGAAAGGTCCACCGCGACTACCGGGAGGTCCACCTGCTGCTCGAGACCGCCCGCCATCTGCCGGAGGACGTCTCGGTGGTGATCGTCGGCGGCCGGGAGGATCAGGTCGCGGCCCTGCGGGCCCGCGTCCAGGCCGAGGGGCCTCCGAACGTCCGGTTCACGGGCTTCGTCGCGCCGGCCGACGTCCAGGGATACCAGCTGGCCGCCGACGCGCTGGTCATGTACTACCCGGAGGGGATCTCGTTCAACGACTTCCGCTCGCCGGCCAAGCTGTTCGAGTACCTGGCCAGCGGGAACCCCGTCGTCGCGGCCGACTATCGCTCGACGCGGGAGATCGTCACCCCCGACGTCGGCGTGCTGGTCCCGCCCGAGCGCCCGGAGCTCCTCGCCACGGCGCTCGCCGGCCTCCTGGCCGATCCAGCCCGCGCCGCCGCCCTGGGCGAGGCCGGACGAGCACGCGCGGCCGAGCACACGTGGGACGAGCGGGCCCGAAGGGTCCTGGAGTTCGTCGAGGGACTTCCGACCCGACGCGCCTAGCCGGGCTTGCGAGCCAGGAAGTACATCGTCTGGGCGAACGCGGAGGCCAGGCCGCGCGGGATCATCACGTGCTTGCGGTCCGTCTTGCGCATGAGCCGGCGACGGACCACGTTCGCCCCGATCGCCGGCGAGCTGAACCGTTCCGCGACGATGCGCAGCCCGGCGCGGGCGAGCTGCGCACGCATCGTGCGGATCGTGAAGAAGCGGTAGTGATAGCCCTCGGCGATGGGAGGCCGGCCCGCCAGCGTCTGGAGGCGCTCCTGGACGAACCCGTAGTTCGGGGTGCTGAGGACGAGCACTCCACCCGGGCGAAGGACCCGGCGGGCGTCGGCGAGCAGCCGTTCCGACGCCACCACGTGCTCGATGATCTCGAGCATCCCCACGACGTCGTAGGCGTCGTCCTCGAGGCCCGGCAGGCCCTCGTTCAGGTCGATCCGGTGCGCGCCGAACCCTCGCTCTCGCGCGTTCTCGACGTTGGACGCGCTCAGGTCGGTGAGCTCGGTGGCGTACCCCTTCGATCGAAGGACCTCGGCGAACTCGGCCATGCCGCCGCCGACGTCGAGGGCCCGCGCGTCCTCGTCCCGGGCCGGGGGCACCAGCCCCCCCGCCACCACGTACCGGAACAGCCCCGGCCGGTACCGCCGCGTCCCTCCCACGTCCTGCGCGGGATGCGCGGGGTTGACGTTGCGAAGCTCGTCCCAGGACTCCTCGCGCTCGATCGCGGTCTCCAGTGTTCGGGTAGTCGGGCCCGGAGGATAGCGGTCCCCAGGTGCGTCAAGTACCTTTGGGGACTATGCGGCCTCCTGCCCGAACGTGAGCGTCCCGCGCGTTGGCATCGTCGGCCTCGGCTACTGGGGCCCGAACCTCCTGCGGAACTTCCGCTCGATCGAGGCGTGCCGGGTGACGGCCATCGCCGACGCCGAACCCGCCCGGCTGGCCGAGCCCGCCCGCATGTATCCGGACGTGCGGACCCACCACTCGGCGGAGGCGCTGATCGCCGACCCCGAGGTCGACGCGGTCGTCCTGGCCCTGCGGGCGGCGCTCCTGCCCGATCTGGCCCTGGCCGCGCTGGCTCTCGGCAAGCACGTGATGGTCGAGAAGCCGATGGCCGACTCCCTGGAGGCGGGGCGGCGAATGGCCGACGCGGCCGAACGCACCGACCTGGTCCGGATGGTCGACTTCACCTTCGTCTACAGCCCGCCGGTCCGCTACCTCCGGTCGCTGGTCGAGGAGGGCCGCCTCGGCGAGCCGCACTACTACCAGTCCACGCGGATCAACCTCGGCCGGTTCCAACCGGACGTCGACGTGGTGTGGGACCTGGTGGTCCACGACGTGGCGATCCTGGCCCATGTCCTCGGACGCGATCCCGTAACGGTGGCGGCGACGGGCCGAGGCCGGGACGGTGGAACCGTGGACACGGCCCACGTGACCCTCAAGTACGCGGACGGCTTCCAGGCCTTCATCCAGGCGTCGTGGCTGGCCCCGATCAAGGTGCGCACCGCGCTGCTCGCCGGCCGCGAGGGGATGGCCCTCTACAACGATGTGGACCCCGACGAGAAGATCCGCGTTTATCCGCTCGAGCAGCAGTTCGACCCGGACCGGGAGGACCCGATCGTCCCGACGTTTCGCCTGGGTGACGTCGCGGTCCCGCGGCTTCCCGCCGAGGAGCCCCTGCGCGGCGTGGCCTCCGCGTTCATCGACGCGGTCACCGGTGGGAGGCCGCCGGACACCGATTGGAGGTTCGGCCTGCGCGTTCTGGCCGTGCTCGACGCGGCCCGCCGGTCGCTCGCCACCGGCGAGGTTGCCCGGGTAGCCGACGCGGTGGGCGCCCGATGACCGAGAGCCCGACGCAACGGATCCGAGACGTCGAGCTCGGCCGCGACGTTCGAATCATGGACTTCGTCAACCTGTACGGCTGCTCGATCGGCGACGAGACGTTGATCGGGACGTTCGTGGAGGTGCAGGAGGGCGTCCGGATCGGAGCACGGTGCAAGATCGAGTCGCACTCCTTCGTCTGCGCGGGGACGACCATCGCCGACGAGGTGTTCGTCGGTCACCACGTGAGCTTCACGAACGATCGGCGGCCCGCCGCCACCACCGAGGCCGGCGAGCCGAAGAGGCCCGCCGACTGGGTTCGCGAGCCGGCCGTGGTCGAGTCCCGGGCCTCCATCGGAAGCGGCGCGGTGATCCTGCCCGGGGTCACGATCGGCGCCGGTGCGATGGTCGGCGCCGGGTCGGTGGTTACCCGCGACGTTGGGCCCGGTTCGACCGTGGCCGGCAACCCGGCCCGCCCGCTCCCCCTGCGGGAGGACTCGGATCGGATCACGCTGTTCGACCCGCTCGCCGAGCACGCCGAGATCGGGCGCGCGGTCGAGGAGGCCATCGGGCGCGTGGTGCGATCGGGGCGATTCATCGGCGGCCCGGAGGTCGCGGGGTTCGAGGCGGAGTTCGGCGAGGCCGTGGCGGGGAGGGCGGTCGCCGCGGTGGGGTCCGGAACGGACGCCCTCCGCCTGGCGCTGGTGGGCCTCGGGGTGGGACCAGGCGACGAGGTGATCCTGCCGGCGAACACGTTCACGGCGACGGCGATGGCGGTCGAGGGGGTCGGCGCGATCCCCGTGGTCGCCGACGTCGACCCCGAGCTGCACGTCCTGACCGCCGCCCAGGTGGAACCGGTCCTGACCGCGGCCACGCGGGCCATCGTCCCGGTGCACCTGTACGGCCACCCCGCCCCGATGCCCGAGCTCCTCGAGCTGGCGGCGGCGGGGGGGATCGCGGTCCTGGAGGACGCCGCCCAGGCCCACGGGGCGCTCGGCCACGGGCGCCCCGCCGGCGCCTGGGGCACGGCCGCCGCGTTCAGCTTCTATCCCTCGAAGAACCTGGGCGCGTACGGCGACGCGGGCGCGGTGGTGGGCGACCACGACCTGATCGCGCGGATGCGCGTGCTCCGAGACCTGGGGCGCGACGACCGCGGGGCCCACGTCGAGATCGCCCTCAACAGCCGATTGGACGCGATGCAAGCCGCGGTCCTCCGGGCGAAGCTGCCCCATCTGGCGGAGTGGGTCGACCGACGCCGGGCCCTCGCCGACGGCTACCGAGAACGGCTGGCGGGCGTACCGGCCACTCTGCCGGTCGAGGCGCCGTGGGCGCGCCACGCGTACCACCTGTTCGTGATCCGGGTGGCCGATCGGGACGCGGTCCGCGAGGCGCTCTCGGCCGAGGGGATCGAGACCGGCATCCACTACCCGACCCCGATCCACCTGCAGCCCGCCCACGCCGGGCGGGTGAAGGTCCCCCGCCCCGTGGACGTGACCGAGCGCCTGGCGGGAGAGATCCTGTCGCTGCCGCTCCACCCGCAGATGACCTCCGACGACCAGGACCGGGTGGCCGGCGCCCTGGCCCGGGCGCTGCGTCGCGCGCCCTAGCCGGGGCCGTGGGGACGGCCGCGGGCCCGCTCCGCCGGATCGTCGGCTCCTCCGCGTCGTTCGAGCCGGAGGAACGACTGGACGTGCTGGTCCACGCGCTCGCCCAGGCCCCCGCGGCCACGACCCTCGACCTGTGGGGCGATGGACCGGATCGCTCCCGGCTCGAGGCGATCGCCCGCGCCTACGACCTGGAAGATCGCGTGCGGTTCCTCGGCGCGGAGCCCTTCGGGCACTCCGGGGTCCGGGGCGCCCACCCGTCGGAGCCCTCGGTCGGCGACGGCGCGATCGCCGTGTATCCCTCCGCGCGCAGCCTCGCCGCCGCGCTGCTCCGCCCCGGTGACGGGCCCGGGCTGGTGGTGGGGGCCGATCCCCCCGAGGGCTCAGGTCTCGAGCGGACCACGTTCGCGGGCCTGGTGGAGGCCCTCTGGGGGCCGGGTGACCTTCCCGGCGCGCCGGCCGCCGGTGAAGGCAACGCCGACCTTGCCGGAGCCCGGGTCGCCATCCTCACCAACATCCCGGCGCACTACCGCGTCCCGCTCTTCGAGACGCTGGCGGCTCGCCTGGAGGCGGCCGGCGCCCACCTCCGCGTCTTGTTCCTCGCGCGGACCTATCGGCGCCGGGCCTGGATGCGACCCGGAGAGCTCCGCTTCGACCATGTGTTCCTGCACAGCGTGGGGGTCCCCGTCTCCCCCGCCCGGAGGCTGTTCCTGTCCCTCGACCTGGAACGCGCCTTGCGCGCGTACGCGCCGACGCTCGTCGTGGCCGGATCCCTCTCGCCCCTCGTGGCCGGCAGGGCGGTCCGGTTCGGGCGGCGGCACGGGATCCCGGTCGGGCTCTGGAGCGGCGCCACCGCTCGCTCCGCCGCCCGCGAGCCGGGCATCGGAGAACGCGGGCGGCGGCGGCTCCTCGCGGGGGCCGGCTTCGGGGCCGCCTACGGCGTGGAGGCCGCCGACTATCTCGCCTCGCTCGATCCCGGCCTCCCCGTGGCGATCGTCCGCAACGCGGCCCCGATCCCGGCGCCCCGGGCCCGGACGACGGAACCGGGCGGTCCGCTGGAGGTCCTCACCATCGCCGACCTGTCGACGCCGGGAAAGGACGTGGACCTGCTCATTCGCGCCCTGGCCGCACGGCCGTCCCTGCCGGCGCGGCTGACCGTCGCGGGCGGCGGTCCGGGACTGGAGGCCCTGCGATCGCTGGCCGCCCCGCTCGGCGATCGGGTCCGCCTGCTCGGCCCCGTGCCCTCGGATCGAATCCACGAGGAGTACGCGCGGGCCGGCGCCTTCGCGTTCCCGTCGGGGGTGGACGTGTTCGGCCTGGTCCTGCTGGAGGCGATGGGGGCCGGTCTGCCGACGGCGACGTCGGACCGGCCCGGGGCGGCCTCCGATCTCTGCGTGGACGGTCACAACGCGATCGTCGTGCGCGAGGCAACCCCCGACGGGTGGGCGACGGCGTTCGAGCGCCTGGCCCGCGATCCCGGGGAACGCGCCCGCCTGGGGACCGCCGCCGCGGCGACGGTGGCCCGGCGCTGGACGCTGAGCCATTCCGTGGAGGCATGGCTGGCCGCGTTCCGTCTCGGGCTGGGACGGGGCTGAGCCGCCGGGTACCCGGCACCACTCCCCGCGTTCTCTAGGATGAGCCGGACATGGTCACCGGGATCACCCCACTCCGCGCCGCGCCCACCACGCCCGCCGCCCCCCCGGTCGAACCCTCCGACGAGGCCCTTGTCGACGCCCGGGTCACCGGATCGGACCGCCTAGCCCGCAACATGGTCCTCGGGTCCCTCGTCGCGATGGTGGTCATCCGGCTGTTCACGGAGGTGGTGGCGGTCCTCCCGAGGTTCTTCAACTTCGTCGACGTACCGATCGTGGCCGGCCTGGCCGTCTACTCGGCGATCGCACCTCCCACCCCCCGGTCCAGGTCCCTGATGCGGCCCGCGTACGGCGGCTACCTGATCGCGCTCATCGCGTTGTGGGGACTGTCGCTCGTCACCAACGTGAACCGCGTCTCGCCGATGCCGGCCTTGCTGTTCCTCTACCTCGTCGTCTCGCCGGTGGTCGTGTACATGGTCGTGTACCGGATCTGGCCGGTGGGGCAGGGCCTCTCCCTGTCCAAGACGTTCGTCCGGCTGGCCATCGCGCAGTTCGTGGTGGTCGTGGTGATCGACCTCCCCCGGTTCATCGCCGGCGACCAGAACCCCGACCTGATCAGCGGCACCTTCGGAGAGAACGCCTACCAGCTGGTGTTCTTCCTCCTCACGTTCGGGGCGCTCCTGGCCGGGATCGTCACGTTCGAGCCTCGGAGGATCGCCGCGCGGCTCGCCCTCCCCCTCGCCGGCGGCACGCTCCTGGTGATCTTCCTGGCCCAGTACCGGGCCCTTCTGGCGAGCACGTTCATCGCGATCTTCGTGCTGGGCATGCTCCTCGCCCGCTCCCGCGGACGCGGGATGTTCGTCGCGGCGGGGACGGCGCTTGCGGTCTTCTTCATCTTCACGATGGTGCTGTCGCGGTTCCCGCTGCTCAGGTTCGACCGGGCCATCAACGCCATCCGCGAGGAACCGGGTGCGCTGGTCTCCGGCAAGCTCACCGCCGCGCAACGGGTCGGGGACATGTTCCGCGACGAGCCTCGCATGGTCCTGACCGGATCCGGACCGGCGACGTACTCCAGCCGGGCGTGGCGGACGTTCGGGCTCACCGGAATCGTCGGAGGCCACGCCGACGTGGCGGGCGCCTACGTCGAGGCCCTGACCGGGGAGAGCTATCGGACCGATGTGAACCTGAAGTACGTGATGCCGCAGCTCACCGGCAGCTCGATCTTCGGATCGGAGGGGCTGGCCTCCCCGTTCGGCTCCTACGTGGCGATCCTGGCCGAGCTCGGCCTGGGTGGCCTCGTGCTGCTCTTTGCGATCTACTTCGGACCGTTCCTGCGCTCGGCGCGAATGGCCGTGTTCTCGATGGAACGGGCCCGGCCGGGCGACCCGCTTCCCGCCCTGCTCCTGGCCAGCGTCATCTCCTTCCTGACGCTGCTGCAGATGGGCGTGCTCGACAACTGGCTCGAGACGACGCGCGTGACGTTCACCTCGTGGATCCTGTTCGCGGTGGCGCACAAGGAGTTCCGGGCGCGCCTGCGCCCGTCGCCCCAGACGGCGCATCGGGACTGACGCCGGAGCTCCGATGCGACTCATCGTCGTCGGGCCAACTCCGCCCCCGGTGCACGGCGTCACCACCTCGACGAGCCTGGTGCTGGCCAACCCCGAGCTGCGCAGGGCGTTCGAGGTGGAGCATCTCGACACGAGCGATCGCCGCCCCCTCGAGACCATCGCGCGGTGGGACGCCAGCAACGTCAGGCTGGCCCTGGCTCACCTCGCGGAGCTGTGGACTCGCCTCTCCGGACCAAGGGGAGCGATCTACCTTCCGTTGTCGGCGAGCAGCGGAGGATTCGTCCGTGACGCGCTGATGGTCGAAGCGGCGCGAAGCCGGGGATGGGTCGTCACCGGCCACCTCCGGGGGGGAGAGTTCCTCGACCTCTTCACGCGGAGCCCCGCGTTGGCCCGGGCGGCGTTCCGCCGGACGGTCCGTTCGTTCGACTCGCTGGCCGTCCTCGGAGATTCCCTGCGATGGATGTTCGGGGGCTTGATCCCCGCCGCTCGACTCGCGGTCGTCCCGAACGGCACCACCGACCACCTGGTGCCCGACCTGCCCCGGGCGGGGCGGCCCAGGATCCTGTTCCTCAGCAACCTCCGAGTGCGCAAGGGCCTGCGGGAATCGGTCGACGCCGCCCTGCTCGCGCTGACGGAGGAGCCCGACATCGACTTCGTGTTCGCGGGCGAGTGGGAGAACGCGCGGCTGCGGTCGGAGATCCTGTCGCGATCGGCCCCGGCCGGCGATCGCATCCGGTTCCTCGACACCGTCGGAGGTCACGAGAAACGCCGCCTGTTGTCCAGCGCCTGGGCGCTCCTGTTCCCGCCACGGGAGCCGGAGGGCCATCCGCGGGTCGTGCTCGAGGCCCTGTCGGCCGGCCTTCCGATCATCACCACGAACCAGGGGACGATCGCCGAGACCGTGCCCGACGGCGTCTGTGGGTTCGTCCTGCCGAAGCCGGACCCGGCCGCGCTGGCGGCGCGCATCCTCACCCTGGTCCGGGACGCGCCGCTGCGAGCCGAGATGTCGGCCGCGGCGCGCGCGCGCTACGAGGACCGCTACACGCAGGCCCGGGCCGATCGGGCCCTGTCCGCCTGGCTGGAGGAGGTGACCGCCCGGTGTGTGGCATCGCGGGCCTCGTAGCGGCCGAACCCCGCCCCCAGGTCCTGCAGGCGATGCTCGACATCCAGGCCCACCGCGGGCCCGACGACGAGGGCCAGCACTGGATCGACGCGGGGCGGGGATTCCACGTCGGGCTCGGGTCCCGGCGGCTGGCGATCCTCGACCTGTCCGCCGCGGGTCACCAGCCGATGCTCGAGCACGGGCGCGTCCTGGTCTACAACGGAGAGGTCTACAACTGGCAGGCGCTCCGAGAGGAGCTCCGCCGGGACGGACCGTTCACCTCCGGCACGGACACCGAGGTCGTGCTCAAGGCGCTGACGCTTCAGGGAGCCGCGGGCCTGGGGCGGCTGAACGGAATGTTCGGGCTGGCGTTCTGGGATCCCGACACCGAGGA
>Ga0299907_10000408_pt1 | contig 20601 bp, 21 predicted proteins | sample RVTome_16_FD_198680 | JGI IMG/M metagenome (GOLD analysis project Ga0299907, IMG submission 198680) | Soil microbial communities from uranium-contaminated site in the Upper Colorado River Basin, Wyoming, United States - RVT152D67 (version 2) ...
CCGCCCGGTGGCTCGTGCGCGTCTTCACCTCCGGCGGGAGCTCGGCGTAGGTGCGGGTCTCCCCGCGCGGCACGAACAGCGGGTCGTACCCGAATCCCCCCGTCCCGCGCGGCGCATCCGCGACCACCCCGTCCACGCGGCCCTCGAACACGGCTTCCCCGCGGGCATCCACGCCGGCGAGGGCGCACGCGTAGTGTGCGCCGCGCCCGGCGCCGCGGATTCCCTCCAGCCGGGCGAGAAGCCACCGGTTGTTCGCCTCGTCGACCCCCCAGCGCGCGGCCCAGTCGGAGGGCGCGAAGCGCTTCGTCCGCACTCCCGGCCCGCCGCCCAGGGCGTCGACGGAGAGCCCGGAGTCGTCCGCAAGCGTGGGGAGCCCGGACCGCTCGTGGAAGTAGCGCGCCTTGGAAAGGGCGTTCGCCGCGAACGTGTCGTGGGGCTCGAGCCCCTCCTCCTCGTGGCGAGCCTCGAGACCGATGTCGGCGGGGCCCACGAGACGCACGGGGACGTCGGCCAGCAGGCGGCGGATCTCGGCGAGCTTGTGTGCGCTGCGGGTGGCGACGAGGACGGCCGCCGGGCTCAGTCGGCCCACAGGGCTTCGGGCGTCAGCCGGCCGGCGAGCTCCGGGTGCACCTTCCACATGTAGGCGCTCATCGCGGCGGCGGCGAGGATGTTCCCGATGAGGATCGACCACCACGCGAGCTCCTGGAGGATCCAGCGCCCCAGCATCGCGACCATGGCGATGAAGAAGACCTCGAACATGACGAACAGGATCAGCAGGCCGAACGCGAGCGGCGGGAACTTCTCGACCTGCATCACCATCCCCGAGAGGAGGACGCCGAACAGGATGAAGAAGGCGAAGTGGACGAGCGTGTACCCGAGCACGGGGACCAGCGTGATCTCGACCGCCTCGGGCGCTCCGCCCCCCTGGAAGAGGACGCTCGCGAGCGCCGCCGGCGTGTAGAGGGGCTCGCGCAGCAGCGAATCGATGAGCAGGAACCACAGCGCGACGACGACGGCGCCGATCAGCCCGGCGACGATCCCCTGCCGGGTGACCGGGTGCGCCTTGAGGAAGCTCGTCACGCCGATGACGCCCGGCTCCGTGCTCACCCAGTGGAGATGGGTGAACATCACGATCCCCGCGAGCGCGTTCCCGAAGAACACCGCCGGCCAGCCCGGCGCGGACAGCACGAGCGCAGCGGGCGCCCGGATCAGGCCGGCGTAGAAGACGAACGAGCAGGCGAAGAGCCCGTACGCGGCGCCGATGAGGACGTTTCGCGGAAGCCCCGCCCAGTGGATCAGGGCCGCCGCCAGGATGCCGAGCCCCGCCCACGCGACGAAGTGGATCATCGTGTAGCCGATCACGACGCCGGCGGTCGGCTGGATCTCGGCGCGGTTGACGATCGCGCCCCACAGGAACGCCGGGGTCCGCAGCGGCGCGCCCTGACCGAGATCGTAGAAGTAGAACAGCACCGCGAGGACGAACCCGGCCAGCAGGCCCGCGACGAGTCCATCCCTGACGGTTCGGGCTGGCAGGCTCACGCGTGTCCTCCGTGTCGGTGGATCGCCCGCCGCGCGGCCGTCGCCGGCCGACGCGCGCGGGGAGCGGCCCGATCACCCATCGCGGGACGCCTCCCACGCGCGCTGCTCGGCGAGCACCCGCTCGACCTCCTGCTCGCGCTCCCGCTTCTTCGCACGGTAGATCCCTCCCCCGATCACGGCCAGCAGCACGTACGGCATCGAGGCCATGAGGAGGAACATCCACATGTAGCCGTGCGTCTCGTGCCCGGAAGCCTGGAGGGCCGCGAGGGGCGCCGGAGAAAGGCCGGCGAGCGCGAGGATCGCGAGGTGCTTCATCCCGGGGACCTCAGGCCTTGTCGAGCACGAGGACGAGGAGCAGGATCGGAAGATACAGCACCGAGTAGCGGAACACCCGGCGCGCCCCGCTCGACTCCGCATCGCGGCAGAAGCGCCCTGCGACCCACAGGAAGACTCCCCCGAGCAGAAGGGCGGTGACGAAGTAGACGGCGCCGGCGAGCCCGAGCACCGTGGGGAGGAGCGTCATCGGCAGAAGGGCCAGCGTATAGACGAGCGTCTGGTGCCGCGTCTGGAACGCCCCCGTGTCGCCCACCGACAGCATCCGGAGACCCGCGTCTCCGTAGTCGTCGCGGAGGATCCAGGCCAGGGCGAGGAAGTGCGGGAGCTGCCACAGGAAGAGGATCCCGAACAGGGACCAGCCGCCCGCGTCGAGCGCACCGCCGGCCGCCGTCCAGCCACCGAGGATGGGGAGCGCGCCCGGCACCGCCCCGATCACGGTCGAGAACGAGTGCACGCGCTTGAGCGGCGTGTACAGGAAGTCGTAGAGCGCGAACGAGGCGGCGGCGAGGACCGCGGTGAGGACGTTCACCGTGAGCGCGAGCACCGCGATCCCGCCCGCGGCGAGCGCGCCCGAGAACACCGCCGCGGGCACGGTCGAGATGCGGCCCGCGGGGAGCGGCCGGTTTCGCGTGCGGCTCATGAGCGCGTCGACGTCGCGTTCGAGCACCTGGTTCATGGCGCTCGTTCCGCCGGCCACGAGCGCCACGCCGATGAGCGTGCTGAGAAGCAGCCCGAACGCCACGGACCCCGGAGTCGCGAGGTAGAAGCCCGCGGCGGCCGTCACGAGGACGAGGCCGGTGATGCGCGGCTTCGTGAGCTCCAGGTAATCCCTCCACCGAGCCGCGGCCCCCGCGTCGCCCGTCGAGCGGGCGACCGCGGCGCCCGCCCCCGCGCTCAGCGCTCCCTGCGTCTCCACTCGGGCTCTTTCTAGATGTATTCCATCATGATCGCGAGGATCATGATGGCGGCGGCGGGCAGCGGCACCAGGGCGACCAGCCGCAGCCGTCGGGGCTCGAACTTCAGGTGCATGTAGTACAGCGCGACGAGGAGCGCCTTCCACACGGCCATCCCGAGGAGCCCCACGACGATCACCCATTTCGGGAAGGTCGACAGGAAGGCGATGCCCACCTCGGCGATCGTGAGGATGAACAGATACAGCCAGATGAGCATGTAGTTGGGTGCCTTGTGCCCGTGCTCCTCGCCCGCCGCTCGGTGGTCGCTCATTCGCTCTCCCCCCCGCGTCCGGGACGGCCGGTGTGGTCGGCCCGCGGACGCCGTGTCGCGTGCCCGCCCGATCGCCGCATCAGATGAGGTAGACGATCGTGAACAGGATGATCCACACCAGGTCGACGAAATGCCAGTAGAGGCCCAGCACCTCGATCCCGTGGTGGTGGTCCTTCCCCCAGCGGCCCCGGTACGCCTGGATCGTCGCCCAGGCGAGACACACGACGCCGAGGAACACGTGGAAGCCGTGGAACCCGGTCATCGTGAAGAACGTCGCGCCGTACAGCCCGGCGGCGGGCGTGAAGCCGTGGCTTCCCTGCCATTCGCCGTGCAGCACGAGCTCCGTGTACTCGAACGCCTGTACCCCGAGGAACATGGCCCCGAGGAGCGTCGTCAACAGGAGATAGCGCTTGATCCCCTTCTGGTCGTCGGCCTCCGCCGCCGCGAACGCCTTCACCATCGTCACCGAGCTGCAGATCAGGATGAAGGTGTTCACCGCCGTGACGGGGACGTTCAGGACCTCGCCGGGCGCCGCCCACGTGTCCGAGGCGCCGAAGCGGAGCACGATGTAGGAGCCGATGAGCCCGGCGAAGAACATGACCTCCGAGCACAGGAAGACCCACATCCCCACCTTCTGGGTGTAGACGTCGAGCCCCCGCTCGGGGGGGCGGTCCATGATCGCCGCCTGGGCGTGTGCCATTCGTCCTCCGTCCCTTTCTCGTCGGCTCGTCGCGGGCTATTCCGGCTGCGGCGCCGGCCCCGTGTGCGCGGGCGAGGTCACGTCGGGCCGCTCGTTCTGGGCGAGCCAGTCCTTGTCCGTCACGTCGGGGTGGCTGAACTCGTGCGGCCCGTGGTAGACGACCGGGATCTCCTTCCAGTTCCCGTGCTTGGGCGGCGACGGCGTCTGCCACTCGAGCGTGGTCGCGCTCCACGGGTTCGCTTCCGCCTTGCGACCCTTCCACAGGCTCCAGAAGAAGTTGAACGCGAACAGGAAGCCGGACGCGTAGAGCCCGAACGCGGCCCACGTGATGAGCTGGTTCGTGTCCTCGATCCCCTGGAGGTGCTGGTAGCCGGTCGCGTCGTAGATCCGCCGCATCATGCCCACCATGCCGAGGCCGTGCATGGGGAAGAACACGAGGTTGAAGAACACCAGCGTGAGCCAGAAGTGGACCTTCCCCAGCGTCTCGTTCATCATCCGCCCGAACATCTTGGGGTACCAGTAGTAGATGGCCCCGAAGAGCGCGAACAGGCTGCCGCCGAACAGCACGTAGTGGATGTGGGCGACGATGAAGTAGGTGTCGTGGATGTAGATGTCGACGGGCGTCGAGGCCATGAAGATCCCGGACAGGCCCCCGATCGCGAACATCGCCACGAACCCGATCGCGAACAGCATGGGCGTGTGGAGCTGGAGGTTCCCGCGCCACATCGTGCCCATCCAGTTGAACGTCTTGATGGCGGACGGCACCGCGATGAGGAGCGTCGAGATCGTGAACGAGAGGCCGAGCGTCGGGTTCATCCCGCTCTGGAACATGTGGTGGCCCCACACGATGAACCCGAGGAACGCGATCGCCACGATGGCCCACACCATGGCCTTGTAGCCGAAGATCGGCTTCCGCGACCCGGCCGCGATGATCTCCGACGTGAAGCCCATCGCCGGGAGGATCAGGATGTAGACCTCCGGGTGACCGAAGAACCAGAACAGGTGCTGCCAGAGGAGCGGCTGACCCCCGGCTTCCGGCAGGAAGAACGACGTCCCGATGGTCTGGTCGAACAGCAGCATGATGCCGGCGGCCGACAGCACGGGCATGGCGAGCAGCGCGAGGATCGCCGTGATGAACAGCGCCCAGACGGTGAGCGGCATGCGGAACCACGTCATGCCGGGCGCCCGCATGTTGATCACCGTCGTGATGTAGTTGACCGAGCCGAGGATCGACGAGAGCCCCAGGACCACGAGGCTCATCAGCCACAGCTGCTGTCCGAGGTGGACGCCGCTCAGATCGGGCCGGCCGCTCAGGGGCGCGTACAGCGTCCACCCCGCGGCGGCGGCGCCCCCGATGACGAAGAAGCTCGCCAGCGTCATGAGCCCGGCCGGGACCATGAGCCAGAAGGAGATCATGTTGAGACGCGGGAAGGCCATGTCCCGCGCCCCGATCTGGAGCGGGATGAGGTAGTTCGCGTACACGCCGACCAGCATCGGCATGATCGCGAAGAACACCATGATCGAGCCGTGCATGGTGACGAGCGAGTTGTAGAACTCCGGCAGGATGTATCCGCTCGAGACCATCGTCTCGGGCAGGATGCCGCCGCCCGGCAGGGTGCGGTCGGGCCACGCGATCTGATACCGCATCAGCATCGCGAGCAGCCCGCCGATCATGAGGAAGAACAGGGTCGTGAAGAGGAACTGGATCGCGATGACCTTGTGGTCGGTCGAGAAGATGTACTTCCTCAGGAACGACTGCCCGTGCTCCTCGTGCAGGATCGCCTGCCCGGTCGCCTCCGCTACGATCGTGGCCATTTCACCTCTTTCTCCGCGAGTTCGACCTCACTCATGAGCCGCTCGCCTGGCTCGCGTGCCAGGACTGGAAATCCGCCGGGTCGTGGATCGTCACGCTGGCGCGCATCCGGTAGTGACCCAGCCCGCACAGCTCGGCGCAGGCGATCTCGAAATCGCCCGTGCCCGTGGCCTCGAACCACACGGGGATGGTCATCCCCGGGACCGCGTCCTGCTTCACCCGGAGCTCGGGAACGAAGAAGGAGTGGATGACGTCTTCCGCCTCCAGCCGCACGACGACCGGCTCGTTCGCCGGCAGGTGGAGCTGGTTGCGGACCGTGAAGTCATCTCCCGTGTCGAGCTCCCCGTCCGCCCCGGGATACGTGATGTTCCACTCGAACTGCTTGGCGACCACGCGCAGGGTCAGCGCATCGTCGGGGAAGGATCGGTCGCTCTTGATGTTCGCCCACACCGTTCCGGAGTAGACCCCGAGCGCGGCCAGGACGAGGGCCGGGATCGCCGTCCAGATGATCTCCACCCGGGTGGACCCGTGCGTGTAGTGCGCCCTGCGGCCCTCGCGACCACGATACTTGATCATGAACCACACGATCCCCGCCTCGACCAGGACGAACGCGATCCCCGTCAGGATCAGGATGATCCAGAACAGGGTGTCGATGGGGACCCCCTGGGTCGAGAGGTTCGGCGGAAGCGACCAGTCCACGGGCATTCCTCCCTGAGTGACGCCGCGGGAGGGCCGTCGAAGCCGATCGACGGCCCTCCGTTCTTCGAGTTACGGGGTGTTGCGCCTCAGCGCCCCGCCCCCGCGGTCCGCGTGCTGCGCTCGACCTCGATGCCGTGCTCGCCGTGCCGGATCACCAGCGGCTCGCCCAGCGGCACGTGCGCGCCGGCCATGTCGGCGCTGTAGTCGAACGCCACCTCGGCCGTCCCCTGGGCCGTGACGCTCACGTTCGCGGTCATCGTCCCGTACTCCTCGTGCCACGCCTCGATCGTGTAGTCGCCGGCGGGGACGTTGGCGATCGTGAACGTCCCGTCGGCTCCCGAGGTCGCGAAGTACGGGTGCTCGACCACCCCGATATAGGCATGCATCCATCCGTGGACGTCGCAGCGCACCGGGATCATGACCTCCGGGAACTGGAAGCGCTGGGTGCTCTCCATCCCCGCGCGCGGCTGGCTGATGTTGAAGCCGCGGTTCTCGGTCGGCGTCGTGTTGATGTTGTGGAGCAGGTCGTCCGAGTTCGTGATGACGAGCGGCTGGTTCGTCTGGACGCCCAGCACGTGCGGGTCGTACCGGCAGTTCTCCTGGTCGAGCGTGACGTTGCCAGCGGCGGCCGGGGCGCCGCTCACCCCCGTCAGCCGCACGAACACGCTGCCCAGACGGCCGTTCTGGACCAGGACTTCCTGGCTCATCGCGCCATCGGGGTAGGCGGACGCGCACGCCGCCTCCTCGGACATGTCGATGGCGGTCGGCGCAGGCGGCGTCCCGGCGAAGTTGACCACTCCGGAGATCGTCCCGACCGTGGCCGGGTCGACCTGCGCGGCGGCCGTGTCCTCGCCCTCGCCTTCCCCTTCCGCCTCGCCCCCGGCGTCGCCACCGCCACAGGCGGCGATCAGAAACGCCGCGAGCACCGCTGTCACGCTCTTCCATGGATCCGTACGCATGAGATTCCTCCCTACGTGTATGCGGGTTCCAACGATTGCTGCCGATTCACTCCGAGGCCCCTCCCCGTTCCCGGCCCTGAGCCCGGCGCACGAGAACGAGGCCGAACGCCGCCGTCAAGAGCACGGCGAGGATCGGCGTCACCACCACCGCGCTGGACGGGGGCCGCTCCAGAAGCAGGTAATACCACGTCGAGACCGAGCCGCGCGTCCCGATCTCGCCGCTCGAGCCGTCCCACGCGAAGAAGGCCACCGGGATGGCCGCCCCCTCGGCGAACGCGAGCCCATCCCCTTCGCTGGCCAGGGGCCTCCGGAGGACGAGCGTCCAGCGGCCTTCGGCCCACGAGGCCTCGCCGGTGACGTCTCCCGACAGCGGCTCCGTCGATCCCAGCCCGCGGGCGCGCGCTTCGCCCACGCCCCGCTCGCTGTCCCAGGTCCAAAGGTAGACGGGATCGCGCGAGGAGCCCATGAGGAAGTAGGGGCGCTCCGAGCCCGTGGGGACCTCGAAGGGGAGCTGGACGGCGAACGCATCCGCGGGCCGGCCTTCGGGGATGGCCGCGCCGTCGAGGTCGAGGGCCGCGAGGATCTTCTCCTGCCACTCGTCCCAGCCTGGATCCGGGCTCCGCGACGGGTCGTTCCAGCGCAGCCTGAACGCGAGCCCGGCGCCGTCGTGGAGGCCCTGCACCCAGACGCCGTCCACGGTGGGCGAGAAGTTCCGAGGCGCCTCGATCACCTGTCCGGCGAGCGGGAAGTAGAACGCCTCGGCGTCGGCCCATGCCTCGTCCGAGCCATCCCCCGGCAGGGCGCCTTCCTCCACACGACCGACGCGGACGACGTCGCGCACCCGGGGAGCTTCGCGCGGGCCGAGGCTCGCCACGTAGTGCGCGAGCTGCCAGACCTCCTCCGGGGACACGACGCCGGAGTTCATCGCGTCGATCGCGGCCGGCATCGGCGTCCCATCGAGACCCGTGAGCACCCGCGTGTGGATGGCCTCGACGCCGCTCCCGCCGTTCAGGAGCCACGCCTCGGCGAGGTCGGCCGCGCGGATCGGGTTCCCGCGCCAATCCTCGAGCGTGGGCGCGGAGGTGCCGTCCCCCCGTCCCGCCTGGCCGTGGCAGCGCTCGCACTCGAGCGTGACGTACGCCGCCCTGCCCGCTTCGAGCGCGGCATCGCCCCCGCCCGGATCGGACCCGAAGTCCATGGGCTCGGGCGGCGGGCCCGCCGCGAAGAAGCGGGAGTACGATTTGAGATGGGCGATGAGGTCGCGCCGCTCTTGCCGGGAGAGGTTCGGCCAGCCCGGCATCGTGGTTCCGGGGAGCCCCACCTCGAGGACACGCAGGAGGTCCGCATCCGTGGGCAGCTCGCCGCTCCCCGTGGTGCGGATCTGGTAGCGGGCCTGCGTGAAATCCCGCGGGCGCGGGAGCATCGACGCGGCGGCCGATCCGTCGCCCGCCCCGTCGGCGCCGTGGCATTCCGCGCACCAGCGCTCGTAGAGGACGCGCCCCGCCTCGGCGTCCTGGCCGGACAGGGCGGTCGCATGGCCGAGCCCGAGCCCGAGCGCGACGGCCAGGATCCGGACGACCCGGGCGCTCATTCGTGCCCCCCTTCCCCCTCCGCGCCTTCCTCTTCCCAGGTGCGCGGCGTGCTCCCCGTCTGCTCGTAGAGATAGAGGATCACGGACCAGATCTCGTCCGCATCGAGGATCGGCTCCCAGGCGGGCATCGCGGAGTTCCACGGCGTGCCCTCCTGCGGAAGCCCCGGCCCTCCCTTCGCGATGCGCCAGAAGACGTAGCTCTCCGTCAGCTGCGCGATCGTCCCGCCGCTCGAGAAGTCCGCCGGGACCGGGTTGAATGCCGGCGCGTAGTGGCCCTGGCCGTCGAGCCGGTCCCCGTGGCAGGCCACGCAGTTGCGGGTGTACACCGCCCGGCCGCGGGCCACGTGCTCCTCGAGCGACCCCGACGCGCGCAGCGGGTTCTCGAGACCCGTGAGCGGCAACGTCTGACCGCGGAACGTGATCTGGTTCGGGGGCGCGGGGTGGATCGAGCGCAGCGTGGGCGGCGCGCCGAAGCTCGGCCGGACGCTCTGGTAGGCGACCCAGCCCACGAGGAGCGGGAGCGCCACCAGGAGCGTCCTGCGAAGCCCCTTGAGGTCCGGATCCACGAGCGTCCGTCGGATGGGCGCCCGGAACCGGTTCCAGCGCTCCTCCTCCGCGCTCATGTAGAGGAGGACGCCCACGAGCGCGGTGAGCATGTACTGGAACACGACCGACGTCGGCACCGGGGCGCTCGCCACGCCCACGAGGGGCAGCACGTACCCGATCACGGTGTCGAACACGAGGTACGCGACGACCAGGACGAGGACCGCCTGCCAGAACGGGTGCTCCAGATAGCGTTTCATGCCCCGCGTCGCTCCCTACTCCCGGCCATCGTCGCCGCCGTTCTCGCCCGTGAGGAAGCGGACGAGGGCGTCCAGCTCGGCCTCCGGGATGACGGTGCCGAACGTGGGCGGCATGGTGCCCGCGAAGGCCTCGAAGCCCTGCGCCGTGTCGGCGTTGGGCTCGACGATGCCGCGGCGGATGTACTCGGCGTCCTTGCCGCGCATGCTCTCGATCGGCGGACCGACCTGGGCGCCCTGGCCGCCGATGGAGTGGCAGGCCACGCAGCCGTACGTCGCGAGCAGGGCCTGCGGATCCACCTCCTGCGCCTCCTGCCCCGCCGCGGCGGGCGCCGGCGTCTCGCCGGCAGGGGCCATCTCGCCGATGTCAGCGGCGGTCACGTCGACCGTTCCACCCTGGCTCTCGAGAAACGCGACCAGGGCCCAGAGCTGCGGCCCGGACAACGTCCGGCTCTGATCCAGCATGATCGGCTGGAAGCCTTCCACCACGTGTGCGGTCGGGTCGACGAGCGACTCGTAAAGGTACTCCTTGCAGGAGAGGTCGGGTTTCCGGCCCACGCAGTTCGAGCCCGCCACGCCCACGAGGTCCGGCGCGCGCGTCCCGAGCCCGTGACACGCCGTGCACCCGCCGATGCCGGCGTAGATCTCCTCACCGATGGCGGCGAGCTCCTCGGGCGTCACGTTCGGCCCGATGGTGAGCTCCTCGGGCACCGCGGACTGCACCTGCGGGATGGCGTTCGCCACGAGCGTGTAGACCCCGAGCGTGCCCACCACGGTCAGGAGGATCTTGAGGTTCGTCTTCCACATGAGCGGATCGTCTCTCCCCTCGGAGTGTCAGTGTCCGCCGGCCGCCGCCGGCTCCACCGGCGCGGGGGTCGCGGCGCGATACACGGATCTCTCGGCCAGGCCGCCGAGCCAGAAGATCAGCCCGACGAGACCGAAGAACACCAGCACGCAGATCGAGATCATGGTGGCCGCGGGCCCCAGCGCCGGCGTGAACGCCTGCTCGCTCGTGTCGCGGATCACCTCGTACACGTGCCAGTGCTGACGGATGCCGCTGCGCGCGAAGCCCATCAGACCCATGAGCCACGTGAAGGTCACGGCGAGGATGAGGAGCGCGTACTGCGAGCGCGCCGGCATCTGCCCCCAGCGGATCGCTCCGCGCGACTCGGCCCCCCGCATCATCGCGATGTCGATCCCGATCACGAACACGATCGTGAGCAGGACGGCGAGCACCTGGTACACGCTGAACCCGATGCGCACGATGGCCGTCACGAAGTAGCCGTACACCCCATAGAAGATGACGACCGCGGCCGCGATCGCGAAGGCCGCGCCCTGGAGGAGCGTCCCGGTCCGTGCCCACGAGACGACGGGGTTCTTGTTCGCCCTCCGGTAGAGCAGGAACGAGAGGAACGTCGTCAGGATCATGAGGTTCACGGCGGTGTTCTTGGCGCTCATCACGCCGAGCACCCCGAGGAAGGGGTGGTGCGTGCCGCCCATGGCCGCGATCTCGTCGCGGTCGGCGATCATCGTGTGCGGGGTCGCCCACACGATCACCCCGAGGACGAGGACGAGGAGCATCCACTTGATGTAGGGCTGGAAGCGCTCGGCGCCGGGGATGCGGCCCATGCCGACCCACAGGTAGTAGTTCCCGGCCAGGAACAGGACGCCGATGAGGAAGGCCTGGATGATCCACAGCCAGCTCATGAAGCCGCCCATCATCGTGATGCCCATCTGCTGGTTGAACTCGTAGATCTCGCGTCCGAGCCAGTAGCCGGCGAAGGGGAGGACGATCAGGGCTCCGATGGCGATGAAGTTTCCGGTGTAGCCCATCCAGTCGTAGTGCGCCCGCTCCTCGTCGCTCTCCGAGGCGAGGAAGCGGTAGGCCGCGTATGCGCCCACGATCGCGCCGCCGAACACGACGTTCGCGATGAGGCGGTGGATGTTGATCGGCATCCACGTCGCGTTGGCGAGCGCGCTCCACAGCTGCACGGTCTGGGGCGCGGTGTCGGCCGTGACGTCCGCCGGCGGGCTCATCATGTACGTGAGCCAGCCGTTCGCGATGAACATCACGATGGTGCCCCACACGTTGAGCAGGATGCCGAAGGAGAGGTGCACCTTCTTCGCGACCCCGGTCTTCCACGCGTCCCACCCGTAATAGTAGAGGTACAGGGTGAACGACTCGAGAAAGAAGAGCCCCACATACAGCCACATGGAGGGCGCGAAGATCGCGGTCAGGTAGCCCCAGAAGCGCGGATACAGCGTGGAGAGGAAGAAGACCAGGATCGCGCCCCAGATCGCCGTCGCGCTGTACGCCACGAGCAGGAGTCGCGTGAACTCCTTGGCGAGCTTGTCGTAGCGCTCCTGCAGGTTCACAATGCCGATCGCCTCGATGACGACCGCGAACATCGGGACGCCGAGCACGAACGCGGCGAACATCAGGTGGAGCTGGGCCGCGATCCACACGGCGCCCCGCCGGTCGAGCCCGAACACCGAGAAGTCGCCGTATTCGGGGCCGGCGGCCTGCCCGAGCAGCGGCATGGCGACGAGCACGGCGAGCGCCGCCAGCGAGATCCCGCGGCCCGCCCACGGTCGCGCTCTCCGATCCGGACGATCCGTCGCCTGTTCCACCATCGCCTCTCCGGGGCGCCACGCGCGCGCGCGACGACTGGTGTTCATTCCGCGCCCTCCCTCCGCCCCGCGGCGAAGAACGGGAGGCGCTTCGAGAAGTCGACCGGCATGGAGCGCCGCACCTCGCGCATCACCTCGAGCGTGACGCGGTCGAGGCCGCGCTCGCGCGCGAAGCTTTCCACGCGGCTGGCGACCACGCCCCGCACGAAGGAGGGGATGCGGTCCAGCCGCCGCTCCGCTTCCGGCGTCCACGGGAGGCCGAGCTCGGCGGGCGCGCCGTACGTCACGTCCCGTGCCGGCCGCACCGGCTCCCGCGCTCCCGCGGGCTCGTACACGCAGTCGGGATCGGGGCCGAGGAAGTCCCCGTCCACCGCGTAGGCCCGCGCGCGGCACCCCCCGCACACCTCGCGGTACTCGCACCGGCCGCACTTCCCGCCCAGCTCGCCGGCGCGCAGGAGCCGGAACAGCGTAGACCCCTCCCAGATCTCGCGGAACCCGCGCTCACGGAGGTCGCCGGCCACCTCGGGCAGGTAGGGGCAGGGCGTCACCTTCCCCTCCGGCGTGATGCGGCAGTACTGGACCCCGCACGGGCAGCGGGTGCGGTAGTGGAGGAGCGGGGACTCCGGGTCGCGCTCGTAGACGTGCCGCATGAGCTGCGGCTGGCACTTGGAGCGGATCATCAGGCGGCCGCGGTACTCGCGCTGGAGCTCGGCGAGCCGCACCAGCACCGCATCGTTCTCCTCGGGCGACATCCCCCGCATGCCCTGCGCGCGCCCCGTCTCGACCAGGAAGTAGACGTTCACGCACACGGCCCCGGCCTCCTCCGCCCACGCGAGGAGCGCCTCGAGCTCCTGACGGTTGCCGCGCGTCACCGTGAACTGCACGAGGAAGTCGAGGCCGGCGTCGCCCAGCCGATCGACGGCGGCCAGCGTGTCGGCGAGCGCGCCCGGGCCGTGCCGGAAACGGTCGTGATACCGCGCGTCGAGCGAGTCGATGCTGAGCGCGACGCCCTGGATGCCCGCCGCCGCGAGCGACCGGATGCGATCGGCCGTGAGCCCCGTCCCGTTCGTGCCCACCACGACCGTCGCCCCGCCCTCCGACGCGTGCCGCGCGATCTCCTCGAGGTCGTCGCGGACGAGCGGCTCGCCCCCGCTCAGGATGAGGAGCGGGGAGTCGTTCACGGCCAGGATCTGGTCCACGATCCCGCGGCAGGCCGCGGCATCGAGCTCGTCCCCGGCGCCGTGCCACGCGCCGGCCGAGATGTAGCAGTGGGCGCACGCGAGGTTGCAGCGCCGCGTGAGGTTCCACGCCACGACGTGCGGGATCGGCCGTCCCGCGCCGGCGGCGGCCGGGCCGCTCGTCTCCCACGACGGGAGGAGCCGGGAACGGGTGGAAGCGCGCGACGCCACGTCAGCCGTCCGCACGGCCCCGGATCACTCTCCCTCGCCCCGGGGCACGTCGCCGTCGGGGGGGAGCGCGTCCCGCGCGAGCTTCTCCACGGCGGCCCGCGCCTCCTCCGGCGATGCCATCCTGAAGTCCACGGGACACCCGGATGCCTTCTTCTCGATGTCGCGGATCGGACAGCGGGTGACTCCGGAGGCCTTCGCCTCCTCGATGAACCGCCGCATCTCCTGGCTGAGCCCGTCCACTCCGGCCACCTCCGCCCGCGCCTGCTTCGCCTTCAGCTCGTTGAACATCACGAGCATCGTGTCCAGATCGAACTCGTCGGCCGCGATCATCGCGTCCTTGTTCTCGTCCATCACCCGTGTCGTCACGCGCCACAGACCGGCGCCGCGCGCGAACCGCTCGACCGTGTTGCGGGCCAGCGGGCGCGCGATGAGGGGCACCCGCCCGAGGCGGTCGAACGCCTCGTGCGTCCACACGACCGGGTCGCCGGAGTGACGCTCGCGCACGCGCTCCTGTCCGGTGACGGGACAGCGGGTAGCGACGGGGAGCGGGGTCTCGAAGGCGTCCGTATCGTGGGTCTCCACGACAGTGCGCTTCATCGCCTCGTCGGCCTTCACCTCGGCGAGCGCCAGCTCCTCGGCGTCACCGATCCCCATGATGAGCTGCATGTGCGTGGGGAGGAGCTTCTTGATCGCCTCGTCGAGGCGCTCGTTCGTCACCACCGGGAGGGCATCCTTCGTCCACGGGCCGTCGCCACCCGGGCCGTGCGCCCCCTTCGTCCCGTGGGTCCCGACCTCGCGGCGCGAGCTTGTCCCGTTCACGCCCGGCGCGGCCCCGTTCACGACGGCGCCCGTGGCGCTTCCGTTCGGAGCCGCGGCGGGCCGGCCGGGTGACCACTCGTCGACGAAGGCGGCCGCGTAGCGGCTCCCGGGCCCGTAGTGTTCCAGCACGAACTCCTCCACCGCCTTGCGCGCGATCCCGAGCGCGAACGGCGGGACGCGCAGGATGCGCACCTCGGCCTCGGGAGCCCACTCGAGGCCCCGCTCGCCGTCCTCCTCGATCCACGGGATCTCCTCGGGGCGGACATCGTTCGTCCCGATGAGGAGCACGTTCGTGTCGGCGAGACGGACCAGGTTCTCGGCCTGCGAGCCGAGGTCGGTGCCCTCGATGCGGTGCGACCCGTGCCGGGCGATCACGAGCAGCGTGGGGTCGATCTCCTCGGCCCACTGGAGGAGGGCCTGGAACGGCTTCCCGATCAGGACCTGCGCCTCGACCTCGACGTCCGGGTACTCGCTCGCCATCACCCGGGCGCGCTTGAGGTTGGCCTGGCAGAGCCTCAGGAGGCCCTTGTCGATGATGTTGTTGTGGAGCTCCTCCTGCTCCTCGAACTTGAACACCTTCGAAGCCTGGACGGAGAGCACGTCCTTGATGTTGTGGAACACGACGTGGTGGTACTGGACGTCGAACGCGCTTCCGATGTGGAGCGTGGCTCCGAACTCGCTCGCGAGCTCGAGCGCGAGCCTCAGCCCCTTGTAGGCGTAGGCGGATCCATCGATCCCGATGAGCCAGCGCCCGCCCTCGAGCGGGCGGTCGTCGCGCACGACGAGGGCGTCCCTCCGAACGCCGCGCAGGGCGCGCGAGACGACCCCGCCGAGCTGGCTCTTCTCCTGGCGCCCCAGGCCGTGCGCACCGATGCACGCGAGGTCGTACGCGCGTCCCGACGTGCCGGCCAGCTTCTCGTCCTGCTCCTCCTCTTCCGCCAGGAGGCGGCCGTTCTCGCCCATGCGGACGTCGGAGCGCTGCTTCTCGCTCCCGTCGTAGTTGTGGGCGATGTTCGGATCGAACCCGATGAGGCTGGGCAGCCGGCCCGCGCCGCGGTTCGCCTCGTTGATGATCTCCTCGTAGTTGATGCCCTCGAGGAGCTGGCGGGTCATGACGACGCCCGAATCGGCGCAGCGTGAGTGGAGCTGATCGAGGAAGCTGTCGGAGATGAGCTGGAGCCCCTTCTCGATCAGCTTGTCGTGGATCTTCCGCTGCCGCCGGATCTCCTCCGGCTCCTGGAACTGGGCGGGGAGCCCGATCTCGAGCTGCCGGAAGCGGATGTCGTGGAGGCGGGCCGCGTACACGTGGGAGCCGGTGATTCGTCCGCCCGATCGCCGGCAGAGCTCGATCGCCCGATCGACGGCCCAATCCGACTCCCGCGAGTTGTCGACGGGCACGAAGACCTCTCGATACATGGCGCTCCCGATGTGCGTTCGTCCGGATCCAGCCGGGTCGACCGACCAGCGCACCCCTCCTCGGGAGGCCGGCGCATCCCGCCTCGCGCAGAGTTCGTCGGGCTCACCCCGAGCCCTGGTCATCGCTGGATCTATGGCCAGACGAGCGCTCGCACGCTCGTGTGGAGTCACGATCGAACGTCCGCCGCCACCACTGCCCCATCGGACGCGACAGGAAGTTGCGGGCCACCCGCGGGAAAGTCAAAGAAGCGCGCGGAAGGCCTCGATTTCGCTTGGGTGGCGCGGCTTTTCGGCTTCTCCCGGCGCGCTTCGAGGGCGCTCGGGCGGGTCTCCGGCGCGGCGTCAGCGGGTCGCCGGCCACTCGAAGCGGCGGGTCCAGCGTCCGGCCGTGAGCGCGGCGAGGCCGCCGAGCCCGAGCGCCGCGACCACCGCCCACGGGGGGAGGCCGCCTCCGCCCGGCAGCCCCTCGAGCCGGGCGAGGGCGACGCGGAGCGGGGAGTACGGATCGAGCGCCGCGAGCGCACGTGTCCACCCGCTGACGGGCGGGCGGAAGAAGCCGGCGAAGTGGAGGAGGAGGAGCGAGACGGCGGCGCTCGCCAGCGCGGCTTCGGCCAGCGAGCGGACGGTGGCGGCGAGCACGACGCCGAGGACGTTGGCGAACAGGAGCGTGACCGCCAGCGCGGCGATCAGGATCGGCACGGAGGCCGGCGACGCGCCATCGGCGAGGAGCGCCAGGACGGCCGTCACGGGAGCGAGCTGCACGAGGTCGATGGCGGCCTCGGCCAGCGTGGTCTGGACGAGCCACGCCGGCCGCCGGACCCCGGTCCGGAACACCGTGTCCAGCCACCCCTCGCGGGCGTCGCGCACGGCCGGGAGCGCGGCCCCGAACGTGGCGAAAAAGACGATGAAGACGCCGAACACCGCGACCCGGTGCGGCGCCGCGGCGTCGCTCGAGGCGACGGGGGTCAGGAGGAGCGCCGGCACCGCCACGTTCCAGACGAACAGACGACGGCGCGCCAGCGCGGAGCGCCACGCGAGCCACCAGACCGTCACGCGGGCGCTCCCGGCTCCAGCCGCGCGCCGGTGAGCGCGAAGTAGGCCTCGCCGAGATCCGGAGGTCTGAGCCGGACGGAGCGCACCCGGGCGCCCGCGCGGAACAGCCGCTCGAGCGCCGGCGGCAGGGCCGTCTCCGCCTCGTCGACCTCGAGCATTAGACCGACCCCGAGCGACCGCACCCCCCGGACGCCGGGGGAGGAGGCGAGCGCGGCGACGAGCGCTCCACGGGCCGCCTCCGCCCCGTCCTCGAGCTCCACCTCGATGCGCGTCCGCCCCCCGATACGCGCGATCAAGACGGCGGGCGTGTCCATCGCCACGAGGCGGCCCGCGCGCAGGAAGCCGACGCGGTCGCAGCGCGTCGCCGCGAACGCCGGGTCGTGCGTGGAGAGGACGATCCCGCGACCCTCGCCACGCGCCTCCGCGAGGGCGACGGTGAGCCGCTCGCGGCCGCCCGGATCGAGGGCGGCGAGCGGCTCGTCGAGGAGGATCGCCGGGGAGCGGGCGGCGAAAGCGACGGCCAGCGCGAGACGCGTCTCCATGCCGCGCGAGTACGTGCCCGTCCGCCGGCCGGCGACGGGCGCGAGATCGAAGCGCTCGAGCCAGACCGCCGCCTCCGCCCGGGCGAGCGCCGCGGAGCGCCCGCGCAGACGCAGGAGCGCCGTCGCGTTGTCGAGACCGGTCAGCCATTCGCGGAACACGGGCCGGTCGCCCGCGAGGGCCCGGTCGGCCGGGCGGGGAGCGCCGGGTCGCCCGATCGACCCCTCGTGCGCGCGGGCGGCGCCGGCGAGGAGACGGAGGAGCGTCGACTTCCCGCTCCCGTTGGCGCCGAGGAGGCCGACGACCTCCCCCCGCCGGATCTCGAGCGCCACGTCGCGGAGCGCGATCGTGCCATCCGGGTACGCGAACCCCAATCCGCGGGCACGGAGGAGCGGATCGCCGGAAGCGGGGCGTGGCGTCACCGGCGCCTCACCGGCTCAGGGGATGATGGCCACGCCATCCTCGAAGACGGTGATCGCGTCGACGGGACAGGCGGCGCAGGCGTCGAGCAGCCGCACGCGGCCCGCCTTCTCCGGTTGGGTGAGCACCGCGATGCCCCCGTCGTCGATGTCGAACGCGTCCGGGGCCTCGGCCACGCAATCCGCGAAGCCCACGCACAGGTCGCGGTCGATGACGATCCGGAGGCCGTCGACCTCGCGCTCCGAGCGGGGATCGGGGGCGCCCTCGTCGCTCACATCCCCTCGAGACCGAGATCGGTTCGGGCGCGGTCCATGACGCCGGGGGTGATCTCGGAGATCCCGTGGTCGCGGGCGTACTCGGTGTAGATCTTCTTCACCATGCCGCGCACGAACGATGGCACATGCCCCAGCCGCTCGACCGCCTCGACGCTCCACGTGACCTTCGGCGGGACGCCGCGGGGAGTCTCCTCGGCGTCGAACGCACCCTCGCGGCCGGACGCGACCCCGCTCCGGATCCCCTCGAACGGCGTCTCCGGCACCGTCCGGCCGCCCACCTTCACGCCGAGCGAGCTCACGAGCTGCGTCTCCATCGGGTTCGTGAGCAGCGCCATCATCCGGGCGCACGAGGGGCAGCGGAACACGGCGGCGAGCGTGCCGTCGCCGGGGAGCTGGCGCTCCTCGAACCGCATCTGCTCGTCGCACTCCACACACAGGAACTTCACGGCGTCGCCCCATCCTCGACGCGGTCCGCGCCCAAGGCGGCCTCGATCCGTGAGGCGATGGCCTCGAGCTCGGTGGCGGTCGCGCCGCCCGCCGAGAGCCACGCGTCAAGCCCGCCGGCGGCGGCCGCGCGGTCGAGCGCGGGATCGAACGGGAGCGCGCCGAGGGACGGGACCGGGAACCGACCGCGGAGCTCCGCGGACGCGTCGCCCCGGAACAGGGGTCCGTCGGCGCCGCACACGCCGCAGCGGTAGCCGCGCAGGTTCTCGAGCAGACCGAGCACGCGGATCCCCCGGCGGTCCGAGAGGTCGAGCGCCCGGGCCACGGCGTCGCGCGAGGCCGCGGACGGAATCGTGACCGCGATCACGCCGGCGAGCTCCGGTGCGAGCTCGTGGAGCTCGGCCAGACGGCCCACGCCCGGGGGGAGGTCGACGAGAAGCACGTCGAGCGGCCCCCAGCGCACGTCGGCCAGGAACTCGCGCAGGGCGCTCCGCTCCTGCGTGCCGCGCCACACGAAGCTGGCCTCGGGAGGCTCGTTCCAGTGGAGCGCGCGGTCGGGATCGAGAAGGAGGTCCATGGACATCACGCGCACACCGGACGGGGTCCGGGCCGGCTCGATCCCGTCCGCCCGCTCGGCGAGCGCGTCCCGTGGGCACCCCAGCATGCGCCCGATGCTGGGACCGTTCAGGTCCGCATCCAGCACCCCGACCGCCTGTCTTCGTCGCGCGAGCACCGTGGAGAGCGCGGCCGTGACCAGGCTCTTCCCGACGCCGCCCTTCCCGCTCATCACGCCGACCACGTGCCGCACGGTCGAAAGACGCGCGTCGACCCTGGCCTGCTGCCTCGCGACCTGGTCGCCCAGGTCCGAGCCGCCGTCCTCGACGTCGTGGTACGTGCGGATGTTCAGGGCCACCGGCTCACAGATCCCAGCCCGCGCGCGCGAGCATCCAGAGGTTCACGGTCACGACCAGCAGGGCGGCAAGATAGAACGACGGCGCGAGCGCCGCGTCCTCCGCCGGCAGGAACGCTCCCCGGATGAGCGCGGGGAGACGGAGGGTCCCGAGGGCCCACACGACCCGCGCCAGCCACACGCTCCGCCGGAACCACAACCCCCAGAACACGACCGCGGCGACCAGCGCCCCGGCGATGAGCCACAGCGCGACGGGACCGCGACCGGCCGGAAGACGTCCGGCGCCGTGCATCGCCCACACGGCGGCTTCGTACAGGAGGGCGACGTGCAGATAGACGAACGCGGCCTGTCTGAACTTCGCGCCGCGGGGATCGGCTGGGCCGGCGGGTGTCGTGGTCACGCGGGAACCTTCCACCGGCCCACGGGTCGGTCAAGCGTATTCCGGGCGCTGCGGCGCCGGGTTAGCATGAGAGACGCGAACCTCGCGATCGGGGGCTTCTGCCCGGAGTCGAGATGTCGATCATCACCTTCCACCGCTTCCTCATCACCATGTCGATCCTGTTCTGCGGCGTGTTCGCGGGATGGGAGTTCCTCCGCTTCTCGCGCGAGGGCGGGACGCTGGAGCTGACCCTGGGCGTGACGTTCACGGTCCTCGCGCTCGCTCTCGTCTACTATCTGATCAACCTGCGCCGGTTCCTCGACCGGGGCAGCGCGAGCTGAATCGGGGCCGGAGCCGGGACGGGAGCCGAGACGCCGTGCCCGACGCCCGCAGGCCCGTCTGGCTCATGGTGGCGGCGGGGGCGTTCCTCGTCCTCCTCGCCGTCGTCTTCGCGTCGTCGCTCGTCCGCCCGCGGATCTCGAGCTTCGCGCCCGGGACGCTGACCGCCCGGCCACCCGGCGGGGGGCTCGCGACGGACACGGTGACGCTCGACGCCCGCGAGGAGAGCCGCTGGGTGTTCTTCGACTTCGAGCGCGGGATCACGGTCGACGGTCTCGACCCATCCTGGGACATCGCCGCCCGCC
>Ga0299907_10000409_pt1 | contig 20597 bp, 23 predicted proteins | sample RVTome_16_FD_198680 | JGI IMG/M metagenome (GOLD analysis project Ga0299907, IMG submission 198680) | Soil microbial communities from uranium-contaminated site in the Upper Colorado River Basin, Wyoming, United States - RVT152D67 (version 2) ...
CGAGTCGTGCTCGTGCTCTGAGTCGTGCTCGTGGGAGGCGATCTGAGCCCGGACTTCGTCCATGTCCAGCTCCTTGACCTGCTTGATGAGGTCCTCGAGCATATTGCCCGGAAGCGCTCCCGGCTGGGCGTAGAGCACGATCTGGTCCCTGAACACCATCAGGGTGGGTATGGAGCGGATTCCGAAGGAACCGGCCAATTCGGGCTGATCCTCGGTGTCGACCTTGGCGAACACGATGTCGGGGTGCGTCTCGGATGAAGTCTCATAGGTTGGAGCGAAACTGCGACATGGGCCACACCATTCGGCCCAGAAATCGATCAGAACGGTGTCGTTGTCCTTGATCGTCTGATCGAAGTTCTCTTTGGTTAGGGCCACTGTGGCCATGGTGAAGCCTTTCAATAGGTACGTCTGTGGGTGTTCCAACGCGTGGTGGGGAGTGTTTGTTCCAGGCTGACTTTGAGGGAGTGCCAATGTGCAATGCGCCCATAATCCACGTTATGTCAAGTTGGTCCAAGGTTGAGCCGTGCCGTCAGCACCATGGGATCCTTGTGTGCCCGGTAGCCTGATTTGGTGCGTAGGTGCCTCAGGGTGGCAATCCTCCCGTTGGTGTTGCTCCTCGCCCTGATCAGCGCTTGTGGCGACGACGCGGACTGTATGTGGCCGGGACGACCCGACTAGTCAGCCGGTTGGCTCCACTCTGGTCGTCAGCGACACTCGACCCGGCGACCCGCTGTGCGGCTTCACCAAGTACTTCGACGAGGTGGGCGAAGCCGCATTTGGGGAGGGATGGTGCGAATGAGAGCAGTGAGGGTTCAGGCAATCACTCCAGGACGGGGTCCACGCATGCCGCGGCACCGATCCCGGGTTGTGGGTTGAAGACCCTGGGCTCGGAAACGAAACCAGCACCGGCATCTTGGGTGGTCAGAAAGTCCACGACCGCGTTGGCCAAAGCCTCCGAAGCAGTCTCGACGTACTCGTCGGTGGCGAACAGCGCGGCTTCGGGCGGGTTGGAGACGTAGCCCAGCTCGGCGAGCACACTCACCGTATCGGGACCGCGGTTGATCCCGTAGGCGTCCTCACCCCTCGAGCTGAGAACCGAGAGCACACCGGCGTCCCGCGCTGCGGTCCACTGCACGTCGAACTGTGACAAGGCCTCGGTGATGTGCTTCCAGACCAGGCCTCCGAGCCTGCGTGACTCCCTCGAGTCGTGCTGGACGAAGATTTCGGTCCCTGGTCGGTTCGAGGGCCCCTGAGTGGGGGCATTGTGATGAACCGAGAGAAGAAGGTCGGCACCGACGTGATCGGCCAGTGCTGTCCGCGCTCCCAGGGTCGACCCATAGCGCCCGGTCCTGGTCAACAGCACCGGGATGCCGCGCACGATCAGCTTGGCCTCGAGTGCCTGAGAGACCACCAGGTTGAGATCTTGTTCCATCAACCCGTTGGATCCGACGGCTCCTGTGTCTACCTCACCGCCATGACCCGGGTCGACCACGACCCAGATTCCATTCACCGGCGTCCCGCTCGATACCACGGTCTCATTCCCGCACGGGGTTCGCACCAGGAACCCGTCGGCAGTCTGGTCCAGTACCGCTACCACCACCCCGGTCGGGGTGACCAGGGCATCGTCGCCTGGCCGCTCGACCGTCGTCTCGGTGACTGGTGACTCCGTCGTGGTGGTGAGGACAACGGTGGTCGTGGTGGTAGGAGCAGTAGTGGTAGGAGCCTCAGTGGTGGGACTGGCGGGACGACCATGCGCCACCGTTGTGCCCGAGCCCAGGGCTTCGGTGTAGGTGCACGCTCCTAGCAGAATGACGAGAACCGCGGCCACTGATCGCATCGAGCGACCACCTTATGCGGCGTACAGCGCAAGTCGATTGCAAACACTTCCGAGCCCGATATTCTCCGATCATGTACGGCCCACTCAACGGAGCTCGCGTCGCCCTGGTCTCGTTTGCGGTTGTGGCCGCCCTGGCCGCTCTGATCGCCGGCTACCCCTTCGTGGCTGCGGTGCTGGCAGCAGGTGTCGCGGTTCACGGGTGGGGATGGCTCTATCTCTACCGGCAACATGTTCGCCGGTCATCGGACTGACGCTCAGACCGCCAGCCACTCCCCCATCGCCGCTGCCATCTCGGTCGCCTTCTGCATCAGCACCAGGTGCGCTGTCTCGTGGTCTGGTTCCGTCGATCCTGAGAGGTCCACATAGATCTTCAACTTGGGCTCGGTTCCGCTCGGCCTCACCAGGACGCGTCCCACCTCGGCCAGGGTGAGCTCGATCAGCTCCTGTGGCCCCAGCCAGGTCGGGCGCTCCCCCGCCCCGAGGCGATAGTCGGTCATCCCGGTGATCTCGGTCCCGAGGACCTCGTTTGGTGGTCCGTCGGCCAGTCGGTTCACGGCGTCGAGCAAGACCTGTTGGCCTTCGACTCCCATCCGGACGATCGAGTGTTGGGCGCTGACCCACAGCCCCACCTCATCCCAGAGTTCCTCCAGCCGCGCCAGGACACTTCGACCGGAGGCTGCCTCTTCCGCCGCCAGGTCTGCCATGACGATCGCTGCTGAGATCCCGTCCTTGTCACGCACGGTTCGCCCTATCGAATAACCAAGTGCTTCCTCGTATCCAAAGGCGAACCTCCCGTCACCTCTGCTCTCCATCGCCAGGCCGGCGTTGATGATCCACTTGAACCCGGTCAGCGAGGTGCCGTGCACCGCTCCCCTCTTGGCGGCGATGAGACCCAGCATCGGGCTGGAGACGACTGAGTTGACGACGATCGGAGTTTCCGGGTGATCCCAGTACCTGAGCACATAGTCTCCCAACAACGCTCCGAGCTCGTTCCCGGTCAACATCCTCCATCCATCCGATACCGGCAACGCCGCCGCCAGGCGATCGGCGTCGGGGTCGTTGGCCAGCACCAGGTCGGCGTTTTCACTCGCAGCCAGGGCCAGGGCCAGGTCGAGGGCTCCGGCCTCTTCCGGGTTGGGAAAAGTCACCGTCGGAAAGGCACCATCGGGCTCAACCTGTTTCGGGACCGACATCAGGCCCCGATGTCCTGCCCCGGTGAACATCCTGGTCAGAACCTTGGCTCCGACACCGTGCAGAGGGGTGTAGACGATCCTCAGGTTGGATGTCTGGGGATTGGGGCGGGCCTCGTCCACCTCGACCCGGTAGGAATCGAGCATGTCTTCGGGGATCACCGTCACGCGATCTGATGTGGCGCTGAACACACCATCGTGGCGCGGCACCCCCGTTGCCGGCCCAACCCGGGCAATCGCCTCGGCGATCTCGGTGTCGACGGGTGGCACGATTTGAGCCGCATTGGCGCCGTACACCTTGTAGCCGTTGTCGGCCGGGGGGTTGTGGCTGGCGGTGATCACCACGGCGGCCGGCGCATTCAGGTGCTTTGCGGCAAACGCCACCAACGGGGTCGGAGTCACTTCCGGGAAGAAGCGCACTGCGATACCGGCCGCGGCGAGGACTCCGGCGGTGTCCTCAGCGAACACCCTGCTATCGGGCCGGGCGTCGAAGCCAAGGACAACAGGATTGGCGGGGGCCCCTCCATGAGTAGCCAGCAGGTGGTCGGCAAGCCCGCGAGTGGTGCGGATCACCGTGGCGCGGTTCATGCGACCCGAACCGGGCCCTACCTCGCCCCGGATCCCGGCTGTGCCGAATGTGAGTGGCGCGCCCATGGCTTGTCTCAGGCCCTCGACGTCATGGGCATCGATCAACGCTTTGAGTGCGGTCCTTGTGGCCGGGTCGGGATCGCCCTCGATCCATAGTCGCGCGGCTTGGTCTACCTCCGTCACCGGGGACAGGCTACGCAGGTCAACGAGGGGTCGACTGCCACCGCCAGGAGTCGGCGCACATCTCGTCGAGGTCTCTCGTGGTCTTCCATCCGAGCTCGACGCCGGCCTTCTCGACGTCTGCCCAGTTTGCGGCCACGTCCCCGGCCCTCCGCTCAACGATCTCGTAAGGAACCGGTTTGCCCGACTGCTGCTCGTATGCCGAAACCACCTCGAGGACGCTGTGACCCTGTCCCGTCCCCAGGTTGTAGACAAAGACACCGGTTTCGCCGGCGTGCCGTTCCAGGGCTCGTACGTGTCCTTCGGCCAGGTCGACCACATGTACGAAATCCCTGACTCCGGTCCCGTCCGGCGTCGGGTAGTCGCCGCCGTAGACCTTGAGCACGGGCAACTCGCCGGCGGCGACCTTTGCCACGTACGGCATGAGGTTGCTTGGAATCCCCGCTGGATCCTCTCCGATCAGGCCCGAAGGGTGTGCTCCCACCGGGTTGAAGTAGCGCAGAAGAGACACCGACCATTCAGGGTCGGAGACCTGGACGTCACGCAGGATCTGCTCCATCATGATCTTGGTCCAGCCGTAGGGATTCGTGGCAGAACCTGTCGGCATCGACTCTCGGAGGGGGAGGTCCGCCGACTCGCCATAGACGGTGGCCGAGGAGCTGAACACGAAGTGCTTGACCTCTGCCACTGCCAGCGCCTCGAGCAAGGTGAAGGTGCCGCCGACATTGTTGTCGTAGTAGAGCAGCGGCTTCTCCACCGATTCTCCAACGGCCTTGAGTGCAGCGAAATGGATGCAAGCATCGAAGCCACTCTCGAGCACCCCGGCCATCGCGTGGATGTCCCTGACATCTGCTTCGACGAATCTGGGCTCCACACCGGTGATGGTGGCGATTCTCTTGAGCACCGACCGCCGCGCGTTGGAGAGATTGTCGACGATGACCGGCTCATGGCCGGCCTCGATGAGAGAGACAACGGTGTGGCTTCCGATGAACCCGGCGCCGCCGGTGACTAGAACACGCATCGGTCCATCGTAGGAGCGGTGCTGGGTCAACCCGATGGGAGGGAGAGGACGAAGGTGGACCAGCTCTCTTCGTGACGGTAGGTCAGGTCCCCGTCCATCAATCGGGCCAGACGCCGGGCGACGTTGAGCCCGAGACCTACCGAGGCCGAATGCGAAGGCCCTCTCCCCCGCTCGTAGGCACGAAAGATGCGCTCGACATCGGCATGAGGTATCCGCTCACCCGAGTCCTGGACCTTTACCTCGAGGCGATCGCCGGCCTTGGCGAGGGAAACCTGTATCTCCTCACCGCCGTAGCGGATCGCGTTGGAGACGAGGTTGCGCAGGATCTGGCGCGTGCGGCGGGGATCGGCGACGATGCGCGAGCTGCCCTGAAAGTCCTTGTACGGAATCGGGTGATCGACCACCTCGAGGACCCGCTCGATCTCCATGGTGACATCGAACTCCAGAATCACGACCGATACCTGGCTCATGTCGTCGCGGTAGGCAACGAGAAGATCCTCGATCAACCAGGAGGCGTCGTCGGCCTGCCTGGCGATCATGTTGGCCATGTCCCGGCGGTCATCGTCGGTGAACGAGTCGTAGTTGTCGGAGAGCTCTAGCCCGAGGCCGAGCATGACGGCGAGTGGATTGCGCAATTCATGAGACACAGTGGCGATGAAGTCGTTTTTCTCCTTCTGCGCGTTGATCTTGTCGGTGACGTCGACCAACGATCCCTCGTAGTAGACGAGTTTGCCGTTGTCGTCATGAATGGCGCGGGCCGAGTCGCGGACCCAGGTCGTCTCACCATCGGGTCGAGTCAGTTGCACGTCGAAGTCGAAGATCACTCCCTCACTCGCCATACGTTCCAGCCACAACGTCCTCTGATGGGGGTCCATGTAGACGGTCTCCACGCTCTCGAGAGCGCTCATCACCTCTTCGACGGAGTCGTACCCGAGGATGTCGGCCAATGCCGGGTTGGCCGCGATGAGTTTGCCCGTCGTAGACGTCCGATAGAACGCGACTGGCATGCGCCTGAAAAAGGCGTTGAGCTCGTCGATGCCATTCATTTCGGCTTCTATCGGCAACGGGGCGACTTTTCTTCACCTGCTGCGTCAGAGACAGCCGAAGACATCAGCTCGAAACCGGCGACAATCGGTTGTGTTCGATCCTCCACATTCCTGCCCAACCTCTTGGCACCGGGCCGCACACAATGGGACATGATGTCCCGTAGAGACGATTCGCGACCAGGGCGCCGATCACCAGGATGGCATCTGGCTCGCCCAGAACAAAGCCGGCAGGTGCGTTACCCAACCTCAAAGCCTCAGCGAGCACCGACGACGACGAGCTCGAGCCCCGACCATGAGGCATGACGACGATGCGCCCGCTCATGCTCTCACCGGCTTGAGGGTGGTGGTGGTCGATGATGAGCCCGGTGGTTGCGTCGAGCCCGCCCCACATGGAGAGAGGCTCGTCTAATTGGAGAAGGTGGCCCCGAGCAACCCCGTCGACCAGTACTCGATAACCGTTCGCGGTCACCAGGTGTCTCCCAGAACGATCTCCCCCGAGGTCGCGGAGTCGACACAGGCCTCGAGACCGGCGATTGCAACCTCCACTCCAAGATTGCCCGGTGCGTAGAAGGCCCACTTTCCCGAGTTGGTCATCACCACCCCACCGCTGGTCTCCATGATCGGTGTTATGTAGGTGCAGGTGTCGGTGACGATCGTGGCCCCGTACTCCTCGATGGGTGCGGACCAGCCTTTTCTCTCGGCCTCGGCCAACACCTCGCGCGACGTGTTGACGTAGAAGGGAACCCTGGTCACCCGACCCACCACGATTCGGCCCAGCTCCTTCATCTCGTCCAACGAGAAGTGAGGTGTGCCAACGCTCACCGCGTCGAGCCGGCCGCCAGCGGGCCCTAGGGAAGCCCGGCCCGCTCTCAGATCGTCGACATCGATCGTCACCTTTCGGGCGGGTTCGACGTCACCGGTGGCGTCGAGCAAGGTGGCCGCCTCCGGCGTGACACCGACCGCGTGGAACATCGCAACCGCTCCGGACGAGGCCGCCGCTGCACCGAGGGCTTTGAGCCTGTCTTCAGAGGCGCGTTCATCGAGCCCAACCAGCGCCGCCACCTCACTTCCGGCGACCTGACCCAAGACATGCCCGAGCACCGGGTAGAACAGGTCGTCCGAGAGGAGGCGATCCGGCACATCGAGGTCGACCTGGAGGGTCGCCCTCCTCCCCTCCTCGGTATGCAGTCCCACAGCCGGAGCGCGTCCGGTGAGGGCGCAGCAGATGTCGAGAAAGTCACCATAGCGAGAGGTGCGGGCACCGAGCACCGAGTTGGCGAAGACGATCGCGTTCGACTCGCCCCAAGCGATCTGCTCGCCAAACTCGGGGCGGGATGAGAGTTGATAGGGGGCGCATGTCCAACTCGGGGCGCAACCCATTTCGACATAGGCATCCATCAGGAGGCGTGCCGAGGCCGCGATCTCCTGACTCCCCCGGTAGAGCTCGGGGTGGAGCAGGTCGAGTGAGGAGACGTTGAGAGTGGTGGGAACCCGCACCCAGGCCCCGTGCTCGGTGAGGGTGCGGGCAAAGTCGAGACCGGCCTGTCCGTGATAGAGACAGCCGTCTATGTGGGCGGCGGTGATGTCCAAAAGGGCGGGAGCAGCTTCAGCCTCGCCGGTGGCGACGATCAGCTCCATCGCCATCTGAACCGCCATTCCCTGCGCACCATCCAACATCGCCCGGTCGGGCTCTGTCAGCAACATTCGGGCACGGTCCGGGACAAGACGACGTCAGACGTCGAACGGAAGGGCGAGCTGGGGCTCCGGGCGGTGATAACGCGCCAGGCCGTTCCAAATGAGGTGGTCCATGAACACCCAGGACCGGCGATGGATGGACGAAGGCCCCCATGCCTGGAGGGCCGCTTTGTGGGTCGGGCACGGATAACCCTTGTTGCCCTCGAAGTTGTAGCCGGGGTGATGTTCGGCCAACGCCCGCATGATCCGGTCACGACTCACCTTGGCAAGGATCGAGGCTGCGGCGATCGACAGCGATGTGCTGTCGCCCCGAACGATGCGGGTGGCCCCGCCCACGAAATCCCAGTTGCCGTCCACTAGGACATGATCCGGCTCCATGCCGAGACCCATGATCGCCCGTCGCGCCGCCAACCGCTGAGCGTCCGACATGCCCAACTCGTCACACTCTTGTGCGCTGGCATGGCCCACCGACCACGACACACACCACTCGGCGATTCGATCGAACAGCGCCTCACGCTCATCCTCGGTCAGCATCTTCGAATCACGAATTTTGTAGACCCGTCGGTCGAGAGGCACCACTGCCGCCCCCACAGTGAGCGGGCCGGCCCAGGAGCCGCGCCCGACCTCGTCGATCCCGACGATCGCATCGAGGCCCCTCAAACGCAGGTCTCTCTCCACCATGAGACCGGGGGCTTTTCGCCGCAGACTGGGGCGGAGCTTGGGAGCCGTGGTGGTCATCGGTCTCTCAGCCTAGGTACGAGGTCGGGAGCACGAGCGGCTCAATTGAGGGCCACGTCGTCGGGGAAGGTCGAGACCAAGGAGAGGTAGCCCTGTTGACGACGCAACACCCGCGCCCATTGGCCCTCCGGTCGGTCGAAGGGGTCATCGGGGGCGGCGGGCACCACATACCACGATCCCTCGGCGATCTCGGCTTCGAGCTGCCCTGTCCCCCACCCCGCGTATCCCGAGTAGATCCGAACGGCGCCCAGTTGGGATGACGGCGGTGACTCCAGGTCCACGATGCTCAACCCGGGAACACCGGTGGGCTCGCCTGACTGGCCGGTGGCCAGGCCGATAGCCACCTGGGGCTCGACTGGGCCGCCGAAATGGACGACTCCCGGTTCGGCAGCCACCGCGCTCCAGGAGGGAATGTGTGTTTCGACCTGCTCGACAGTGGTGCGATTCAACACAACTCCAATACTGGCTTCTGGATCGTGCTGAAGGATCAGGACGACCGTTCGCCAGAAGTTCGGGTCGCGAAGCTGGGGCGTGGCCACCAGCAAATGTCCGCCCAGGTAATCGCTCACTCCAGCATCGTGCCACAGCACTCGCCGGTACGCTGCCATCTCCGGGTCGTGACCGGGCGGCCGCAGACCCCCCACTAGCGTTTGGACGGTGACCTCCGGAACAGAGCCCTGCTCCACGATCAGCTCCCGGTTGGACAGACATCCCTCCCGGCTGCTTTATCGTGTTGGTTCAACGTGACGCTGAGCACAGACAACCCCTTGATGATCTCGACCTCGATAACCGACGTGTTCGAGGTCGCTCCGACCTCGGTGCGGACGTGAACATGAGGGCGTTGGTCAAACACGGCGACGAGGTCGGGTTGCGTTTGGAGGAGGTGCCGGTTCCCGAGCCCGGTCACGACGACATCTTGATCCGGGTCTTCACCACGGGGATCTGTGGCACCGATCTGCACATCTTCAACTGGGACGACTGGGCCCGAGCCACCATCCCAACCCCCATGACGGTTGGGCACGAATTCTCCGGCTCGATCGTCGCAATCGGCTCCAATGTTTCCGGATTCGAGGTAGGCGACCTGGTCGGAGCCGAGGGACACGTGGTCTGCGATCAGTGCCGCAACTGCTTGGCAGGGCGGAGACACCTATGTCATGACGCCCGTGGGATCGGGGTCAATCTGCCGGGAGCTTTCGCCGACTACGTCGTGATACCCAAGTCGAATGTCTGGCGTCACCACGAAGGCCTCGATCCTGAGATCGCAGCACTGTTCGATCCGTTCGGCAATGCGGTACATACCGCTCTCGAGTTCCCGGTCCTGGGTGAGGACGTATTGATCACCGGAGCAGGCCCCATCGGGTTGATGGCCTGTGCAGTGGTCGCCCGGGCCGGCGCCCGCAATGTCGTGATCACCGACGTGAACCCGTTTCGACTCGACCTGGCGAAACGCATGGGGGCCACCCGCGCCGTCGACGTCAGATCGGAGGACCTCCAGGACATTCAAACGGAGCTGGGCATGTCTGAGGGCTTCGATGTCGCTCTCGAGATGTCGGGAGCACCTTCGGCGATGGAGGACATCCTCCAGAACACCATCCACGGAGCCAACGTCGCCATCCTCGGCATTCCCACCGATCCCTTCCCGATCGATTGGAGCACTGTCATCTTCAACATGCTCAACCTCAAGGGGATCTACGGGCGTGAGATGTTCGAGACCTGGTACAAGATGGACGTCCTCGTTGAGTCCGGAGTCGATATCTCCCCGGTAATCACCCACCGGTTCGAGGTCGACGAGTTCGAGAAAGCCTTCGAGGCCACTGCCTCCCACGACTCCGGCAAGGTCCTCATCAAGTGGGCCGAACCGGATTGAGCAGCGGGAGGACGGCGAACTCTCCCACCCCGAGCATGATCAGAAGTGGGCGTACCAGGAGCGGCATCCTCTTCATGCCCACATACCCGATGACGGCTGGTGCGCCTACTCGATAGGTCTCGCCTCGGGCAACGAGATCGCCATGCCCTGCGGCTTCCAGATTCCGCAACCAGTCTGTGCCCGGACCGTAGGTGAGGGCGATGATGGCCGAGTCGACATCCAGCCAGCAGTTGAGTGGTGTTCGATACTCCCTGCCGGAGACCCGCCCCCGGTGGATCACGACCGCGAAACCGGGGAGCACCGGGGCGAGAGGCCCGATGATTCGATTGGTCACCACTTTGTTGAAGTAGGCGACGGGCCGGGGAATCGGCATAGCACTAAATTCGGGCGTCGATCCAGTCGATGATGTCCTGAACCAGCTCCGGTCCTTCTGGCTCGTTGAGAATCTCATGGCGAAGGTTGGGCAGTAGCCGTCTTTCCACAGTCGGCAGCTCGCCTAGCGGTGCCGTTGATTGCGGGGACACGATGGTGTCGGCTGCTCCGTGGAGCACGAGAGTGGGGATGTCGAGTTTCCCCGCGTACTCGTTCAATTCCCTCATCGAGTTGAACAGAGCTTGTCCCAGCCGGAAAGTCGACTTGGGGTAGACCAGCGGATCGGAGAAGTACGCCTCCCCCACGGCAGGGTCGCGTGAGAGTTGCTCCCCTTTGACCCCGTTGGGAACGGCTGTCGTGGGTGCGATCTTCGAGCCCACCCCGGCCACGGCTCGCTGCCATCCCGCGCCGCCGCCTATGCCCGGGGCGGAGAGAACCAGCAAGTCGGGTGCAGGTCGACCAGAGAGCACATAACCCAAGGCGAGGTTTCCGCCCATCGAATGGCCCATCAGGATCACCGGCCCATCCTGTGCCCGCGCCCATTCCATGTGATGACCGATCTGGTCGTGATAGCGCGACCAGACGTCGATGTCGCCACGAGTGCCTCCCGACCCTCCGAAACCGATGAGATCAAAAGAGCGCACGAAGAACCCGGCATCGGCGAGGAGCGATCCGGTTCGCTCGTAACGACCGCAGTGCTCTGCGATTCCGTGTACCAGCACGATGTGACCTCGTGGCGCCGCGTCGGGAACCCATTCCCTGACCAACTCCATTCCGATCTCGGCCGACGGCACCGGGCGGGAGACACTTTTCAAGGACCACTCCTTCGCTGTGATGGAGAATCCTAAGACGGATCAGTCAAAGGTGAATCGAGTCAAGTCGGTGGGGAACTCCGACCAGGCAATTGCCTTTTCCGGGACGATGATCCGCATCCCGCCCGCCCATTCGTCGGACCATGAGTCGGGTGTCGGCGCGTAGCCAAGTTCTCGGTACTTTCGACCGTATTCGGCGGCGAGTCGCTCTCCGAGCGGGCCTCCGATGGGATCCGACCGCCGCGACTGCCCTTCGACGATCGTCACCTTGGTGCCGCTCTCGAGGTGAAGGGCACATGCCGGGTTCTCTTCGACGTTCATCGCGTGACGGGTCATCGGTGACCCGTCATACCAGAAGCGGTTGTCGAGCCATACCCCCCACCGAGGCACAACGTGGGGCCGACCGTCGGGTCGGGTGCTGGCCAGCCAGTACTCGGTGGATTCGACCAATCGGCTCTCGACTTCCGCCCAGTCGAGGTATGGCCCGTCCTCCTTGATCCCATAGCCGTCGGGCACCTGGGGTCGGTCGACGAGATGGGGCTTCATGTTCACCTCTTGTGGAACGGGGGTTTGGCGATCCGACCCGGCACCCAACGGCCACGTATCTCGATTTCGATGACCGTGGTGTCCGGGCTCGGTGGCGGGCTCAGGTAAGCCAGACCCACTCCTCGGTCGAGCATCGGGCTCAGATTGCCCGAAGATACCTGACCCTCACGGTTCGCTGCCCTCACCCGGTATCCGTGTCGGGGGATTCCCTTCTCTTCGAGGATGAATCCAACCAGCGAGCGGTCGAGACCTTCCAGAAGTCTCTCCTGAAGTGCAGATCGTCCGGCGAACTCTCGATCCATTACCACGGCGAAGTCGAGCCCCGCCTCAAAGGGGGTGGTCGTCTCGTCGATGTCCGCCCCCCACAAGACCAGCCCTGCCTCGAGTCGCAGCGTGTCGCGTGCCGCCAAACCGCAAGGGACTGACCCGGCCTCGATCAAACGATCGATCAGGATCGACCCGGTCTCGATATCGGTGCAGATCTCACCTCCTCGCTCCCCGGTGTAGCCCGTTCCGGCCAGCCGGACTTGCCCCGATCCCAGCTCGCCACGAGCGGTCGTGAACCGTGGGGGCGCTTCGCCGAACAGCTGCTCGAGAACCGACGGTCCGTCGGGCCCCTGGACCGCGATCAGGACGGTCTCCTCACGAAGATCCCGCACCTGGCACCCTGGTTCCTGGGAGAACGCCTGCATCACCCGATCGTGATTGGCCGCGTTCGGGAACACCCAGTAATCGTTGACAGCCCACCACCAGACGACCAGATCATCGATGATTCCGCCGTTCTCGTTCAGCATCAGCGTGTACTGGGTCCGGCCGGGGGTGATGCGGGTGATGTCGTTGGAGAGCAAGGCGAGGAGGGCGGATTCCGCACCCGGCCCGGTGAGGGCGAAACGTCCCAGGTGGGTGACGTCGAACCATCCCGAGGCAGACCGCACCGCCCTGTGCTCGGCCAGCACAGAGTTGTACTGGACTGGCATCTCCCAACCCCCGAAGTCGACGAAGCGTGCTCCCAACCTCGCATGGAGGTCGTGGAGAGGCGACCGGTTCATCCGGTCAGACGCTCGCCGCGTTCCTCCAGTCGGACGATGTCGGGGCGGCCGGGGATCCGGGTGGGGGTGTTCACGTCCCCGAGGTTCTCGGGCTCTTCCAGCCCGTACTTGACCACGAGGTTCAGGTAGTCGCGCTGGTAGAAGACCTTGCAGTTGATCTCCGGGAACAGCTCCTTGAGACGTCTCACCTTCCGGTTCTTCTTGGTGACCAACTTCTGGCTCATCGTGGTGATCTCGATGAAGAGGTCATCGTCTGGCAGGTAGAAATCGGGTGTGAAGTATTGGGTCGGGTTGCCGTCTTTGTCGTGTGCGACGGGGAACGACCGCGGTTCGTACTCCCAAGGGACACCATAGAAATCGAGGAGGAGGGCGAACTGACGCTCACTGTTGTGAGCGAACTCGGTCTCGTGGGCCGAATGGAGTTCGGTGATCAGGGGGCTCCTGCCTCGACGACCCCGGCTAGCTCTTCGCTTGGAAACAACTGGTGGATGTCCCCCTGGACCTCGTCCTGGACCGGGCCGATGGCGATGCCGAAGACACCTTGACCCCGTCTGAACACGTCCACGACTTCCTGCTCTGAGTGTGCCGCATAGATGGTCTGGCCGTCACTGAGCAGGGTGACGTCGGCCAGCGGTCGTTCCGATTCCATCTGCTCGCTGAGGATCTCGACGGCGGATCGGATCTTCTTGAGACTCATTCCCGCATCGAGGAGTCTCTTGATGACCTTCAGTTGCACCACGTCCGAGAAAGAGTACAACCTTTGTGATCCTGAGCCGGTTGCTTGCTGAAGCGACGGGAGGATCAGGTTGGTTCGGGCCCAATAATCGAGCTGTCGGTAGGTGATCCCGACCAACTTGCATACCTGTGGGGCGCGATAGCCTTCCCGCTCTTGTGTCATCAAAGTCCTCCGGGTTACAAGCGTGTAACTCCGCCGTTGTCAGCAAGCTACCCCTGTCCCCCGGCCTGTGTCAATGAAATCTGTGGATAAACCTGCAGTAGACCATCAACAGATCGCGGTCAGATCACTCTTCTGAAGGTTCTCCACCAAGGAAATCCTCGATCGTGGCCTCTTCGAGAAATTCTCGGAATCTGGCCACTTCGGCCTCCTCGTTCTCCTCTGCCTCCTCGAAGACGACGCCGGCATCGTCGAGTACCGCAGGGAGGGCGAAGACCGGTGTCCCGGTGCGCACCGCCAGGGCTATCGCGTCGGATGGCCGCGAAGAGACATGGACCTCCCGTCCCGAGATGTCGAGGGAGAGGTCGGCATAGAACACCGACTCCCGCATCTCGGTGATCACCACCCGGATCGCCAGCGCTCCGAGCGCGTCGATAACCGAGCGCATCAGGTCGTGAGTCAAAGGACGGGGTGGTGTCACCCCCTCGAGAGCGGTGGCGATGGCAGTTGCCTCCGAGCCACCTATCCAGATCGGGAGGTAACGAACCCCCTCCGACTCCCGAAGCAGGACTATCGGCTGGTTGGAGGGGAGCTCGACCCGCACCCCCACCACATCCATTGCGACGAGTGCTTCCTTCTCGGGCATGTCAAGAGGTTATCACCGGCCCGAATCATGGAGAGAGGTCAGCTCGTCATCCCTAGCGCCCGAGCCAGAGCCTTGGGATCTCTGACATATGTCTCCATGTCGAGGACGGCCCAGATCGATTTCAGGTTGCGATAGAGGCCTTGCCAGTCCATCCCGTATCCGACCAGGTACTCGTCACCCACCTCGAACCCTCGATACTCGATGGGGACTTCGGTCACCCTTCGTGCTGTCTTGTCGACCAGGGAGGCAGTGGCCACACTGCGGGCGCCCCGGTCCAGGATCATCCTCCTGAGAACGGACAGCGTCAGGCCGGTGTCGGTGATGTCTTCGACTATCACCACGTCCTGGTCGAGGACAGGCGTGGCGAGATCCATGGCGATGCCGATACGGCCTCCTTCGCCGAAGCGGTTCAGGCCGAGAAATTCCACCTCGAGACGGAGATCGACCGAACGGACGAGGTCGGCGGCAAAAGGCACCGATCCGGTCATCACCACGGCAAACAGAGGCTGTCGTCCCTGGTAGTCCTCGGTGATCGCCCGGCCCAGCTCTCCCACGCGGGAGTGGATATCGGATTCCGAGACCACTTCGACTGCGTGCTCAAAGCTCCTCATCCGGTTTCCAACGCCCGATCGAGCCAGAATCTCATTGCTTCCAGGACGGTTCGGGGGCCGGGATCTGCGATGCGTTTCACCTCGACGATGGGTAGTGGCTCGGGCTCTGGCGTGTCCACCATCGGCGTCGGTCTCTCCAGCATCAGGCCCTGGCTCGCCAGGTGGACGTAGCTCTCGATATTGCCGAGAGCAACGAGCGGATCGGGCGAGTGGCGGCCCTTCAGCGCGACGTATGGCGTTCCGACAACGGCGTCGCCGTAATAGGAGAGCTCCTCGAACCCATAGTCGAACAGGGCCGTCGCATCGGCGAAGTGCGCCCGCTCCCCGTCCGATCCGAGCACCACCGCATAGAGACGTCGACCGTCGCGCTCGGCGCTGGCGACGAAGGTGAGAAGAGCCTGACTGGTGAAACCTGTCTTGATGCCGATCGTACCGGGATACCACCAGAGGAGGAGGTTGGTTGAGCTGCCCAGCCTTTCCGAGCCGTCCGGTGCCGGTGGGAACACCAGGGTCTTGGCACGGACGGCGTCGGCGAAGTCCTGGTTGGCCATCGCCACCCGGGCCAACTCGAGGAGATCCTGGGCACTCGAGTAGTGACCGGGCTCGTCGAGCCCGTGAGGGTTGGCAAATGACGTGTGAGTCAGACCCAGCTGCGCCGCTCGTTGGTTCATCAGCGTCACGAACTCCTCGAGCGAACCCGAGATGTGCTCGGCGACCGCCGTCGCGGCGTCGTTGGCGGAGTGAATCATGAGTGCTTTGAACAGAGCGTCCATCTCGAGGGTCTCCCCGGCGACGAGATCGATCTCCTTCTCCCCCGTGCCGGCGGCACGCGCCGAGATCGTCACCTGCTCGGCGGGAAATGAGTTCTCGACCACGAGCAGCCCGGTCATGATCTTGGTCACCGAGGCAATGGAACGCTCCTGGTCTGCGTTGAGCTCGGCGATCACAACATCGGCAGCCTCGTCATAGAGGATCCACGACGCGGCCGTCACGGACGGCGGCCCCGAAGCCGGGAACGTCTCCACGACTGGCGCCGGGTAGGTGAATGGTGCCGCCGAAGCTGGAGCCGCCACCAGTGTGAAGGCGAGCGCCAGCGGCCACGCCGCCCGAAGCAGACTCCTCACGAGCTGATCTGCTGCTTGAGCTCGTCTTCGAGCATCGCCCGATGCATCGCTTGCACCGACCCTCCGGTCATCTCGAGCACGTCCTTGGCCCTGGACCTCGCCTCGGCGTTGTTGGCCCGCATCAGCGGAGCGGTCAATCGACGCAGGAGATCCGCTTCACGGTCGACCGAGAGACGCACCTCCCTGAGGTGTCTCGGCTCGAGACCCTGGTCGAGGAGCCGTTTGGCTTCCATGGCCACGATGCCGGCGTCCGGGCCGAACACTTCCGGCTCACCGATAGGTCGGAGCACACCCACCTCCATCAACTCGTCGAGCTGGCTCGACGACAAACCGGACCTGCGCAGCAGGTCGTCTCGGCTCAGAGGCTCGCCCGACGACTCCAGGGTCGATGCCGGTCGTGCGATCTTGGTGTTGAGATCCTCTCCACGCTCCCAAAGCGTCAACTTCGATTTGATCACCTTGAGAGGAAGGAAGTGGTCTCTCTGCTGTTGCAGGATGAACTTGAGCCGGGCCAGGTCTGCCTGGTCGAACTGCCGGTATCCGCTGTCGGAGCGTCCGGGGTCTATGAGACCTTGAGACTCGAGAAAGCGGATCTTGGAGACGGATACATCGGGGAAGTCGTCCCGGAGGAGGTTGATCACCTCGCCGATGCTCAGGGATTGGTTATCGGTCATCGCCGTGGGCGACGACAAAGTGGAATCGCCCTACGACCACCTCATCCCCGGCCTGCAATGTGGCTTTGTCGACCCGGGCGTCGTTCACGTAGGTTCCGTTGGTCGATCCACTGTCTTCGATTGTGAGACTTTCGTCGGCGATGACGAACCGACAATGCTGGCGCGATACGGTCACGTCGTTGAGGAATATGTCGCTCTCGGGGTGGCGGCCCACGGTGGTGTTGCCTTCAGCCAACACGTAGGTCATGCCCATCTTCGGGCCGCGATGGACCACCAAGGCGTAACCCCAGACACCTTCGAGGTTGGACGCCTCCTCGGGGCTGATCGGATGGTCGATCAGGTCCTGGATCGGCACGTAGACCACGGTGGGATCGCTTTCGACCTCAACCTGAGGTTCGGGCTGACCCTCCTCGCGCTCTCTTTCGTCGGTCATTCAGGTAGATGATAGATAGTCCCGACAAATGAGACATCGACCCTTCTACTCCGTGAGCTCCCGGTAGGCAGCGGGATCGAGCAGGCCCTCGGTGGGTACCTCAGCGTCGAGTTGCAGCTCCACCAGCCACGCCTCGTCGTATGGGCTCTGGTTGACCAGCTCGGGGTTGTCGGCGACTGCCTGGTTCACGGTTGCCACCGTGCCTGCGAACGGCGCATAGACCTCCCCCACCGACTTTGTGCTCTCCACCTCGACCATGATGTCGCCCTTGGCCACATTGGCGCCGACTTCGGGGAGCTCGACGAACACCACGTCGCCGAGCTGATCCTGGGCATAGTCCGTGATCCCGATCCGAACCAACGAGTCACCCTCCTGGCGGATCCACTCGTGCTCCTCGGTGTAGAGAAGATCGTCGGGTATTTGCATCAAACCTCCTCGGGTTCCGGCGGCGACTTTAACGCTGCCAGCTTTTCACGGCTGTCGCCGATGTAGCGGATGGCAACGTACCAATACAGCACCAGCCCGACGACTCCGGTGGTGTAGGCCGTCGGCCACATGAGCAATTCCAGGATCCCCGCCTTGGCCAGATAGAAGGCCGGGATCGCCCCATAGAGCAAGAAGGTGGCGACTTTGCCGGCGTACCTCACCTCGATGGTCCCTCCCCTCTTGGCGGCAAGGGTGAGGGCCACGATGCCGACCAGGGCCTCCCGGGCGATCAGACCCCAACCGAACCATGCCGGTAACACGCCCACTATGAGACCGCCGATCAGCGCAGATGCGATGAGGAGACGGTCGGCGATCGGGTCGAGGGCCTTCCCCAGCTCGCTGACCTGATTCAGACGTCGGGCCAGGTAGCCGTCGATCCAATCCGTCCAACCGATCAGGAAGACCAGCCATGCCGCCAGCGCCACGTCGTCTCTGGCCAGCAAAACCCACCAGAACACAGGAATCCCCAGGAGACGGATGAACGAGACGACATTGGGGATGGTCAGGATTCGGCTGCTGCCCAGGGCTTCGCTCACCGAGCGCAGGCTAACTGTGGGGCTCAGGGTGCCGGAGTCAGGCCCCCAATGCCGCCGAGGTGTCCTTGGATTCCTCCGAGGGTCGAGTCGTGGCTGAACCCGATCCGATCCGAGCGGTGGGCTTCGATGATCACCGGGTGGTAGAGAGCCAAATAGGGCAGGTCTTCGGCGAGGATCCTCTCCATCTCCCAGAGGGCGGTTTTCGCCTCTGCCACGTCGGACGTCGCCTCGTACACGGCGAGCTGGCTGTCGAAGTCGGGATTGGCATAGCCGGTGGAGTTGACCGCCCCGTCTGACGCGAAGAGCAATCGATAGAAATCGGGGAGCAAAGGATTGCCCAGAGTCCATCCGAGGACGTACATGTCGTATTGCCTGACCCCTGCGGCGTCCTTGCTGAATGCGAGGTCGACCACGGTGTCGAAATCGGTGACCACCGGTCTCACGTCGAAACCGAGCACTTCGAGGATGGCCCCGATCATCAGGGTGTAGTCGGACCGAGCCGGGTCGTACTCATCGCCAGGAGTGAGGATGGTGAGCGGAGCCGGGGCGGTGCCGCCGATCGTCAGCCCGGTCCCGGCGATCAGCTCGCCCTGGTCGAGGGAAGGTGACGTGGCCCACGCGTAGCCCGCCGCCTCGAGGGCAGTCAGGGCTCTCGCTAGCCGGTCGCTGAGGGCTCCGGTGTGTAGCTGCGCCAACGATGAAGCTGCTGTCGGGTCAAACCACGACTTGTTGGCCGGGGACAGCATCGAATGTGCCGGCGAAGCATCGGGAACGAGCGCGGTGGCTGCACCGTCGATGTCGAGGAGCAGGGCGATGGCTTGGCGGAAGGACGGCTCGGACATCGGCTCCCGGGTCAGGTTGAAACCGAGGTATCGAACCGAGTTGACCGGGCTCACCGAGATCGCCACGTCGGCGACCGATTCCAGCCGGGTCACGCTCTCCCCGGAGAGCCCGTTCGGCGTCAGGATGCTGTCGATCTCTCCTTGCTCGATCGCGGACGCGGCAGCGGCTTCATCGAGGTAGACGGTGTACGTCACCGTGTCCACGACAGTCCCCGGATATCCCGGGTTGGCCACCGACCTGATCTCGTCCTCGCCCAACGAGACGATCTGAAGGGGCCCGCCCGACACGTCGTCGACGCCGTCCAACTTGTAGAGATCGGCCGCCGTGTCGATCGGAGCGGTCAGCGGGCTCCAGACCTGGGCGGAGAGGATCGGGGCGAGACCGAGCCCATAGGGCCAGGCATCGAGCCGTGGCCGCTGGTTGAGCTCGATGGTCAGCGATGTGTCCGACTCGGCCACCATGCCAACGACAGCGGCCGGGTAGGCGTCGGTCCAACCGCCTTCGAGCCCGAGTCGACGAACGGTCTCGAACGTGTATACGACGTCGGCCGCGGTCACCGGCTCGCCGTTCGACCAGCGCCGGTCGTCTCGGAGCTCGATGCGCACTTTCCAGCCGTCCTTGTCCCAGGTCGGCTCGACCGGTTCGTCGGCAGCGAGATCGGGGGTGAGAGTGTTGGTGACGGGATCGATCCCATACAGTGAGGGTTTGGTCGGACCGAGCACGTAGGCATTCCAGGCCGTGGGCTGGTCACCGATGTACTCCCAGAAGTTGGCGGTGGACACACCCGACAGCAGGCCAACGCGATATTTGAAGGCTTTGAGGCTTGGTGCTGTGGTGGATGTCGGGGCGGCATCGAGCGACAACTCGATTTCGGCCGGTGATTTGGTGCCGGGGCCGCTCTGCGCCATGGCGGCGATGGCAATGCCCGACAGGACCACCGTGGCTCCGATCGTCCTGAGTGTCTTGTTCTGCAAAGGGTGAGTGACCTCCCACCCATTGGATCGGCAAATACGCGGTGACCCTTGATGGATCAGTCACAATGGCGACTCTCGGGATGGTCATCCAGATTCAGTCCCCCAGATGCCGATGACGTGGTTAAGGCACTCCGTCAGGAGTGGGGGAACTCGAAGGGGGAGGACAGATCATGGCTTGCCAAGAGGCACCACCGCATCTGGTGAAGGCGATTCAGGCTGGACTGGTGGGCGAGGACATGAGTCTCGGAACGGCCGTCGTCGTCGACGTTGCGTCCCATCGGAGAAACACCGAGGGCTGGCCCGCGTTGATGGTCAGCGCGTTGGTCGTGGCCGTGGACATGCCCGACGGCGTGCCCGCGGTGTGGGCGCTCGGGGATGAATCGGGTCCGATCGTGGCGGTCGATGCTGCCGCCCGTGAGTATTCGACCTGGGAG
>Ga0299907_10000410_pt1 | contig 20584 bp, 22 predicted proteins | sample RVTome_16_FD_198680 | JGI IMG/M metagenome (GOLD analysis project Ga0299907, IMG submission 198680) | Soil microbial communities from uranium-contaminated site in the Upper Colorado River Basin, Wyoming, United States - RVT152D67 (version 2) ...
GCGATGTAGGTGTTCGATGCGAAAACGCCGAGCGTGTAGCCCTCGATGATGCGTAGGTCGTCCATATCGCCGGGCATCCTATCGCTTGGGTTCGCCGGGGTCCGCCGTCGTCCTGGTGTGCGCGGGGCCGCCGACGGGTCGGCTTCGGTTGCAGACGGAGGCAGGGTTCACGGCCGTTCATATCGTCGCGGGCTTCCGTTGGACAATAAGGACATATCGTGTACTAATATGAATGAGTATCAGGGGTTGAATGGGCCGCTACATGGGAGACGGATCCATGGCAACGAGGTCGCGACGGATGGTCGTTTGTGTGGCGTTCGTGAGTCTTCTGATCGCTTCCTCAGTGTCGGCCGGCTCTCCCCTTCTCTTCGAACGCTTCGACGGCGCTTTCGACGAGACGTGGTTCTTCCTCAACTTCGAAGACGACGACGGGGTCTTCGGGAAACACCCGGGCGTCCAGTGCGGCATCGATGCCTGCGCGAGCCTGGAGCAGGAAGGCTCCGATCGGTTCCTGCGGGTGTCCGTGAACCCGAGCACGACCGAAGGTCGCTACACCAACACCGACGTTTCGGAGGTCGAGCTCGGGCTGCCGACTTCGATCGAATCCGGCAGCTGGAACCCGAGGCCCCGGCATCCCGTCGTCCTCGAGGCTCGGGTGAGGTGGAGCGATGCGTACAACGCCGACGGCTCGGGCTCGGCCGTGGGCACGAGCGGGCTCATCCTGTGGAACTCGGCCGTGGGACCGGAGGGGCCTTCATCCGAGTACGACCAGATCGGGTTCACCTGGGTAACGAACCGCGCGTTCCACGGCCTCCTTTCCGGGCTCAACGCAACGACCGTCGTCAACTTCGTCCCGGTCCTGGTTTCGCGCCCCATACGGGACGTGAACATCAACGACTGGGTCGCTTTGAAGCTCGTGTGGTCGACGAACGCTCTCGGGTTGCAGCACGTCCGCTACTACGTGAACGGAAGTCTGATCGGCATCCATCTCCTGCCTGTGCCGCTCCGGGATCTGAGCGTGGAGATCTGGAACGACAATCAGGAGCCGACCATAACCCTGGAGGGGCTTCTCGAAGATCCGGGCCAGATCGCCTACACGACGAACTACCCGAGCCCGACGGCCCAACAATCCTTCGACGTCGACGCGGTGACCGTTCGGCTCGGAGATTGATCGAAACCGGCGCCTGGGTCAGAAGCGCTTCTCGGAGTCGAGAAGGATCGTCACCGGACCGTCGTTGATCAGCTCCACGTCCATCATCGCGCCGAATCTTCCCTCCGCGACCGTTACGCCGGCACCGCGCAATGCATCCGCCACGCCGAGGACGAGCGGCTCCGCCTGCTCCGGGCGGGCGGCGTCGATGAACGAGGGCCGCCGGCCCTTGCGGGCGTCGCCGTGCAAGGTGAACTGCGAGACGACGAGTACGGCTCCCCCGACATCCTGAAGGGAACGGTTCATGTTCTGCTCGTCGTCGGGGAAGATCCGCAGGCCCAGTAGTTTTTCGGCAAGCCACGTCGCGTCGGCTTCAGTGTCCGGGAGTCCGACGCCGACCAGCACGACGAGCCCCCGACCGATCTCACCCACGATCTCGTCCTGGACGCGAACGGTCGCACGCGAGCATCGCTGGACGACGGCGCGCAAGGCCCGCGTCAGTTGCCGGCGCGGCTGCCGGCCCGGCCGGGAACGATCCGGTACGCGTCGAACACCGCGTCGACCCGCTTCACCGAGGCGATGATGTGCTCGAGGTGCGCCGGGTCGGCCAGCTCGACGGTGAACTTGAGCGCGGCGGTGCGGGCCTTGGGGTTGGTCATCGAAGACGTCGAAAGGATGTTCACGCCGAGGTCGGAGATCGTCGTCGCGACATCGCGCAGGAGCTTGGTCCGGTCCAGCGCCTCGACGAGGATCGCGACCTGGAAGGTCGTCGGGCGTTGCGAATCCCACGACACCTCGAGCAGCCGTCCGGCCTCGGCTGCCAGCGCTTTCCCGTTGGGGCAGTCGGCGCGGTGCACCGAAACGCCGCGTCCGCGGGTCACGAAGCCGATGATCTTGTCCCCCGGCACGGGCGTACAACAGCGAGCCAGGCGCGCGAGGACGTCGTCGAGCCCTTTCACGACGACGCCGTGCTCGGAGGAAGGACGCATCCGCACCGGCGTAGGCACGTTCGCGAGGACGTCCTCCTCTTCCACGACCTCGTGCGCGATCCGCTGTGCGACGGTCGGCGCGGCGATGTGACCCTCGCCGATCGACGCCTCGAGCCCCTCCACGGAGCTGTGGCCGAGCTCCTTCGCAACGCCGGCGAGCGCGTCCGACTTCAGCGTCTCTTGGATCGAGAGCCCTTCGCGGCGCAGCGCGCGTATCAGCTCGTCCCGGCCGCGCTCGACCGCGTCCTCGCGCCGTTCGCGGCTGAACCACTGGCGGATCTTGCTGCGCGCGCGCGGCGTGGCGACGAGCTTGAGCCAGTCCTGCGACGGGCTCGCGGTGGGGGCCTTGCTGGTCAGGACCTCCACGGTGTCGCCGGTCTCGAGCTGGTAGTCGAGCGGGACCAGCCTCCCGTTCACACGTCCGCCGATGCAGCGGTGCCCGACCTCGGTGTGGATCGCGTACGCGAAGTCGATCGGCGTCGATGAACGGGGGAACGACAGCACGTCGCCCTTCGGCGTGAACACGAACACCTCGTCCGCGTAAAGGTCGATCTTGAGACTCTCCATGAACTCGCGCGGGTCCGAGAGCTCGCGCTGCCATTCGAGCATCTGCTGGAGCCATGCGAGATCCGTCTCACCCCGTCCGGCCTTGCCGTCCTTGTACTTCCAGTGGGCGGCGATCCCCGTCTGCGCGGTGCCGTGCATCGCGTGCGTTCGGATCTGGATCTCGAGCGGCCGGCCGCCGAGGCCGAGGACCGCGGTGTGCAACGATTGATACATGTTGAACTTGGGCATCGCGATGTAGTCCTTGAAGCGGCCGGGGATCGGCCGCCACAGCGCGTGGATCGCGCCGAGCGCCGCGTAGCAGTCGCGCACGTTGTCGACGAGGACGCGGATGCCGACAAGGTCGAAGATCTCGCCGAACTCCTTGCCCCGCACGATCATCTTCTCGTAGATCGAGTAGTAGTGCTTCGGCCGCCCGCTCACTTCCGCCTTGATCTTCGTGCGTTTCAACCCGTCCTCGAGCTCGGACACGACCCCGCGGAGAAGCTCGTCGCGCTCGGGCTGGCGTTCCTCGACCATGCGAACGATCTCGTCGAACCGCTTCGGGTACAGCGTTGCGAACGACAGGTCCTCGAGCTGCCAGCGGAGCTGGTGGATGCCCAGCCGGTTCGCCAGAGGCGAGAAGACCTCCAGCGTCTCGCGAGCCTTCGCTTCCTGCTTGTCGCGCGGCATGTGGCCGATCGTCCGCATGTTGTGGAGACGATCGGCGAGCTTGATGTAGAGCACGCGGATGTCCTTCGCCATCGCCAGCATCATCTTGCGGATGTTCTCCGCTTGGTGCTGCTCGCTGGTTCGGAACTCGATCTTGTCCAGCTTCGTGAGCCCGTCGATGATCAGCCGGACCTCGGCACCGAACTCACCTTCGATGTCGTCGAGCGTCAGCGGAGTATCCTCGACCACATCGTGGAGGAGCGATGCGACGATCGTGGTGGTGTCCGGCCACAGGTCCGACATGATGTTCGCGACGGCGAGCGGGTGCTCGATGAACTGCTCGCCCGACGCACGGAATTGGTCACGGTGCGACTGAGCGGCGTACTCGTACGCCTTCTGGATGAGCTTCGTGTCGGCTTTGGGACTCGTGGCTTTGAGGCGCCTCAGCAGGGCGTCGAGGCCGTGGTCGGGAGAGAGGTCGACCGGCCGGAGGCGGGAGAGGACCCCGCGGCGCTTTCCGCCATCCTCAGGCGCGAAACGCTCCTCCATGGTGGAGATTGTAGAGGAACGATCACCGCGCGGACGGGCGACCGTCCCGAAGAGCGCGGATCTACCAGCCGCGACGGCTGGCTCGGGCGAGCAACCAGAGGCCGGACAGCGCCACGGCTATCCCGAACCAGGGCACATCGCCCCCGTAGACGAGGTCGCCGATGCCGACGCCGATCAAGACCGCTCCGAGGACCCAGCTCAGGATCCCGGCGTGCCAGCCGCGGAGCCGCTGGTACAGGGCCGAGCCGAGCAAGATCGCCCCGAACCCCAGCGGGGTGAGGCCTTCCGGCTGGTCTTTGTCCGGCCAGATGAGCATCGCACCCAGCCAGAGCACGAGCAGCGCCGTGGTGATGCGCTCGACCCGCCTCTCATCCGCGTCCTTGACATGGATGACCACGGTTCCGTCCGGATTCCGATAGGCACGCACGACGGAAATTGTAGCGCTCCCGAGCCGGCGGGATCGGGGATCAGTAGGTAAGGAGCGATAGGACGTCGTAGCCCTTGAGCCGCTCCCGCCCTTTCAGGAAGCCGAGCTCGATCAAGAACGCCATGCCTTGAACCTTCCCACCCAGCCGTTCCACCAGCCGCGCCGTCGCCAGCGCCGTGCCGCCGGTCGCAAGGACGTCGTCCACGATGGCGACCCGTTCGCCTGGGGCGATGCCGTCGCTGTGGATCTCGAGCGTCTCCTCGCCGTATTCGAGCTCGTAGTTCTCCGAGACCGTCTCCCAGGGCAGCTTCCCCTTCTTACGTACCGGCACGAAGCCGGCCCCGAAGTGGTACGCCACCGGCGACGCCACGATGAAACCGCGCGCCTCGACTCCGACGACCTTGTCGATGGTTCCCCGGCCGAACGCCACGACGATCTCGTCGATCACGGTCGAGAAGGAGACCTCGTCGCCGAGCAAGGGGGTGATGTCCTTGAAGACGATGCCGGGTTTCGGGAAGTCGGGGACATCGCGCACCCTGGCGCGCAGGATCTCCTCGGCGTGCCGGGTCACGGCAGGTCTACCGCCGGCGGCGTTTCCCACCGCGCCCCCGGCGCGCGCGAGGCGGCGGTCGTGACGCCGTGCGGACCTGCGTCCGCGGCTTCTCCGCGGCGGGCTCCGAAGCGGACGAGGGAGCGGACGAGGTTGACGCCGCCATACTTGCTCCCGCCGCCGCAGTCGCCGGCTCGGCGCGCACCCCGCTCTGGATCCGCGCGCGGATCTGCCGGTACCGGGGCTCCCGCTCCTTCAGCCACGCGAGGATCGGCGACGCGACGAAGATGCTCGAGTATGTGCTGACGAGCGCGCCGATGAACATCGCGAGCGAGAGGTCCTTCAGCGTGTCGGCGTTGAACAGATAGACGCCGACGAAGAGAAGGCCGGCCACCGGCAGCACCGAGGACAGCGAGGTGTTGATCGAGCGGACCATCACCTGATTCACAGATCGGTTGACCATCTGCGAGTAAGACATCTTCGAAGCCGAGGTCAGCGCCTCGGAGTTCTCGCGAACCTTGTCGAACACGACCACGGTGTCGTACAGCGAGAACCCCATGAGCGTTAAGAGGGCGATCACCGTCGCGGGGCTGACCTCGAGACCGAGCAGCGTGTAGACCCCGGTCGTCGCGAGGAGGTCGTGGAACAGCGCGGCGAGCGCACCGATAGCCATCTTCCACTCGAACCGCAAGCTGATGTACAACGACACCAGGACGAGGAACACGATGAGGCCGCGGAGCGCCTTGGTAGACACCTGCTGCCCCCAGGTCGGCCCGACGTCCTGGATGTTGATCTCGTCGGGATCGTTCAGACCCGCGATGGTGGTCAGCTCGCCCTGAACGTCGTTGAGCTTTTCGGTGTCGTCGATCCGCTCCACGCGGACGCGCAGCTCCCGGTCCCCCACCGCGCTGGTCGAGATCTGCACGTGCGGGGTTCCGAGATCGAACCGTTCGAGCGCGGTCTCGACCTCGTCGACGGTCACGTCGGTCTGGAGCGGCGCGGCGAAGGAGGTGCCCCCTTCGAACTCGAGCGACAGGTTCAGCTTCCGTCCGAACAAGCCTCCAAAGCTGGCCCCGATGACGATCAACGAGACGAGCGCCCAGACCTTCGAGCGGCCGATGATGTCGATGTTCGACTCGCCTTTCATCAAACGCTTGAGGCCGGCGAGCATCAGCGCGCACCTCCCGCCGGCACCGGCGCCTCGCCGACGACGCGACCGATCCCGAGCGTCTTGCTCTCGTTGAAGGTCTTCGTCTGCGCGAGGAGCCATACGGCCGGATGCATGTAGAGGTACGAGATGAAGAGGTCGAGCGCCGTGGACAGCCCGAGCATCAATGCGAACCCTCGGACGCTGCCGACGGCGAGGAAGTAGAGGACGAACGCGGCGAGCGCGGTCACGAGGTCGGCCGCCACGATCGTGCGCCACGCGCTTTCCCAGGCGCGATCCACCGACGCGCGAACGCTCTTACCGCTCTGTACCTCGTCCTTCAGCCGCTCGAAGTAGACGATGAACGAGTCCGCGGCGATACCCAAAGAGACGATGAGCCCGGCGATCCCGGCCAACGTGAGCGCGAACCCGGCCGTCTCGCCGAGGATGATGACCACGCCGAAGGTGAATCCCGCGTGGACCAGGATCCCGAGCCAGATAAGCAGTCCCAGGAACCGGTAGAAAAGCGCGACGTAGATGAAGACGATGCTGAGTCCGATCAGCGCCGCGATCAAGCCGCCGTTCAGCGACTCCTTTCCCAGGGTCGGGCTCACGGTGGTGAACGTCGACGGCTCGAACGACACCGGCAGCGCACCGTAGCGAAGAACGAGGGCAAGCTCTGTGGCCTCGTCCTGGGTGAAGTTGCCGCTGATCGTCGCGGTGCCGCCGGAGATACCTTGGTTGCATTGGACCTCGGTGCCCATCTGCGGGTGGGACTCGACGATCTGGTCGAGTACGATCGCGAGCTGACGCTTGGGGTCGCCATCCGGGTTGCACGCAAGCTTCCCGGTCACATCCGTGAACTTCTTTGCACCGTCGCCCGTGAGGTTGAGGCTCACGCTCCAGGTCAACGCCCCGCCCGTGGTCGACGGCGGTTCGGCCTTCGCGCCGGCCACGTCCACGCCGCTCAACGCCGCCGGGCCGAGCCGCAACTTTTCCCACTGCGAGGGGGGAAGCTCTGCGCCGGTCGCGGTGTCGACCGTCCGTGTGCAATGCACGACTTCCTTCGTCGGATCGTCCTGCTCGGGGAAGCTGGAAAGGTCGGTGCAGTCGGGCGGGGTCGCGGCCGTGAAGGGCTCGGAACCCGTTGGGAGAACCTCGAGGACGGTCCGGAAACGAAGCTGGGCCGTTCTGCCGATGATGTCCAGGGCGGCCTGGCGCTCTTCGACGCCCGGCAGCTGCACCAAGACGTTATTCCCTTGCCGCGAGATGTCGGGCTCGGCGACGCCCAACGCGTCGACCCGGTTGCGGATGATGTCGACGGCCTTGTCGATCGAGCCCGAGTCGGCAGATTCATCGGCGGTGAGCACGACCGAGATCCCGCCCTGGAGGTCGAGACCGAGACGGGGCTCCAAGCCCAGGCCGGCGATGATGCCCCAGATGCCGGCGATGAGGACGAGCAGCGTCAGCAGAGCCGTGCGGAAGCGGCGGCGTGGGGTCATCGAGGGATGGTCGTGCGCACGGCGTTCATGTGGTGGAGTCGGAGGACTCCTCCTCATCGGGCTCGTAGATCTTGCGACGCACGGCGGCGCGCGCCATGCGCACGGTCGTTCCCGGCGAGACCTCGATCATGAACGTGTCGTCGTCCATCGCTCTGATCGTCCCGTAGATCCCTGCGATGGTCTCGACCTCGTCGCCCAGCCCCAGGTTGGAGAGCAGCTCCTGTTGCTGGCGCGCCCGGTTCTTCTGCGGGCGGATCATGAAGAAGTAGAACACCACGATGAGCAGTAGGATCGGCAGGAAGCTGACGAGCGGGTTGGTATCGGTATTGGCGTCGCCTGTCGTATCGGTCGTCTGAGCCAGGAACGTCAGGATCGCGTACACGTGGTCCCTTCCGTAGCAAACCGTGCCCGGGGCCCGGGCCGCGCAACAGTCTAAAGGAGGGTAGGCCCGCCCGCCCGTTGCAAGCCCAGATGCTCGTAGGCCAGGTCGGTGGCCACCCGGCCGCGCGGCGTGCGCTTCAGGAAGCCCAGCTGGAGCAGGTACGGCTCGGAGACGTCCTCGAGCGTGTCGGCTTCCTCGTGGAGCGCGGCGGCGAGGGTCGACACGCCGACCGGGCCACCGCCGAACTTCTCGACGATCGCCCGGACGAGTGCGACGTCCATCTTGTCGAGGCCGAGCTCGTCGACCTCGAAGACGGCAAGCGCCTCTCGTGCGACGGTCACGTCGACGTGGCCGTCGCCACGCACCTCTGCGAAATCCCGGACCCGGCGCAGGAGGCGGTTGGCGACGCGGGGCGTGCCGCGCGCGCGTCGCGCGACCTCCTTCGCGCCGGCCTCGTCGATCTCGACCTCGAGGAGGCTCGCGCTCCGCCGGACGATGACCTCGAGGTCGTCGGGAACGTAGTAGTCCAGCCGCGCGCTGAACCCGAAGCGGTCGCGCAGGGGTCCGGTGAGCAAGCCGGTGCGCGTCGTCGCTCCGATGAGCGTGAAGCGGGGGAGGTCGATCCGGATCGATCGCGCGGCCGGTCCCTTGCCGATCACGATGTCGAGCGCGAAATCCTCCATCGCCGCGTACAGCACCTCTTCGACCGGGCGTGCGAGGCGATGGATCTCGTCGATGAACAGAACGTCTCCCGACTCGAGGTTCGTGAGGATCGCGGCGATGTCGCCGGCGCGCACCAGCGCGGGACCGCTCGTCGAGCGCGTCTCAACCCCGAGCTCGTTGGCCACGATGTGCGCGAGGGACGTCTTTCCCAAGCCGGGCGGGCCGCTGAATAGTAAGTGGTCCGGCGGACGTCCACGACCGCGCGCCGCGTCGAGGATGAGCCCGACCTGTTCCTTCACCTGCTGCTGGCCGACGAACTCGACAAGTCGCCGCGGCCGCAGGGAGACCTCGAAGTCCCGCTCCTCCGGTCCCGCTTCGCGGTCGAGGATCTCGGTCATCGCGCGTCGAGCTCCTTCAGCGCGGCCTTCAGCATCGCCTCGACGCCGGCCGCGCCGTTGCCGTTCGCGGTCGCTTTCGCCGACGCGACGCGCTCGATCGCTTCCCGCGCTTCGGTCGTCGTGTAGCCGAGCTGCAGCAGAGCGGCACGAACCTCGCCGAGCGCCTCGCGCACGGCCGGTGACCCCGCGACGGGCGCCAGATCGGCGTCGCCCGCGCCGAGCTTCTCCTTCAGTTCCAGGATCATGCGGCTCGCGGTCTTCTTGCCGACGCCGGGGATCAGCGTCAACGCGTCGAGGTCTTCGCCGAGGATGGCCCGCCGCAAAGCGTCGGGCGGGTACACCGAAAGCACGGCCAGCCCGCCTTTGGGTCCGATCCCGTTGACGCCGATGAGCACCTCGAAGACGTCGCGTTCCTCGGCCGTCGTGAATCCGAACAGCGTCAGCGCGTCCTCGCGGACGTGAAGGTGGGTGTGGAGCCGCACCTTCTCGCCGGCTCCCGGCAGTCGCGCGAGGACCGAGACCGGCGCGAGCACTCGGTATCCGACCCCGTTGACGTCGACGAGCGCGCCGTCGGCGTAGATCTCGACGAGGGTGCCGGCGACGGAACCGATCATCGCGCCGCCGCCTTCACCGCGAGCCGGTAGGAGTGGAGGTGGCAGATCGCGAGGGCGAGCGCGTCCGATGCGTCGGCCGTGTCGGGCTTCTCGGTCAGTCCCAGGAGCCGGCCGACCATGAACGACACTTGATCCTTCGTCGCGCTGCCGACGCCGACCACCGCCTGCTTGACCTGGAGCGGCCCGTACTCGGTGACGGGGATGCCGCCCTCCGCCGCGACCAGCAGAGCCATCGCGCTCGCCTGCCCCACCCGGATGGCGGTTCGCTGGTTGCGGGTAACGAACAGCCGCTCGACGGCCATAGCTTCGGGTCGGTGACGATCGACGGCCTGGGCCAGCCGGGCGCGGAGGTCGGCCAGCTGCGCCGGCACGTCCTCGCCGGCCGCTCTGACGGTCCCGAACTCGAGCGCCTTCAGCTTGCCGCCTGACTCCTCCACGACGGCGAACCCGGCGCGCGTGAGCCCGGGATCGACCCCCATGACTCTCATCCCCGGCCTCCGAACATATGTACGAGGCTAACCCGTGGGAAGGACGCGTTCAAGGAACCCGGAAGTTACAACGGTGTGATTTTAGCCGACCTCGGCCAGGACGGCCTCGGGGATGTCGAAGTTGGCGTAGACGGCCTGGACGTCGTCGTGGTCCTCGAGCCCGTCGATCAGCTTGAGCACCGACCGCGCGTCGCCCCCGTCGACCGGGACGCTGTTCTGCGGGATCAGAGTTACCTCGGCCGAAGTGGGGGTCAGCCCTGCCTGGTCCAGGCCGGCGCGGACGGCCTCGAAGGAGCCCGGATCGGTGAGGACCTCCCACTCGTCGCCGAGGTCGCGCACGTCATCCGCTCCCCCGTCGAGAGCCAGCTCCATGACGCGTTCCTCATCCGCGCCCGCCTTGTCGAGCAGGATCACGCCGCGCTTGTCGAACATCCATCTGACGCTGCCGGGCTCCCCCATCGCGCCGCCGTGCTTGCTGAAGATCGCTCGTAGATCCTGGGAGGTGCGGTTCCGGTTGTCGGTCAGGGCCTCGACCAGGACGGCAACACCGCCCGAGGCGTAGCCCTCGTAGAAGACCTGCTGGAAGTTCGCGCCCCCGGTGTCACCGCCGCCCCGAGCGACCGCGCGCTCGATCGTGTCGCGCGGCACGCGGCCGTCTTTGGCGCGCTGGATCGCGTCGGCCAAGGTCGGGTTGTCTTTGGGGTTGGAGCCCCCCTGGCGGGCGTTGATCTCGATCGCACGGATCAGCTTCGCGAAGAGCTTCCCACGCTTCGCGTCGATCTTGCCCTTCTTCTCCTTGATGCCTTTCCAGTGTGAATGGCCGCCCACGGGTCTCTCCGAGATCGTCGGTCCCTCATCTTGTGGCGGGAAGGACCCGCCGGGCAACCCGCCGCTAGGACAATCCGAGCGCGAGCCGGTGCAGCCGGTCGTCGCCCGAGAGCTCGGGATGGAACGACGCGAGCGTGACGTTCCCCTGACGAAGGACGACCGGATGGTCGCGATGGCTCGCGAGGATCTCGACACCCGGGCCCACCTTCTCCACCCACGGAGCCCGGATGAAGACCGCGTGCATCTCGCCGATGCCGGTCACATCGAGGTCCGTTTCGAACGAGTACACCTGTCGCCCGTAGGCGTTGCGCCGGACGGTGACGGCGACGATCCCGAGCAAGGGCTGGCCGCCTTCGGTGATCCGCTTCGCGCACACGATCATCCCGGCGCACGTGCCGAGGATCGGCATGCCGGTCTCGGCCCTCTTGCGAAGCGGCTCGACGAGGTCGTAGTCGGTCGCGAGCTTGCCGATCGTCGTCGACTCGCCGCCGGGGATCACGAGCGCCTCGACGGACTCGAGCTCCTCACGTGTACGCACCTGCGTCGGCTCGGCCCCGGCACGCTCGAGCAGGCGCTCGTGGGCCTCGAAGTCCCCCTGGAGCGCGAGGACGCCGACCCGCTTCAAGTCCTACCAGCCTCGTTGGGCGAGACGGTCGCTCTCCGGCATCGAGCGGACGTCCATGCCGCGCATCGGTTCGCCGAGCCCGCGCGTCACCTTCGCGAGCACGTCGGGGTCGTTGAAATAGGTCGTCGCCTCGACGATCGCCTTCGCGCGGTGTGCCGGGTCGTCGCTCTTGAAGATCCCCGACCCGACGAACACGCCCTCCGCACCGAGCTGCATGACGAGCGCGGCGTCGGCCGGCGTCGCGATGCCGCCGGCGCAGAACAGTACGACCGGAAGCCGTCCGGCCTCCGCCGTCTCCTTCACGAGGTCGAACGGCGCACGGTTCTCCTTCGCGGCGCTCATCAACTCTTCGGGAGCGCTCCCGTGAAGCCGCCGGATCTCGCCGAGGATCGAGCGGAGATGGCGTACCGCCTCGACGATGTTGCCGGTACCGGCTTCGCCCTTGGACCGGATCATCGCGGCGCCTTCGCCGATGCGCCGCAACGCTTCGCCGAGATTCGTCCCACCGCACACGAACGGAATGGTGAACGACCACTTGTCGACGTGATGTTCCTCATCGGCCGGCGTGAGGACCTCGCTCTCATCGATGTAGTCGACGCCGATGGATTGGAGGATCTGCGCCTCGACGAAGTGCCCGATCCGGCACTTGGCCATGACCGGCACCGACACCGACGAGATGATCTCATCGATCTTGGCCAGATCGGCCATCCGAGCCACGCCGCCCTCGCGGCGGATGTCGGCGGGGACGCGCTCGAGCGCCATGACCGCGCACGCGCCGGCGTCCTCGGCGATCTTCGCTTGTTCGGCGGTCGTGACGTCCATGATCACGCCGCCCTTGAGCATCTCCGCGAGCCCGCGCTTCACGCGGACGGTCCCTCGTTCTTCCGTCACGGCAGCCTCCCCGGGGATATCTGAAAAAGGCCTTTGACCTGCGGGTTTATCTCAAGAAGATGATACACCCTCCTCCTCGACGGCTTCAGCGAGTTTCCTCGGCGAGGATCGCCCAGCGCTCGTGATCGCGCCAGCGCCCAGCGATCTTCAGGTACCGGGGCGAGAAGCCTTCGAGCCGGAAGCCGCAGCGCTTCACCAACGCGATCGAGCGCTCGTTCGCGGGTTGGATGTTCGCCTCGAGACGATGCAGCTTCATCGCCCCGAACGCGTGGCGAAGAACGAGTCGCAGGCCTTCGGTCATGTACCCGGCGCTCGCGTGGGGGAGGAAAGCGTAGAAGCCCAGATACGCGCTGCGGAAGGGTCCGTGGAAGATCTGGCCCGCATTGATGACGCCCACGATCTCGTCGTCCTCGCGCCGGCACACGAGGAACGCTTCGCGATCAACTTTCCGTGTACGGGCGAGGTAGTCGCTGAACGCCGCCGGCGTCGCCGGCGCCGACACCCACGCGCCGTGGAGCTTCTTGCTCGCGCGTACGAGGGCGAGGAACCGACGCTCGTCCCGTGCCGTGGGAGCCCGCAGATACGTTCGCGCGCCGGATGCGAGGCGGCGGGTGGACCGCCCCATCTACAGATCCTCAAGAAGGTTGATGCGCTCCTCGAGCGACGGATGCGAGTCGAAGCGCTTGTCGAGCCAGCCGCTCAGTCCGTCACCCCCCTTGAGGGGGGATGCGATCCACATCCCGGCCGTCCCGCGGGAGCGACGGCGGAGCGCGGTCCCCCCCTCGGCCAGCTTCTGGAGCGCGGTGCGCAGCCCGATCGGATAGCGGGTGTACCGGGCGCCGTTGATGTCGGCTGCCGACTCACGGTCGCGACTGAGTGCCGACGGCATGAACAGAACGCCGAGGGGAAGCAACGAGCCCAGAAGCGTCGAGGCAACCTGCATCACCAGCGTGTCGCGATTCTGGATGTGCGCCAGCTCGTGACCGAGCACCCCCTCGAGCTCCATCCGGTTGAGCGAGTCGAGAAGCCCCCGCGTGACGACCAGGCTCGCGTGTTTCGGATCGATGCCGGTCGCGAACGCATTGAGCGCCGGATCTTCAACCACGAGAAGGGCCGGTTTCGGAAGTCCGGAAGCGATCGATAGCCCCTCGGCGATGTTGTAGAGACGGGGCTCCTTGTCGGGCGTTACCGGGTGAGCGCCCGCGCGCGCAAGCAGGATGCGATCCCCCGCCGCGAAGGATAGCCACGCGACGATCCCCGCGACGACGAACGATGCAACCGCGCCGATGATGGCGGCGCCGAAGAGCCAGCCCACGACGAACCCGATCACGGTGATGCCGGCGACGAAGCAGGCGGCGATCGTTCGAGCCCATCGGGGATTGTCTCGTGAGAGGTCCAGCATGACCGGGGCTCAGATCTCCTTGAGGATCTTGATGCGCTCATCGAGCGGGGGATGTGTATCGAACAGGCGGTTGAGCCACCCGAAGAAGCCTTGTTCACGCTGCAGCGGTGATTCGATCCACAGTGCCGCGGTGGCACGTGACGCCGATCGAACCACCGTCTGATCATCGCGTAGCTTCTCCAGCGCCGAGATCAGCCCGGGCGGATACCGCGTGTACTGCACGCCGGACACATCGGCGAGCGACTCGCGCTGGCGGCTGATCGTCGCCCGGAGGACCTGCGCGATGATCGGCATGAGGATGGCCAGCGCCAATCCCACGAGCGCGAACACCGCCGCGCCACCGCCGCCTCCGTCGCGCCCGCGACGGCGGCCGCCTCCCCAGAACATGGCCCGCAACGTCCAGTCGCTCACGAGCACGACGATGCCGAGGAGCGTCGCCGCGACGGCCATCACGAGCGTGTCGCGATTCTTGACGTGTGCGAGCTCGTGGCCGACGACGCCTTCCAGCTCGACGCGATTCATCTTCTCGAGCAGTCCGCGAGTGACGGCGATCGAAGAGTGCGCCGGATCGCGGCCGGTCGCGAAGGCGTTGGGCGCGGCGTCCTCGACGACGTAGACCTTCGGCTTCGGTATCCCCGCCGCGATGCAGAGTCCGTCGACGATGTTGTGGAGCCTCGGCTCTTGGTCGTGCGTGACCTCGCGCGCCCGGCTGACGGCGAGCACGATCTTGTCGCCGCTCCGATACGAGAGCCACGTCATCAACGTCGCGATAACCGCCGCGATCGGCACACCGATGAACCCGCCGTCGAACAGGTAGCCGAAGAACCAGCCCATGGCGAGAACGACGAGAACGAAGCCTGCGATGAGGAGGATCGAGCGTCGCGTGTTCTTCCGATAGAGATCCCACATTGCGGGTCCCTACGCTACCGGGTCTGGAGAGCGCGCGAGCGGTGGACGGCTCGGCGAGACGCTAGAACTGAACCTGGACCGGCCCGGTCGCCGCTTCCTCGGTCTCGAAGAACTCGCGGGTCTTGAACCCGCCCATCGAGGCAACGATCGCCGAGGGGAACTGCTGCACGAGGTTGTTGAAGCTCAGAACCTGGTCGTTGTAGAACTGGCGAGCGAAGGCGATCCGTCCTTCGGTTCCGGTCAGCTCCTCCTGCAGCGCGAGGAAGTTCTGGTTGGCCTTCAGGTCTGGGTAGTTCTCGACGACGGCCATCAGCTGACGGAGCGCCTGCGTGATCATGTTCTCCGCCTGAGCCTGCTCGCCGACGGTCTTCGCGGCGATACCGGCGGCCCTCGCGGCGGTCACGTTCTCGAAGGTCTGCTTCTCGTGCGCCGCGTACCCCTTCACCGTATTGACGAGGTTGGGGATCAAGTCGTAGCGGCGCCGGAGCTGCACATCGATCTGCGACCAGGCATTGTCGATCTGGTTCCGGTACCGGACGAGCCGGTTGTAGATCGTGATGCCGATGATGAGCAGCAGCGCCACGACGCCGAGGACGATCCACAACGCGATCATTCGGGCGCAATCGTAGGGTCCGCCCCCCGGGGCGTCAACGTGGTTTCCGCTTGCGCGCGGGGACGGCCTCCAGCGCTCCGACGTACACGGCTTCGATCTCGCCGGCGACGCGGGGCCAGTCGTAGCGGAGTGCCCGTTCCCGGCCGGCCTCTCCCATCGCCTTCCCGCGAGCGGGATCGTCGAGAACCCGCGCCAGCGCCTCGGAGAGCGCGCCGGGATCGCCGGGAGGAACGAGCAGCCCGTCGACTCCGTCGCGGAGCACGGCCGCATAGCCGGGGACGTTCGAGGCGACCACCGGCCTCCCGGCGGCCATCCCTTCGAGAAGGACGATCCCGAAGCTCTCCCCACCGAGTGACGGCACGCACATGACGGCCGCGAGCCCCATCGACTGGGTGAGCTCCCATGGCTCGACGCGGCCGACGAACGTGACGTCCTCACGCAGCGCCTCGGGGATCGCCTCTTCGCAGGCGCGCCGCTCCGATCCCTCCCCCACCATGATGAGCGTGGCCTCTGGGTGCCGTGCCTTCAGCGCCGGGAAGGCGTCGATCAGCACGCGGGCACCTTTCCGCGGCTCGAAGCGGCCTAGGAAAAGGACCGTCGAGCCCGCCGGTTCCGGCAGCCCCGCGAACCTCGAGCAGTCCACGCCGTTCGGAATCACGCGCAGACCGTTGCCGAGCGCCTCCTCGACCGTGCGGCGTGCCTCCTCGGAAACGGCGATGCGCCCGGCGAGCCGCCGGTACAGCGGGCGCAAGGCCGGCGACGCGATCCGGTACGCCCGTGATCGAGGCGCGCTCGCGTGGAACGTTGCAACCACAGGCAGACGAGTCGCCAGCAGCGCCGCGAGCCCAACGCTCGGTGCGAAGGGCTCGTGCACGTGGACCACGTCAGGCCGGTACCGGCGGATGACGACCCGGATCCGCATGGCGACCCGCGGCCCGAAAGCGAGGCGGGCGATCGATCCGTTGTAAGGGATCGGGATGCTGCGACCCACCGAGGTGACCCCGGGAGCGTCGGCCGCATCGGGCGCCACGATGCGAACCTCGTGACCCCGGGCCCGCAACGCGGTTGCGAGGTTCGCGACGTGCGCGCCCACCCCGCCGGGCGTTGCCCACGAGTACGGGCACACCACCAGAACCTTCATCTGAGAACCCTCATCGACGTCAGGCCGGCGCCCCACCCGGCGGGGCCTCCGCGGGCCGGCCGGCCGGCAGCCACATCGGCGAGAACGCGTGCCACTGCGCGGGCTCGCGAGCGATCAGCCGCTCGTACGCTTCCGCCATCCGCTGCGTGAGGAGCGCGACGTTCTCCGGCGTCTCACCGGTGACCCCACCGTCGATGGGGTCCATCACCCATGCGTGCCAGTCGCCGTCGGGAAGCTGATAGATGCAGGCCGGGATCAGCGGGACGCCGGCTCGGAGCGCGAGAACTGCCGGGCCGGGCGGCATCTTGGTGGTGCGCCCGAACATCTTCACCTCGACGCCCCTGCCGGAGAGGTCGCGGTCGGACACGAGCGCGACGTACCCGCCTTCCCTGATCTTCTCCAGGCATCGTGCGGTCGCATCGCCACCCCGAACGAGCGGGATGATCGTCATCCCGAGCCCGCGGCGGTGCTCGACGAACCGGTCGAACAACATCTTGGGACGCAGCACCTCGACGACGACCGTCAGCGGCCACCGCTCTGCGACCCAGCGACCTCCGGTGTCCCAGTTTCCGAGGTGCGGCGTCGCGAGCACCCCGCCACGCCCCTGCGCGTGGATCTCTGCAAGTGTTTCCATCCAGTACCGGCCGTAGCTGTTGAATGCCTCGTGGATCGTCCGGTCGAGCTGCGGGCCGGGCCCAACCACAGGAAGAAGGTTGTCGCGCACGACCTCGCGCCGACGGGTGTTGCGTCGATAGGAGCGTCCCGACGACCAGTCGAAGAGCTTTCGCGCGAGCCGTTCGGGGAGCGCGCGCGCCAGTCCCCACACGAGCAGATACGCGAGCCCGATGAGCTTCAGCCGCATACCTTCGCGGCGCGCCTCGCCGGCCATCTCTATGGGGTCCGGTCGGGGGCGCGCTCCGCGGCGACCTGCCGGTGAACCATGAGGAGGCGTTGACCGACGGTCGCTGCGGCGAGGATCGCGAGTGCCCACATCGCCGGCTCGACGGCTCCGACGATCAACAACGCTGTGCCGTAGAGGATCGCTCGCTCCGGCCGTTCCGCCCACCCGCCTTCGCACCGGAAACCCAGGCTCTCGGCGCGAGCCTTCACGTAGGAGACCAAGTACGAGAACACCAGAGCCGCGAGCGCGACACCGGCGAGGCGGGGCCGCTCCAAACGGAAGCGGTACGCGAGCGCGATCAGCAGAGAAGCCTCGCCGATCCGGTCGGCGACCGAATCGATCATCGCGCCCCACCGGCTCGCCGTGCCCCTGCGCCTTGCGATGAGGCCGTCGAACAGGTCCAGGAAGGTCGCGGGGACGAAGAACGCGGCTCCGATGCCGAACTTCCCCTGGGCGACGAAGACGGCGGCGGTGAGCGTGCCGACCAACCCGAGCATCGTGATCCCGTTAGGGGTGATCGGCGTGGCGTCGATCACGCGGGCGAGGGGCTCGGCGATCTTCGCGACGGCTTGACGCGCGTTCGACAGCATCGGTCGGGTAAGCATAACCCTCGCGCGTCGTATCCCCAGGTCAGCGCGCCTGCGGCGTCGCGAGCGGGCGGGCCGTCGCTCGATGCGGCGTGGCTATAATGGCGCCCCGCTCAACCGCTGTGCGTCCATCGGTGAACGAAAGGATCGGCCTGTGAAGACGTATCCCAGCGACCGGATCCGGAACGTCGTGCTCGTCGGCCACGGTGGAGCGGGGAAGACCTCGCTCACCGAGGCGCTCCTCCACGCCGCCGGGGCCATCAATCGGCCGGGTCGTGTCGAGGACGGCAACACGGTGAGCGACTTCGACCCGTACGAGGTGACGAAGGGCATCTCCATCTCCCTTTCGCTCGCTCCCTTCGAGTGGAAGGACCACAAGATCAACCTGCTCGACGCGCCGGGCTACGCCGACTTCGTCGGCGATGCCGAAGCAGGCATCCGTGCCGCAGACGCGGCGATCATCGTCATATCCGCGGTCGAAGGTCTCGAGGTCCAAGCCCGCGTCGCCTGGGACATCGCCGAGCATCTCGGGATCCCGCGGGCGTTCTTCATCAACAAGCTCGACCGTGAGCGCGCGTCGTTCCAGCGGACCATGGACGAGCTGACCGCGACCTTCGGCAACAAGGTCGCTCCCCTGCATCTCCCGATCGGCGAGGAGCACGACTTCCGGGGTGTGGTCGACCTCCTCGGGGATCGCGCGTTCACGTACGACGACGGCTCCCGCAGCGAGACGGCGATCCCCGACGATCTTTCCGCCAAGGAAGCGGCCTTGCACGAGAAGCTCGTCGAGTCGGTGGTCGAGACCGACGATGGGTTGATGGAGCGCTACCTGGAAGGCGGGACGATCGACACCAAAGAGATCGTCGCGGCGCTCAGCAAAGCCATCGCGGCCGGCATAACGGTTCCGGTGCTGTGCGGGAGCGCGACGAAGGGTATCGGCGTGGACCTGCTTGCGGACTTCATCGTCGACGAGGTTCCCTCTCCTCTCGAGCGCCTCTCGGTCAAGGCGACCAAAGGCGGTGAGGAGAGCGAGCTCACGCCCGATGCCAACGGTCCCTTGGCGGCGCTCGTCTTCAAGACCTTGTCGGATCCCTACGTCGGCAAGCTCACGTTCTTCCGCGTCTACTCCGGCACGTTCCGCCCCGACCAAACGGTGTTCAATGCCACCCGGGACGCGGAAGAGCGCGTCGGGCAGGTACATACGCTGCGGGGCAAGCATCAGGAAACGGTCTCCGAGGTGCCGGCCGGCGACATCGGAGCGCTCGCCAAGCTTTCGCACACGATCACCGGCGACACGCTCGCATCGCGCGCGACCCCCTTGGTTCTCCAGGGCGTCGAGTTCCCGGAACCCTTGCTCGCCGTTGCCATCGAGCCGAAAACCAAAGGCGACGAGGACAAGCTGTCGATCGCGTTGCACAAGCTCGCCGACGAAGATCCGACGTTCCGTCACGAGCGGAACTCCCAAACCCACCAGACGCTGATCATGGGGATGGGCGAAGCCCACCTCGACGTCATCGTTCACCGGCTGGCGCGCCATCACGTCGAGGTGAACACGCTCCCGCCAAAGGTCGCCTATCGCGAAACCATCAAGCGAACGGCCTCTGCACAAGGTCGTCACGTCAAGCAATCGGGCGGCAGGGGTCAGTACGCGGTGTGCTCCCTGGAGCTCTCCCCGCTACCGCGTGGCGGCGGCTTCGAGTTCCAGAACGCGATCGTCGGCGGCGCGATCCCGGGCAACTTCATCCCCTCGGTCGAGAAAGGCGCCCGAAAGGCGCTCGAGGAGGGCGTGCTTGCCGGCTACCTGTTCGTCGACGTCAAAGCGCGGCTCTTCGACGGCAAGTTCCATTCCGTCGACTCCTCGGACATCGCGTTCCAGCTCGCAGGAGGGCACGCGTTCAAGGATGCCGCTCGCGAGGCCGGCGTCGTTTTGCTCGAGCCGATAATGGATCTCGACGTCATGACACCGGACGACACCGTCGGCGACATCATGGGCGACCTTTCCTCGAAACGCGCGCGTATCGAGGGTTCGGAGCCCGTCGGTCGCGGCTGGACACACATCAAGGCGAAGGTCCCGCAAGGCGAGGTGCTCCGGTATTCGATCGACCTACGGTCCAAGACCGGAGGCCGCGCGACCTTCCGGGTCGCCTTCTCCCACTACGAGGAAGCTCCGTCGCACGTGCAAGAGAAAGTCGTCGCCGAGGCGCAGAAGGCGAAAGAAGAAGCACACAAATAACGGCCGAGCCGCCTGGAGCCGTCCCCGAGCTAGACCGCGCTTCGTTGGGTCTCGTCCCCGTTGCGGGGAAGAGGCGCCACGAGACCGTTGCGAACCGCGTACGTGACTGCGGCGAGCTTCGAGTGCACGCCGAGCTTCGTGAGCACGTTCTGGATATGCGTGCGCGCCGTGCTGTAGGCCACGCCCATCTCGCGCGCGATCGCGACGGTGCTCTGCCCCTGGACGAGCCGGGTCAGTACCTCGCGTTCGCGGGGTGTCATGAACCGGAGCTGCTGATCCTGGGTCGGCTCGGTGCTCCGTGGCGTGGTAACAGGGAGATCCTCCATGCGTTCGCGCGACAGAGCCCCGATCGTGGCCAGGATCCGATCGACGTCTTCCGA
>Ga0299907_10000411_pt1 | contig 20525 bp, 14 predicted proteins | sample RVTome_16_FD_198680 | JGI IMG/M metagenome (GOLD analysis project Ga0299907, IMG submission 198680) | Soil microbial communities from uranium-contaminated site in the Upper Colorado River Basin, Wyoming, United States - RVT152D67 (version 2) ...
GGGAAGGCCCGCCTCACATCTGGAAAGCGCCGAGTTACTCCGGGTGCGAACTTAATCTTGGTTGGTGACGACCATCCCGGATCCAAATCCCACTTCGGACGACCGGGAGCATCTCGACGATTGGCGCGCCGTTGGCTACCTGGTCGACGTGGCAACGGAGCGTTTGACATCTCCGGTTGAAGGGATACACCAGACAGTTGTCCGGCGCTGGTTCGGTTTGGCAGGCCCGGGTCTGGACCCCGCCCGCCAGGTCGCCGAGGGCCTGACCGCCTCCATCTATCAAAGTATCCGTCTCAGCGGAACGGCCGTCGGTATGGCAATCTCGTCTGGAGCTGAACTGGTAGGTCGTTTCCGGAGTCTCCCTCCGGTTTGGGAAACCCGTGGAGGGAGAGGGGTCCAATCGATATTCAACGGGCTATGGGGCGACCGATTCGAGGAAGACCGGAGCCCGTTACGTATCGAAATGGGGATTCGCGCACCAAACGGCTTACCTGTTTCAATCACCGAGGCCTTCCTCGGGCACGCCTACCCCAAAGCGACCGGCCGGCTGGCGGTGTTGGTCCACGGGTTCGCCGACACCGAGAATGTCTGGCGATCTAGCGACAACTTCGATCTGATTGACGGGCTCGAATCCGACGGGTTCTCCGTCCTGCGGTTGCGTTACAACACCGGCAGAGAGATTGCGGACAACGCTGCGACCCTGGCCGACCTGATCGAAGAAGTGTGCCTGGCCTGGCCGGTTCCTGTTTCCGAGATCGCCCTCGTCGGTCACTCGATGGGCGGCCTTATCGCCCGAAATGGAGTAATCGCAGCGGGTTCTGCCGGAGCGAAGTGGGTCAAGCTGGCCACACACGTTGTCGCCGTGGCCGCGCCACACTTCGGCACTCCCATCGAACAAGGTGTCCGCTATATGAGCAATGGCCTCGGTCTCTTTAAGGAGAGCAGGCCCCTCGGCGCCTTTCTGGAACAGAGGAGCGCGGGCATCAAGAATCTCCGCCACGGAATTGGAAGTACCGACGACGACAGCAATGGCTTCGGTTATCACGTCGTCGCCGGGGTCATCACCAGGGAACCGGACCATCCACTGGGCCGGGTCTTGGGCGATCTGGTGGTGGGGGTTGGGAGCGCCACCAGCAGAGGGCACCTCTTCGAGATGGAGTCTCCCGACGTACTCGTGGTTGGTGGCCGCAATCACGCCGACCTGGTTCACGCCCCCGAGGTCATCGCCCAGGTAAGGACCTGGCTCTCCCGATCTAACCCCTGAACCAGAAACGAAGTCGTCACCGCCATATGTCGATCCGTCGACGAGGAAGCGTTTAGGCGGGCTTAGTCACTCCCGATCAGAACTTCCTTGGTCATCATTGACTGTCCGGGATCGCCTCCAGCACATCGCCGACACAAGAGCTGGCTCGGACTCGCCGACGAGTCGCTATTCGTGGATGCAATGGAGCCGCGCCAGCGCACACTTGCTACCGAGCGGGCTCAGGACGCCGATCAACCGGGAAGGCCCGCTTCACATCTGGGATTCCCTTCAGGGTCACACTGAGGGGCGGGCCGAATGCGATGTCGTCCCGGTCGCCGACCAGGGTGCGGACGGTTTCCGATGCGAGTATCTGACCGGCCTCAGCCGCCCCGGCCAATCGTGCGGCGATGTTGACGGCCTGCCCGAAGAAGTCGGTGTCGGTCGCGATCGCCTCACCGGTGTTCAAGCCGAGCCTTATCGCGACTGCCCTGGTTCCGGCTCCGACGGCAAGGGACATTTCTCGGATGGCCAGTGACGCCCGTACTGCTCCGTAGGCCGAGCCGAACGCAAACATGGCTCCGTCCCCGAGTGTCTTGACCAGGATCCCATCGTGGCTCAGGGCGATCCGTTCCAGTTCGCCGAAGTGCCTAACTATCAGGTCGCTCCACCGCTCATCGCCCACCTCGGCACTTCGAATGGTCGAGTCTTCGAGATCGGTGAAAACGATCGTGGCTGTCCTGGTGCGAAGCTTTCTGGTGAGAGCAGTGAGATCGAAACCTGATCCCACCTCGTCGACCAGACGGCTCATCGTCTCCGACAGCTCTACACCGATCACCTCCGGGTCGTCGGCCTCCGGCGCCGATGTGTGCCAGTTGACGACCCTCCAGACCCCATGGTCGAGGCAGAAAACAGCGGTCATCCTCAACGCCACCGCATGCCCGGACTCGAGGCGGGCAGTGACGTCGGAGGCGGCCCACCCCGTCGACCCGTTCTCGAATGCAGCGATGCGGTGGATGTCGTACTCAAAGCGCGGCATGCCTTCGGCTTGCACGACCAGCAGCTCGGAGGCATCGCCTCCCTCGTACCACTCCCGGGGATCCGAGCCGAGGATCAAAGTGGCGTCCCCGGTCGACACCAGACCTCTAATCGCATCGGCATCCCTGGAGGCGAGGGCATTCAGGAACCTCGTCATCACGGCAGAGAGCTCAGATGAGCGTTTTACCAAAACAACTCCATGCGATCGACAACCTGGGTCTTCAAGCTAGCCGTCGAACGAGCACGCGGCTGATGGGTTTGGCATCACCGGGATAACTCATCGTTTCGTCGGTGGTCCACGACCTGCCGGTCGGGTCCGGTCTCAGCTTCACGGAGGGGGCAGCCACGTGCTCAAAGGCGCCCCCGGTGAATGGAACACTTACGGCGTCGCGGGAATATGAGGACGGTGGAATCCGCTCGAGCGGGAGGTGAGGTGAAGCGGTTCCAACTCACTCCAACAGGAAGTCGAGCACCTCGCCCACGAACAACGCCGGATCGGTGTCCATCGCAATGTGCTGCTGGCCGGGGAGAAGTACAACCCTGCTACTGGGAACGGCTCCGTTGGCTGTCTCGACCGCCCTTTGGAATATCGGAGGGCTGTCACCACCCAGCATCAGCAGTACGGGCACCCGGAGGTCAGCGAATTTCGCGGAGTCGAAGCTGTAGCTCCGGTCGATTGTCAGCTCCCGGGGAATCGTCGGTGCCAGCCGGATCCTCTGCTTCCAAACGGGCAGCTCCCGATACTCCACGAGCTCGTGGTCGGGCATCCTCACTACCTCCCGAAAGAACAGCTCGAGTGCTGCCTCCAACTCGCCGTCATCGATCATCGCCTGCATCCGATCCGGCGCGCCGGGCGGGTACATCGCGATATCTGTGGGAAGAGGCGGCTCATAGAGCACCATCTTGCGAACGCCGTCCGTGAGTAGCGCCGCCTCGAGGCTGCAAACTGCGCCGTATGAGTGACCGAGAATGTCAACCGGACCACCTATCGCTTCGACTACGGCCGACACATCCTCTGCCTCCCGCAAGATGTCGTACACCTGGGAGTCATCGGTGCTCGCACCCCTGCCGCGACGGTCCATCGCATGCACCGTGAAGTGCTGTTCGAACTGCGGCGAGATGCCCGCCCAGCGGGTGTGATCCGCCGTGGTCCCGTGGACGAGCAGTAGCGGAGGCCCAGACCCGGTCGTCTGCCAACCTATTTTCGCTCCATCTGCTGAGGTGATTTCCTCCATACCGGATCCACTCGTAGACGACGACAAACCAGCGGGATCCGAGGCTACATCAGAGCGCATCCGGGTTCAATCGGGTGGTAGGACCAGCCAGGTCAGCACGCGATCACCAAACCACAGTCGACGGATTTCCATTGGGCGATCGACCGGGTACAAAGGGTCGAGAGTCTCGGTGAAGTACCCGACCAGGTGATCAGGACCGAACTCGATTCGTGCCGCGTCAAACCCGAAGAAGTGGCCGATTCGGTGATAGTGCGCCTTGAATATCGACTCCTTGGCGGAGAAGAGCTCGATGGTCGCATCTTCTCTGGCGCGGCCCTCCATCCGCGCCAGGGCAGCCAGCTCCTCTCCCCCGGCGATCTCGGTCTCCAGCGCGGGAAAGAACCGGCCCCTGTCCTCGAGGTCGATGCCAATCCCACCTACATCTGACAGAAACGCGGCAGCCGCCAACGCATAATTGCCGGCATGGGTAATCGAACCAGCGACACCCGGCGGCCAAATCGGTTCTCGCTCTGTCCCGCGGAGGATGGGTTGAGGTTCATAGCCGATCCCTGTGAGGGCCAGGTGTGCCGCATGGCGACCCAGCCGGAATTCGGCAGCCCTCAGGGGCGAGGCCGTGGCCGGGAGCAGTTGCTCCTCTTCGGCGAATACTTCGAAATCCGCTTCCTTCGACCCGTCCAAGACAACAAAGGAAACGTTGGAGGGGAGTGAACGGATGACTTCGGATAGGTCCATGATCTCTTCTCGCCGGGATACTGCCCACAAGCCAACGTGATAGGTGGTGCTGCATCCTAGAGGTCGGGATGACGGCGGACCGGCCCCCACAAAGTGGTGACGATCGGGAGACTGATAGAATTGTCTCAAGGAAGACGTGTCCTCTCTAAGGGCGGGGGAGATGGCGGGAAATGATCACGGGTGAGTCTGCGGACTCTCGGGTTGGAACGGCTGAACCAGCTTCGGGTGGTGAGCAGTCGACGCTTTCGGCGTCACAACGCCGATTGTGGTTCCTGAGCCAGTACGACGACCACGACGCATACGTGATCGCCCGGGCGACCCGTTTCCGCGGCCCCTTGGACATCGAAGCCCTGCGCTCCGCCCACCTGCTGGTGGCCGATCGCCATGAGATCCTCCGCACATCATTCGGCAACGAGAACGGGCGCCCATCCGCAGTGATCAGCCCTCCCGGCAGGATCGACTTCACCGTCGAAGACGTATCGGAAGAGGACACAGACATCAAGGTCCGGTCGGTCGGAGAGTTCCTGGCCGACGCCGCGCACAGTACCTTCGACCTGGCCGGTGGACCGATTTGGCGGATTCGGGTGGGTCGCCTCTCTGCATACGATCACATTGTCGTAACGGCGATCCACCACGTCGCCGCGGACGGCTGGTCGTTCCCGGTCCTTCGCCATGAGGTGTCCACTGCATACAGGGCCCTGACCGCCGGATTGGAGCCCGACCTTCCCTTGTTGGAGACCCAGTACAGGGATCACGCAAACAACCTGCCCGCGCCGGCTGCATCGTTGGACTACTGGCGTCAGCGTTTCGGTGACGATCCCGACCCGATTCCCCTCCTCGGTGACCGGCCCCGACCCCACCGCAGGTCACACGATGGAAGCTGGGTCGACGTTGGGCCCCTCGAGGCCACCAGCTCCAGACTCCGGGAAGTCGCGGCTCGCTGTGGCGGATCCACATTCATGGTTGGGCTGGCAGTCTTCGCGGCTTTCCTCGGTCGTATCAGCCGGACCGACGAGGTCATCATCGGGATCCCGCACGCCGATCGTGGCGAGACCGCCGCTCACGGTCTCATCGGGCCCTTCGTGAACACCCTCCCGCTCCGAATCGCCGTCCCCGCCGGCGCCTCACTGGTTGATCAGATGGGCATCGTTCGTGCGGAGATGATGGCCGCCCTTGACCATGCCGCGGTCGCCTTCGAGGACATCGTGAAGGCGGCCAACCCCCGGCGTGACCCGAGTCACACTCCCCTGTTCCAGGCGATGTATCAGTTCCACGACGGGGCGTTCAGAAGCGATTACGAGCTCCCAGGGTTGACCGAGGAGAACGTCCCGATCGATGGAGCGACGAGCAAGTTTGACCTCCTGCTCGAAATGAGCGGAGTCGACGGGCCCGTCGGGGGATCACTCAACTTCAGCTCCGACATCTTCGACGTCGAGACCGGGACCGGGCTGGCGAGGGCCCTGGGCGTGATGACGGATGCTGCGCTTGGTTCCCCAGAGACTGCATTGGATCGTCTCCCCATGCTCGATCAGTGGGAGCGGCAATGGATCGTCAGCGAGCTCAATGCTTCCGAGCGGGCGTATCCGGAGTCCGCGCGACTGTGGGACCTCTTCGTCGAGGTGGCGGACACTCGCCGTGACGAAATGGCCATCGAGGAGGGTGATAGCTCGATTTCGTACGGGGATTTACGTGACGCGGCGCTTGCGATCTCGTCAGAGCTCCGAGAGCTCGGGATCAGGCCCGGTGAGGCAGTCGGGCTCGAGATGGAGAGGTCGACCACGCTGGTCGCAGCGATGCTCGCCGTCGTCGAGGCTTCGGCGGCCTACGTGCCGCTCGACCCCTCCTACCCCGAGACACGCCGCCTGGAGATGGTCGACCAATGTGGCCTCAGATACGTGATTCGCGCCGTTGGGGATGATTCCGCCGGTTTCGAGATCATTCCGACGGGTCGGGGCGACAGCAAGATCATCGACTCCGACGCCGCCTATGTGATGTTCACCTCGGGTTCGACGGGAAGGCCGAAGGGCACGGTCATCACTCACCGGGCCGTCGCCCGCCTCGTCTGCAACCCCGACTACGTGAGCATCGGCCCCGGCGATGTGATTGCCCACCTTTCCAATACCTCGTTCGACGCCGCGACCTTCGAGGTCTGGGGCGCATTGCTCAACGGGGCGACCCTACGGGTTATCGACGTGGGGACTGTCATCGATCCTGCCGGGTTCGCAAGGGCGCTGGCCGAGTATCGGGTGACAACCGTCTTCGTGACCACCGCCTTGTTCAACGTGATTGCCCGCCACCAGCCGACAGCCTTCGCGACTGTGCGGGATGTGCTCTTCGGGGGAGAGAAATGCAACGTCGAGTCGGTGAGAGCGGTGCTCGCCGCCGGGCGACCACGCCGACTCGTCCACGTCTACGGACCGACGGAGTCGACCACGTTTGCATCCTGGTACGAGGTGCCAATCGAATACACGCCAGGGGATACCGTTCCAATCGGGGGACCGGTCGTCAACACCACCCTGCATGTCGTCGACCGGGCTGGCGAGCCGGTCCCGCCCGGTGTTGTCGGGGAGCTTTGGATCGGCGGGGACGGGCTCGCTCTCGGCTATCTCGACGAGCCCGACCTGACGGCGGACCGTTTCGTGCCGGACACCTTCGGGGACGACCCTTGGGGCCGGCTCTACCGCACCGGGGACCTGGTCCGCCGACGAAACGACGGCGCCATCGAATTCGTTGGGCGCAACGACCGGCAGCTGAAGCTACGCGGGTTCCGCATCGAGCCCGAAGAGGTGGAGCGAGCACTCCGCTCACATCCGGATGTGTCCGACGCCCTCGTGGCCCTCCGACCGGGCGACCATGCAGGTCTCGGGGCGTGGGCGGTCCCCGCAGCGGGCAGAAGTGTTGACGCCACCCTCCTTGTGGACCACCTTCGCCGGTGTCTCCCCGCATACACAGTTCCCGCATCCATTGCCATCGTCCCGGAGATACCGATCGGTCCGAACGGCAAGGTCGATCTGTCGTTGCTTCCGGTGCCGGTGGAGCCGACGAGAGGCGACGACAGGCCCATGACCGCGTCGACGGCCGCGATGATCGAGGCGTTCGAGAGGGTGCTCGGCAAAGAAGGCGTCGCTCCAAGCGACAGCTTTTTCGACCTTGGTGGGCACTCTCTGCTGGCAGTCGAGCTGGTTTCCGTGGCAGAGCGCCTGACCGGCTACCGCCTTCCGCTCGCATCACTCTTCGATGATGCAACTCCTTCGGGGCTTGCCCGCCTGATCGACGAACCGAAAGGCCATGATGGCGAAAGTGGCCTGGTGACTTTCGGCGATGACGGGCCGGAGACACCGGTCTTCCTGTTCCACCATCCGAGTGGCACCGTGCTCGCCTACCAGCCGCTGGCGCGGCGGATCGGACACGGGAGGGCGGTGTACGGCGTGCAGGCGCGCGGCATCGACGGCAGCGACCGCCCGGCCGAGACGATCGAGGAGATGGCCCTGGACTACGCCGACAGGATCGAGCGGGCCAAACCGGAAGGAAGCCTTGCGCTCGCAGGGCATTCGCTCGGAGGTCTTCTCGCCTGGGAGACCGCCATCATCCTCCGTCGGAGAGGACGGCAAATTGCCCTACTGGCGCTGCTCGACTCCCGGGTACCGCACCGCGGATGGGTCGATATCGACGGTGAGGTTCGACAGCTGACCCCAATCGGGATGATGCGGCGCCGTCTTCGCCGGATTGGGGGCGATGCCTACTACGGGGCCCGCTACGCCTCATTTGCGCTCCGTGGCGCAGCCGTCCCCCCCGAGCTTGCGAGGATCCGACAGATCCGCTCCTCGTCCCGGGCATTCGAGGCCTACCGACCGACAACTCTCGACGAGCACGTGGTCTTCTTCGCTGCTCGTGGATCTGGGCGGGCTCGCCCCCCGGTGCCGGGAGGCAGGCCCAGCGAGGACGATTGGCGCGAGCTTGCGGGCACGATCGACGTGGTCGAGGTTCCCGGAACCCACACCGGGGACGACTCTCTCCTCGCCGAGCCCAACGTCGAGGTGCTGGCCGAGGAGCTGCGGGTTCGCATCGAAGGGACAGCCCGCCAAGCCGAATCTGTTGTCGACTCTCTGCCGGGGCCGTTGCCGGCGTGAGGCTGGGAAATTTGATTACCGGCGTGCCGAGATTTTGGCTCCGGCATCGCGAGGGTCGACTAGGCTTCTCCGAGCACTGCTCCGGGGTGGAGGATGGGCTGTCATTAGAAGGGATCACACAGGTAGTCCCACTGAAATAAAGGCAGAGAGGGCACATAATGTGCCGTCATTGGGGTTGGCGATTCAGTCGCCACGAGGAGGTTGAAATGGGAGGCAAGCTCTTTGCCATGGTGCTCGCACTGGGTCTCGTATTGGGGGCATGCGGCGACGGCGGGGCGGAGCCGGGGTCGGAGACCACGGTCCCGACGCCGGAGACGACAGTGACGACAGCGTCGGAGACGACGACTTCGACGGCCGAGGTTGCGATGGACCAGCTGAAGGTCATCATCCTGCCCTACATCACGTATGCGCCGTACTACATCGCGATCGAGGAGGGTTACTTCGCCGAGCAGGGCATCGAAGTTGAAGTGGTCAACATGACGGTCACCGAAGAGGTGATGCCCGCCCTGTCCAGCGGTCAGGTCGACGTCGCGTCCGGTCTGATCAGCTCGGGAATGCTGAACGCAATCGCCAGAGGCGCCGATGTGGAGATCGTCGCTGACAAGGGCTACATCGACCCGGTCGGATGTGTGAACTTCAGCGTGATCGGCCGATCCGGCCTCGTCGAAGCAGGTGAGCTCGAAACAGCGGACCAGCTTGCGGGCAAGACGGTCAGCGTTGTCACGGCAACCTGGCTCGAGTACTTCCTGGAACGGGTTCTGGAGACAGGTGGCATCGGCCTCGACGACATCGACGCGGTGAATATCGGGTCGCCGTCGATGGTCGAAGGGCTCGCCTCTGAACAGCTCGACGCTGTGGTCAACTCCGAGCCCTGGCTGACGATCTTCAAGGCGAACGGTCACAGCGAGGTCCTGCCAAGCGCACAGGAGCTGACCCCCGGCGAGAGCGTTGCGGTCCAGATCTACGGGCCAAACCTCCTCAACGACAACAGGGAGCTCGGTGTCCGATTCATGGCGGCATACCTCAAGGCCGTGGAGCAGTACGCAGAGGGCGCCACCGAGCGGAACCTCGACATCGTCGCCGGCTTCACCGAGCTCGACAGGGGCCTGCTCGAGAACATGTGCTGGCCCGCGATCAACCCGTCGGGCGAGGTGGTGGTCGAGGGAGTGGTCGCCTTCCAGGAGTTCGCCGTCGGGCGGGGTTACCTCGACGAAGTCGTCCCGGCAGAGGACTTCTATGACAGCTCGTTCCTCGAGGAGGCGCGCGAGCTCCTGGCAGGATCGGAGTGACGATTTCGGCCCCACCGGTAGTCGCCGTCCCCATTGAGGTTGGCGGGGTCACCAAGACTTTCCTGAGCACCCGGGGCCCGGTGGAGGCTCTGGAACGCATCGATCTGGCCATCGCCCCGGGCGAGTTCGTCTGCCTCGTCGGGCCGAGCGGATGCGGAAAGTCGACACTGCTCAGGATCATCGCCGGCCTGGTAACGCCGACGTTAGGCGCCGTGAGCTTCGGGGAAGTCCCTGATCCCCGCACTGCGATGGTCTTTCAGGACCACGGGTTGTTCCCTTGGATGACGCTCCGCGACAACGTTGCGTTCGGGCTGGAGGCAAGAGGAGTCGACCAGGAGACCCGGCGTTCGTCCGCCGAGGACCTCCTCGACCAGCTGGGGCTTGGGGAGTTCGCCTTGCGCTATCCGCACGAACTCTCCGGAGGGATGCGCCAGCGAGGCGCGATAGCGCGAGCCCTGCTGACGCGTCCTCAAATCCTGCTCATGGATGAGCCGTTCAGCGCACTCGACGCGCAGTCGAAGCTGGTGCTGCAGGACGAGATCCAACGACTCTGGGGTGAGCATCGTCAGACAGTCGTCTACGTCACGCACGATATCGAGGAGGCGGTCATCCTTGGAGATCGCGTGCTCGTGATGAGCGGCAGGCCCGGCCAGGTCGTCCAGGACCTGACGGTCGACCTGGCGCGGCCACGCGACCTTCGCGACAGAAGCAGTGAGGAGGTGAAGACGAAGACATGGAGTATATGGAAGGCCATAGAAGGCCAGGTGCGACGGAACCTGCATTTGCCGAGCTGACCAGGGACCGAGACCTCGCTCCGCGCCGGTCACTGCCCGCCATCACGGCGCCCCTCTCTATCGCCATTCTCATTCTCGTTGCATGGCAGATAGCAGCGAGCCGGGGGCTGATCGACGCCCTCCACTTCCCTGCGCCCACGACAATCGCCGGTGCAACATGGAAGGCGCTCGCCGACGGATCGTTGCTCGCCGACGTGGCAGCGACATCGCTCAGAATCTTGTGGGCAGTTGTCATCGGCGGAGGTCTCGGGATGATCATCGGTGTCGCGATGGGAATGTCCGATCGGCTACGGGCGATCCTCGACCCCTTCGTCGGGGCGCTGCACCCTCTCCCCAAGATCGCCGTGCTCCCACTCATGATGGTGGTGTTCGGCATCGGCGACCTGTCCCTGATAGTCATCATCGCCGCCGGCGCGTTCTTCCCGATGCTGATCAACGCAATGGCCGGTGTGTCCCAGATCGATCCGATCCACATCGAGGTGGCCCGACTGCATCGTGCAGGACGCTGGCTCGTGTGGCGGAGAGTGCTGGTCCCCGCCGCCGCGCCATCCGTGTTGGCCGGGCTGCGGCTCTCCCTCAACACCGCATTGCTCATCGCCGTCGCCGTCGAGATGGTCGCCGCCGACTCCGGCCTCGGCGACATGATCTGGATGTCGTGGACGACATTCCGGATCGAGAACATTTACGTTGCGATCTTCGCCACCGTGGTCTTCGGTCTCGGTGTCAACCTGCTCATCACGGCGATGACGAACATCTGGGTCCCCTGGCAAAGAAGAGAACCGCGATGAGAGGTTGCAGCCAATGACCGCCCCAACCCGGGCTGCGCCGCGGTCCAACCTCCCGCCGGCATTGGAGTGGTCCGACACCGACCTCGAAGGCTCGGTGATCGATCGCCTGCTCAAGGTGGCGGACGCCATACCAAATGCCCCTGCCCTGGTCGGTTTGGACGGCGCCAGGATGAGCTTCGCCGAGCTGCGAGCCTCGGCCCTCGCCATGGCCGAGGTCATCGTTGAGCGGATCGGGGACGGTCCCGGCCGGGTCGCTACCTACGTCGACAGCGCGCCGGGCGCCATCGAGGCGGTATTCGGGATCCTCGCTGCCGGCAAGGCATACGTCCCCGTAGACCCGGGCGAGCCGGGGGTGCGAAGCGCCGCCAAGCTCCAGCACGCCGGTGCGGCGCTCCTCATCGCACCAGCACGTTTCGCATCGCGAGCCCTCGAACTGATGGATGCAGAGAGCATCGTGCATCGGGAGTCGGTGGGCACGACCGATTCGGTGACTGCCCCCGCAAAGCCTGGTCCCGGCGACTTCTTCAACCTCGTATACACGTCAGGCTCGACCGGATTGCCCAAAGGTGTGCTCCAGTTGCACCGCAATGTGCTCAATGAGACGGCCTCGGGGGCGCGGGACATGGGGACCAGCCCTTCCGATCGTTTCGGGCTGGTGATGCCACTCACGTTCGGCGCCGCTGTGTCCGACTTCCTCGGATCGCTGCTCAACGGTGCCGCGCTCCACATGTTCGACCTGCGTAATCGTGGCTCGGCGGCGATGGCGGAGTGGATGGCAGAGGAGCGGATCAATGCGACCCACATGGTCCCGACGGTGTTTCGCCGATGGATGGCCGAGGTCGAGCCAGGTCGTCGCTACCCGGACATGCGGGCTATCAAGCTGGGCGGGGAGCCGGTGTTCTCCACCGACATCGCCGCCTTCAACCGGCATTTTGGCCCGGGCTGTGTCCTCCGAAACGGTTTGGGGACCACCGAGACCTACCTCATCACCAGCCTCTTCGTGTCTGCAGGCGATACCGTCCCCGAGGGGATCGTCCCGGTTGGCTACCCCGTCAGCGGCAAGTCGGTTGCTGTCGTCGACGACGACGGCCGGCCGGTCCCCAACGGCGAGGTGGGGAACATCACTGTGATCAGCGACTATCTGTCGCCGGGGTACTGGCAGGACGACGAGACCACCGAACGCAAGTACGGGATCGACGCCGCCACCGGCGTTCGCACCTACCAGCCTGGCGACATCGGCCGGATTCGCCCCGACGGCATGCTCGAGCATCTTGGGCGTAGCGACGATGTCGTGAAAATCAACGGCAGCCGGGTCGAAGTCGGCGAGGTCGAGGCGGCTCTGCTCCAGCTCGCGGGCATCGCCGAGGTCGCAGTAGTGGCCCAACGCGGCAGCGACAGCACGCTTCGCCTCGTCGGTTACGTCGTTCCGTCGGGAGAGTCTGTGAACCAGGCCGACCTGCGCACCACGCTCGCCGAAGCGATCCCACCGCACATGATCCCGTCGGTGTTCGTCGAGATGGAATCGCTCCCGGTGCTCCCGTTCGGAAAGGTTGACAAGAAGGCCCTCCCCCTCCCCGACGGTCGGAGGCCCGAGCTCGGGATCGCCTTCATGGCGCCCTCGACCGACGAGGAGCGAGTTATTGCCGAGCACGCCGCCGAGATCCTCCGCTTCGACGAGGTGGGCGTGAATGACGACCTGTTCGCCCTGGGTATGGACTCGCTCCTCGCCACGCGTCTCGTGGCACTGACCGGCCGCTCCCTCGGGCTCAACCTCACCGTGGACGTCCTATTGGACAATCCGACCGTCGCCGGGCTCGCCGCGGAGGCGGCCAAAGCCGATCCGGCCGGCACCGAGGTGGATCTCGCATCCTTCGTCGCCGAGCTAGAGGCAACCGACGGATCCGCACCATAGATCTGAACGATGACACTGGACGCGACTCTGATCGACCGGATCACCCAACTTTCCCCTGAGAAGCGGGTGCTCCTCGAACAACGCATGACGTCGGTCATCGCACACGAAGCCGGGCCGGTTCCCGGCGAAGATGTCGACACTGCGCCAACCTCATATGCCCAGCGCAGTCAGTGGTTCGTGAACCAGCTCGACCCGGACAACCCTTTCTTCAACAAGACCGACGCAGTCCGTGTCCGGGGTCCCCTCGACGTCGAATCGCTCCGCCGGGCCATCTCGGCGCTCGTCTCCCGTCATGCAGTTCTGAGGACCGGATATCGGGCGACCGACGACGGGCCGGTTCAGGTGATCAAGCCGCCGGCAGCAATGGACATGCCGATCGTCGATATCCCGCCAGGCCCGCGCCAGTCTGTCGATCTGCAACGCCACCTGGCGGCAGAGCAGCGCCGCCCATTCGATCTCGAGAACGGCCCCATGTATCGGGCATACCTGGTCCGGCTCGGTCCTGACGATCACGTGCTGGTCCGAACCAACCACCACATCGCTTTCGACCGGTGGTCATCCGCAATCGCCAACGCAGAATTGTCTGCGCTCTACGGCGCGTTCGCCGCAGGTGACAAGCCTCGTCTGGCGCCGTTGCCCTATCAGTACACCGACTACTCCTCATGGCAGCGGCTCCATCTCGACGAAAGCTCCATCACCAGTCATCTCGAGTTCGCTGAAGCACACCTCGCTGGGGTGCCGCAAATACTCGAGCTCCCGACCGACCATCCGCGGCCAGCGACCCAGAGTCATAGAGGAGCTTCGTATCACACCTCACTCGAGCCGGGTCTCGTGCGGCGCATCCGAGAGGCAGCACGGGCCGAGGGCGCCACTCCCTTCATGGCCTGTCTGGCCGGATTCGGCATCCTCGTCGGGAGATACGCACGCACCGATCAGTTCCTGGTGGGCGTCCCGGCAGCGGGGCGAAACGCCAGTGGCACCGACTCGCTCATCGGTCTCTTCATCAACTCGATGGTGATGCGACTCGACCTGCGCGGCGACCCCAGCTTCTCCGCGCTGGTCGCCCGGGTGCGGGCGGCGTCGCTGGGGGCGATGAGCCACCAGGACCTCCCCTTCGAGGTGCTGGTAGAGAACCTGGCCAGGGATCGGGCCCCGGGCAGGACCCCGGTCTTCCAGGTGATGTTCGACTATATCAACACGCCGGGGGCGCGCCTGACCCTGGGTTCGCTCGACCTCGAACCGATCGCCATCGCCGACGAGGCCTCCGTTTATGACATCAACCTCTACCTGTATGACGACGGGACCGACATCGGGGCGAAGTGGGAATACCGGAGCGACCTGTTCGACCGGCCAACAATCGTGCGGATGTCGGAGGCCTACACCACGCTGCTCTCGGCGGCTGCGGCGGACGTCACCCGACCGGTGAGCTCCCTTCCCCTCGTGTCTCCCGAAGATCGGAGGAGGATCCGGAGCCTTGCAGAAGGCCCGAAGACCGACGTCCCCGCCAGCGGCACCTTCCTATCGATGATCGAGGGCCAAGCCCGAGAGCGGCCCGATGCCGCAGCGGTGATCGCCGGCAACACCGTTATCTCGTTCGGGGATTTGTGGAACCTGGCCACGGGCGTGAGCCGGCGGATCGAATCGTCATGTGCCCCCGATGCCCGAGTCGCCATCCTCACCGGGAGGTCCGAACATCTGGTGCCGGCGCTTCTCGGGGTGCTCCACTCGGGACGGACTGCCGTGATGGTCGACACCTCGCAACCGACACAAAGGCTCTCGACGATGTTCGACCGGGTAGGCCCCGGCGCAGTTGTCACCGGAGACGGCGGTTCCGACCTCGTGCCCGGGGTGCCGGACATCGAAGTTGCACCGGTCGCCGACGCGGAGCCCGGCCCGCACCCTGCGCTCGCCTCGACCGCCCCGGCATACGTCGTGTTCACCTCTGGCTCGATGGGTGTGCCCCGGGCAGTGGCAGTTGGCCGACCATCCGTGGAGAACTTCGTCGAAGACGCCATCGACAGATACGAACTCGGGCCTGGGGACAGGGTGCTCCAGTTCGCCTCGCCCGGGTTCGACACCCTGATCGAGGAGGTGCTGCCCACCCTTACTGCCGGAGCGGCGCTGGTGATGCGCCCGGCGGAGCTCTTCGCCTCGTTCAGCGAGTTCACCACGTTCGTCGCCGACAACGACGTCACCGTGTTGGACCTCCCCACCGCCTGGTGGCACGCCTGGGTCGACGACATGACGCGCACCGGGGCCGACTCCGTGCCGGGATGTGTGCGCCATGTCATCATCGGAGGCGAGGCCGCGGGCACCGATCGTTGGCGGGCATGGCAGCGAATCGCCGGCGGCCGGGTCCGCCTCGTGAACACGTATGGCCCGTCGGAGACCACCGTCGTGGTCTCGACCTTCGAGCCTGGACGGGACTGGGTTCCCGCCACCGGGCTGATGCCAATCGGCAGGCCGATTCGCAACTCCGGGCTGATCGTGGTCGACGAATCCGGCGGCGAGCTGCCACCGGGTGTGCCTGGCGAGCTGATCATCGAAGGTGTTGCCGTCGGCGACGGATACCTGGACGACACGGGCCGGGAATCCGGCTTCGAGGACACTGCCGAAGGGCGGCGCTATCACACAGGCGACCTCGTCCGGATGTCGGTGGACGGTGTCTACGAGTATCTCGGACGTATCGATGACCAGGTAAAGGTCAACGGGATAAGGATTGAGCCCGGCGAGATCGAAGCCGCGCTCATGAGCCATGCCGCGGTCGACCATGCAGTTGTGCTCGGAGTGGCTGTCGACGGTGTCATTCATCTGACAGGACATGTCCTGGCCGCGGGTGATATCGAGGAGGCCTCCCTGCGGCGCCACTTGCTGGAGCGGCTGCCACCACTCATGGTGCCGACCTCGCTCCTGGTCCATGCCGCATTTCCGATGACCACCTCCGGCAAGGTCGACAGGTCGGCCCTGCAGAAAATGGCCACGGACGATGGTGTTGTCGTCACCGCGCATTCGCCCGATCGAGAGTCGACCCCTACCGAACTACGGCTCACCCGGTTGTGGGAGTCGGTGATGTCGCGGTCGTCAACCCGGCTCGACGACGACTTCTTCGCCATCGGCGGCCACTCACTCCTCGGTGTGCGCCTGATCTCTCATGCCGCCGACGAGTTCGGTGTCGCCCTGCCACTACGGATGATCTACGAGGCCCCGACCGTGGCCGGTATGGCCGCCTGGATCGACCGCGAGCTTCAGGGCAGTGGGCGGGTTTCGTGAGCGAGTGGAAGATCAGAAGGCTCCTCTCTGAGCTGGGGATCCTGGTTGAATCCGGGACCAGGTGGCGTTGGGTGGTCCTGGTGGCCCTGGCGGTGGTCGGGGCCGGGATCGAGGCACTCGGTGCGCTTCTCATCTTCTATGTGACCAACTGGCTCGTCGGGGCCGATACCTCGGGTGGTTTGGCCGGGATCCTCCCTCGACCAGGCACGGACAGCCTCCCGGTTTCGGTGATCGCCTTGATAGGAGGTTTCTTCCTGATGCGCGGCGGTTTCTCGCTGCTTCTCACCTGGTTCCAGGCCCGGGCGGTGCACCTGACTTCGGCCCGGATCTCCGATCGCCTGTTCCGGCAGTATCTCTCGGCGCCCTATCAGGTCTATCTGAAGCGGAACTCCACCGAGTTGATGCGCAACGCTCTCAGCTCAGTCGAAGGTGTGTCCACAAGGTTCCTGACACCACTGGTCTCTGTGGTCACCGAGGCGATCGTGGTCGGGGTGCTCATTGTGGTTCTGGCGATCACAGCTCCGCTGGCGACGCTGCTCGTGGGGGTGGTCCTCGGACTGGCTTCGATGATCGTGATGAGGCTGGTTCGTTCCAGGCTGCGGAGGTACGGGAAGCTTGCGGAGCAGACGACGCAGACCAGCCTTGCGACGATCCAGCAGAGCTTCAACGAATCCCGGTCGATCCGGATTCTGGGAAGGGAGCGCTACTTCGCCGACGCCTTCAGCACCGACCGGCTCCAGTTCGCCGAGTCGCGGCTCGCTCTCGCCGTTTATTCGAAGATGCCGAGAGTGGCCATCGAGACCTTGGTTTTTCTCCTGCTGGTTGGCTTCCTCAGCGTCATCACCGCCGCGGACGCGGTCGGATCGATCGGGGTGTTCGGGCTCTTTGGATACGCGGCTCTGCGGATCATGCCGGGGTTGAACCAGATCGTGAGCGGCCTCAACCTGGTTCGTTACGGGCAGGCGTCCATCGACAACGTTCTGGGGGACCTGCGCGATGAGCCCAAGGATCGGCCTGAGCTGGGCGAGCCCGGCCCCACGGTGGTGAGGCTCCCATGGTCGAACCTGGTGCTCCAAGACCTCACCTTTCGCTACGAGGAGGACGCGCCGCCTGCCGTTGCAGATGCCACTCTCACCATCAGGCGCAACGAGGTCCTCGGCCTGGTGGGACACACCGGATCGGGTAAATCCACGCTCATCGACCTGATCCTCGGCCTGCTCGAGCCGACAAAGGGGGCCATCCGGATTGACGACAGGGATCTCCCCGAGGTTCGTAGGGCCTGGCAGGCGAATCTGGGCTTGGTCCCCCAGGACATCTACCTCCTCGACGACTCAATCCTGAAGAACGTCGCCTTCGGCATCCCCGAATACAAGATCGATCGGGAGCGGGTGACCGAGTCACTGCGCATGGCACAGCTGTCGGATTTCGTCGCCGCCAGCGCGCAAGGAGTCGAGACCCGGATCGGCGAGCGCGGCACCTCGGTCTCGGGAGGGGAACGCCAGCGGATCGCGATAGCAAGGGCCCTCTACGAGTCGCCGAGTCTGTTGATCCTGGACGAGGGGACTTCGGCAATCGACACGGTGACCGAGCTCAACCTGGTCGGCGAGCTGAAGGCCTCGGCCGCCATCGACACCATCATCGTGGTGTCGCATCGCCTCTCCAGCCTCCGCATCTGCGATTCGATCGCGATCATGGACCAAGGCCGGATCGTGGACATGGGGAGATACGACGACCTCGTCGAACGAAACTCGATCCTCGCCGACCTGAGCCGCGCCTCCCAGTAGCGCTCCTGGCTCGTCTCGCAGCGGGAACCCGCGGCAACACGGTGGAATCTTCCTATGTGTTGGGAGTGATACGCTCGATGGATGACTCGAAAAGTTTCGGTTCGACTCGACCAGGACGCCATGCTGGCTCTGGCGCGGTTGGAAGGGACTGGCAAGTCACGCTCGGAGGCGATACGCGCAGCACTTGTCGACGCCGCGTCCAGGTTGAGCGACAAGAGGGCCCTTGCCGCTGAGGTGGCGGCTTTGGAAGCCGACGAGAAAGATCGTGCTGAGATGTCGGCGGTCGCCGAACAAATGGTAAGGCTACGCACGGCGGGGTGACGTCGTGATGCCTGAGATGCCCGACCTCGAAGCTTCGATCTCCACCGCCCCCGAGCTGTCACCTGATCGGCTCGCTGCGCTGACCTCGAGATTCGTTTCGATCAAGTCGGTCAACGGCGTGGATTCGGAGCGGGACCTCGCGGTCGAGATCGCCGGCGAGCTCGAAGCCTATGGATTCGAGTCGGCACTGGTCGGGGACCCGGATCGTCCCAGCCTGGGAGCCCGCGCCGGCGGGGAGCCACTTGTGGTCCTCAACGGTCATCTCGACACGGTCCCGGTCGACGACCGCGACGAGTGGAGGTTCGACCCGTTCTCGGGCCAGATCGAAGGCGGTGCCGTGCATGGCCGAGGTGCCTGCGACATGAAAGGCGGGCTGGCGATTCAGGTCGCGGTTGCCCATTGGCTCGCCTCGCTTGGTGCCGCGCACGGCCTGGTGCTCCATTTCGCCATGGGAGAGGAACGGGGCGAGCCCGGAACGGAGGACTTGCTGGACGCCGGGTTCGTTGCCCCGATGGGCATAGTCCTGGAACCGACAGATCTCCAGCTCGGTATCGCTCAACGCGGGCTCGTCACTCTGCGCATCACGATCACGGGGAGGGCGGGGCATGCCTCCCAACCGGCTCTGGCCCGGAACCCGATCTCGGTGCTTCGGTCGGTGCTCAGCGCAATCGACCACCTCGATACTCAACCGGCCAAGTCGCACCCGCTGCTGGGCAGGCCACAGTGGACACCGACCATGATCCACTCCGGGGTGATCCCGAGCATGGTGCCGGGCAGCTGCGTCGTCCACGTCGACCGACGGATGATTCCCGGCGAAACCATCGACGGTGTGGTGGCCACGCTGAGCTCGGAGCTCGCTCAAGTCGATACGAGTGCCGACATTCAGGTTGAGGTGGCAGAAGAGGAGGGGATCTACGAGCCGGCCGAGGTCGACGCCGACTGCGATACCGTCGCGCACATGCGGCAAGCCCTCGAGTCCCAGGGCCAGGAGGTCCGCATCTTCGGCACCCCGTACTCGAGCGACGTCCGCCACCTGATCAACTCGGCGGGGATCGAGGCTGTCACCTTCGGCCCGGGCCGCGCCTCCGAGCTGCACGCCAGGGACGAGCACATAATGATCGAGGAACTGGCCGACGCCGCCCGGGTGGTCGCGGCGTTCGCCCTGAGGGCGATGGGTGAGGGTGGGGGCAGGCCGGAGCATCGAGTTTGATCGAGGGACTACATCCGCGAAGGGTGTGACCAACATACGCGATGACACGGCTGGTTGATTCAAGAGCAGCCGAGACGGGTATGTGTTGTATTCGTAGAATGCCTACCCCCGAGAGTTGGAGTTATGTCGCAGATGCAGGGCAGAGGCACGGGAGTCGTGATCACGCACCGCTCTAACTCGCTCTCTGACTCCCCCAGGACCCGAAGGAGATTTCAGGATGCAACCACGAATAACGGTCATCACGCTCGGTGTGGACGAGCTCGAGAGTTCGCTTCGCTTCTACCGCGACGGGCTTGGACTCCCTACTGAGGGGATTTTCGGGACGGAGTTTGAGCACGGTGCTGTTGCGTTCTTCGATCTCCAAGGTGGGCTCAGGCTTGCCATTTGGCCCCGGAAATCTATATCGCACGACTCGGGACTTCCGGCAACTCCAAACAGCCCAACCGATTTCACCATAGGACACAACGTCGGAAGCCGAGAGGCCGTCGACCGGGTAATGGCTGAGGCCGTCCAAGCCGGAGCCACCGAAATCCAACCCCCTCATGACACCTTCTGGGGTGGGTATGCCGCATACTTCCAGGATCCGGACGGCCACCTCTGGGAGGTCGTTTGGAATCCGGATATCGCTGTCGAAGACTGAGAGGGAAGACCTTCAGTCCGGCATTCGTCGTGAATGCGCCCATAGCAAGAAGGCCGTACCTGAAGGGGTCTCAGTCTCCTCGAATGGTGTAGGTGAGGAAGGTGATGTCGCTGCCGACCCGCCGGACCTCGACGAGTCGCAA
>Ga0299907_10000412_pt1 | contig 20484 bp, 17 predicted proteins | sample RVTome_16_FD_198680 | JGI IMG/M metagenome (GOLD analysis project Ga0299907, IMG submission 198680) | Soil microbial communities from uranium-contaminated site in the Upper Colorado River Basin, Wyoming, United States - RVT152D67 (version 2) ...
AGTGATTGGTAGTGCTCATCGCCGAGTTCCGGGAAGTAGGCTCGTCGAACTCGGGGATCCTCGAGCGCACCCTCACCGATGAACGCCGAGCGCCTGCCACGGACGGCCCAGCCGGTGAGGCCCTCGCCGATGGGGATCTCCACGCGGCCCTCGAGGTGGGAGTACATGGTCGACGCCGCTCGAAGCTCGAGCGTGTTCTCCTTAGCGAAGTAGACGAAGCACGCGTGACACGCCGTGGCCTCGGTCACCAGGTGGATCACGCCGCGGAGGATCGCGTCGAGGTCGGGCCCCGAACCGATCGTCTGGATGATCTGATACAGGTAGGCGCGTTCGTCCGTGATCCGACGGACGGTCGTGAGACCGCGCCCTTTGGATGATCCCTTGTGTGGCTGGGTGGCTTCGTGCCCGGCCGCTCTCACCTTCCGGACGTTCCCATCTGCAGGAGCGAAGCACTGTCCGAGTCGAACATACGCGCGGGAACTTATGCTGGGTGGGCATTCCCGTCAAGGCGGGGGCGGTGCCTCGCGCGGTTCGTGGTGGCGTCGGACATGGGGGGATGCCACATAGATCCGGCAGGAAGTGGGGACGACTGGAACCGCCTCCGGGAGCCGCTGCGACCGGCTGTGCGGCTAACGTCTAAACGCGAAGGACGGGTCGCGAGGAGCGTCGTGATGTGTGGGATCGTGGGGGTGTTCTACAAAGGGGAGGCCGGGTCCGGTCCAGTCGGGCAGGTCCTCACGCGGATGTGCGACCAGCTCTTCCGCCGCGGCCCCGACTCCGCTGGGGTCGCGCTCTACGGCCCGCCTCTCGACAGCGGTCTTGTGGTTCGGGTCGATCTCGAACGTCCGGACGCGGAAGACGCGAGCGTCGACGTGGTCGCCGCCGCTGGCTTCGTCACCACCGTGAAGGGATCGGGTCGGGTTTCCCGCTCGCTCCGGCTCGTCGTCGCTGACGACGCCGATGGAAAGCTCGCCGACGTGATCGAGGAGCGCGTACCGGGTGTCCGCGTGTTCTCGGTCGGCCGAGCGATGGAGATCGTGAAGGACCTCGGGATGGCCTGTGACATCAACGAGCGATTCGGGCTGGATGCGTTCCGAGGGACCCACGGTATCGGCCACACGCGCATGGCCACCGAGAGCCGCGTGGACATCGCGCACTCGCACCCGTTCTGGGCGCGGCCCTTCCCTGACATCGCCGTGGTGCACAACGGGCAGATCACGAATTACCACAAGCTCCGCCGACGGCTCGAGCAGAAGGGCCACAGGTTCGCAACCGAGAACGATTCGGAGGTGATCGCCGTCTACATCGCCGATCGACTGGAGGCAGGCGGATCGCTGGACGAAGCGCTCCGTGCCACGATCGATGACCTCGATGGAACCTTCGCGTACCTGATCTCCACCGCCGGGGGGATCGGGCTCGCCCGCGATCGGTTCGCGACGAAGCCGCTCCTGTATGCGGAGAACGACGAGATGGTCGTGCTGGCGTCGGAGGAGATCGCTATCCGTGCGGTGTTTCCCGATCCTGCGTTGGTCCCGCGCGAACTGCAGGCCAAGGAGGTTCGCTGGTGGCTGAAGTGACCGCTGTGACCATCGACGCCGCGGGGACAGAGACGCGGGACGTCAACCGGGCGATCAGGCAGGCAGCGGAGGAAGGCGCGACCGAGATCCACGTGCGCAACCCGGCAGGACGCCACTCGTTCGGCGTGGCACTCACGGGAGAACTCCACGTCGTCCTGGAGGGCCCGACCGGGTGGTACACGGCCGGGATGAACGGGGGGCCGACGATCGTGATCGACGGCAACAGCGGTTGGGCCGTCGGCGAGTGCATGATGAGCGGCCGTATCGAGGTCCATGGTCACGCTGGCTCGGGGACAGCGGCCTCGATCCGAGGGGGGCTCGTCTACGTTGAGGGGGACACAGGTGCGCGCGCGGGCATCTCGATGAAAGGGGGCGCGCTCGTGGTGGGGGGCAGCGTCGGATACATGTCCGGCTTCATGATGCAGGCGGGCACGATCGTCGTGTGCGGCGATGCGGCCGATGGTCTGGGTGACTCGATGTATGAGGGCACGATCTACGTGGGGGGCGAGATCGCGTCCCTGGGCGCCGACGCGGAGATCGATGACCTCACCGACGAAGACCGAACGCTGCTCGAGACGACTCTCGCTGAGTTCGGGATCGATGCGAGCTCGCGCGAGTTCACGAAGGTCCGCTCGGGCCGGCGGCTATGGAACTTCTCGGCCAGGGAGCCCGAGCTCTGGACGTCGGCGCTCTAGGAGGAGAGGGATGAACGAGCACACCGAGCTTCCCACCCACCCCGTGCTCCGCGAGTCGCCGCTGTGGCCGCGGTCGGTGATCGAGGACATCCAACTGAAGGCGCAACTAGGGCGCTATCGGATGCAGGGGTTCTCGATGCACCGGCGCGTTCCCAACCTCGACGACCTGACTTTCGTTCCATGCACCTTGTCCCGCGTGCCGCTGGAAGGCTACCGGGAGCGATGCGACACGACCACGGTCCTCGGAAGTCGCTTCGCGACGAACCCGGTCGTGCTCGACCGGCCGATCACGATCGCCGGGATGTCGTACGGGGCGCTCTCCGGACGAGCCAAGACGGCCCTGGGTCGGGCGGCCAAGCGCGCCGGGATCTCGACGACCACCGGAGACGGCGGCATGTGTCGTGAGGAGCGGGAAGAGGTGGACATCATGGTCTACCAGGTGCTCCCGTCCCGCTACGGCTTCGACCCGGAGCATCTGAAGCTGGCCCAGGCTGTCGAGATCGTCGTGGGGCAGGGGGCGAAGCCCGGGACAGGCGGCGTGCTCCTGGGTTCGAAGGTCTCAGAGGAGATCGCAGGTCAGCGGACCCTCCCGGTCGGCGTCGACCAGCGATCTCCGGTCAGGCACCCGGACTTCATCGGGCCGGACGATCTCCAGCTCAAGATCGAGGAGATCCGCGAGGCGACGGACTGGCGGGTCCCCGTCTACGTGAAGATGGGAGCGTCCCGCGTGAGCGACGACGTGAAGCTGGCCGTGAAGGCGGGTGCGGACGTGCTCGTGATCGACGGGATGGAGGGGGCGACCGGGGCCTCACCCGATGTCCTCCTCGACCACACGGGCATCCCCACCATGTCCGCCCTGTGCGAGGCGATGGACTCACTCGACGAGATGAAGGCGATCGGGGAGGTGCAGGTGATCGTCTCTGGCGGGATCAAGAACGGCGTAGACGCCGCGAAGGCCCTTGCCCTGGGTGCCGACGCCGTCTCGATCGGAACCGCGGCGCTGATCGCCCTGAACTGCAATGCGCCGCTGTTCGAGGACGACTACGCTGCACTGGGCGTGAAGCCCGGCTTCTGCCACCACTGTCACACGGGCAGGTGTCCGGTCGGTATCACGACCCAGGATCCGGAGCTGATCGAGCGACTCGAGGTCGACGGGGCGGCCGACCGGGTGTTCAACTTCCTGCAGTCGATGACCATGGAGATGCAGATGTTCGCCAGAGCATGTGGCAAGAGCTCGGTGCACGACCTGGAGCCCGAGGACATGCGCGCGCTCACCCTCGAGGCATCCTTGATCACCGGGATCCCTCTCGCAGGCACGGGGTTCACGCTGAGGCCAGACGACATCGCGAGCGCGGTCGCCGCACGGCTCGCCGGCGACAACGGGCATTCCGGGCACTGAGCACATGACGTTCCTGATCACGTGTCCAAACTGCGGGCCGCGCGAGGCTCTCGAGTTCTCGTTCGGTGGCGAGACCACACATCGTGCCGGCCCGACGTCGACCGATCGGGAGCTGGCCGCCTACCTGTACTTCCGTCGCAACGTGGACGGCTGGCAGACGGAATGGTGGGTGCACCAGAGCGGATGCCGCGCCTGGTTCCTCGCCGAGCGTCACACGAGCACGAACGAGATCAGGCGCACCTATCGACCCGAGGATCGAGAGGCCGCGCCCGCGTGAGCAGGCGGCTCCCGGAGCGCCTGGGCGAAGCGATCCGGCGCGACCGGCCGACCAGCTTCCGATTCGAACGCCGGACGGTGTCGGCCTTCGAGGGAGACACCGTCGGGTCGGCGCTGGCCGCCGCCGGAGTCCGCATCACGAGTCGTTCCTTCAAATACCACCGACCTCGCGGGTTGCACTGCATGACCGGCTCGTGTCCCAACTGCCTGATGCAGATCGACGGGGTCCCGAACGTCCGTGCCTGCACCGAGCCGGTGCAGGAGGGGATGCGCGTGGAACGGCAGAACGCGTGGCCCTCGGTCGATCGCGACATCCACGGGTGGCTGAACACGCTCTCGTTCATGATGCCGCCCGGCTTCTACTACAAGGTGTTCCAGCGACCTCGATGGGCATGGCCGTTCGTCGAGCCGTTCATCAGATCGAAGGCGGGCCTCGGCAAGGTGCCGCACGAGCCCGATCATCGGAGACGGCGGAGGATCAACCTGCATCCCGACGTCCTCGTGATCGGTGCCGGGGCCGCCGGCTTGGCGGCCGCGGGAGAGGCGGCCAAGGCCGGTGCGAAGGTCGTGTTGCTCGAGCAGAACCGCGAAGCCGGCGGCCACCTGCTCGGCGACGCCAACGTGGTCCTCCGATCCGGACTCGCGCGCCAGGTGATCGAGTCGGGTGTCCGCTTCCTCCCCAACACCGCGGCGTTGGGGGTCTTCGGCGGCAGGCTGGTGGCGGCCGCCGGGCCCGACGCCCTGTATCGGATCCGTGCGAAGCACGTGATCTTCGCGACGGGCGCCGTCGAGCAGTCCGCCGTCTTCCCGGGCAACGATCTGCCGGGAGTGATGCTGTCCTCGGGGGTCGAACTACTGCTCCATCGCTACCGCGTCCTTCCCGGGGCGCGCGCGGTGGTCCTCACCGCCGAGAACGCCGGTTACTCGACCGCATGGGCGTTGAAGGTAGCCGGAGCAGAGGTCACCGTCGTCGATCTCCGCTCGGAGGGGGGCTGGCCGGAGGGCTTCCCGGTGGTGCCCGGGTCGACGATCATCTCCGCGCACGGCCGTCGGCGGGTGACGGGGGTCACCGTGGGGCCGCCCGGCGCCGCGTCCGGACTGAAGGTTGCCTGCAACCTCGTGGCGATCGCCGCCGCGCAGATGCCTTCGACGAACCTCCTGGCGCAGGCGGGAGCACGACTCGCGTTCGACGACGACCTGCAGGTCTTCCTCCCCGTCGAGATGCCCGGATGGACGCATGCGGTAGGTGCGGTCGCGGGGACCAGGACCCCGGAGGCGGCGGTCGCGCACGGTCGACTCGCGGGGCTCGAGACCGCCGCCGCGCTCGGCTACGACGTCGACCCGGTCGAGGGGGAGCAGCTACGGGAAGAAGCCATCGCGGCCGGCGACCCGGTCGTCCTTCCGCCTGAGGTTTCGGCCGCCTCTGGGAAGCAGTTCGCATGCCTCTGCATGGACGTCACGTCGAAGGAGCTGAAGACGGCGGCCACCGAGGGGTTCGATTCGATGGAGCTCCTCAAGCGCTACACCACGATCACGATGGGTCCGTGTCAGGGGAAGTCCTGCATGCTTTCGTCCCAGCGGCTGTGCGGCCGAGCCACCGGACGGTCTTTCGCGGAGACGACACCCACGACGGCTCGGCCGCCGTGGGTCCCCGTGGAGATGGGCACGCTGGCCGGCACCCGGTTGACGCCCCGCAAGCAGACGACGATGCACGACCGGCACGCGGCCGCCGGCGCGGAGTTCATGTGGGCGGGGGACTGGCGCCGACCACATCACTACACGACCCCGGAGGACGAGGTCGACGCCGTCCGCAACAGGGTCGGGTTGATCGACGTGAGCACGCTGGGCAAGTTCCGCGTCAAGGGGCCGCAGTCGGTCGAGCTGCTGGAGCGCCTCTACCCGAGCCGATTCTCGGACCTCGCGGTGGGGAGGATCCAGTACGGAGCCATGCTCAACGACGAGGGCGTGATCCTCGACGACGGAGCGATCGTGCGCCTCGCCGACGACGAGTTCTTCGTGACGGTGACGACGGGTAACACGGCGGCGCTGGAGCGATGGATCACCTGGTGGAACGCCGACTGGCAGCTCGATGCCCGGGTGCTGAACGTCACCGGTGCCTTCGGGGCCGTCAACCTCGCGGGACCGCGGGCGAGGAGCGTCATGGCGGCGCTCACCGACTCCGACGTGTCCGCAGGGGCCTTGCCGTACATGTCCGCCACGAGCATGGAGGTCGCCGGTGTGTCGTCCCTGGTGCTGCGGATCGGCTTCGTGGGCGAGATGGGGTACGAGATCCATTTCCCGTCGGCATACGGCGAGCACATGTGGGACACCATCATGGAGACAGGCCGGGTCGGAGGGATCGCTCCCTTCGGTCTCGAGTCCCAGCGGATCCTGCGTCTCGAGAAGCAGCACATCTTGGTTGGCCAGGACACCGACGCCGAGTCGGATCCGTTCGAGGTCGGGCTCGGGTGGTTGGTGAAGGAGGACAAGGCCGACTTCCTCGGCCTGCGCGCGTTGCGGGACCTGAAGGAGCGGGGACCCGAGGAGCGCCTGGTCGGGTTCACGGCTCCCGACGAGTGGCTCCCGCCGGAAGGAGCATCGGTGGTGCATGACGGCGCCTGGGTCGGCCGAGTGACGTCGGCGAGGCGGAGCGCCGCGGTCGGGAGCGTCATCGGTCTCGCGTGGGTCCCGGCGGACTGGGCCTCCGAGGGCAGCACCTTCGAGATCCAGTTCGGAGGGAGCCACACGATCGGAACGGTGCGCACGGCACCGTTCTACGACCCTCACGGCCAGAGGTTGCGGTCATGAGAACGGCGATCAGGCGCTCGCCCGCGGCGCGACTGTCGTCGCTCCACGGCGCGGTCTTCGCGGAGGAGGCCGGGTGGGAGATCCCGGCCTCCTATGGAGACGACGCGGCCGAGCGCGCTGCCATCCGCGATCGCGTGGCGATCGCGGATGTCACCGCGCGCGCGAAGGTGGACGTGCGCGGCCGCCTCCCGGCTGGGCTTCCACTGCCGACGGCGACCGTCATCGCGCGGATTTCGGCGGAATGGGTCGTCGTGTTGGGTGGGCCGGATGCGGAAACGAGGCTGCTCCGGGCGATCGAACCCGTCGCCGGTCTCAGCGCGATGGTCACGGACGTGACTCACCTGTTCGCGGGGTTCGCGCTGGCCGGCCCGGAGCTCCCCGCCATGCTGGAGAGGACGACTTCCTGGGATCCCACGACCCTCGCTCCAGGGGAGGCGACGGGAGCGCCCATCGCGGACGTTCGGGCACTGATGGTTCGTCGAGATCTCCCCGCTCCCGTGATGGAGGTGTACGTCGCCACCGAGTACGGGCGCTACGTCTGGGAGACGCTCTCGGGCGTCGTCGCCGGGCTGGGCGGGTCGCCGGTCGGCTGGCAGGCCCTGCGAGCGGAGGGTTGGAGCTGATGCACCCGATCCGCTACTTCCGGCCCTGGCGGATGTGGCGCCATCACGAGCTGAAGGATTCCTACGATGTCGTGATCGTCGGCGGCGGTGCCCACGGGCTGGCCATCGCCTACGAGCTCGCCAAGCGCGGCATCCGCGACGTCGCCGTGCTCGACAAGAGCTATATGGGCGCGGGGGGATCCGGCAGGAACACGACGATCGTCCGCGCGAACTATCGGACGCCCGAGGGCGTGGCTTTCTACAAGGAGGCGCTCCGGCTGTACGAGCAGCTCGCGCAGGAGCTGGACTACAACCTCCTGCTCTCGCAGCAGGGCCATCTGACGCTCGCACACGCCGAGCGCGCCGTCATCGTCGCGCACGAACGCGCGGAGGTGAACCGGCTCCTCGGCGTGGAATCTCGCGTGATCTACCCGGATGAGATCGCGAAGCTCTGTCCGGAGCTCGACCTCTCGAGCCATCCCGACTTCCCGATCATGGCCGCCCTCTACCATCCGCCCGGCGGCGTGATCCGCCACGACGCTGTCGTCTGGGCCTACGCGCGGATGGCCGATCGCATGGGTGTGCACGTCCACCAGGGGACGGAGGTGACCGGCGTGAACGTCCGGAGCGGTTGCGTCACCGGCGTCCAGACGAACAAGGGGAACATCGAGACCGGCACCGTGATCTCCGCCGTCGCGGGGTGGACGAGCGAGGTCTGCCGGATGGCGGGTGTCGAGACGCCGATCGTCACGCATCCACTTCAGGCCTTCGTGACGGAAGCGCTGAAGCCCTTCCTCGACGTGATCCTGGTCTCCGCCACCCTGCACGTCTACATCTCACAGACGGACCGAGGCGAGGTACTCATCGGTTCGGAGATCGAGCCGTACACGTCGTATTCGCAGGACTCGACTCTGGACTTCCTCGAGGTCACGGCCGCGCACTCGCTCGAGCTCCTGCCCATGCTCGGGAGGGTGAAGCTGATGCGGGCCTGGGGCGGCCTCTGCGACGTGACCCCGGACTACTCACCGATCATGGGGCTCACGGACGTCGAGGGATTCCTGATCGACGGCGGCTGGGGTACGTACGGGTTCAAGGCCACGCCGATCGTCGGGGTCACGATGGCCGACCTCGTCAACGACAACCAGGTGCCGGATCTGATCGCGCCGTTCGCGCTCGAGCGGTTCTGGAAGCGGGAGCTCGTCTCGGAGATCGCGGCCGCCGCCGTCTCTCATTGAAGTCGTGCCATCATTGGCGGTGATGGCGACCGCCGCGCAGCCGCTCCGTCGCAACACCTCGAGCGTGCACGTCGTGGCGCTGAACGACGGCATCCGTTCCGAGCGAACCGACACCCTTGCCGCGGAGGAGCCCCTCGAGATCCGGGTCCAGGGTCCTGGACAGGAGCAGCGGTCGGTGGCCGTCACCATGCGGACGCCGGGCGGCGATTTCGAGCTCGCCGTGGGGTTCCTGTTCACGGAGGGTCTGATCACCCCCGGGGACGTCAGCCGGGTCGCCTACTGCGACACCCTGCCCGGCGAGGAACAGCAGTACAACATCGTCTCGGTCACGCTGAACCGGCCGTTCGACTTCGACCGGCTGAAGCGGAACTTCTACGCGACGTCGTCCTGCGGTGTCTGCGGGAAGGCGGCGCTCGACGACATCGAGGTGAGGTGTGCTCCCGTCGCGACGGGCACCAGGGTGGCGGCCGACACGCTCCTCGGACTTCCCACCGCTCTCCGCCAAGCGCAGAAGGTGTTCGACCGAACCGGGGGACTCCACGCCGCCGGCCTGTTCTCTGCGGACGGGGAGCTCGTTTCCGTTCGCGAGGACGTCGGCCGCCACAACGCGGTCGACAAGGTCGTCGGGGAGCAGGTGCTGGCCGGTCACGTGCCGCTCGCCGATCACGTGATGCAGGTGAGCGGACGGCTCTCCTTCGAGATCGTCCAGAAGGCGGCCGTGGCCGGGATCCCGATCGTGAGCGCCGTGAGCGCGCCGTCCTCGCTCGCCGTCGAAGCGGGGGGGCGCTTCGGCATGACGTTGGTCGGCTTCGTCCGGGACGAGCGGTTGAACGTCTACACGCACCCCGAGCGGCTGACCGCGTCGGCGGTCAGCTGACGGCGACGCCCAGGAGCGTTCCGACCCCGTAGGTGATCGCGGCCGCCACGGCGCCGATCCCCAGCATCCTCGCTCCCGAGAAGAGCGCGCCGCGGCCGGTGAGCACGGTCATCGCACTTCCCACGGCGAACAACGTCACCGCGGAAAGGCTCGCCGACACGGCGATCGCCGTGTCGCCGGACGTGAACAGGAACGGGAGCAGGGGCACGATCGCCCCGACCGAGAACATCGCGAAGGAGGAACCTGCCGCGGCCCAGGGCGAGCCGAGCCCCTCGTGCATATCGATCCCGAGCTCCTCTCGAGCGTGGGTTTCCAGGGCGACCTGCGGATCCTTCATGAGCTCCTCAGCGATCCGCTCGGCCGTCTCCGGACGGATGCCCTTGTTCTCGTAGATCTGGGCAAGTTCCCGGAGCTCCTCCTCAGGTTGGGTTGCGATCTCGTGCGCCTCCTTGTGGATCAGTTGTTCGTAGACCTCGCGCTGCACCTTCATCGAGACGTACTCGCCCGCTCCCATCGAGAACGCGCCCGCGAGCAGTCCGGCGAACCCGGCGATCACCACCACCTTGCCGGCGACCCCGGAGCCCGCGACGCCGAAGATCAACGAGAGGTTGGACACGAGGCCGTCGTTCATCCCGAAGATCGCGGCCCGGAGGGCCCCGGACTTGCTGCTCGACGCATCCTGTTCGGCACCCACGGGTCCGGGGTGCGGCACGATCCGCGAGCTCATCCCATACACAGTAGACGGACACAGCTGGACCCCCATCCGACGGTTCTCGGCGCCGCCTAGAATCGACTCCACGGTCGGAGCGTCCGGCCGGCCAAGGAACGGGAAAGGAGCGCCGATGCCGAACGGGCTCACGCGACTCACCGAGCCGATGGTGCGCGAGGACGGGGAACTGCGCGTCGCAACTTGGGAGGAGGCCCTCGACCGGGCCGCTGAGGGGCTGCGCGCCGCAACGGACCGCCACGGCGGCAAGGGGGTCGGCCTGTTCAGCTGCTCGAAGGCCACCAACGAGATGAACTTCGCGGCGCAGAAGTTCATCCGTCAGGCCCTGGGCAGCAACAACATCGACAGCTGCAACCGCACCTGACACGCACCGAGCGTGGTCGGTCTGGCCACGGTCTTCGGTGCCGGAGGCGGCACCAGCTCATACGAGGAGGCGGAGCACACCGACCTCATGCTGCTGTGGGGTTCGAACGCCCGCGCCGCGCACCCGATCTTCTTCCACCATGTCCTGAAGGGGATCCATGACGGGATGCGCTTGATCGTGGTGGACCCTCGCCGGACGGAGTCGGCCGAGTGGGGCGATCTCTGGCTCGGGCTGGACGTCGGCACCGACATCGCGCTCTCCAACACGATGGCGCGCGAGATCATCGTGAACGACCTGCACCACGGCGCCTTCATCGAGCTCGCGACGACCGGTTTCGAGGACTACGCGGCCTCGGTCATGGACTGGACGCTCGAGCGTGGCGCGGAGGTGACGGGCATCCCGGCCGAGGTGATCCGTGAGGTGGCCCATGCGTACGCCAAGGCCGATCGGGCGATGATCTGCTGGACCCTTGGGATCACCGAGCACCACAACGCCGCCGACAACGTGCTGGCATTGATCAACCTGGGGCTGCTGACGGGGCACGTCGGGAAGTACGGGTCCGGGATGAACCCGCTGCGCGGCCAGAACAACGTCCAGGGCGGCGGCGACATGGGCGCGATCCCGAACAAGCTCACCGGCTTCCAGGACATCGAGACGGACGAGGCTGCGCGCACGCGCTTCGAGGAGGCCTGGGGCGTGAAGCTCATCCCGAAACGGGGCTGGCACCTCTCGCAGATGTTCGAGGCGATGGAGGAAGGCGATCTCACCGCGCTGTACGTGATCGGGGAGAACCCGGCCGCCTCCGAGGCCGACAACCAGAAGACCCACAAGCTCCTCGCGAACCTCGACATCTTGATCGTGCAGGACATCTTCATGACACAGACCGCGAAGATGGCCGACGTCGTGCTGCCCGCCGCGAACTCGGCGTTCGAGTCCGAAGGCACCGTGACGAACAGCGAACGACGGGTCCAGCGGGTCCGGCCGGCGCTCGTGCCTCCCGGGAACGCGAAGGACGACATCTGGATCATCGCGGAGATCGCGAAGCGTCTGGACCACGACTGGGGCCATCCCTCCGCGCACGACGTGTGGGAGGAGGTCCGCAGGCTGTCGCCGATGCACGGCGGGATGTCGTGGAAGCGTCTGGAGGAACTCGGCGGGATCCAATGGCCGTGTCCCGACGAGTCGCACCCGGGGACGAAGTTCCTGCATGCTCGCCTCTGGTCGGAGGATCCTGCGGAGCAGGGGATGAAGGCGCCGTTCTCCGTGGTGCTGTACGAGCCTCCGGTGGACGAGTTGGACGAGGACTATCCGTTCCGGTTGACCACGGGCCGGCGGCTCGACTCATACAACACGGGGGTGCAAACAGGTGGGTACACGTCGCCGCTGCGCCGCGAGGAGACGCTCGACATCTCCCCGGAGGACGCCGAGCGGCTGGGGGTACGTGAAGGGGAGCGGGTGCGGGTCGCGTCTCGCCGCGGTGAGGTGGAGGCGCCGGTTCGACTCGCGCTCGGTCTCCGGCCGGGGCTGTTGTTCATGACGCTGCACTTCCCGGACCAGGTCGACATCAACAACCTGACGATCGATGCGTGGGATCCGAAGTCCGGGACGGCGGAGTTCAAGGCCACTGCAGTGCAGGTCGAGAAGTTGGCTGCGCCGGCCGTCGCGGCCGGGGATCGCAAGTGACGGGGTGACGGGGGTAGCGTGGATCTCCATCTGATGGACGCCGCGCCTAGTGAGGCGGAGCGGGCCGCGGTCGATGGATCCCTGGGGCTCCCGGAGACCGGTTGGGAGGGAGGTCTCGAGCGCTCCGGTCGAGACCTGCGGGTCGTGCGGAGCGGTCGTGAGGCTCGCGAGCAGCGCCATCTCTTGCTCCCGGCCCTGCACGCCCTCCAGGCGGGCGTGGGATGGATCAGCCGGGGAGGTCTCAACTACGTGTCCCAACGACTCTCGGTGCCGCCGGCGGATGCCTACGGCGTCGCGACGTTCTACGCCATGTTCAGCGTCGAGAAGCGACCGGCCAACGTCGTGCACATCTGCGACGACCTCGCGTGCCGAGGAGCGGGTGGATCGGCTCTCTGTGAAGAGCTGGAGCGCGACGCCGCGCTGGAAGGCGCCGACGCCGGTGGGTGGAGCTGGGTCCGGTCGCCCTGCCTCGGGATGTGTGAGCAGGCGCCGGCCGTCTTCGCGCAGCGCGCGGGACGGCCGGAGGTCGCACTCGGTGAGGCGACCCGCGCGACCGTCGACGCGATCGTGGCGCCCGACTCCGACGTCGTGTGCGCCGGCGGGGTCGGGGCGCCGCAGACGCTCGCGCCCGAAGGGCGCGAGCGTCTGCGCCTCCTGAGGCGGGCCGGTGTCGTCGATCCGGCATCGATCGACGACTACCGCGCCCACGGCGGCTATGAGGGGCTCCGGACCGCGGTCGAGATGGGACCCGAGGCCACGATCCAGGCCGTCACGGACGCGAAACTCCTGGGGCGTGGCGGAGCCGCGTTCCCCACCGGCGTCAAGTGGCAAGCGGTCACCACGCAGCCGGTCCGGCCGCATTACGTGATCTGCAATGCCGACGAGTCCGAGCCGGGGACGTTCAAGGATCGGGTCGTGATGGAGCAGGACCCGTACGCGGTCATCGAGGCCCTCACTATCGCGGGCTTCGCGTGTGGTGCAGAGAAGGGGTTCCTCTATATCCGCGGCGAGTATCCGCTGGCGACCGAACGGCTCGCGCATGCGATCTCGGAGGCGAGGCGTCATGACTTCCTCGGCGACGACGTCATGGGCCACGGGTTCGCGTTCGACATCGAGCTCCGGCGCGGGGCGGGGGCGTACATCTGCGGCGAGGAGACGGCGCTGTTCAACTCCCTCGAGGGGAAGCGCGGCGAGCCACGGAACAAGCCACCCTTCCCGGTGACTCACGGGGTCTTCGGCAAACCGACCGCGATCAACAACGTGGAGACCCTGGTCAACGTCCTGGAGGTCCTGCGTGTCGGTGCCGACGCCTACGCCGCGATCGGGAGCGAGGGCTCCACCGGGCCTCGGTTGTTCTGCCTGTCCGGATCCGTGGAGCGGCCCGGCGTCTATGAGGTGGAGCACGGCGCGACACTGCGGGACCTGATCGAGATGGCGGGTGGCGTCCGCGGCGGCGGCACCCTCAAGGCAGTCTTGCTCGGCGGTGCCGCCGGCGGCTTCGTCGGGCCGGACATGCTCGGCGCGAAGCTGACGTTCGAGGACGCGCGGGAGGGTGGATACACGCTCGGCTCGGGCGTGATCATGGTCCTCGACGAGCGCGCGGATCTGGTGGATCTCTGTCTCCGTATCGCTCGGTTCTTCCGCGACGAGAGCTGTGGCCAGTGCGTGCCTTGCCGGGTCGGCACCGTCCGGCAGGAGGAGGCACTCCATCGACTCGTTTCCGGGACGACGATCGGCTCGGCTGCTGACGAGCTCGCCCTTATCGATGAGGTCGCGCAGGTGATGCGGGACGCGTCGATCTGCGGTCTGGGGCAGACAGCCGCCAACGCGGTACAGTCCGCGATCTCCCGGCTGGGCGTCTTCGACGGAGGTGCCGCTTGAGCCAGGTCGTGCCGCTCGAGGCGCCGAAGCGGCTGATCGACGTTGAGATCGACGGCCGGACGGTTCGTGTCCCCGAGGGCGCGACGATCCTGGACGCCTGCCGGGCCAACGGCGTGGACACCCCGACGATGTGTTACGCGGACAACCTCACCCCGATCAACGCCTGCCGGGTGTGCGTCGTGGAAGTCGAGGGCTCACGCGTCCTCGTGCCAGCGTGCTCCCGCCGTGCTGAGGCGGAGATGAAGGTGAAGACCGACACGGAGCGAGTGCGGCACTCGCGCAAGCTCGTGATGGAGTTCCTCGACTCGAGCGTCGACACCACCCTCGCCTCGACGGACTGGCGACGCTGGGCGGGCGAGTACGGAGCGGATCCGTCCCGGTTCGGCGTCGCGATGGAACCGTTGGATGCGAGGGAGCGCGACGAGCGTCCGCCAGGGCATCATCACGATCCGGACCCCGCCGTGATGGAGACCGTCGCCCAGCCGGTGAAGGTGGACAACGACCTGTACGTCCGCGACTACGAGCGCTGCGTGCTCTGCTACAAGTGCGTCGAGGCGTGCGGGATGGACGCGCAGAACACGTTCGCGATCGCGGTGGCCGGACGAGGGTTCGACGCGAGGATCTCGACGGAGTTCGCCGTGCCACTCGACGAGTCGGCGTGCGTCTACTGCGGGAACTGCATCGGCGTCTGCCCGACGGGCGCATTGATGTTCAAGTCGGAACACGACATGCGCGCCGACGGGACGTGGGACGAGGACTCGCAGACCGTCACCAACACGATCTGCCCGTACTGCGGGGTGGGCTGTGAACTCGAGGTGCACGTTCAGGACAACGAGATCGTGAAGGTGTCGTCCCCGGAGGGCCACTCGGTCACGAGCGGCCATCTCTGCATCAAGGGGCGGTTCGGGTTCGCCTACGTCCAGCGGCGCGGTGAGCGGCGGGGGAGCGGCAGGGGCGCCGGGGCGCCGATCCCTTCCCCGACGGCGGCACGGGAAGGGGCGACGCCCGAGACCTCCGGTCCATGAGTCCCGGAGACGGAGAAGAGGATCCTCGCGGGTCCGTCGCGGGCGTGGTACTCGCCGGTGGACGGTCTCGGCGGTTCGGTCGCGACAAGCTCGCGGAGAAGTACGAAGACCGACCCCTCCTCCAGCATCCGGTCTCGCGTCTGCTCGAGATCTGCGATCGGGTGGTCGTCGTGCTGGCGCCCGGCGCCGAAGAGCCTCCGATGCCGACCGGTGCATCGGTGACGTTCGCGCGGGATGCGATCGAGGCTGAGGGGCCACTCCGCGGGTTGTCTGCGGGACTGGAGGTCGCGAACGCGGACTGGGTCGTCCTCGCGGGGGGGGATATGCCGGATCTCCAACCCGCCGTCCTTCTGGAGATGCTTCGGGCGGGCTTCGAGACAGGGGCCGTCGCCGTCTCGCTTTCCGACGAAGGGAAGGAGAGACCCCTCCCATGCGTGCTGAGAACCGGTCCGGCGGCTGAGGCGGTGGATAGGCTGCTCGAGTCCGGTCGACGGAGCTTGCGGGACCTGCTCGCTGCGGTCGCGGCCGTGGTGATCGACGAACCGACCTGGACCGCGCTCGACCCGGAGCGACGGACGCTGATCGACGTCGACGAGCCTGGCGATGTTGAGCAGTAGGCACCGTCGATAGGCTCCTTAGGGTGCCCCACCGGCCGTTCATCATCGGGTCGTCCGAGATCATGCCCCTGTGCGACGGGTGGGCTCCGCTGCCACTCAGCGAAGAGATGCCCGGGCGCGAAGTCGACTGGGACGAGGAGCGGGCACGGTTCCCGTGGGCATATCCGGCGGACGACGAGGAAGGCTGGGCCTGGCACGTCCACTCGTTCCTGCTTCGTCATCCGAACGGGCTCGTGTTGATCGATACCGGCATCGGTCACTTCGGCCGTCCCCCGTACGACGTCTCGAGCGCGATCGATGAGGAGCTCCGCGTGGTCGGCGTCGCGCCGGCCGACGTCGACCACGTCGTGCTGACACATCTCCACGCCGACCACTCCGGCGGGGCGTGCCTGCCCGACGGGAGCCCGAGGTTCCCGAACGCCCGCTACCACGTTCACCCGGACGACTGGTCGTTCTTCGGGGAGCACAGGACGCCGGACGACTTCACGGGACGCTTCGCGATGGCTGTCCTCGAGGAGCTCGGCATGCTCGATCTCGATCCGACGGACCACTGGGTCGTGCCCGATCTGCAACTCCGGCATGCCCCCGGCCACACTCCGGGGCATCGCGTGGTCCGGGTCGACGGCGGGAAGGACACGTTGCTCCTCGTCGGCGACCTCCTCCACGTGCCGCCGCAGATCGCCTCCCCGGCCTGGCCCTCGAACCACGACGAGGATCCGGCGGTCGCGTCCCGAGAGCGAGCCGGACTCGTCGACCTGGTCATGAGGAGGGGGTGGGTCATGGGCATCTCCCACTTCGCACGACCCTTCGGTCGTGTGGGGTCCGACGGCTGGACCTCGATCTGACGCGCTCGCCCGAGCAGGGCTCGCGCCTGCTCACGTACCTAACCGTCTCGGCGCGACTCCAGCTCGTCCAGTCGCTCTGTGGCCAATCCGTGGGCAGCGTCGGATGAGGCCTCGTGGCCGGTGATCGCGCGAAGGAACTCGTCGCGGTCGAGCGCCAGGAGCTTGCTCTCGGTCGTGGCGACGACGGTCGCCGTCCTGGGCACGTCGCGGATCAAGGCGATCTCGCCGAACGATCCGCCTGGGCCGAGTGTCGTGACGGGGCGCCCACCCTCGAGGACCTCGACGGCGCCCTCGACGATCGCGTAGAAGCGGTCGCCCGCCTCGCCCTGCGTGATCACGACGGATCGTTCCGGCACCGAGATCGGGATGAGATTCCTCGCGAGGCGCTCGAGCATCGGCGTGGGGAGCGGCGCGAAGATCCGTGTCGTGCGCAGGAGCGCCATCTCCTCCGAGGGGATCCGGACCCCGACGTCGAGTGCGACGAGCGCTCGGCGACCCAGCAGGGCCGCGGACGGCAGGAGCACGCCGGCGATCAACAGGGTCCACCGAGGGCCGAGCGCCACCACGAGGAGCGAGGCGAGGAAAGACCCCACACCTTCGCCGGCCATGTAGAGCGATTCCAGTACCCCGAATGCTCTGGAGAGCTGCTTGTCGGGTATCAGCCGCTGCAGCATCACGCGCCCGTTGACGTCGGCGAGCGCCCCACCCGCCCCGCTCATCGCCAGGAAGACGCCTGCCAGGGCGGGCTGAGCGGCGATCCCGGCGATCGAGAGTCCGCTCCACGACACCCCCCACCGGAACGAGCGGGACGATCGCCACCGAGCCGCGACGCCGATCGCGAGCGCCGCCCCCACGACGGCGCCGACACCGATGGAGGCGGTCAGGAAACCGACACCGGCGTCTCCGGTCCCGACGATGTCGAAGGCAAGGATCACGATCAGCACGTCGACGAATCCGAGCTGGACCATCGCCAGCCCCATCGTCGTGACCAGGAGGAGCGATCGGCGGTCGCGCGCAACAGCTCGGATCCCGAGCACCGCCTCGGAAGCCACCACCCTGACGCCGGAGCCCCCACCGCCGTGCGCGGGCTCGGTTCGGACCCGGATCGAGGCGACGCTCACGGTGCCCAGGAGGAGCAACACGGCGAGCGTCGCGTCCACGACGCCGGGCCCCGAAAGGGATCCAGGCGCGAGACCCATCAGTCCTCCCGCGAGGAGCGGACCCAGCAGGACGCTGAGGCTCTCCAGGACGCCGGTCGCGGCATACGCGCTCGACAGCTCCTCGGGTGTGCGAGCCAGGCGGGGGAGGAGGGACGCGTGTGTGGGACGCACGAGCGTGATGACCCATCCGGCAGTGGTGGCAGAGGCGTAGACGAGGGGAGCGGGTGCGTCGGCGAGCAGAGCGACGGCGGCCAGCGCCGTCGTGGCGGCCAGCGAGGCGAAGGCGTACCGCAGGACCCGCTCGCGGCGGTGCCGATCCCCGAGAACTGATCCGATCGGCGCGAGGAGCGCGGCGGGGATCAGCTGAAGGAGGCTCACGATGCCGACCATGACGCTGCCGCCGTCCTCGTAGGCGTACACGATCAGCGCGATGAAAGCCGCCCATTCGGTGATCGTGAATGCGAGGTAGGCGGCAAGCGCCTTCGCGATGTCGGGCGACCGGAACGAGCTCCCGAGGGCAGTGAGCGAGGCCCGTGCATCGGCGAGGACGCTTCTGACCGCCGATCCGTTCCCCGGTTGTTCCTCCGCCACGGAGGCAGGAGTCTAGGTCAGCGTTGCCGGTGTTGGGCTACAGTCGCCTCTGAAGAGCGGGCGCTTCGCGCACCTGCCCGCGCATCACACCACCCTCTCCTGGAAAGGACTCCGGCCATGCCGCGTCGTGTCCTGATCATGGGAGCCGCAGGTCGCGACTTCCACAACTTCAACGTCGTCTACCGCGACGATCCCGCGATCGAGGTCGTCGCGTTCACCGCCACGCAGATCCCGTACATCGACGACCGCACGTACCCGGCCGCGCTCGCCGGGGATCGCTACCCCGAGGGCATCCGGATCCACGAGGAGGACGAGCTCCCCCGTCTGATCCGTCAGCTGGACGTCGACGACGTGGTCTTCGCCTATTCCGACGTCTCGCATGAGCACGTGATGCACAAGGCGAGCGAAGCGCTCGCGGCGGGCGCCAACTTCCTGCTGCTCGGGCCCGACGCCACCATGCTGAAGCCGGACATCCCCACCGTGGCCGTGACGGCCGTGCGGACCGGCGTCGGGAAATCCCAGACCACCCGCGCGGTCGCGGCGACGCTGAAAGAGGCAGGGAAGAAGGTCGTGGCGGTGCGGCACCCGATGCCCTACGGCGACCTGACCGCGCAGCGGGTCCAACGATTCGCGGAGCTCGAGGACCTCGATCGGCAGCACTGCACCATCGAGGAGCGTGAGGAGTACGAGCCGCACATCGCGAGCGGGACCGTGATCTACGCCGGTGTCGACTACGCCGAGATCCTCGAGCAGGCGCAAGCCGAAGCCGACGTCCTCCTGTGGGACGGCGGGAACAACGACCTTCCTTTCTATCTGCCGGACGTCCACATCGCGCTCGTCGACCCGCTGCGGGTCGGTCACGAGACGCGCTATCACCCCGGTGAGGCCAACCTCCGCCGCGCCGACGTCGTCCTGATCAACAAGATGGATTCGTCGACACCCGAGCAGGTCGTTCAGCTGGAGGGCACGATCGCGGACGCGAACCCGACGGCGACGGTCGTGAAGGCGAACTCCAAGGTGACGGTGGACGACCCCGATGCGATAGCCGGCAAGCGGGTGCTCGTGATCGAAGACGGCCCGACCCTCACACACGGCGAGATGAAGATCGGCGCCGGCGTGGTGGCTGCGCAGCGGTTCGGCGCGGCCGAGATCGTGGATCCGCGGCCCTGGGCGGTGGGCACGATCGCGGAGACGTTCGAGAGATACGACGTCGGCGCGGTCCTGCCCGCGATGGGCTACAGCCAAGGTCAGCTCGACGAGATGGCCAAGATCATCGACGCCGCCGACGTCGACCTCGTCGTGATCGGGACGCCGATCGATCTCCGCCACGTGATCGACATCAGCAAGGCCGCGGTCCGGGTGCGCTACGACCTCGAGGTGCTTCCGGACTCCCCGCAGCTGCTCGACGTGCTGCGGCCCATGCTCTGAGCGACTCTGCCCAGCGGAGCCGGTGAAGGGAGCCGCCGAAATGGAACGCGTCGTCGTCGCGCTTGGCGGCAACGCGCTGCTCCGCCGCGGTGCGGACGACACGTTCGAGGAGATGTACCGGGCGGCGCGCGCGGCGGCGGAGCAGATCGCGGACATCGCGGCGGAGGGATGGGAGGTCGTGGTCACCCACGGCAACGGTCCGCAGGTCGGCCGGATCTTGATCCAGCAAGAGGCGGCGGCAAAGACGGTCTCCCCGATGCCGCTCGATGTCTGCGGCGCCGAGAGCCAGGGACTGATCGGCTACCTGCTGCAGGTCACGATCGGAGACGTGTTCTTCGAGCGCGGGATGGAGCGCCCGGTGGCCACGGTGCTCACGCTGACCAGGGTGCGTCCGAACGACCCCGCATTCCGCACGCCAACGAAGTTCATCGGCCCCTTCTACACGGCCGCCCAGGCCCGGAAGCTCGAAGAGCAGCGAGGTTGGGTGATGAAGGAAGATCCGCACGGGGGATGGCGCCGCGTCGTGCCCTCGCCCCGGCCGTACTCGATCGTCGAGACGCCGGTGCTGAAGAAGCTGGTCGCCGACGGGGTGATCGTGATCGCCGGCGGTGGCGGTGGCGTGCCCGTGATCGAGAAGGGCCCACGGCTGATCGGAAAGGAAGGTGTCGTGGACAAGGACCTCGCGGCGGCGATC
>Ga0299907_10000413_pt1 | contig 20478 bp, 23 predicted proteins | sample RVTome_16_FD_198680 | JGI IMG/M metagenome (GOLD analysis project Ga0299907, IMG submission 198680) | Soil microbial communities from uranium-contaminated site in the Upper Colorado River Basin, Wyoming, United States - RVT152D67 (version 2) ...
GTCGTGATCTCCGGCGGCACGAGTTCGGGCAAGACGACGTTGCTCGGCGTGCTGTCGACGTTCGTCCCGGACGACGAGCGGATCATCACGATCGAGGACGCGGCGGAGCTGCGGCTCGCCAAGCCGCACGTCATCGGCCTGGAGGCCCGGCCGGCCAACGTCGAGAGCCGGGGTGAGGTCACGGTCCGCGATCTGCTCCGCAACGCGCTCCGGATGCGGCCGGATCGACTGGTGATCGGCGAGGTCCGTGGCGGTGAGGCGCTCGACATGCTGCAGGCGATGAACACCGGGCACGACGGTTCGCTCTCCACGGCGCACGCGAACTCCGCGCGCCATGCCCTGTGGCGTCTGGAGACGATGGCGTTGATGTCCGACGTGGACCTGCCCGTTGCGCACGTGCGCGCGCAGGTCGCGGGAGGCATCGATGTCGTCGTCCACACCGCCCGGCTCCGGGAGGGAAGGAGGGTCGTGATGCAGATCGCGACCGTCGACGCTCTGGACGAGAGCGGTGACCTCGTCGTCACCGAGGTCTTCGGGTTCCGGTCGAGGGTGGGCCGCGACGGGGCGTTCGTCGCCACGGGGAACGTGCCGGCCGTCGTTGCCTCGCTCACGGGTCGCGTCGCGCTGGACGAGCGGTGGTTCGAGCCGGGGATCGACGAGGTGGCCTCCTGAGCCAGGGGACAGCGATCGTCGCAGTGCTGGCCGCCTCGGCCGTCCTGTTCGCGGGGGCTGCCGTCGTCGAGACGCGCCGCAACTCGATCCTCGTCCGTGCCGGGGGGCCGAGCCCGCGGGCGGTCCCACGGTCGATCGGGGCCCCACCGTCGTGGGTGTGGACGCTCGGCGGAGCGACGGCCGCCTCGCTCCTCGGCCTCCGGGTCGCCGGTCATCCAGGAGCCGTCGTGGCCGCCTGCGTCCTGCTCGTCACGCCGTCGATCCTCCGCCGCCGGCGACGAGCCAGGGAGTCGAGGCACACGCAGGATCAGCTCGCGGAGGCTGTATCGTTGATCGCGGCCGGCCTTCGAGCGGGACGTTCGCTCCGCCAGTCGTTCGAGCTCGCGGCGGCCGAGGTCGACCCGCCGATCGGGCCCTCGTTCGACCGGATCGGAGAACGGGTCGAGCTCGGCGACTCGATGGACGACGCCGTCGACGCATGGGCGGACGAGATCTCGGGCCCCGATGCGAGGCTCGCGGCAGGCGTGCTCCGGCTGCATCGGCGCACGGGCGGCGCGCTCGCCGAGACGCTGGAGCAGCTCGCGTCGACGTTGCGCGCTCGCCGAAGCGCCGCGCGTGAGCTCCTTTCGCTCACCGCCCAGGCGCGCCTATCGGCCAACATCCTCGGACTCTTGCCCCTCGGCTTCTTCGCGTTCCTGTCGGTGATCGCCCGGGACGACATGGCGGCGGCGATCACTTCGGCAACCGGCGCCACCGCGATCGTGATCGGCCTCGTGCTCCAGGCGGCCGCGTACACGTGGATCCGACGCCTGCTCCGGATCGAGTCGTGACGGCCGCGATCGCCGGGTTGCTCGCCGCCGTCTCCGGTTTCTCGGCGGTCGCGGCCTGCTGGGGCGGATCGCACCCGCCGATCAGGGCTCCGCTCGCGGGCGCACGAGCGTCGAGGCCCGCTGGCCGCGATCTGCTCGCCGCCCTGGGTTCGTTGCCGGGGATCCGACGCGTGGGGCTCTCGACGCGAACGAGCGATCTGCTCGCGCGTTCGGGGATCGAGCGGAACGAGCGCGATCTCGTCGGCCTGAAGGTGGCCGCCACGGTCACCGCGTTACTCGTGGGGTCCGTTTCGGCGGGGCCGCTCCTCGGACTGATGCTCGGGTCGATCGCGTTCCGGGCGCCGGACATCGCCGTTGCGAGGACGGTGCGGCTCCGGCTCGCGGCGGCGGACCGGGAGATCCCGGTGATGCTCGACCTCCTCGCCGTCGCGACGTCCGCGGGCCTGCCGGCGCAGCTCGCGTTCCGCCGCGCGGTGGAGGCGTCCGAGGGTCCGCTCGCGGACGAGCTCCGGCCGGTCCTCAACGCGACCGACCTCGGCGGGCGCTGGCGGGAGGAGCTCCGAGCCGTGTGCGAACGCCTGGACCTTCCCGATCTCCGCCGTGTCGTCGGGACGCTCGGTCGATCCGAGACGCTCGGCTCTCCCCTGAGCGATGAGCTCGCACGATTGGCGCGAGACGTTCGTGAGGTGCGACGGGCGAGCGCCACCGAGCGCGCTCGCCTCGCACCGGTCAAGATGCTGTTCCCGCTCGTGTTCCTCGTCCTCCCCGCCTTCCTCCTCCTCACGGTGGTGCCGGTCCTCGTGACCACCGTGCGATCCATCGTGTGAGAGGAGGTGAACCGGGTGCTGTTGTCCTGGTACGTGCGAGCGCGCTACCTGCGTGCGCGGTCACCGTGGTCCTCGCAGGCGGGGCAGACGACCGCCGAGTACGCGCTCGTGATCCTTGCGGCGGCGGCGATCGCCGTCGTCCTCATCGTATGGGCGCGCTCGTCCGGCAAACTGCCTGCGTTCTTCGACAGCATCATCGACCAGGTGGCCGGGAGTGCCTCGTAAGGGGCAAGGAGGATCGGCGGCGCTCGAATTCGCACTGGTGTTCCCGCTGATCCTGCTCCTCCTGCTCGCGCTCGTGCAGGTCGGGGTGCTCGCCCGCGATCAGCTGTTGCTCACGCAGGCCTCGCGCGCCGGGGCGCGCGAGGCAGCGGTCGATCCCTCGGCCGAGGCGGTCGAGGAGGCGGTCCGCAGCGCGGCGGTCGGCCTCGAGGGCGATCGTCTTCGGGTCGAGATCGCTCGAGCCGGCGCCCGGGGATCGCCGGTCACGGTCGCGCTCACCTACGAGGCCCCGATCGCGGAGACGCTCGCGGGCTGGCTGTTCCCCGGGTCGGTCACGTTGCGAGGGAGCGCGACGATGCGACAGGAGTTCGCGTGAAGGACGAGCGAGGGTCGGTCTCGGTCGTCGTGGCCGGCCTGGTGGTGATCGCCATGGTGATGGCGATGGCCGCGGCCGACGTCGTGCGCGTCCTCGCCGCCGCGTCGCGCGGCCAGACCGCGGCGGACGCGGCGGCGTTGGCCGCCGCGCAGACCTTGGCGCTCCCGGACGACGTGTCGCCGGAGGACCGAGCCCGCGAGTACGCCGAGCGCAACAACGCCACGCTCGCGTCGTGCGTGTGTGAGCCCGGGTCGTTCGAGGCGAGGGTCGCCGTGCACATGGACGTCGGCGACCTGCTGCTGTTCGGGAGCGGGCGGTCGGTGATCGCGAGGGCTCGCGCGGTGGTCGACCTTCCAACGACCTGACCCGATCCCTCGACCTCCGCGTGGCCGGAGGCCGTCACGTCGGGGACCGGGTGTACGATGCTCGGACGATGGCGATGGTCCAGGGGATCCAGAGGAGGCGGGGCCGGCGCGCGCGCCTGGCCACGGTCGACTACACCCTGGCCAAGCGGGCCCTGCTCTCCGAGGTCCGGACGGGCCTCACCTCGTGGACCGACGTCTGCGACGCCCATCCGGAGCTGATGCGCGCAGCCAAGCACGTCGGCGAGCAGTCGAGGCGCGACTGTCCGGTCTGCCGGAAGGACAAGCTCCGGCTCGTGACGTTCGTCTACGGGGACGGCCTCCGGCAGGACAACGGCCGGGTCTGGCCCCTGGACGTCGGCCTCGCGATGGCAGCCGACCGCCCCGGATCGTGGTGCTACGTGGTCGAGGTCTGCACGACCTGCCAGTGGAACCACCTGCACGAAGCCTTCGTCGCGCGCGCCGTCTGAGCGGCCACCCACGTTCCTCACGGGAACCCCACGGCGTTTCCGCTGGTCGTTGTCCGGTTAAACGCTGCCCGTGACTACACTGGACGACGATTTGGCGGTCAAGACCGCGCCCGCGGGGTCCCGCAAGGAAGGCCCCAAGCACGCCCCCCGAAAGCCGGAGCGCCAGAAGGGCTTCAAGGCCTGGCTCTCGCGCTGGTGGTGGGTCCTCGTCGTTGTGCCCGTCTCCGGCGTCATCCTCGTGCTGCTGACGCTGCTCTACGTCTACTCGCAGCTCGAGCTGCCGGACACCCCGCCGCCGCTGCAGACGACGTACGTCTACGACCGCGACGGCCGCGACGGCAAGGTGCTCACCACGCTGCACTCCTCGGTGGACCGGACGATCATCCCGCTCGACCAGATGCCGAAGCACCTGCGTCGGGCGGTGATCTCGGTCGAGGACCAGGACTTCTACGCGCACCCGGGCATCGACGTGTTCGGCATCCTGCGCGCGGCCTGGACCGACCTCGTCGAGCGCGAGATCGTCCAGGGCGGCTCGACGATCACCCAGCAGCTCGTGAAGAACGTGTACGCCGGCGACTACGTCGAGGACCCCGAGACCGGCGTCGAGACCTACGTGATCCCCGAGCGGTCGTTCAGCCAGAAGGTGCGCGAGAGCCTGCTGGCGGTCAAGGTCGAGCAGGAGTTCACGAAGGACCAGATCCTCGCGACGTACCTGAACACCGTGTACTTCGGCCGTGGCGCCTACGGGGTCCAGGCGGCCGCCCAGACCTTCTTCCGCAAGGACGCGCAGGACCTCACGATCCCCGAGTCGGCGATGCTCGCCGGCATGATCCAGAGTCCCTCGACGTACGACCCTGTCGAGCACGAGCCGGAGGCGACCGACCGGCGGGACTTCGTCCTGTCGCAGATGGTGGAGGAGGGCTACCTCGCGCCCGAGCGGGCGGAAGTGTTCGCCGCCAAGCCGGTGAGGGCCGATCCGATCGAGGTCGGGCTGAACTTCCCCGCCAAGACCGGGTACTTCCTCGACTACACCCGTCGGGCGTTGATCGAGGAGTACGACGAGGAGACCGTGTTCGGCGGCGGGCTCCAGGTGACGACGACGCTGGACTCGGAGATGCAGCGGTACGCGGAGGAGGCAGTCGCGAACCGACTGAACGATCCGGGCGGCCCGCAGGCCGCGCTCGTTGCGATCGACCCTCGCGACGGCGCCGTCCGCGCGATGTATGGGGGCGAGAACTTCCGCGTCTCGAAGGTGAACCTCGCGACCGGCGACGGCGGCTCGGGCCGGCAGGCGGGGTCGGCCTTCAAGGTGTTCACGCTCGCCGCCGCGATGGAGCAGGGCTACGACCTGGACGAGCAGTGGCAGGGGCCGTCGCCGATCACGATCCCCGACCCCGCCTGCTACACGGACGGCGAGCCGTGGACACTGGAGAACGCGAGCGACTCGGAGAGCGGGACCTTCACCCTGCTCGCGGCGACGAGCCACTCGGTCAACACCGTGTACGCGCAGGTCGCGTCCCAGGTGACGCCCGAGGCCATATTGGACGTGGCCCACCGGATGGGCATCCGGTCCGACCTCGAGCCCGTGTGCTCGATCACGCTCGGCACGCAGTCCGTCAACCCGCTCGAGATGACGAACGCGTACGCGACGCTCGCGGCGCGTGGCTGGCGGCACCGCCCGACCCCGCTCATGGAGGTCACCACGCCGGACGGCGACACGGACCTGCGGATCAACGAGCGCGGTCGCCAGGTCCTGGACACGAACGACGCCGACCTCGTCACCTACGCGCTCGAGACCGTGATCTCGGGCGGCACCGGGACGAGCGCGAGCATCGGTCGCCCGGCCGCGGGCAAGACGGGCACGGCGCAGAACTACTGGGACGCCTGGTTCTGCGGCTACACCCCGCAGCTCGCGACCTGCGTGTGGGTCGGGTTTCCCGAGGGCCAGATCCCGCTCGAGGACATCGAGGGGTACTCCGCGGTCTACGGCGGGACGATCCCCGCGCTGATCTGGCACGACTTCATGCTCGCCGCGCTGGACGGCCTGCCGGTGAGGGACTTCGCCACCCCGTCGTCCGAGGGCTACACGGCGGGCCCGGAGACGCCGGCGCCGGTGCCGGCCTCCTCGCCGACGCCGTCGGCGGAGCCGAGCCCGTCCCCCGAGCCGGAGCCGAGCCCGTCCCCCGAGCCGGAGCCGACCGAGGAACCGTCCCCCCCGCCGAGCCCCCCTCCGTCGCCTACTCCGACGGAGAGCCCGACGCCGCCTCCGGACGGGCCGACGGGCCGTCGCGAGGGCGATCGCTAGGGCGCGTCGCTGCCGGCGAACTCGCGGGCCGCAGGGACCGCGTCCAGCGGCAACGACGCGACGACCGTGGTCCCTCGACCCGGCGCCGAGTGGACCATGAAGGTGCCGTTCGCGAGCTCCACGCGCTCGCGCATCGAAGCGAGACCCACCCGACCAGACTGCAGGAACTCGCGCGCCTTGCCCGAGTCGAACCCGATGCCGTCGTCCGCGATCTCTACTCGCAGCTGGCCGCCGCCGGTGTCCACGGAGACGTTCACGGACCTGGCGCCGGCATGCTTCGCGGAGTTCGACAGCGCCTCCTGCACGATCCGGTAGGCGAGCGTCTCGAGGTCGCGAGGGATCTCCGATGCGGACTTGCCGCGGAACTCCGTCCGGATCCCGCTGTCCCGCCCGTACCGGTCGAGGGTCTCCCGCAGCGCCGGGACGAGGCCACGCTCCTCGAGCAGCGGTGGACGGAGGCCGGACATGAGCCGGCGGAGGTTGTCCGCCTCCTCCGAGAGCTCCCGTCGGACCTTCGCGAGGACCTCGAACCCCTCGCTCATCTCCCCGGCCCTGAGCATCAGGAGGACGGCCTCGAGGGACAGCGACGCCGCCGACACGCCCTGCACCGGTCCGTCGTGCAGGTCACGCGCGATCCGATTGCGTTCACTCTCGATCGCGGCGTTGGTGCGACGCATGATCCTCGTCCGATCCTCGTCTCGATCCTGGAGGAACTTGAAGAGCGAGCGGATCGTCTGGTCGGCAACCCGCGCTGCGGTCACGTCGCGGACGAGCAGCAGGCGGCGCGGTGGGTCACCTGGGATCTGTGAGGTCCGCGACTCGAGGTAGATCGAGTGGCCCTCCCGGTGGAGGGTGCCCTGACCGGTCGGGCCGGTCGTGGGGAGCTCGGAGAAGCTGTCGTCCGCCTCGATCGACGCCGCGAGCGCGGCCCAGGGTTGGCCCTCGACGAGCGACTGCGGGAGATCGACCATCTTGCAGAACGCCTCGTTCGATCGAAGGATGACGTTCTGGTGGTCGAGCTCGACGATGCCGTCGATCGCGGCCTCGAACACGGTCCGCAGGCGTTCCTCCGACTCGCGGAGCGTGTCGTTGGCGCGTCGGAGACGACCGAGCGCCTTGTCGGTGTCCGCGAGTGCGGCCTCCTTCTGCTCGAGCGCGTCCTGGACGGCGCGCTGCGCGTGCGTGCCGCGGACCTGGTTCACGAGGATCCGCAGGGCGACGGCCGCCGCGAGCATCCCGATCAGCATCGAGGCCTGGAGCGGCTCGATCCCCTCGTCGATCTCCTTCACCGCTACGAGCGCGAGGGCACTGCTCGCCGCCGCGACCGATAGGCTCGTGAGGATCGCGTGTCCGTAGCGCGTGGGCTCAAGCCGCGGCTCGGGGGATGGCCGCGGCATCGTGGTCACGAGCGCAGCGATGAGCAGTGACGCGAGGGCGATCGGCAGGTCGATGCGCGACTGCCCCAGGACGAACACCCCATCGACCCACTGCTGCGTGAACGCGCCCAGAGCCGAACACATGGCCGAGACAGCGATGAACAACCCGATGTGGGCCGGCTGCGGCAGAACCAGCGCGAGTGCGCCGAACCCCGAGAACCCCGTGGCTGCGATCAGGGCTAGGCTGGCCGTAACCGCGGACTCGAATCCGGTCAACTCCTCCGGCCGCAGGAAGAGGAACAGGATCGTCCCGATCGCGACGCTGAGCAGCGCCACGTCGGCGGCGATCTCGCGCCGGTCCTCCCGGGCCACGTGGTCCCGGAACTCGACCGCGAGGGCGACGAGGAACATCAGCCCCACGAGCACGAACGCCGTCTCGTGGACGGCTCGTCGGGCGGGGCCACCGTCGCCGAGCGAGGCGATCGACGCGCTGAGGACCGTGAGTCCCACCATCCCGAGCCCGAGCCACGGCGCACTCCGCCAGGCATCCCGCCGCCTCGAACGGAGGAGGATCACCACGGCCGACAGGAGGCACGAGGCCGCCACGATCGGGAACCCCGCGTTCCCGGCGGACGCCGCTGGATCTTCGGAAGTGATGTAGGCCAAGGTGACGCCGGCGCCAGCGACGAAGAGGAGCGCAGGCGTCAACCACGAAGCCCTGCTCGGCGACCCAGTCGACATGTCGAAGCAACCATGATGAACCACGCCTAGGCGAGACTCCATCACCCGAGCGGGGGCACTCGGCCCGACCGCCCTAGGCCACTTGGAGGGCACACATTCGGCGGGCACAGGGGATGCTTCTGGGCCTACGTGCCGTTACTCGATGAGGCGTCGCCGGAGCGCCTCCGCGACCGCGGCGGTGCGGTCCGACGCGCCGAGCTTCTCGAAGATGTGCTCGAGGTGGGTCTTCACCGTGTCGGGGGAGATGTACAGGCGCTCGGCGATATCACGATTGGTATGGCCGAAGGCGAGCAGCTGGAGCACCTCGATCTCGCGGGCCGTGAGGGTCTCGGCGCGACGGTCGCGCTCCTTGGCCTGGGAGAGCTCCTCGGCGAGCGCCACCACGAGCTGGGGGTCGATCACCATGTTGCCGCCGGCCACCAGCCGCACGGTCTGGATCAGGTGCTCGGCGTCCCGGGCCTTGAGGACGTAGCCTCTGGCCCCGCTCCGGACCGCCTCCACCACGAACTGGCGGTCGTCGTAGGCGGTGAGCATGATGACGCCGGTGTTCGGGTGCGAGTCCCGGATCAGCCTGGCCGCCTCGAGCCCGTCCATCTCGGGCATCCGGATGTCGACCAGTGCGATGTCCGGCCCCTCGCGCTCGACGAGGTCAAGCAGCTCCTGGCCATTGGCCGCCTCGCCGACGACCTCGATGCCGTCGGCCATGTCGAGGTACCGACGCAGCCCCTGACGCACGAGCGAGTGATCGTCCGCGATCGCGACTCGGATCGTCATGCCTCTTGACCCCTTCCGATGGTGGAGGCCGCGCTCATCCTATATGTCGGCCCCGACCGGTCAGAAGATGTAGTACCAGTTGACCGTCAGCAGGGAGAGGATCCCGAGCCCGATCGCGCCCCCCACCAGCGCGACGCTCCGCGGGAGGTGGAGGCGCTCGAGGCCGAGCGCGAGGCCCCAGAAGGCGGGGAAGAGCGGCAGGAGGAACCGGGGCATCGACATCAGCGGGCGACCCACGAACGCGAACGTGAGAGGCAGCAGGAGGCCGCCCCACAGGTAGACGGCGTACGAAGGCCGAAGTCGCACCGCCGCGTACACCGAGGCCACCAGCATGGGGACCAGGATCAGCCAGTCGAGGAGCCAGTACCCGCCGGTGGGGTCGTCGAGGTAACGGAACGCGTCGAGGGTCCCGTTCCCCAGCGTGAGGAGGGGGAACGAGAGCTCGCGCTCCCAGTTCGCCTGCCGGGTGATCGGCGCGAACCAGTCGCCGGCCCGAACCGCCCAGTACCCGAGGTAGGCGAGGAGGCCGAGAGCGGTCGCCCCCGCGGCGGCGAGTGCCGGCCACATGCGGTCCCCGCGCTCGGCGCGCTGCTGCAGGGCCTCCACCACCAGCGCCGGCGCGAGGAGGATGCCCAGGCTGCGCGTGAGAGCTGCGAGGGCCCCCGCCGCGCCGCCGAACCCCCATCGGCCACGCCTCGCGGCCCAGAACGTCGTCACCGCGAGGAGCAGGAACAGCGACTCGCTGTACGGCATCAGGAAGAAGTGCGCGGCAGGGAAGGCCGACAGCAACAGGACCGTGGTGCGGGCCGTGCGTTCGGAGAGCTCCGAGGTCGTGAGGATGTAGGTCACGTACAGGGCCGCGAGGAAGGCCGCATTGGACACGAGTGTCGCCGCCGCGAGGGGCGCCCCGCCGATCGCGAACGACACCCCGCGGATCGCGAGCGGGTACAAGGGGAAGAAGGCGGCGCTCCCGTCCTCGAGGCGGTATCCGCCCTCGGCGATCCGGAGGAACCACAGCGCGTCGAACCGCTCCCAAGCGGCGAACGCGTGCTGCCACCCGAGGTCGGTCGGCCCCGCGCGCCAGCCGGGGACCCCGACCGGCGCGAGCGAGGGGAACAGCGCCACGCCGAGCACGCCGATGAGGAGCGTGGCGAGACGGAGGCCTACGAACGCCGTCAGGCAGAAGCGGAACGCTCGGGAGGCCAGCTCCCTCCGGTCGGGCGTCGTTGCTTCGCGGGCGGCTCCGACTTCGTCCGCCGCGGCCCCGGCGGACTCGGGCCCTCGAAGGCCCGAGTCCGTCCCGGCCCCGGTGCTCACGCCCGGACCTCCGACGTTCCGACCAGGAGGGGCGCCTCCTCGGCGAACGGCCCCGCGACGGTGGGGGCCGGCTCGCGGTACCGGATCCAGGAGACCAGGCAGAGCACGAGGACGACCGCGCGTGCGAGGATCGCGAGCTGCATCGCCCCGAGCGGCAGGCCGGCCAGGCCGCCCTCGATGCCGCCGCCCAGCCACGAGAACTCCGTGACGTAGACGGCGATGTCCGTGAGCTCGAACGCGACGAACAGTCGCAGGTTCGGCAGCGCGAGCGCGAACCACGGCAGGAGCCACAGGCTGAACTGCGGCGAGTACAGCTTCCCGGTGAGCAGGAACAGGACGAGGATCGGGAACCCGAGCGTCCACCTCGGGAAGCCGGGTTCGCGTTTCGCCTTCATCCGCCAGACCACCCCGACGAGGATCACGAACAGCCACCCGGAGACGATGTTGATCGCCCGCGTGTTCGCGCAGCCGGCGCCGGTGGCACGTTCGCATACGAGGTACCAGAGGCTGTTCCAGCTCGCCGAGCGCGCGCCGCTGTTGCGGAAGAACTCCCACCAGCCGAGCGTCCCGAAGAGCGAGAACGGCAGGTTGACCGCGATCCACGTGCCCGCGGCCGCCCAAGCGAGGTGGATCCCGCGGTCGGGCTCCCTGCTGCGGAACCGGCCCACAACGAACGGGATCACGAGCAGGGCGGGGTACAGCTTGGCGGCCGCCCCGAGCCCGAGCAGCACCCCGGACCACACATCGCGTCTTCGCAGGTACGCGAACGTGCCGCCGGTGGCGAGGGCGACAGCGATCAGGTCCCAGTTGTTCGTCGCGTAGAGGGCGAGCGTTGGCGCGAGGACGAAGTACAACGCCCGGGTTCCGACCATCACGTACAGCAGCAATGCGATCCAGAAGGCGGCGATCCAGACCAGGATCGCGTTCGCGTAGAAGAACCGGACATCGGAATCGCCCGAGGCGAAGCCCGCGAGTCGCATCGCGTACATCGTGAGGACCGGGTACTCGTCGCACGTGCCGCCCGGCGGGATGTCGCACGGATCCAGGTAGGGGAGCCGGCCGCCGGAGAGCTGCTCGCTCGTCCGGAGCGCGACGAGATCCGTGTAGCAGACGTACTTGAACGGCCGGCCGTCCTCCCACGACTCCCAGACGCAGGGGGTCTTGATCGCGTGTCCGACCGCGAGCGTGCCCGCGAGCAGCGCGAAGATGAGCCCGAGGCCGATCGTGCGCCGGGGGGTCGACATCCGTCGGATTATCTCCGGCGAGCCCCCTCCGAGGGGGAGGCTCTCGCATCGCGGGGTGGTCGGATCAGGCGGGGGCGCCGTCGACCCCGGCCGGCGCTCCGGGGGCGAACGCGTCCGCCCGGGTCTCGGTGCGGCGGACCCACGCGACCACGCAGAGCACCAGGATCGCGGCGCGGATGACCACGACGATCTCGAACGCGCCGATCGGTGCGCCGGCGAGCCCGGAGTCGAGCCCGCCCAGGGTCCCGAACCACGAGAAGCGCGTGACGAAGACCGCGACGTCGGCGAGCTCGAAGGCCGCGAAGAGGCCGAGGTTCGGCAGGGCCAGCGCGAACCACGGAAGGAGCCACAGGCTGAACTGCGGCGAGTACACCTTGCTCGAGAGCAGGAACAGGACCAGGATCGGGAACCCGAGCGTCCATCTGGAAAACGCCGGGTCGCGCCTCGCCTTGAGCCGCCACACGATCGTGACCGACGTGAGGAACAGGATCGCCGACCCGAGATCGGCCGGCCAGTCCACCGGGCAGCCGAGCTCGCCGGTCAGGCGATGGCAGGCGACGAACCACAGGCTGTCCCAGTCCGCCGTTCGCTCCGTGTTGTAGCGGAAGAACTCCCACCAGCCAGAAGTTCCGGCGATCGCGAACGGCAGGTTCACGATGACCCACGTCCCCGCTGCCGCCGCGACCAGCCGCATCCCGCGTTCCGCCCCGCCCTCGCGCAGGCGCCCGGCGACGAACGGGATCACGAGCAGCGCGGGGTAGAGCTTGGCCGCCGCCCCGAGCCCGAGCAGGAGCCCCGCCCACCCGTCGCGTCGTCGAAGGTACGCGAGGGTCCCGGCCGTCGTGAGCGCCACCGCCACGAGATCCCAGTTGGTGGTCGCGTAGATCGCGAGCGTCGGTGCGAGCACGAAGTACAGGGCCCGCGATCCCACCATGAGGTACAGGCACAGGGCGGTCGCGAAGGCGGCCAGCCACAGCAGGATCGCGTTCGCGTAGAAGAAGCGCGCCACGTCGGCGCCCGAGGTCCAGGCGGCGACGCGCATCGTCCACATCGTGAGGACGGGGTACTCGTCGCACGAGCCGGGGGCCCCGGTCCCGCAGGGGTCGAGGTAGGGGAGCCGGTCTCCGGTCAGACGCTCCTTGCCGAGCAGCGGCCCGATGTCCGTGTAGCACAGCCGCGTGTACTGGCGGCCGTCTTTCCACTCGCCCGACACGCACGGGGCCTTGAGCGCGTGCCCCAGGGCGAGCGTGCCGGCCAGGAGCAGGAACACCAGCCCCAACCCGATCCGTCGCTCCGCGGCCGACACTCGGCGATTATCCGGGCTGTGCCGACTCGGACGGGGAGGACGCGGGTCCCGAGAAAGGTAGGCGGGGCCGCCGAGGGGGAGGCGGCCCCGCCGTTCGTGCCGTCCCCTTCTTCATCGGCACGACCTCGGGCATGCCTGAGCCTTCGGAAGGATGAAGTCCGTGCCGCCCCGTTGGGCTAGTGGTACGTGTGCTCGGCGTCGGGGAACCGGCCGGCCGCGACGTCGGCGGCGAAGGCGCCCGCCGCTTCCGTGATCGCCCCGCGCAGGTCGGTGTACGCCCGCGCGAACCTCGGGAGTCGTTCCGAGAGGCCGAGCAGGTCGTGCAGCACGAGCACCTGTGCGTCGGTGTTCGGACCGGCCCCGATCCCGATCGTGGGGATGTGCAACGCCCGGGTCAGGTCGGCTGCGAGGTCGGCAGGCATCGCCTCGAGGACGATCGCGAACGCCCCCGCCTTCTCGAGCGCTGCGGCCTGGTCGGCCACGCGCCGCGCCGCCTCCTCGCCTCGACCCTGGACCCGGTAACCCCCCAGCCCATGGACCGATTGGGGCGTCAGCCCCACGTGCGCCATCACCGGTATGCCGAGGTCGGTCAGCCTGTGCACGAGCTCGATGTGCGCGCCCTCGATCTTGACCGCGCTGGCTCCCCCCTCCTTCAGGAACCGCCCGGCGTTGCGAACGCCCTCCTCCACGCTCACCTGGTACGAGAGGAACGGCATGTCCCCCACCATCAGCGCGTTCGAGACGCCGCGGGCCACCGCCCGCGTGTGGTGGAGCATCTCCTCCATCGTGACCGGCAGGGTGTTCTCGTAGCCGAGGACGGTGTTGCCGACGGAGTCGCCGACGAGCAGCACGGGGATCCCGGCCTCGTCGAGGAGCTTCGCGGTGGGGAAGTCGTAGACGGTGAGCATCGCGAACCGCTTGCCCTCCGTCTTCCAGGCACCGAGGTCGTGGATCGTCACGGTCATCGCTCGCGCCTCCTTGCGCTGAAGTGCACGGCAGTTGGCTGGAGTGTACTCGCGGCTCTGAGCTCGAGGTCGCGCGGTGCTGTCACCGGCCGGTGCTAGGGTCGCCCCTGGGACGCCGGGTACACTCTGGAGGCCAACCACACGTCCTGCTCCCCCCGGGGGGCCGACCAGACCAGAGGAGGTGGGGCACTGAGGCAGTACGAAGTCATGCTCATCCTGCCTGCGGAGGCCGACGAGTCCGTCATCTCCGGGGCGCTGGACCGCATCACCCGGATCGTCAGCGAGGGCGGCGGCCAAGTCGGCAACGTCGACCGGTGGGGCCGCAGGCGGCTCGCATTCGAGGTGGACCGGCAGTCCGAGGGGTACTACGTCGTGGTCGCGTTCACGGCCGATCCCGAAGCGATCACCGGTCTCGAGCGGGCGCTGCACCTGGCAGACGAGGTCCTGCGGTTCAAGGTGGTCGTGCGCGGCGAGGCCGCGTGACGAACGGGATCTTCCCCCTCCCCGGCACGCCATCCGTCGGGGAGCGGTCACGGATCGGAAGGTGATGGAGATGGCGAGCGAGAACCAGGTCATCATCGTGGGCAACCTCACGGACGACCCCGAGCTGCGGTACACGCCCAACGGCGCCGCCGTGGTGAAGTTCCGGGTGGCCGTGAACCGCCGCTACAAGGACGAGTCGGGCCAGTGGAAGGACGGCGAGACGTCGTACTTCTCGGTCAACGGCTGGCGGAGCCTGGCGGAGAACTGCGCCGAGACCCTGACCCGCGGCACGCGCGTGGTCGTGGCCGGCCGGCTCCAGATGCGCTCCTGGGAGACCCAGGAGGGCGACAAGCGCACGGTGGTGGAGATCGAGGCCGACGAGATCGGTCCGAGCCTGCGTTGGGCGACCGCGAAGGTTGAGCGCCAGGGTCGCTCGGGAAGCTCGAGCGACTGGGCCCCGGCCGCGGTCGGCGCTCCCACGAGTAACGAGGAGACACCGCTGGATGCCACCGAAGGCTAGGAAACGCCCCGCGAAGCGGGAGAAGGAAGAGAAGGGCTGGCAGAAGAAGCAGAAGCGCAAGGTCTGCATCTTCTGCAAGGAGCGGCTCGATCACGTCGACTACAAGGACACGGCGATGCTGCGCAAGTTCGTCTCCGAGCGGGGCAAGATCCGCGCCCGCCGCGTGACGGGCAACTGCGCACAGCATCAGCGAGCGGTCGCCACGGCGGTCAAGAACGCCCGCGAGATGGCGCTGCTGCCGTACTCGTCGCGATGAAGATCATCCTGCAGAAGCCCGTCGACAAACTGGGTGCTCCCGGCGACATCGTCGAGGTCGCCGACGGCTACGCGCGCAACTACCTCATGCCCCGAGGGCTCGCGGTCAAGGCCACCAAGGGCGGAGAGAAGCACGTCGAGAGCCTGAAGCGGGCGCACACCGTTCGGGTGAACCAGGCCCAGGCCGAGGCCGAGCATGTCGCGCAGCGGCTGATGGCCTCGCCCGTCCGGGTCCCCGCGCACGCCGGCGAGGAAGGCCGGCTGTTCGGCAGCGTGACCGCGAGCGACATCGCTGAGGGGATCGACCGCCAGCTCGGCGTTCGGATCGACCGGCACGACGTCCACCTCGAGGAGCCGATCCGTTCGGTCGGCGTGCACGAGGTGCGCGTCCACCTGTTCGCCGAGGTCGACCCGATCATCTCGGTCGAGGTCGTCGCGGACGAGCAGTCGGCCTGAGTCCCGACTTCGGCGTGGCGCGCTGAGGTCGGGGCCTCGGCCCGGGCTGCGAGTCTCGCCGTCCTCGGCAGACTCGAGGGTTCTTCCGGCTCGCTCGACGACGCCCGGGCCGAGCCCCTCCCCGCGCGCGGTCACGGTCAGGCCTCATCGAGCGCGGCTCCCAGAGGTCCTGGGACCCCCTTGATCGCTCGCGATGCTACGTCCCGACCTCCGACCGCCTCTGGACGAACCCGCGGTCCCCGTTCAGAATCACATCCTTGTTATTCCGATGTCGGTGCCGGGCGCTACACACCTATCCACACGGTTTCCCCCATGTGGAAGCGCAGGTCGGAGGGACAGTGACAAGGATTCTTCAGGCACGACCAGCGGATCGGGTTTCCCCAAGGGTTTTCCGCTGGTCCCGGGCGAGGCGCGGACCTAGCCTTGCCCGGTTCACGACCGGTGGGAGGCGGGGGTGGTAAGGGCAGCCGACGACGTTCGGCGCATCCGGCCCGACCGGGTCCCGCCGCACAACCTCGAGGCCGAGGAGTCCGTTCTCGGCGCGATGATGATCTCGCCCGACGCGATCGCGGACGTGATCGAGATCGTCCGGCCGACGGACTTCTACCGGTCGGCCAACGCCACGGTCTTCGAGACGCTGCGAGAGATCTACGGGCGCGGCGACCCGGTGGACGCGATCACGGCGGTCGAGGAGCTGAAGCGCCGCGGGACGCTCGAGCAGGTCGGGGGACACCTCGCGATCCACGACCTCGTGGAGCGGGTGCCGACGCCGGCGGCCGCCCCCTCGTACGCCCGCATCGTGGCGGAGACCGCGCTGCTGCGCCGCCTGATCGGCGCGGCGGCCGACATCATGGAGCTCGCGTTCACCGCGCCCGAGGAGCCCGAACGCGTGGCGGACCAGGCCGAGCAGCGGATCTACGACGTCGCCCGCCACGACGAGAAGGAGCAGGTCGCTTCCCTCAACGAGCTCGTGGACCAGGCCATGATGGACCTGGAGAAGCTGCAGAACCGTGAGTCGCCGTTCGTGGGCGTCCCCACGGGGTTCCGCGACGTCGACACGCTCCTCTCGGGACTGCAGCCGGGCAACCTCATCATCGTCGCCGCCCGTCCGGGCGTCGGGAAGTCGTCGCTCGTCACCAACGTCGCCCGCAACGTGGTCGTGGATTCGAGCAGGCCGGTGGCCATGTTCTCTCTCGAGATGTCGCGGTGGGAGATCGGCATGCGGCTGCTCTGCGCCGAGGCGCGCGTCCCCTGGGACAGCATCCGGAACAAGCGCGTCGGAGCGGAGGACTGGTCGCGTATCGCGCAGGCCGCCGACAGCCTGCACGAGGCGCCCCTCTACATCATCGACTCGGGGAACGTGACGCTGGTCGACATCCGAGCCAAGGCGCGCCGCCTCGCAGCGCGCAGCGCGGGTCTCGGCCTCATCATCGTCGACTACCTGCAGCTCATGTCCCACACCCGCAGGGTCGATAGCCGGCAGCAGGAGATCGCCGAGATCAGCCGGGGCCTCAAGATGCTCTCGAAGGAGCTCCAGATCCCGGTGGTCGCGGTCTCGCAGCTCAACCGCGATCCCGAACGCCGCCAGGACAAGCGACCACAGCTCTCGGACCTGCGCGAATCGGGCGCGCTCGAACAGGACGCGGACGTGGTGTTGTTCATCCACCGGGACGACTTCGACCCGGCCAAGAAGGGCCTCGCCGATCTCATCGTGGCCAAGCACCGCAACGGCCCGACCGATACGGTGCCGCTCACGTTCCTGCCGCACCTCACCCAGTTCCGCAACCACGCGACCGGCTCGTGACCCCGGACGGGCGCCGCGTCCGGGCGATCGTCCGGCGGCTCGAGCGGCACTTCGGCGACCTGCTCCCGCCTCGCGTCTCGGACCCGCTCGACGAGCTGATCCTGACGGTTCAGTCGCAGCACACGAGCGACCTGAACGCCGAGCGCGCGTTCGGGCTCCTCCGCGGCAGGTACCCGACGTGGGACGACGTGGTGGAGGCACCGGTCGACGAGCTCGCGGACACGATCCGCTCGGGCGGGCTCGCGAACACGAAGGCCGCCAGGATCCAGGCGATCCTCCGCGAGATCCATCTCCGAGAGGGTCGATACGACCTCTCAGGGCTCACCGCCCGAACCGATGAGGAGATCCGCGAGTACCTGGTGTCGCTTCCCGGGGTCGGGCCGAAGACCGTCGCCGTCGTGATGGCCTTCTCGTTCGGCCGGGAGACGATCCCCGTGGACACGCACGTCCACCGGGTCGCGACGCGGCTCGGGCTCGTCCCGAAGACCTCCGCCGAACGCGCCCAGCGGCTGCTCGAGGCCTTCGTCGCCGACCCGCTGAAGACGCCGCTGCACGTCGGCCTGATCGAGCTCGGACGGCAGATCTGCAAGGCGGGACGCCCGCGATGCGAGGATTGCCCGCTCTACGAGCTTTGTCCTACGGGGCCGGTCGTCCTCGGATCCGGCGGCCTCGGGTGAGGCGATCGAGCGGGCGAGGGGAATCGAACCCCCGTTTCAAGCTTGGGAAGCTTGCGTTCTACCATTGAACCACGCCCGCGTGGCTCGACCCGTGGCCGAGCGGGACCCAGTCTAGCCGCACGACCGCCCGGCCCCGCACGGGAGGTGGAGGAGCGCCGAGTCGATGATCCTGTCCGACGTCGACATCCGGAAGGAGATCGCTGCCGGCCGGATCGAGATCGACCCGTTCGACGAGGACTGCGTGCAGCCGGCGTCGGTAGACCTGCGCGTGGACTCGCGGTTCCGCGTGTTCGCGAACTCACGCTACCCGTTCATCGACGTTCGCCGGGACATGCCTGACCTCACCGAGCTCGTCGAAGTGGAGGGGGACGAGCCGTTCATCCTCCATCCCGGGGAGTTCGTGCTGGGGTCCACGTTCGAGCGCGTGCGCCTCCCCGTGGACACGGTCGCCAGGCTGGAGGGCAAGTCGAGCCTCGGCCGCCTGGGGCTGCTGATCCACTCGACCGCTGGGTACGTCGATCCGGGATGGGACGGGTACCTCACCCTCGAGCTGTCGAACGTGGCCAACCTGCCGATCACGATCTACCCGCGGATGAAGATCGGACAGATCTCGTTCTTCCGGCTGAGCACTCCTGCCGAGGTGCCGTACGGTTCGAGCGAGCGCCGTTCCAAGTACCAGGGGCAGCGCGGGCCCACCGCGAGCCGATTCTTCGAGGAATTCGACGACAGGGCCTAGTCTTCGGCGGCGGGCGTGGGCCTCTCGTCGGGCGGCGGCCGATCCTCGTGGCGACGCTGGGACTGCGCCTTGAGGGCGCGGTACCAGGCGTCCTCGTAGGCGTGCTCGTCCCGCTCGTCGGGATCGGGCTCGACCGGGCGCTCCCAGAACTTCTTCTCATTCATGAGCTAGCCTCCGCTGCCGATCCCTCGCGGCCCCACGTCGACCATGTGGAGGTCCGGTCCGATGCCCATCGAGACGGCAGCCATCGCCGCCTGGGTCCGATTCGTGACGCCGAGCTTCCGGAAGATCGCCGCGAGGTGCGCCTTGACGGTCTTCTCGGACAGGTAGAGCGCGCGCGAGATGTCCCGGTTGCTCTTGCCCTCCGCGAGGAGCGCGAGGATGTCCGTCTCGCGTTGGGTGAGGGCACTCGCCGAGCGAGGCCCGCCCGAACCATCGGAGGCCGATGTCTCGGTCCCCGTCCCCTCGAACAGGTTCTGGATCACTTTCGGCGACAGGACGTTGCCGCCCCCCGAGATCGCCACCTTGATCGCCTGCTCCAGGTCCTCCGGCGTCGCGTCCTTCAGCATGTATCCGGCGGCGCCCTCGGCGAGAGCGCGGCGGACGTAGTGGGCGTGGTCGAACGACGTCAGCATGATGACCGGGACGTCGGGCCATCTGGACTTCAGGTCGTGGAGCAGCTCGAGACCGTCCGAGTCCGGCATCCGAACGTCGACGAGGGCGACCTCGACGCCATCGGCCATCAGCTCGAGCGCCGAGGAGGCTCCGGAGGCCTCCATGACCTCGGCCTCGGGGAAGCAGTCGCGGACGACGTGACCGATCCCGCGCCGGACGAGCGCGTGGTCGTCGACGATCAATACCTTCACGAGCGACCTCCCGGTGCGACGGGCAGACGGGCCACGACGAGCGTCCCGCCCCCGGGCGCGGGCCCGATGTCCAGGGTCCCGTGCACATCTGCAACGCGCCGACGCATCATCCTCAGGCCAAGATGGCCCGCGGACACCGAGCCCTCCTCGAAGCCCGTGCCGTGGTCTTCGACGCTTACCTCGACCGCGCCCTCGCGGGCATGGACCCGGACGCTCACCCGGTCCGTCTGGGCGTGCTTGGCGACGTTGGCCACCGCCTCACGGATCACGGACGACGCGACTTCGAGCGCCGTCGCGGGGACCGACGTGAGGTCGCCCTCGAGCGACCAGGTGGCGGTGAGTGGCCACCGCTCGATCTCGCGGCCGAGCGTCTGCTCGAGAGACTCGACGGTCGCGGCCTCGGGAGGGGTAAGCGTCGCCAGCATCTCGCGGATCTCGGCCAGTGCCTGCCGGAGCTCGTCGACCGCCTCGCGCAGCGCACGAGCGGCCTCCGCGGGCTCGGCCTCGACCCGCCGCGCGAGCGACTCGAGCTCGAGCACGGACGCCGTCACCACCTGCGTGAGCCCGTCGTGAACGGCGTACGCGAGCATCGCCCGGTCGGGTTCCACGGCGGTCTCCACCGCGCGAGCGATCGCCGCCGACCGCACGGCGTGCTCGAGGTCGGCGAGCGGCCGGTCGACCTTGGCCGACGGGGCCGCTGGCTCCCGCCCGCCACGAACCGTCATCGTTCCGTCCACCGTCCTCCGTCCCGGCCCGCGTCCGTGCGGCGCCGCTCCCGTTCCGCACCGCGGCCTCGTGACGCGGGTCGGCATCCGTCGCTCGACGGATGCTGGCCCATTCGTCCTAGCTCTCGTTTCGGTCGTTCGGGACGCCGCCTTGAACCTCGGACCGAGA
>Ga0299907_10000414_pt1 | contig 20448 bp, 18 predicted proteins | sample RVTome_16_FD_198680 | JGI IMG/M metagenome (GOLD analysis project Ga0299907, IMG submission 198680) | Soil microbial communities from uranium-contaminated site in the Upper Colorado River Basin, Wyoming, United States - RVT152D67 (version 2) ...
CGACAGTTGCTCGCGAACGCGACTAGCTAGAAGCGGCCGCCTCCGCGTCCACCAGACCGGCGCCGAAGAACGACGTCCGGCCACCGCCGCCGTAGCAGCGCTCACGCTCGTCGTCGGGGCCGATCGGCTCCCAGTCCGGCGGGCAGGTCAGCCGCTGGGCGGTGCGCTCGACCGCCGCGGCGACCGCGAGCGGCGCCCACGTCGGGTGCATCTCCACCACGAGCGCCGCCACGCCGGCGGCGTGCGGTGAGGACATCGAGGTGCCGTTCAGATACACGTAGCCCGCACCCGCATCCGTCGTGGTGATGCCCGGGAACACCGCGTTCAGCGGATCGAACGCATTCCAGATCTCTGAGCCGATCGGGACCGCTCCCAGGATCGCGTCCTGCACGGTGCCGGTTGCCTGGAAGTAGTCGCCTCCGGGCGCGGCCACGTCGACGACGCCGATCCCGACGCTCGAGTAGTCGGCGATCCACAGGTCGTAGTCCGGGTATCCGATCGGGCCGGTCGCCGAGACCGTCAAGACGCCGGGCAGCTCCGCAGGCGCCACCGAGCAGTTGTTCTTCACGAAGCGCTCCTCGGCCGTGTCCGGGGGCCAGTCCGGGCTGATGTCGTCGAGACCGGGGTGTTGCAGGTCGGCCTGCTCGTTGCCGGCGGAGGCGACGATCAGGACCCCGCGCTGCTGCGCGTACCGCGCCGCCCTCGCCATCTCCTTCAGCATGGCCCGCTGCTCGGCATCGTTCCGGCAGTAGTACAGGAACGGGTCGGCGAACAGGCTGAGGTTGACCACGTCGAGCCGCTGGTCGCCCGCGTAGCGGAGCGCGGCCGCCACCGAGTCGACGAAGCAGAAGCCTGCCTCGGTGCAGGCCTTCAACCCCACGACGGTCGCCTCCGGCGCGACGCCGGCGATCCCGATCCCGTTGATGGGCGCGGCGATCTCCGAGGCGACGTGGGTGCCGTGGCCGCTCAGGTCCTCCACCGCGCCCTTGTTCGAGCAGTCGCCGTTGGCGATCTCGGCCGGGTTCGCCGTCGGCGTGTCCGTGAAGATGAACGAACACGACAGGTCGACGTTCAGGTTCGGTTGGACGTCGGGGTGCGTGAAGTCGACGCCGCTGTCGATCACGCCCACCATCACGCCGTCGCCGGTGGCGATGGGGTAGCTCCCGTCGTCGGCGGCGTTGATGATCCGCATGTCCCACTGGCACGGCCCGAACGGCTCCGTGTTCGGAGCCGGGAAGACCGACCCGTAGAGGCTCTCGCACAGCTGGATCAGCTGTGCGGAGGGGACCGCGGCGTTGCCGGGCGGAGCCCACACCAGCAACGAGCCGAGCACGAGGGCGGCCACCAGAGCCGCTGTGCGTGCGCGCATGAATCCCTCCTTCCCTTTCGGGATCTTGCTCAGCCTAGGCACAGGCCACTCGCTTCACGCAAGTCGCGGGGTCGCTCGCGGATGCCCTGCGGCGGTGGGGAACGGGGTGCCCGGGGTGGGATTCGAACCCACACGTCCCTTTCGGGACCAGCGCTTTTAAGGCGCATCCGTCTACCGATTCCGGCACCCGGGCGCTACGCAGCGTATCGCCATCGCGCTACGAGCCCCCGAGGATCCGGACCTTCTCCAGGTAGACGGCCTCCTCGGGCTGCTGGCCCGCGATGCCGGCGGCGGGGTCCTGGATCGGCAGGCCCTGGATCTGCCTCGCGACGTCGAGGCCCTCGACGACCCTCCCGTAGACCGTCCAGGCGCCCTGATCGTCGAGCGCATGCCCGTCCTCGCCCGTCACGATGAAGAACTGGCTCCCGCCCGTGTCGGGGCCGGCGTTCGCCATCGCGAGCACCCCGGGGCCGTACGCCTCGTCTCCGGTCAGCTCGTCCGGGATCGAGTACCCGGGGCCTCCCGAACCCGTCCCCGTCGGATCGCCGCCCTGGATCACGTCGATCGACGTGTCGAGGCGGTGGATCCGCTGGCCGTCGAAGTACCCGTTCTGCGCGAGGAAGACGAAGGAGTTCACGGTCTCGGGCGCCCGATCGGCGAGCAGCTCGACGACGATCGTGCCGCACGAGGTCCGGAACTCGGCGGTGTACGTCTGCCCCTCCCCGACCACCTGGCCTGGCGCCGAGAACTGCGGCTTCGGGCGGAGCGCGCCCTTCGGCTGCTCGGCGCCGCACGCGACCTGCTCGGGGCCCGGCTCGGGGTCGACGGTGCCGGTCTGGGACCCGGGCTCCCCCGTGGAGCCGGTCGGTTCGCCGCCGGTCTCGCCCGTACCTCCGGTGGCCGCGGGCGACGGCTCGTCCCCCGCGGTGAACGCGATGAACACGCCGAGCGATCCCACCAGGGCGATCACGAGCGCGATCGCGATCGTACGCAGCCGCTTCTGGCGCTGGGCCTGCATCCGTTCGGCCTGGCGGCGCTGGTGCAGTCTCGCTAGCTGTCGATTCCGGGTGTTCTTCGGCACGGCGGCTCAGGTTACACAAGCATCTCGAGCAGGAGCCCGTCCAGGATGTCGGTCTCGGAGACGATCGCCCGGTCGAAGCCGAAGCGGCGCATCACCTCGCAGAGGAGCACCGCGCCGGCGACGATCACGTCGCCACGTCCCGGCGCCATCACGGGGAGCGCGGCGCGCTCGGCGGTCGTCATCTCGGACAGTCGGGCCAGGACGTCCTCGGCGTCGGTGTGCGCGAGCACGGTCCGGTGGATCCGCTCGGCGTCGTAGAACTCCAGGCCGAGCGAGATCGCCTGTACCGTCGTCGATGTGCCGGCGACGGCGACCAGGGTCCGCGCCTCGGAGACGGGCACCGCCCGTTCGACCTCGTCGAGCAAGCTGTCGACCTCCTCCGCGATCGCCGCGAGCTCTCGTTCCTCCGGTGGGTCGTGCTCGACGAGGCGCTCGGTGAGCCGGACGCTCCCCATCTGCGTCGAGACCGCCGCCGCCGGCCGTTCGGAGCCGAGGACGAACTCGGTCGAACCGCCCCCGATGTCGAGGACGAGGTAGGGCAGCGACGCCTCCACCGGCGCGCTCCCCAGGCCGCTCGTCGCGCCGCGGAACGAGAGCTCGGCTTCGCGGTCCCCGCTCAGCACCTCCAGCTCGGCACCGGTCCGCTCGACGAGCCGTTCGTACTCGTTGCGGTTCGACGCGTCGCGGAGCACCGCCGTCGCACCGACGCGGATCCGCTCGGCGTGCAGGGCCCGTGCCCGGCGGACGTACCGTTCGAGGACCTCGGCCGTCCGCGCGAACGCATCGGGCGCGATCGCGCCGGTCTCGTCCACGCCCCGGCCGAGCCGGGTGATCACCGTGTCCCGCGCGAGCTCCTCGTAGCCGCCGCCCTCGAGCGGCGCGGCGACGAGCAGGCGGATCGAGTTCGTGCCCTGGTCGATCGCGGCGACCCGCCCGCCCCGCTCGTCGTGGATCGGCTCGACGCGTTCGGCCACCCAGGGGCCCACCGGGTCGTCGCCGCCCGCGAGGTGATTGGCGTAGTGGGAGTGCAGGCACTTGATGCCGGTCCGCGTCCCGCCGACCCCGCCGAACGCCTCCGCCCGGGGATCGTCGCGGGCGCGTTCGCGCGCGTACCCGGCGTGGGCGCGCTCGAGGGCGGACGCGAGCCCGGGGTCGGCGCGGATCCGTCCGTTCAGCTCCCCGATCGCGCCCTCGGACTCGAGCCGAGACACCGATCGCGCCGCGGTGGGGCAGGTGAGCCAGAACAGGGTCGGGAACGGCCTCCCGTCCGCGTCGAACGGCCTGTTCCGCGTGACGAGCGGATGCCCCCCGGGACAGCGCGCCACGACGCTGAACGGCACGGTGGGTTCGCGCCCGAGCTGTTCGGCGACGAGCCGGAGGTCGCTGCCGCGGAGCTCGCCCACGGGGGGCGCTACTTGCGCTTGTGCTCGACGGAGCGCTTGTAGTCGACCTGGCGCTCCTCGCTCTGGCGCATGAACTTCTTCAGGCGCGCCTCGAAGTCGGGGTCCGAGCCTCGGCGGACGCGCGGTGGCGCCGGGTCCTGCAGGGCCTTGATCGACAGGTCGATCTTGCCGTCCTCCTTGATGGCGATGACCTTCGCCTGGACGACGTCGCTCTCCCGCAGGTGGTCGTGGACGTCCTTGACGTAGTTCCGATCGATCTCGGAGATGTGAACGAGCCCCATCTTTCCGCCCTCGAGGGTCAGGAAGGCGCCGTACGGGGTGATGCGGCTGACGGTCCCTTCGATGACCGCACCGACCTCCAGATCTGCCAGGGTCGTTCCTCCTCGATTCCGTTCCGGCGCATCGCCGGGGCGGCCAGTCTCCCATCGGCTCCGAAGCGCCGTCAATGGACCCGGAGAGACCGGTGAGCGAGAGCCGCCTAGCAGTCGGCGCCGGCGGGCCTGCCCGCGACCACGAACGCGACCTCGCCTGGCGCGACCATGCCCAGGCACGCCCGGGCGAGCTTTTCGAGGTGGACGGGGTCATGCAGGGCCGAGATCTCCCGACGGAGCTCCGAGTTCTGGGTCTCGAACTCGGCCGCCCGTCGGTCGAGCTCGGCGATCCGGCCCCGCTGCTCCAGGTACTGGCGGGCCGGAACGACCGCCATGACAGCGAGGACGGTGACCGCGATGAGCAGTCCCGCCGCTCTCCCCGTAAGCCTCGGCCGGTCACGCTCGAGCCGCGGGCGCGGGCGGGCGGGGGCGCGTCGCGCCCGGACGGCGCTCACGCCGCCCTCCGGCGAAGCGCGGACGTCCCCGCGTAGCGAGCCTGGTCGCCCAGCTCCTCCTCGATCCGGAGCAGACGGTTGTACTTGGCGGTGCGCTCGCTCCGGGTCGGCGCGCCGGACTTGATCTGCCCGCTGTTCGTCGCGACGACCAGGTCAGCGATCGTCGTGTCCTCCGTCTCGCCCGAGCGGTGGCTCACCATCTGCCCGTAGCCGCTCCGCGCCGCGAGCTCGATCGTGTCGAGCGTCTCCGTGAGCGTCCCGATCTGGTTGACCTTGACGAGGATCGCGGTCGCGACGCCCTCGCGGATCCCTCGTGCGAGCCGGTCGGGATTCGTGACGAACACGTCGTCGCCTACGATCTGACACGCCGAACCGAGCTCGCCGGTGAGGGTCGCCCACCCCTCCCAGTCGTCTTGGGCGAGCGGATCCTCGAGGGAGACGACCGGGAAGTCGCCGAGGAGCCCGCGCCAGTACGCCACCATGTCCCCCGCCGACCGTCCCCGGCCCTCGAGGTGGTACGCGCCGTCGCGGTACAGCTCGGAGCAGGCCGGATCCATCGCGAGCGCGACCTCGTCGCCAGGCTCGAGGCCCACGGTCTGGATCGCGTCGACCAGCAGCCGCAGCGCCTCGGCGCCGCTCGAGATCTCGGGCGCGAACCCGCCCTCGTCGCCCACGCCGGTCGACAGGCCCTTGGCCTTCAGGGACGTCTTCAGCGCGTGGTAGATCTCGGCGCACCAGCGCGTCGCCTCCGAGAGCGACGCGGCCCCGACCGGCGCGAGCATGAACTCCTGCAGCTCGAGCTCGTTGTCTGCGTGCGCGCCGCCGTTGATGACGTTCATGAACGGGACGGGCAGCACGTGCGCGTTCGGGCCGCCGAGCGATCGGTAGAGCGGGAGTCCCAGCGAGTCGGCGGCCGCGCGGGCGACCGCGAGCGAAACGCCGAGGAGCGCGTTCGCGCCGAGGTTGGACTTGTCCGGGGTGCCGTCGAGGTCGAGCAGCAGCCGGTCGATCCGTCGCTGGTCGAGCGCGTCCTCGCCCTCGATCACCGGCGCGATCACCTCGGTGACGTTCGCGACCGCCTGGAGCACGCCCTTGCCGCCGTAGCGCTTCCGGTCGCCGTCGCGGAGCTCGATGGCTTCGTGCTCGCCGGTCGAGGCGCCGCTCGGGACCGCGGCTCGTCCGAACGCGCCGTCGGTGAGCAGCACGTCGACCTCGACGGTCGGGTTGCCGCGGGAATCGAGGATCTCGCGCGCCGCGAGGGCTTCGATGAGGGACACGGGGGCCGAATCCTAGCGTGGCGGCGACGCGGAGCGGTGGATTTCAACCTGGGAGCGCGGCCCCTAGACTCGACGTCGTGGAGCCCGAGGACCGATCGCCCGAGCGCTGCTGCTTCGACGAGTGGGTCGACCGCTGGGAGCGGGAGGCCGGGCGGCACGACACCGTCAACGCCGTCACGGCCTCGCTCCTGAAGGCGATCACGGACCTCGGCGTCGCGGGACGAACCGTGCTCGACGTCGGATGCGGGATCGGCGACCTCGCGATCGAGACCGTGGCGGCGGGGGCGACGAGCGCGACCGGATTCGACCTGTCGCCGAAGGCGATCGACCGGGCCCGCGCGCTCGCCAGGCAGCGCGGGGTCGACGAGCGGACCGAGTTCGAGGTGGGCGACGGATCGAGGATCGAGCTGCCGAAGGCCGACGTCGTCGCGGTGAACCGCGTCGTCTGCTGCTACCCCGACGCCGACGGCATCCTCGAGCGGAGCCTCGCGGCCGCCGGGAGCGTCTACGCGATCTCGGCCCCGATCTCGAGCGGCGCGACCGGCCTCTATAACCGCGTCCACAACGCGATCTGGAACCTCGTCTATCGGTTGCGTGAGAAGCACTACGGGGGGTTCCGGACCTTCGTCCACGACGTCGAGGCGATCGACCGGCAGGTCCGGGCGGCCGGATTCCGCCGCGTTTTCCACCGGCGGCGCCGGGTCGTGTGGGACCTCGCCGTCTACGCGCGCTGATCCGGCGGCTTCCTGACGAAGTCGTAGGAACGCCCGGCCTCGTCGAACCCGAGCTTCGCGTACATCTGCTTCGGCCAGTCCTCGTCGTCGGCGCCGAGGTAGACGAGGTCCGCGCCGCCCTCGCGGGCGGCTCGAACCGCCGCCAGGACGACCGCGCGAGCGAACCCCTGCCCCCGGTGCGCGGTGAGCGTGACGACATCCTCGACCTGCGCGACCCCTCCCAACACCATGAGCTGGCAGCCGGCGACGACGTCTCCGTCCACTCGAACCCCGAAGAACCGGCCGTCGGCCCGCTCGACGAGCACGTCGAGGAAGTCGGCCAGCATCCGCGCGTCGTCGGCCCGCATGCCCTCCTCCTCCTCGAGGTTCGAGACGTACCACATTGCCCTGGCGCTCGCGACGTCGACCTCCTCGGCTCGCTCGTCCGTCCACCGGTCGGGCTCGCGAACGTGCACCATCACCACGTCGCGGTCCACCTCGTACCCGAGGTCGACGAACCCGGGCGCGAGCCGTTCGCCCTCCGCGACGTCCTCGACCCAGATCACGCGATGCGCGAGCCCGGCCCGGCCGAGGACGTCGTCGGCGTCGGCGTCGAGCTGCTCCGCGTCGACGCCGTCGAGCGGCGGCTCGGTCCAGACGAAGTTGCTGTCCCAACGCTTCGGGAAGCCCTCGTGGAAGTAGGCCGTACCGAACCGGCATCGCTCGGTGCGCGTCGACAGGCGTTGCTCGAGGTCGCGCTCGAACGCCCTGATACGTCCCAGGACGTCCGTCACGCGCGGGCCTCGCGGAACAGCGCTCGGAGCTCGTCCTCCGGCACCTCGTCGAGCGAGAGCCCGCGCTCCTCGAGCATCGCCGCGAACCGCTCGTAGCGCTCGGCGAACCCGCGGACCGTCCGGCGGAGCGCGCTCTCGGGATCGACGCCGAGCTTGCGGGCGACCGAGACCGTCGCGAACAGCACGTCGCCGATCTCCTCCTCGGCGTTGTCGGCGTCGGTGTGGATCTCGAGCTCGCCCACCTCCTCCTTCAGCGCCTCGAGCGCCGAGTCGACCGACCGCCACTCGAACCCCCACCCGGCGGCCCGCCGCTGCACCTTCGACGCGCGCGCGAGCGCCGGCAGCGTCGCCGGGATGTCGTCCTCGAGCGGCCGCTCGCCCTTCTCGTCCGCCTTGATCCGCTCCCAGTTGACGAGCACCTCGTCGGCGCCCGCGACCACGACGTCGCCGAACACGTGGGGGTGGCGGCGGATCAGCTTCTCGACGATCGCCTGCGCGACGTCGTCCACGTCCCACGCCCCGTCGTCCGCCGCCATCTGCGCGTGGAACACCACCTGGAGAAGCACGTCGCCGAGCTCCTCGCGCAGCCGGTCGCGGTCGCCCGCGTCGATCGCATCGAGGGTCTCGTGCGTCTCCTCGAGCAGATGCCGGGCGAGCGTGGCGTGCGTCTGCTCCCGGTCCCACGGGCAGCCGCCGGGACCGCGCAGCCGCGCCATCACCCGGACGAGATCGAGGAGGCGTTCGCCGTGGCGGGACGACGGGACCGGACCCTCGGGGACGTGAGACAGCGGATCTGGAGATCCCGAAGCCGTGGTCACGGCGCGGTCGCGCCCGCGGGCGATTCCTCCTCGGCTCCCTGGTCCGCGGTGCTCCGGACCGCGACGACCTCACCGGTCTCGGTGTCGAGACGGCCGAACCGCGGGTTCACGTCGATGTCGGTCGAATCCAGCTGTTCGAGCATCCAGTCCTGGAACACCTGCCCCGCGCTGCCCGCGCGCAGCTGCTCCTGGACGTCCTCGAACGGCGGCACGTCCCGGGTCACCATCCGGATCACGTGCCATCCGAACTGGGTCTCCACCGGTCCCGAGAGCTCGCCCGGCTCGAGCTCGAGCGCCGCCGCGACGAAGTCGGCGTCGAACTGCGCGAGGAACTCCGCCTCCGAGTAGGTCCCGAGGCTCCCCCCGTTCCGGGCCGACCCCGAGTCGATCGACTCGCGCCGAGCCATCTGCTCGAACGTCTCGGGCGTGACTTCTGCCGCAATCCGCTCAGCGTCTGCCTGGTCGTCGACGAGGATGTGCGCCACCTCGAGCGTGGTGAACGTTCCGAGCTGCTCGTCGTACTGCGCCCGGAGCGCCTCTTCGTCGAGCCGGTCCTCCACCACGGCCTCCTGCACGACGTTCAGCAGCAGGAGTCGCTCGGCGAGCCCCCGCAGGTCCCCGCGCCCGAGGTCCGCCTCGGCGAGCCGGGCGTCGAGCACCTCCTGGCCCCCGATGTCTGACTCGAGCTGCACGATCGCGTCGTTCACCACGGCGGCCTCGACCGTGAGCTCGTGATCGGCGGCGTACGCCTTCGCGAGCTCCTCGCGGATGTCGTTCGAGAGGGTGAAGCGGGCGCACGCCGCGTCCTGGGACTCCGACGGCGCCGGCGTTCCGCACGGGGCGCCCGAGAGCCCCGAAAGGAACTCGAACAGGATCATGTCGCGCTCGAGCTCGTCGATCGAGATCGCGCTCTCCCCGACGGTCGCCGCGTCCGAGCTCGACCCCGCGCACCCGCTCCCGACCAGGGCGGCGAGGACGAGCGCGACGAGGATCGGGAGGCGACGGATCACGCGTCGATGCTAGCAACGAGCGCGTCTTCGCCGGTCGCCAGCACCAGATGACGCTCGACCCAGCCGGGGAGCTCCGCCCCGACGACACGCTCGGGGTCGAGGTTCAGCGTGGCGGTGGTCCGGTGGTAGGAGGAACCGGGCACGGTCGGCCCCAGCTCGTGCTCGGCGGCGTCGGACAGGACGACCGGCTTGATCCGCACCTGCTGGCGGTAGGTCGAGATCTCCTTGACGCCGAGGCGCGCGGCGGTGAGCCGGAGCGACGCCACCGCGAGGAGGGTCTCGACCTCCTCGGGCAGTGCCCCGTACCGGTCGACGGCCTCGGCGCGGACCCGTTCGAGCGCCTCGTGATCGGCGGCGGAGCCGATCCGCCGGTACAGGTCGAGCCGCAGCGCCTCCTGCTCGAGCCATCCGGGCGGCACGAACGCGCGCACCGGCAGGTCGATCCGGATGTCGGCCTCCTCTGCCAGCGGCTGGCCCCTCATCTCGGCCACCGACTCCTGCAGCAGCCGCGCGTACGTGTCGAACCCGACCGCGGCGATGTGGCCGTGCTGCTCGGCGCCGAGCACGTTGCCGGCCCCGCGGATCTCGAGATCGCGGAGCGCGATCTGGAACCCGCTGCCGAGCGCCTGATGCCGCGCGATCGTCGTGAGGCGGTCGTGCGCCTCCTCGGTGAGCTCGCGCTGCGGCGGGAAGAAGAAGTACGCGAACGCGCGCTCGTGGCTCCGCCCGACGCGGCCGCGCAGCTGGTACATCTGCGAGAGCCCGAGCAGGTTGGCCGCGTCGACGACGAGCGTGTTCGCGTTGGGCACGTCGAGGCCGGACTCGATGATGACGGTCGAGACCAGCACGTCGGCCTCCCGGTCCCAGAACCGCATCATCCGCCGTTCGAGCACCTCCTCGTCCATCTGGCCGTGGACGACCACGATCCGGGCGTCCGGGATCTGCTCCTGCAGCCACGCGGCCTGCCGTTCGATCGTCGCGACGCGGTTGTGGACCCAGAACACCTGCCCCTCGCGCAGCAGCTCGCGCCGCACGGCGCCGAGCGCGAGGCCCTCGTCGTACTGCCCGACGTAGGTGAGGACCGGCTGCCGGTCCTCGGGCGGCGTGTCGACCGTCGACATGTCGCGGATGCCGGTGAGCGCCATCTCGAGCGTGCGCGGGATCGGGGTCGCCGACATCGTGAGCACGTCCACCTGCGCGCGGAGCTTCTTCAGCCGCTCCTTGTGGGAGACGCCGAATCGCTGCTCCTCGTCCACGACCACGAGTCCGAGATCCTTGAACGCGACGTCCTTGGACAGGAGCCGGTGCGTCCCGACCACGACGTCGACGGCGCCGGAGCGAAGCTCCTCGACGACCTCGGTCTGCTCCTGCCTCGGCACGAAACGGGAGAGCATCGCGACCTTCACCGGGAACGGCGCGTAGCGCTCGGAGAACGTGATGTGGTGCTGCTCGGCGAGCAGCGTCGTCGGGACGAGGACCGCGACCTGCTTGCCCTCCATCACCGACTTGAACGCCGCCCGCACCGCGATCTCGGTCTTGCCGAACCCGACGTCGCCGCAGATCAGCCGGTCCATCGGCCGGGGGCGGCCGAGGTCGGCCTTGACCTCCTCGATCGCCGTGAGCTGGTCGCCGGTCTCCTCGTGCGGGAACGCGTCCTCGAGCTCCGTCTGCCACGGGGTGTCGGGACCGTAGGGCGGACGCTCGACGGACATGCGGACCGAGTACAGCCGCACGAGCTCGCCCGCCATGTCCTTCACGGCGCGCTTCACGCGCCTCGTCGTCCGGGCCCAGTCGCTCGAGCCGAGCCGCGAGAGCCGCGGCGTCTCGCCGCCGACGTAGCGCGCCACCATCCCGACCTGGTCCGTCGGCACCGAGAGCCGGTCGCCCGCCGCGTACTCGAGCACCATGTAGTCGCGTTCGGATCCGCCGACGGCACGCCGCTGGATCCCGACGTAGCGGCCGACGCCGTGGACGCGGTGGACGGCGAAGTCGCCGGGCTCGATCTCCTCGGCGACGCGGTCGGTTCGCCTGCTCGTGAACCTCGGCGCCGAACGCGTGTGCCGGCGCGAGCCGAACAGGTCCTCCTCGGTCGCCACCGCGAGCCTGCCGGCGGGGAAGACGAAGCCGCGGGTGAGCGGGGCCTCGATCGCCTCGGCGCCGGGGAGCGCGACGAACTCGCGGACGCGTTCGAGCGAGCCGTGGCCGCGAGCGGTGAGCACGATGCGATAGCCCCTCGCGCCGAGCTCCGCCGCGCGCTTCGCGAGCTCGGCGGGGTTTCCCTCGGCGCTCCCCCACCCCTCGAGCCCGATCTCGGTCCCCTCGGTGAACCCGCTGAGGTGCAGCGACACCGGGCCCTCGAGCGCCTCCTCCAGCCGTCGGACCGCCGGCGGGCCGGGCCAGTTCGTGGCCTCGGCGAGCGCCTCGGCGTCGTCGAACGCCTGCCGCGCGCGATCGAACGTTCGGCGCGCCTCGGCGACGACGACCCACGACCCGGCGGGGAGCAGTCGCGCCGGCACGGGCATCTCGTCGAACAGGAGCGGCGCGAGCGACTCCGATCCCTCGGCGCGCAGGCCCTCGGCGATGCGTTCGAGGCCGTCGCGGAACCGGTCGAGGTAGCGCGGCGCTCGCTCGCGCGCCAGCGCCGCGAGGTCCTCGTCGGGGATCAGCTCGCGGACCGGGGGGATCCCGACGCGCACGATCGGCGCGGTCGACAGCTGGGACGAGGGGCTGAACTCGCGGACCGACTCGATCTCGTCCCCCCAGTACTCGAGACGGGTGGGCCGTCTCGCCGTGCCGGGGAAGACGTCGAGGACCCCGCCGCGGACGGCAAACTCGCCGCGGTGCTCCACGACGTCTGTGCGGAGGTAGCCGAGGTCGACGAGCCGTCCGGCCAGGGCGTCGGGCGGGAGCTCGACGCCCTTCACGAGCTCGAGCGGCGCGATCGCTCCGAGCGTCGGGACGAGGCCCTGCATCGCCGCGAGCCCCGGCGCCACGAGGACGAACGGCCCGTGGGCCGCGCGCAAGCGGCGGACGGCGTCCGCCCGCCGAGCCGAGACCTCCGGCGATGGGCTGATCCCCTCGTACGGCAGCGCCTCCCACGCGGGCAGGAGCGCGGCACGCTCGGGACCGAGCCACGCCGCGGCACCCTCGGCGAGCGCCTCGGCCTCCCGCGGACCGGGGGCAACGAGGAGGACGGGGGCATCGAGCGCCCGGGCGAGCGCGGCGACGAGGAAGTCCTCGCCGGCGTCGCTCCGGGCGATCACCGGGCGGGCCCGCTCGAGCAGGAGGCGTTCGAACGCCTCGGAGCCGATCAGCGTGTCGAGCAGCCGCTCCACCAGACCTCCTCCGCACAGCACGAAGAGGCCTCGCCGCGACGCGACGGGCCTACCTATGAGTCTAGCCCGGGCGGCCGCTACTCCTTGGGCGCGCTCCGGTTGAAGCGGTCCTGGGTCGCCTGCAGGCCGTCCCGGACCAGGGAGAGCGTCGCGTTCGCCCCGTCGGCGACGAGGATCTCGACGTCGGGCTCCTCGCGCTTGGCGAAGTTCTCGAGGACCCAGTCGCCGGGCTCCTTCCGGCCGGTGGGCCGCCCCACGCCGAGGCGCACCCGGTAGAAGTCCGGCGTGTGCAGGGCGCGCTCGAGCGAGCGCAGCCCATTGTGGCCGGCGGTCGAACCGCCGAACTTCACCCGGAGCGCCCCGAACGCGAGGTCGATCTCGTCGTGCACGGCGATCACCTCCCCGGGCTCGACGCGGTGCTTGCGCGCGAGCGAGGCGAACGCCGGGCCGGTCACGTTCATGAAGTCCCGGGCCTTGGCGAGCAGGATGCGTTCGGCGCCCTCGGTGAGCTCGGCGACGTCGGCGGGGACGAACCGCGCCTTGCGGAACCGCTCGCCGGCGCGCTCGGCGAGCTCGTGCACCACGCGGTAGCCGAGGTTGTGGCGGGTCTGCGAGTACCTGGGGCCCGGGTTGCCGAGGCCCGCGACGAGCCAGGTCATGGTCGAGGGCGCTAGCCCTCGGACGACTCGTCGGACGAACCGGCCTGGTCGCCGCCCTCCGCGGGACCCTCGCCCTCCGCGGCCTCCTCGCCCTCGGCGGCCTCCTCGCCTTCGGCGGCCTCCGCGGCCTCCTCCTCCTCGAGCTCGACGGCCATCTGCGGCTGCTGGACCGCGACCACGGACTCCTCGGGGCTCGTGAGGATCGTCGCGCCGTCAGGCGCGGCCAGATCGCTCACGCGGAGGCCCATCCCGATCTCGAGCTCGGTGATGTCGGCCTCGATCGCGTCGGGGACGTCTTGGGGCAGACACTCCACCTCGACCTCCCAGAGGTGGTGCTCGACGACGCCGCCGGACTTGACGCCGACGGACTCGCCCACGATCCGAACGGGGACCGAGATGTGGATCTTCTCGTCCCGGCGAACGGCCAGGAAGTCCAGATGGATGAACCGCTCGTGGATGTGGTCCCGCTGGACGTCCCTGGGGATGGCCAGGTGCTTCTCGCCGTCGACGATCAGGTCGACGAGGACGTTGGAGCCCGCGCCGGTGTGGAGGAGGTGGAAGAGCTCCTTCGCGTCGACCGAGACCGGGGTCGACTCCACGCCCGCCCCGTAGAGCACGGCGGGCACCCGTCCCGCCGCGCGGAGCTTGCGGGCGACGCCCTTGCCCGAGTCCGAGCGGGGCTCGGCGACGAGCTTCTGTTCGGCCATGACCTGGGTCCTTCGGGGATGGCGGTTCGGTCGGGCATGGTACCAACAGGCTGCCGCTATGAGACGGGAGACTCACGCGTCAAGAGAGTGATGAGCCAGGACACCGGTATCGTCCGCACCGTCGTGGCGGATCGGACCGACCTCGAGGACCTCTACGTGCGGCACGTGCCGGGAGCCGTCCGGGTCGCCTCCCTGATCACGGGCGACGCCGACCTGGCCCAGGACATCGCGCACGACGCCTTCCTGCGCTCGGTGGGCCGCTTCCGGCACCTTCGACAGCCCGATGCGTTCGAGGCGTATCTGCGCCGCGCCGTGGTGAATGCCTGCACGTCGCACTTCCGCCGCCGCAAGGTCGAGGCTGCGTACCTGCGCGGCCGGGCGCGGAGTGCGGCCCCGGCCGACCAGCCGGACCACGGCAGGCGTGACGAGCTCCAAATGGCGCTGTCGGCCCTGCCGGCGAGGCAGCGCGCCGCGGTAGTGCTCCGGTACTACGCGGACCTGTCCGAACAGCAGGCGGGCGAGACGCTCGGATGCTCTGCCGCCGCCGTCCGGTCGATGGTCGCACGCGCGATGGAGACCCTCCGCGAACGGATCCCGAGGAGTGAGGACACGTGAACGATCTCGAACGCGACCTGCGAGAGGCGCTCAACCAGGACGCCCGGCGCGTCCCCACGCCCAACTCGGCGCCCGACGGGCTCCGCCGCTCCGTCCGCCGCCGGCAGGCGGTGTTCGGGGGCCTGGTCGGGCTCTCGGCGCTCGCGATCGCCGCCGGGATCGTGGTCGGCGCGACGACACTGCTCCCGGCCCGGAGCGGCCGGCCGGCCGGCGAGGGAGCGATGACCACCGGCACACTCAACGGGATCACGATCACCTACCCGACCGCCTGGCACCTGATCGACCCGGACGAGGCCGGCCTGAACGGGCCCGGGCCGTCCACGCTTCCCCGGATCGTCCTCGCGCTGGCGCCGCAGCCGCAGGGGGACGCGTTCGGCTGTCCGGGGATGGCCGGCGGCGAGCAGCCGACTTTCTTGATGACCGTCCAGGAGGAACCCCTGGCGCATTCCGGGACCGGTTCGGCCTGGCCGGCACGACTCGAGCCGTTGAACATCGGAGCTGCCGAGTCCGGTTGCTATCCCGATTGGGAGTTCCAACGCGCCGGCTGGACGATCGCGGATCGGACCTTCGAGGCCCGGATCGGGTTTGCCCCCGACGCCGGCGACGACGACCGAGATGGGGTGTTCGGCGCCTTCGCGTCGATGACGTTCGCGGCCTCACCCGACGGCATCTCGTCGGCGACGCTCGCGACCGGAACCGCCGGCGGACAGGAGTGGTCGTTGATCGCCACGCGGGAGAGCGACGGCCTCGGCCTCACGCTGCAGGGTGAATCGTCCGGAGCAGGGGTCGGAAGTTTCGAGCCGTCGCCCCAGCAGTTGCAGGTCTCCTCCCACGCTTTCGGTGAGGGCCCGAACCGGGAGCTGGTGCTCTTCGGGGCGGCTCCCCCAGAGGTCGTGAGGATCGAAGCGGTGGAGGCTTCCACGGCCGATGGCTCCTTCGTGTCCGCCGACGTCCTCGACGTGCCGAACGAGATCGACCCCGACCTGAACGCGTTCGCGCTCGTCGTCCCGTCGGGCGAAACGTTCGACATCCGTGGGTTCGACGCCTCGGGCAACGTCGTCATCAGCGGATCCGGCGGCGGCGGACCCGAAGGCGCCGCGGAGCCGACGCCGTTCCCGGGGGCCGCCTTGGAGGACGGCCGTCACTTCGGGTACGTGCGCGCCGTCGACATGGAGGCCGGCACGATCGAGTTCGACCTCGCCTACTTCCTCTCCGGCGAGGAGGCCAACCAGGCCTACCAGGAGGCAGGTGGCACGGGGCCCGTGCCGAACGATCACTTCGTTGTCAACGACAACCCGATGCTCCGAACGCTCACGCTCGCTCTCGACGCGCGCTTGCGCCTCCTCGACTGGAACCACTGCTGCGACGCCTTCTTCGACGGCGATCTCGCGCTCTTCGCGGAGGCGATCTGGGAACGGGCGGACGTCACCGACGGGGACCTGATCTACCGGGGGCAGAGCCAGTGGTGGATCACCGTCGAGAAGGGAGTCGTGACCGAGATCGAGGAGCAGTACTCGCCGTAGCGGCCGCTCGCCTGCCGAAGGCCGCGGGATCGCCGTCGAGATCTCGGAGACGAGGCACGTCCCGGTCCCTTCCGGCGCTCTCCCGACACCTCGGAGACCCCTCCTGCGTCTTCCATAGTGTGGGCGCCATCGTGACCGAGGACGCGCAGCATGCTCATTCACCTGCTGGCGGGGTGCTCGCGGAGCTCTACGAGCGGCACGCTCCGGCCGCGAGCAGACTCGCCTACCTCCTGACGGGCGACCGCGCGCTCGCCGAAGACCTGGTCCAGGAGGCGTTCGTCCGCGTCGTGGGCCGGTTCCGTCACCTCCGGGTGCCAGACGCGTTCTGGGTATACCTGCGCCGGACGATCGTGAACCTCCACACGTCCCAGCTCCGGCGGCGGAGACTCGAACGCGCGCACCTCGAACGAGAAGGACGAGCCATCGAACGCGACGCCGCCATGCCGGACATCGGCACGCGCGACGAGCTCTGGAGGGCGATCCTCGCGTTGCCCGCACGACAGCGAGCCGCGGTCGTCCTCCGCTACTACGAGGATCTGTCCGAACGGGAGACGGCCGACGTGCTCGGCTGTTCGACGGCCGCCGCGAAGTCCCTGGTCGCCCGGGCGATGCATTCGCTCCGGGCCGAGATCGAAAGCGAGTCCCCATGAACGACCTCGAACGCGACCTGCACGAGCTCCTGGACGCGAAGGCGCGCGACGCCTCGCCCCCCGCCCCCGCCGACGTGCACGTCCTTCGGAGGGCCCGGCGCCGTCAGGTCGGGACCGTTGCGACCGCGCTGGTCGTCCTCGCGGCGATCGTCGTGGGGTCGGTCATCGCCCTCGACGCCTACCGGGCGGTCGACGAGGCGCCGCCGCGGCCCGCGAGCACCCCCGTCCTGCCCGATGCACCCCCCGGGTTCGAGAGCGCGGCCCTCCCCTACGCCTCGATCGCCTATCCAGAGGACTGGTACCTGCTCGACACGTCGCCGCTCGTGCCGCTCGGGGTTGCGGAGCCGGAGCTCCTGTCCGGCCCCGTCCTCCAGCTCGCGAACTTCGACCCGGACCTGCCCCATGCACCGCGGTGCATGGTCGACCCCGACGCGTTGCCCCCCCAGGGGGTCCTGCTGACGGTCGGGATCATGACGCCCGAGGAGGCGGCGATCGCCGGCGAGCCCAGCGGGCCCTGGCCGGTCAAGCTCGCGCCCCTTCCCTCGAGCTCGGACCCGGTCTGCACGGGCGGACCTCGTCCGTACGTGGCCACGTGGACCACGCAGTCCGGTGTCATCTACTGGGCGAACGCCGCACAGGGCTCCGACGCGGCGGATGCCGACGTCGAGGCGATGGAGCGCGCGTTCGCGAGCCTGGCGTTCCCCTCGACGACCGAGCCGCAGATGTCGCGCATGGCCGCGTTCCAGGGTCAGGGGACCCCGCGCGTCGTACTCGGGACGGAGCGCATCGGTAACGGCATCGCCACATTGGTCGCCTACGTGGAGTTCAACAAGAGTCTGCTGGTCGGCGTCTCGGGGAGCCGAGGCGGCGACTGTTGTATCGGAAGCGCGATCGCCCCTCATTCGGGAAGCTCGCAGCAGCCCGTCACGACCACGATCTTGCTCAGCCCTCAGGGCACCCTGGTCTACGGAGCGATCACTGCCGAGGTCGCCGAGGCGGAGCTTCGGACCTCGAACGGCGACGCGGTCCCGGTGAGGATCGCGGCGCTCCCGCCGAGCATGGGGTTCGAGGACCGCGTGGCCTGGGGGGTCGCCCCAGGCTTGGACGACCGCGCCACGATGGTGGGGTTCGATGCGGAAGGGAATCTCATCGGCAACCCGATCCTCCCGGCGGGTCCACGAGTCACGATCGCAACGGGCGACGATCCGGAGGGTGGTCCGTGGGAGCTCTACCTCGAACCGACGAGCGACGGGACCGGGCTCGGGTTCGAATTCACGAACCACGGCGGTGGATCCGGCTGCTGCCTGCGGCCGCTCAAGAGCGACTTCCAGCTCGACGGGTGGGGCTCGGGAGGCGACGCACCGAGCAACATCACGGTGCTCGCCTCCGACGTCGTCGCGCAGGTCGCGTTCGAGGCGGCCGACGGAACGACCGTCGACGGAGCGCTCTATCCGGTGCCCGACGACGCCGTCGAGATCCCGCAGGTCGGTCTCGTCATCGTGCCGAAGGACGTGCCTCCCGAAGGCGAGGTCGTCGGATACGACGCGGACGGGAACGAGGTCGGCCGCGAGTTCGTCGGCGAGACGGGCGAGCCGGCCGGCCCGACGCCCGAGATCGACGTTGTCTGGACTCGCCTTCGCCGTGCCCGGGACACCGCCACTTCGTACGCGGCGCGACATGGCGGCTCACTCGATGGGTTCGACGCTTCCGAAGCTGCCCGCATCGATCCGGGCATCGGCGGCGACCCGGGGATCCGGTGGAACGACGGGCCGATCCAGGAGGGGGAGGTCACCATCCGAGGGGTGGCGAGAGCCGGCGGGTCGGAGCTCACCGGCTGGTCCGGGTGGAACGTTGTGTTGGTCTCGGCCACGGCCGGCCCCGACGGGGCGGTGGGCTCGATCTACTGCATCGCGGTGAACATCGACGGGGGCGGGGGCGGCAACTTCCGGTACGGGACGCAGGACGCCCCCACCTACGAGGAGTGCCGCGGAGGCTGGCCTGAGCTCGAGTAGCTACTGGTTCTCGCCGTGGAAGATCTCGGAGACGCTGCTCTCCTCGAACACCGCCCGGAGCGCGTCGGCAAGCAGCGGCGCGATCGAGAGCACCCGGAGCTTGCCGAAGCGCTTCTCCTCCGGGATCGGCATCGTGTTGGTGACCACGACCTCGGAGATCGGAGACTCCTCGAGGTTCTGCACCGCCTTGCCCGAAAGCACGGGGTGGGTGGCCGCCGCGTAGATCGGGCCCGCCCCCTGCTGCGCGAGCGCGGTCGCGCCCTTGGCCACGGTGCTCGCCGTGTCGATCATGTCGTCGACGAGGATGCACGGGCGGCCCCGCACCTCACCGACCACCGCCATCTCGTCGATCTTGTGCGCCTCGGTCCGTGAGCGGCGCTTATAGAGGAATGCGAGATCCGCGTGGAGGTACTCGCGGAGGCGTTCGGCCGTCTTGATCCGGCCGGCGTCGGGCGAGACGACCACCAGGTCGTCGCCGTGCAGCCCGAGCTCGTTCTGCAGGTACCCCGACAGCACCGGCAGCGCCGTCAGGTGATCGAAGGGGAAGTCGAAGTAGCCCTGGATCTGCCCCGCGTGCAGATCGACCGAGACGACGCGGTCCGAGCCCGCCGCCGTGAGCAGGTCGGCGAGCAGCTTGGCGCTGATCGGTTCGCGGGCGAGCACCTTCTTGTCCTGCCGGGCGTAGCCGTAGTACGGGACCACCGCGGTGATCCGCTTCGCAGAAGCCCGCTTCATCGCGTCGATCAGGATGAGCTGCTCCATGATCGATTCGTTCACCGGGTCGGCGTGCGTCTGGATCACGAACACGTCCGCCCCGCGGACCGAGTCCTCCGGCCGGACGTAGATCTCGCCAGAGCCGAACCGGCGGATCACGCACGGCGCGATCGGGATCCCGAGGTTGTCGGCGATCTCCTCGGACAACGCGAGATGCGTGGTCCCCGAGAACAGCATCATCCGCTTCTTGGTGACGATCTCCACGCTCAGCGCGCCCCCTTGCCCTTCCCCGAGCTCGTCGATCGCTTCCGCGCCGCCGTCGCCGCCCGGCCACCGGCCTCGGCGTCCTTGCGCTTGCGGTAGCCCTTCACGGTGCGCTGCTCCGAGCGCTCGACGGCGAGCGCGCCCGCCGGAACGTCCTCCGTGATGACCGATCCCGCGCCCGTCACCGCGCCTCTCCCCACCCTCACCGGCGCCACCAGCATCGTATCCGAACCCACCCGCGCGTCGTCCCCGATGACCGTCCGATGCTTGGTGTACCCGTCGTAGTTCACCGTCACCGTCCCGGCGCCGATGTTCGCGCGCCGGCCGACCTTCGCGTCGCCCACGTAGGACAGGTGCGGCACCTTGGCCCCCTCCGCCACCTCCGAGGCCTTGACCTCCACGTAGGCGCCGACCTTGGTCCTGGGGCCGAGCACGGTGCCCGGCCGCACGTGCGCGTACGGCCCCACCTGCGCCGCGGCGCCGATCCGGGACCCCCGGACGACCGAGAACTGCACGACGGCGCCAGTTCCGACCCGGCTGTCGACGATCCGCGTCGAGGGTCCGATCTCGCACCCGGCCGCGATCGTGGTCTCGCCGGAGACGAACGTCATCGGGTGGATCACCGTGTCGCGGCCGATCCTCGCGTCGACGTCGATGTACGTCGTCGAGGGATCCACC
>Ga0299907_10000415_pt1 | contig 20428 bp, 17 predicted proteins | sample RVTome_16_FD_198680 | JGI IMG/M metagenome (GOLD analysis project Ga0299907, IMG submission 198680) | Soil microbial communities from uranium-contaminated site in the Upper Colorado River Basin, Wyoming, United States - RVT152D67 (version 2) ...
CGACCCGACGCTGAAGGAACGACTCGCCGAGGAGATCAAAGACGCGCTGCGCGCGGGCGAGAAGGTCCGGCTCGGCGCACTCCGGATGCTTTCCGCCGCGGTGACGAACAGAGAGAAGGACTTGCGCCGCGCGCTTTCCGACGATGAGATCCGCGAGGTGGCGACGAAAGAGATGAAGAAGCGCGCTGAGTCGATCGAGGCCTTCGAGGGTGCCGGTCGCAGCGAGTTGGTCGAGAAGGAGCGAGCGGAACGAGACGCGATCGCGAGCTACGCGCCGGAGCAGCTGACCGAGGACGAGATCGACGCCCTGGTGTCCGAGGCGTTCGTAACGACCGGCGCGTCTTCGGAGAAGGAGCTCGGTGCGGTCATGGGCTTGATCATGGGGAAGGCGAAGGGTCGGGTCGACGGAAAGGTGGTGCAGGAGAAAGTACGGGGCCGACTCCGGCGGTCCACGGGCGAGCGCTAGCCTCCGTCACCCCCATCGCCGCCGCCCCCATCGCCGTCACCCCCACCGTTGCCGCCGCCGTTCCCCTTGGGTTCCACGCCGACGGCGATGGTCACTCTCGTTCCCTCGGTCACGACGGTTTTCTGTCGGGGATCCTGGGAGATGACGTACCCGACCTTGGCCGGGTTCTCCGTTTCGACCCGCACCGTGTTCACGACCAGTCCCAAGGCCTCCAGGGTGAGCTCGGCGTTGAAGCCGCGCAGGCCGACCACGCGTGGCATCGAGACCTGCGGCGGGACCCCTGTCGAGACCTGGATCGACACCATCGTGCCGAGTACCGTCACGGTCCCTCCCCCCGGGGACTGACTGAAGACCCGCCCCTTCGGGGTGCGGGAGTCGGCGATCGTGACCGACACACGGAAACCCGCCTTCGAGAGCGTCGCTTTCGCCTCCTTCTGCTTCATCCCGATGACGCTCGGCACCGGACCCTCCGGCGGCTTGGGGGGATCGGGGAACCCGATCGCCGGTAGCCCTTGCATGATCTTCGACATGAACTGCACCCAGATCGGCGCAGCGACGGTGCCGCCGAAGACGTGCCCCATCGGGTAGGGATTCCCGGGCGAGCCCACCCACACGGCAGTGGTGTACTGCCGCGTATAGCCGCCGAACCACACGTTCGTGTTCTCCTGGGCTGTTCCCGTCTTGCCTGCCACCGGTCGGTCCCCCCACCCGCCGAACGCGCTCGCGGCCGTTCCCGAGATGGGAACGGCCTCGAGCATCTTGGTGATGAGGTGGGCGTCGCCGGCTTTCAGGACGGGATCGCAAGTCCGTTCGTGCTTCAGCAGTACTTTCCCGTCGCGCTCGATCGACTGGACCGTGTACGGCTGACAGTGCTTGCCGTCGTTCGCGATCGTCTGATAGCCGCTGGCCATGTCGAGTGGCGAGATGGCCACCGAACCGGTGGCGAGCGCCGGGACGGGCTGCAACCCCTCCGAGCGGGGATCCATGCCGATCATCTGCTCCGTGATGTCCGCGACCACGCTCGCTCCGACATCGAAGATCAGCTGGGCGAACACGACGTTGATCGAGTTCTCCGTGGCGGTCCACAGGTCGACCGAGCCCTGCCCGCTGCCCTCTGCGTTCTCCACGCAGTGATCGTCGTCATCCCAGAGCGGCGAGCACCACGGCGAGGAGCTCGAATACGTCTGTGTCGGCGGGATCCCCTTCTTGAACGCGCCCGCCAGGACGAACGGTTTGAATGCCGATCCCGGCTGGTGACCGGTGGTCGCCAGGTCGAGCTCGTCTTCCCGGTAGTTCCTCCCGGAAAGGATCACCTTGACCGCGCCCGTGCGGTTGTCGATCGTCACGATCGACACATCGGGTGGCGGCGATCCTGCAGGGGGGTAGATGGGCACACTGAGCGGCTGCCTCGCCGCCTCCTGAGCCCACCCCTGCCACTCGGGCTCGAGCGTCGTGTGGATGTCGAGTCCGCCCTCGTACAACTCTCGTCGGCGGGCCTTCTCGGTGCGACCGAGAGCTTCGAACTCTCCCGATGCGTTCTCGATGATCTGGTCGGTCAGGAACTTGACGAAGAACGGGGGATGCCGTCGAAGCAGCTTCCCGGCGCTCTTGGGCAGCCTGAGCCGTTTGGCCTTGAGGCGCTCGTTCCGTTCCTCACTGACCAATCCGAGACCCTGCATCCTGTTGAGGACGTCGTTGCGGCGCAGCAGCATCTTCTTCGGACGGTCGAGCGGGTCGTAGTACTCCGGCGCTCTGATCATCCCCGCGAGCGTCGCTCCTTCCAGCAGGGTGAGGGCGCGTGCCGGCTTCCGGAAGTAGAACTCGGAAGCCGTCCCGAAGCCGTAGACGCCGTTCCCCATATACACCTGGTTCAGGTAGAGCTCGAAGATCCTCGCTTTCGAGTACTGCTGCTCCACCCGGATCGCGAGCGCGAGCTCCTGCAGCTTCCCCTCGACGCTCTGGTCGAACCGGTTCAGCCCGAGCGTGCTCCCGACCAGCTGTTGCGTGATCGTCGATCCACCTTGCACGACCTCTCCCGCTCGCGCGTTCTCGATCATCGCGCGGATGAGTGAAGACCAATCCAGTGCGCCGTGCGCGAAGAAGTCGGAGTCTTCGATCGCGAGCACCGCCTCCTGGGCGATGGGGGAGATCGCGTTGAGGGGCACGATCTCGCGATTGTCGAGGTAGACCCGGGTGAGGACGGAGCCATCTGCCGCGTAGATCGTGGAGCGCTCCGGGAACCTCGGGATCCTCGTGAAGTCCGACCCCAGGGCGTCGAGTCGAGAGCGGATCTCATTGAGCCCGAAGCCGGCGACCGCGAAGGGAGGAGCCAGGACCGCCGCGGTGAGGATCGCGGTCGCCAGGATCACCGGGATCAGCAGCAGCGCCGCGATCGGCTTGAAGGAGACCCGGTCGCGGACGGATCTGGGGTCGCGGCGCGGCCGGGGGCTCGGACGGCCCCCCGGTGGCGGGGGTCCCGCCGGGCGGCGACCGGTGTCCACGCTCATGGGGTACCCACCAGGATACGCCGGATCCCGCGCCCTCTCGCTCGATACGATGCGCGCTCCATGCGTCTCGCCTCTCGATCCGCGCTCACCGTGGCCACGATCCTCGCGATCGTGGTTGCCGGCGCGCAGGCCGGGGCTTCTCCGGATAGGACACGCGTGCACGTGATCGAGGTCGACGGACCGATCGATCGCCCGCTCCGTGGGTACCTGGAGGAGCGGCTGGCCGAAGCGGAACGAGCCGGCGCCATCGTGGTCCTGCAGCTCGATACGCCCGGAGCGCTCGGCCAGGACGGGGTCGCCCTGGCCGAGCGTGTCGCCCGCCTCGAGGTCCCTGTTCTGACTTGGGTAGGCCCGGTGCCCGCGAAGGCGAGCGGCACCGGCCTCCTGTTGATGCTCGCGTCCTCGCTCGCGGGTGTCTCGCCCGGGTCGCAGACCGGTCCCCTCCTGCCGGTGGATGTCTTGCATCCCGACCGAGAGCCGGATGGGCTCACCGAGAGGATCGAGGGCTGGCTCGAGCTGCGCGATCGTGAGGTGGACCTCTCCGACGTCGGACAGGCACTCCCCGCACAGGATGCGCTGGACGCCGGGATCGCTGATGTATCCGCGTACACGGTTCCCGAGCTGCTGCGAGCGGTGGACGGGATGACCGTCCGCACGCCCGGCGGAGATGTCGAGTTGGCAACCCGCGTCGCAACCACGCAGGCGGAGGCGAGCGAGCGAACCGTGGACGTCCGCTTCGTGGAGCCCGGCGTCATCACTCGCGTGCTGCACGCGGTCGCGACCCCTTCGATGGTCTACTTCCTGCTCGTGCTCGGGCTGGCGGCGCTGGCTTTCGAACTCACGCAACCGGGGTTCGGTTTCGCGGGGTTCAGCGGGCTCGCGCTCGTCGCGCTCGCCGTCTACGGACTCACGGTGGCGGTCCCGTTCTGGCTCGGGTTGGGCCTGCTCCTGCTCGGCATCGGCTTCCTGATGCTCGACGTGCGGCTCCGGAGTCTGTCGTGGCCGACGTGGGTGGGGCTGGTTGCGTTCGGCGCGGGTTCGGTGCTCGCTTGGACCGGTGTGGACCCCTCGATCCGGATCAGCCCGTGGCTGATCGGTGGCGCGATCGTCACCAGTCTCCTGTTCTATGGGTTCGCGCTCACGGTCGCGATCCAGTCTCGCGACAGGATCGTGGGAACCCAGCGCGGACTGATCGGGCTCGTGGGAGAGGCGAGGGGTCGGCTGGCGCCGGACGGGCCCGTGTTCGTCAAGGGAGCGCTCTGGCGCGGGCGGACGAGCGGGGACCCGATCGACGCCGGCACGTCGATCCGCGTCCGAGGCGTGGACGGGCTGATCCTGCAAGTCGAGGCTGAGCCCTTCGGTCCTTCGGAACACGCTGGCGCGTAGCGGTCCCGGGGAGCTCTGGAGAACGTGTTGCGGACCCATCCTCTGGACGGAGGAGGAATCCCGAGTCCGATTTCTTGCGAACAACCGGGTAGATGCCGTTCGACGATGGGTTGCCCGGTTGGCAGCGACTCGCCGCGTGCCGCGGCGAGGACTCCGCGTACTACTTCGCGCCGAGCTACTTCGAGAAGCGCCGGGAGAAGCTGGCCCGAGAGGCCGTCGCGAAGCGGATCTGCGCCGTCTGCCCGGTTCGGCAGCTCTGCCTCGACTATGCGTTGGTCACCCGCGAGACCCACGGAGTTTGGGGAGGTTTGAACGAGACCGAGCGGCGAGCGATCCTCAAGCGGCAGGCGCTCGAAGCCAGCTGACCTCGACCTCGCGCGACGGGCGCTTCGCGGATCTCGTGCCGCGCCCCTCGTCTGAGAGGATGCCGCCCGTGGATGACGCGGTGGTACTCATGCGACTCGAGGAGCTCGGTCTCGAGTTGCCCCCCACCCCCGAGCCCGTTGCCAGCTACGTCCCCGTGACCCAGGCCGGGTCGCTGGCGTTCGTCGCGGGCCAGGTGGCGATGGTCGACGGTCAGCTGCTTCATCCGGGCAAGCTCGGCGCACAGGTGTCCGTCGAGATGGGGCAGCAGGCGGCGGCCAGAGCCGCGCTCCAGTCGTTGTCGGCGCTCCGCCACCATCTCGGGGGAAGCCTCGATCGGCTGGATCGGATCCTCCAGCTCACCGTCTTCGTCGCGGCAGATGCTGAGTTCATCGAGCACCCCAGCGTGGCGAACGGGGCGAGTGAGACCTTGATCGCGGTGCTGGGGCCGAACGGCCGGCATGCGAGGGCGGCCGTTGGAGTGGCGTCTCTCCCACTCGGGGCGTGCATCGAGATCGCGATGACGGCTGAGGTCTCCGAGTAGAACGAACCGGAAGAGCCAGATCGGGTGTCACGGGCCGGACGGTGCGGCCCTGGGGAACCGGAGGTCGCCCTCCCGGCGTGTGACTCCCCTCAGGTCGAACCACTCCAGGATCGGCACGGCGTACTTCCGGCTGGTTCCGAGGGCTTCGCGGAACGCGCTCACCGTGAGGCCGGCGCTGCCGGCCGCCGTGACGATCCCCTCTGCTCGCTCGATCAGCGCCTGGGCGAACACCAGGTCGGGGGCGACACGGACGACGAGGCCGGCTCGAACGGCCGCGTCGATGGCGTCGCGACCGATCCCTCGCGACACGAGGTCTCTGATCGTGGGCGGCTGCGCCGGATCGGACGAGATGGCGACAACCACTCGCTGAATGAGCGGATCCTTCTCTCGGTCGCCGGGTCGATGCGACGGCAGCGCGATCGACGTGCTCGAACGGGTGAGGAGCCCATCGGCGGCGAGCTTGTCGAGGACGGCTTCGACCAGCCGCGGATCCGGCGGACCGGTCACGGGTCTCAGGGCGTCCTCGAGCGTGCGGCGAGCCGACGCGAGCGGCTCGCCTTCCTCCAAGGGGTGAGCCTGGTGGAACGCGGCGACGTCTGTGACGAGGGCGGTGCCGGTCTCCTCGAGAAGTCCTTCCCGCAGCAGCCACTCGCCCGCCAGCCGGATGCCGGCCTTCGACCCCGTGAGTGCGACCGCCTCGGATGACCGGACGGCTCCCCGCTCGTCGGCGAGGATCGCCGGAAGGTCGTCGCGCGCCGCCGCGCCGCGCCGGGCCAGGCGAGTCTCGGGCGACGGCCCTGCGCGTCGCGGCGGCGCCGGATCCAGCACCGAGCCGCCTCCGACGGTCTCCTGCCGGCCGGATTCCCGAAGGACGAAGCGGTCGAAGACGTCCAGGACCAGCGGGCGCGTTGTCGTGATCCGGACGAAGGCTTCCTGCCCCGCCTCGAGCCGGGTGCCGCCGAAGATCCGCAGCCGGGCATCCGCCTCGGCGGCGCCGGCGTAGACCTTGTACGCGCCTCGCCCGGTGATCGGGTGCGGAAGGCCGCGGACCGGGCGGAGGACCCCCTCGAAAACCGTCGTGGGTCTCCAGGCGCCCGGTGCCCCCACCACATCGCCGCGCGCGAGATCCGCCCTCGCGGTGCCCGCGAGGTTCGCGGCGACCCGGCTCACGGGTTCGGCACGGTCTTCCTTCCGCTTGTGCGTCTGGAGCGAACGGATCCGCGCCGTCTTCTCGTGTGGATAGAGCTCCACCTCGTCGCCGACGGCGAGGCGATCACCCCCGAGGGTGCCGGTCACCACCGTGCCGGCCCCCGAGATGGTGAACACGCGGTCGACGAACAACCTTGCCCGCTCTTCCTCGGGAGCCGGAGCGCGGGTCAACAGGTCGTCGAGGGCCGTCCGGAGATCGTCGAGACCCTCATCGGTGGTGGCCGAGACTCGGACGATGCGTGCATCCGACAGAACACTGCCGTCGAGCCGTTCCCGGATCTCCTCCTCGGCGAGGTCGAGGACCTCCTCGTTGACGAGATCGCGCTTCGTGAGCGCGACAACGCCGCCCGCGACGCCGAGCACATCCAGGATCGCCAGGTGTTCTTCCGACTGCTGTCGCCAACCCTCGTTGGCGGCGACCACGAACAGGATCAGGCGCACGGGGCCGACACCGGCGAGCATGTTGGCGATGAATCGTTCGTGCCCCGGCACGTCCACGAAGCCCACTTCCCCTCCGGAGGGAAGCTCGCCCCACGCATAGCCGAGGTCGATCGTGAGCCCCCGCCTCTTCTCCTCGTCCCACCGGTCCGGGTCCATCCCGGTGAGGCGCTCGATCAGCGAGGACTTGCCGTGGTCGACGTGGCCGGCGGTGGCCACGACGCGGAGCGCCGTCATCTACCCGTCGACGTCGTCGTCCGCGGCGGTGTCAACCGGATCGTGGCGGTCGTCACCATGGAGGTCGTGACCGTGCTCCTGGTCGCCCTCGAGCGCGTAGTGAACCGCTCGCGCCAGGTGCGGGACCTGTTCATCCGTCACCGTGCGGCAGTCCAGAAGGATGAACCGATCCTCGACCCGGGAGAAGGCGGCCGGCGTGCCCGTCCGCAGGCGAGCCGCGAAGGCGGGCGCGTCCGGGACCTGGATCCGGACGCCCCACGACGGCAGACTCGCGCCGGGCATCGAACCTCCACCGACCGCAGCCTCGCATCGCACGACGCGAGCTCCCTCGAGCTCTCCCCCGATGGTCTCGGACAGGATCTGGGCGCGATCCCTGACGGTCTCGGGGGAATCACGGAGCATGCGGAAGACGGGGATCTCCGCCTCCCGGCCGGTGGCGATGATCGCGAGCACCTGTTCGAGTGCCGCCATCTGCATCCTTCCGATGCGCACGGCACGAGCGATCGGGTGCCGGCGCAAGCGGTCGAGGAGATCGGGACGTCCAACGATGATGCCCGCCTGGGGTCCGCCGAGCAGCTTGTCCGCGGAGAACGTGACCAGATCGGCTCCCTGGCCGAGCGCGTCCGAGACGCTGGGCTCGTCGTCGGGATGCCCGTGGCCGTGATGCAGCAGCCCGGATCCGACGTCGAACAGGAAAGGGATCCCGAGCTTGCGCGCGAGCCCCGAGAGATCCGTGGCCGACGGTGCCGCGGTGAAGCCCACCATGCGGTAGTTGGAGGGATGGACCTTAAGGATCAGGCCAGTCTTGTCCGTCGCCGCCGCCCGGTAGTCGCCGATCCTCGTCCGGTTGGTGGTGCCCACCTCGACGAGCCGAGCCCCCGATGCCGCGAGGATGTCGGGGATCCGGAACTCCCCCCCGATCTCGATCAGCTCCCCGCGCGAGACGATGACCTGCCTCCCTTTGGAGAGCGCGGCCATGGCCAACAGGAGCGCGGCGGCGCAGTTGTTCACGACCATGGCCGCCTCCGCTCCCGTGAGCGCCGTGAGCAGGATCTCGGCGTGGCGACCGCGCTTGCCGCGACGGCCGGTCTCACGGTCGACCTCGATGTCGGTGTAGTTGCGGGCGGCGCGGGCCGCGGCCCGCGCCGCGCGCTCGGGTAGCGGCGCGCGCCCCAGGTTCGTATGCAAGATGACGCCGGTGGCGTTGATGACGGGCACCATCCCCTGAGCGGCAAGGGACGCCCGGCCGAGCGCCTTGGCCAGTAGGATCTCGTCGGGCGGGGGGCCCTCGCCGTGGGCCGCCGCCGATCGCACCTCGTCGAGCACCTCTTCGAGCGTCCGCTTCAAGAGCGGACGCCCGAGGGAGGTGGCGGCCCTCCGCGCGGGATCGGAGCGCAGGAGCGCATCCACCGAGGGAACCTTCCGGCGGACATCGACGACCATCGTCCGGGAGCCTATCGCCTCGGCTGAGACGCCTCCGATCGAGGCGCCTCCGACTGCGGCGCGCCAGGAATAGTCTCCAGCCGCCTCCGATAGGATGGCCCGCGCATGGACATCCGCGAGCGGGCCGCGTTCGAGAGCTCTCAGGTCGCCTCGATGATCCGGGGCGGTGGTCTCGACGTCGAGGTCGTCTCCAGTGGGGAGTTCTCCACCGAGGAGATGATCCTCAACATCGGCCCGCAGCATCCCGCGACGCACGGGGTCCTTCGGGTGGTCCTCGAGCTGGACGGCGAGGTGATCACGAAGGCGGAGCCGGTGATCGGGTACATGCACCGAGCCGCCGAGAAGCTCGCCGAGTACCGCGACGTGCGCCAGGTCCTCGTCCTGATGAACCGGCACGACTGGATCAGCGCTTTCAACAACGAGCTGGGCTGGACGATCGCCGTCGAACGGCTCGCGGGCATCGAGGTCCCCGAGCGCGCCCAGTGGATCCGGACGATGTTCGCTGAGTGGAACAGGATCCTGAACCACCTGATGTTCACCGGCTCCTATCCCCTGGAGCTGGGGGCGATGACGCCGATGTTCTACGCGTTCCGCGAGCGCGAGTTGATCCAGGACCTGATGGAGTCCGCGACCGGCGCGCGGATGCACCACTCCTACTGCCGGGTCGGCGGGCTGAAGGACGACCTCCCCCGGGGATTCCTGAAGCGCTCGGCGGAGGTGCTCGCCGAGACGCGGAAACGGATCGGCGAGTTCGAGACCCTGATCATGGGCAACGAGATCATCTATGCCCGCACGCGAGACGTCGGACTCCTCCCGGCCGAGATGGCCATCGCGTACGGAACCTCGGGGCCGGTGCTGCAGGCGAGCGGCGTCGCGATGGACCCCCGCAAGGACGAGCCGTACGCGAAGTACGACGAGGTCGAGTTCGACGTCCCGGTCGGACGCAACGGCGACTCCTACGACCGGCTGTGGGTGCTCGTCCAGCGGATGTACGAGTCGTGCAAGATCATCGAGCAGTGCATGGAGAAGCTCCCGGCGGGCGAGTTCCGGGCACCGAAGCTCCCGAAGACCCTGAAGATGGAGGGCGAGATCTACGTCCGGACGGAGAACCCGCTCGGTCTCATGGGCTACTACCTCGTCGGCGACGGCAAGAAGCAGCCTTATCGACTGAAGATGCGGACGGCGTCGTTCTCCAATGTGAGTGTGATACCCGCCATGCTCCCCGGCACGCTCGTTCCGGACCTGATCGCGATCCTCGGCTCGATCTTCTTCGTGGTCGGTGACATCGACCGCTGACGACCCGCCGTCCATGAACCATGGGTCTTGAGAGGCACGGGCTCAGCGTGCCCGGCGTCGTGAGAGGCCTGCTCGAGCGCCTCCTCGAGGACCAGGGTGGTCGTGGGCGCTCTGGAAGCCCTCGGACGCAGGCCTGACCCTGTAGGCGGAAGTAGCGCTCAACACTCAACCGATTCGTGCCGATACCAGTTCGGGGATGAATACCGAGCAGGTTGGCTCGTTCCGCACCCGCCTCGCGGATGACGGATCGCTCGAAGTCTGGGCTCGCGGCTGGCGCCTGGAGTCGCAGCTCTACGCCCTCATCCCAACGGGCCTCGCACTGATGTTCCTCCTCGCCCCGATGTCGGTTCCGATGCGCGCTGTTGGCGCCCTCGTCATGCTCATCGCGACCTGGTTCGCCTTCCGTATGACGAAGCCCGGCCTCCTTCTCACGCGAGAGGCCGTATCCATCGTCAGCGTCGTCCGGACCAAACGGTTCGATTGGAACCGGGTCAGCGGCTTCATGGGCGAGCGGAGTCACAACGAGGCACGGATACTCCTCGTTCTCGACGATGACCAGCACATCCCACTGCCGGGGACCCTCGATCCTGCCGAGCTCGATCCCTACGGCGACGAGGGGCAGGAGCTCTCCGCCGCCGATCAGTTGAATCGACTCCAGGAGCGCGCGATGGGAGGAGATCTCCCGACGCCCGCGGTGCCTGTCCTCCATACCCCCGACCCGCGATCGGGGCAGCCCACCAGGAAAGAGCAGCGTGGCGAGCGGAAGGCGTTGCGCCAGGCGTTGAAGGCAGTCCAGCTCACTCCGGAGGGCACGCCGGAACGGACCTCCAGCGTGCAGGCCCCCGACCCGCTGCCGGATGATGCGACACGCAAAGAGCAGCGTGGCGAGCGGAAGGCGTTGCGCGCCGCGCTGAAGGCAGTCCGCCTCACACCGGAGGGCACGGTCGTCCGAGAGCCGGCTCCGGACGAGGACCCTCCGCGGTCACGCAGGTTGGGCAAGCGACCCAGGAGCGAGCCCACCCCTGAGCTCGAAGAGGTGGCGATCGGCGATCCCGACGTCTCGGCCGGCCCGCCCGCGAGAACCAGACCGGAACCGCCGCCGCTCAACTCGAACTACCCCACGCCCGTATACATCCCGCAGGCCGAGTACGCACAGATGCTTCGCGAGCAGAAGGCAGCCGAGAAGGCTGCGGTCGCGGCGGCCGCCGAGCTCCGTCGGCTCGCCGAGGTCGAAGAGCTGGACGAGCTGGCCGTGAAGGAAGAATTCTCCGACTGGACCTCCTGAGATCGGCAGTACCCGGGGGTGCGCCCGATCAGGAGGCGATGTTGAACCACGTCCCTCCAGGCCCGAGCCAGCTGAAGCCTTCAGACCAGGTGCCGATCGTCTTCCCGTTGCTCATGACGGCGATCTCGCCATAGTCGCCATAGAACTCGAGGAACCCGTCCGCGTTCTTGTACTCCGCACCGGAGGTAGCGTCCGAGATCCGGAGCGGAGTCGACCAGGTCGCGCCACCGTTCAACGAGCGCCGATACCAGATGTTCCAGCGGTCCGCCGGGCGTCGCTCCGCGAACCACAGTCGGATGTCGCCGTTCCCCGTCGCCTCCGCCGCCGGCGCTGTCGCCATCCGACCAACCGTTGAGAGGGTGATCCTCGGGGTCCACGTGCGACCACCGTCGGTCGACGTGCGAACGAAGATCCGTTGCGGCCCCAGTGGTGTCGTCGCGCCATCGAAGCCAAAGACGAGGTCGCCGTCGGCGTCGGCCGTCACGGTGTTGTGGCCGGCGTAGAAGTCCGCGTAACAGAGATCGCTGACGCACGGCTCACCCAGCTCGACCGTGCCGAGGACGGTGTTCGACCATGTCGCCCCGGAGTTCCGTGAGATGAAGGCGTGGTGCTGGACCTGGCCGACAGCGCTCGCCGCGGGACCGGAATAGTCGAGGCTCGACTCCGAGAAGATCGCGGTTCCGTCCGAGAGGACATCGGCATCCATCGCGAAGAAGTACCGCCTGCTGTCCACGACCTTCGTCTGCGACCAAGTCGCCCCGAAGTTGTGCGACTGGGCCACCCATGGATCTCCGCCTGTCGGCCCGTTCCACGACACATAGACGTCACGTCCGTCGTCGCTGGTTGCGAGAACCGGCTTGTCGTTCCACGAGACCTGCCCCCAGGTCGGGACGGGTGCGGACCACGATGCGCCATGGTTCGTCGACTTCTGGAACACGACGTTGAACCCGTTCATCCAGAGGGCGTAGACGTGCCCGGTGTTCGGAACGACCTCGACGATCGGGTCGTACTGTCCCTCGCCCTTGCAGGCGCACAGAGGCACGCCGTTGCTCCATGTGACCCCGTTGTCGTTCGAGATCTCGAGGACGATCTGCGGGGTAGGACAGTTGCCCGGGCACGGCTTCGGCTCGCCATACCGGGTCGTCAAGAGGTAGACGAAGGACGAGTGCGGGTCGGCGGCGACCGCCGGCTCCCAATCGTCGGTCTTCGCGTTCATCAGCTGCTCGCCGGTCCATCCGGGAGCGGACACTCCCGAAACGGCCTCGACACGGCCGAACGTTCCGGCCGCCCGCGCGTCGCGAAGGGCGTCCAAGCGTAGATCGGTCGTGATGCCCTGCTCCAGACGCTCCGTCTGGCCGCCGGGCGCCCTGGCGTGGCCGCCGGGCCCGGTGGGAACGGCGGCCGCCAAGGCGATCGCTGCGGCCACCATCGTCAGCGCCACGAGGGTGATGAGGGGGGACAGGGTCTTTGCTCGCACCGTGCGATCGCCTCCTCGCGGCGGGCTGGGCCCGGAGCTCGAACGGACGTGGACGCGCATCCTATCCCGGCCTCGCGAAGCCACGCCACCCCTGAACAGGGTGGCCCGAGTGGGTACCCTGCTCCGGATGGGGACGCCGGCCATCCGGGAACGTTGGGCCCCAGGGTTCCTGCAGATCGTCCTCTCGGTGCTCGTCCTGGCGGTCTTTTCCGCTCCACTGATGCTGGCCTTCCTCGGCTCGCTCCGGCCGACGGGGACGTCGCCACCCACTTCGATCGACCTGTATCCGGATGGAGCAGATCTGTCGAATTATGGGGAGGTGCTCGGCCAGAGCTCGATCCGCCGGCAGAGCCTCAACTCGCTCTTCGTAGCCGTGGTCTCCGTGCCGATCGGAACGCTCGTCGCATCCTGGGCCGGCTTCGCGATCGCTCGCTTGCCACGGCGAGCGGCGATGTTCCTCTTGGGGCTCGCCGTGGTGGCTGCGATGATTCCCGTGACCGCGCTGTTCGTCGGCCGGCTCGTGCTGTTCCGTCTCTCCGGGCTCACCGACACGCCGGTGCCCTTGATGGCCCCGGCGCTGATCGGCGTCTCGCCTCTGCTCGTGCTCCTGTTCGCATGGAGCTACTTCACGATCCCGCGTGAGATCTACGATCTCGCGCGGGAGGCAGGCCTCGGGCCCTTCCGCACCTGGTGGCACGTGGCGATGCCCTTGAGGATGGACGTCGCCGGGGTGGCAGCGGCGGTCGCGTTCATGATCTCGTGGGGCAACCTCATCGACCCGCTCCTCTACGTGTACGACGAGCGTTGGTTCACGCTTCCCTTGGGTCTCGCATCGCTCGTGGAGCTCCCCCCGACGGACCAGGGGTTGATGCTGGCGGCGGCGGTGTTCGCGATCGCGCCCGTACTGGTGACTGCGTTCGTCGCTCAACGTTTCGTCTACGCCCGGAGATGGTGATGCGAGGGAGCCTAGTGCTTGTCCTCGTCTTCGTCGTGATGGCCGTCGGCTGCGGGGCCGGGTCGAACGATCAGGTGACGCGGATCACCGTGATGGTGGCCGGCGATCCGGAGGAGGTCGAAGCATACCGAGCGGTCGTCGATGCCTTCGATCGTTCGCAAGAGGAGGTCGACGCGGAGCTCCTCCCGTTCGCCGAGCGGGACGAACTGATCCTTCGACTTTCCACGTCGATCGCGGGAGGCCAACCGCCCGATCTCTTCTTGATGAACTACCGCTACTACGGCCAGTTCGCCGCTCGCGGCGCGCTCGAAGCCGTCGGGCCGCATCTGCGTGATTCCGCCGCGCTTTCCTCGAAGGATTTCTTCGAAACCGCGATGACCCCGTTCGAATGGGATGGGGAACAGATGTGCCTGCCGCAGAACGTCTCGAGCTTGGTCGTGTACTACAACGCCGATCTCTTCGAGACCGCCGGGGTCGCTCTCCCGAGGGACGGCTGGACCTGGGACGAGATGGTGAGCGCCGCGGACGAGCTCACCCGTGACGACGACGGAGACGGGACGCCCGACGTCTACGGCCTCGGCGTGGATCCGGAGATCGTCCGCATCGCTCCGTTCGTCTGGTCGAACGGGGGATCGCTGGTCGACGACGAGGCTTCTCCGACCGGCTTCGCCTTCGACGCGCCGGCGGTGGTCGCGATGCAGCGGTTCTTCGATCTCCGCACGGTGGACGGTGTCACGCCCACCGACGCAGAGGCCGAGGCGGAAGACCTCGAGAGTCGGTTCTTGAACGGCCGGCTGGGGATGCTGATGGAGTCCCGACGGGTGGTTCCGACATTCCGGACGATCGAGGCGTTCGTCTGGGACGTGGCCGGCCTCCCATCGTTCGGCTCGCCTGCCTCCGTCCTGCACTCCGACGCCTACTGCATGACGGCGGGCTCGGACGAGAAGGAAGCCGCGTGGCTCTTCATGGAGTTCGTCCTGGGACCCGAGGGTCAGAGGATCACCGCCGAAGCGGGCCGGACCGTGCCGTCGCTCCGATCCATCGCCGAGAGCCGGGCGTTCCTGGACCCGGACGCCGACCCCGCGCACGCGCAGGTGTTCCTCGATCAGATCCCCTTCCTGCGCGCGGTGCCGGTCGTCTCGACCTGGCCGGAGATCGAGGACACGGCCAACGGGTTCCTCGAAGAGGCGTACTACGGCGGAGGGCGGGCGTTGGAGGTCGCCGTGGAGCTGGCGACCCAGACCCGCGATCAGTTCGCGCGAGCCGAACGCTGATGGGATCCGCTGAGCGCCGGATCCTGTGGCTCATGGCAGCCCCGTTCATCGTGGGAGTCTGCGGGCTGGTCGTGCTGCCGGCGCTCGGGTCGCTGTCGATGGCGCTCGCCGAGTGGGACTTGGTGCGGTCGCCCCGCTACGTCGGCCTCGCCAACTTCCGGGAGCTGATCGAGGATCCCGTCTTCCGGATCTCCCTCCGGAACTCCCTGTGGTACGCGGTGACCGCGGTGCCTTTGCGACTCGTCGGAGCGCTCGGACTGGCGCTGCTCCTCCATCGACGCGGCCGTCTCCAGGCAGCCGGCCGCGTCACCGTGCTCATCCCGACGGTGATCCCCGACGCGGCGTACGCGCTGCTGTGGCTCTGGATCCTGAATCCCCTCTACGGCCCGCTCAACCTCGCGTTGGGCGCGGCAGGGCTCCCCACGCCGGCGTGGTTCTCCCAGCCCGCGCCGACTCGTTGGGCCGTGGTGCTCATGGGGCTGTTCCAGCTGGGCGAGGGGTTCCTCATCGCGCTCGTCGCCCGGAGGCAGGTGCGTGAGGAGCTCCTCGAGATCGCTGCGATCAGCGGCGCCGGCGCGTGGGGGAGGTTCATCCGGGTCACTCTTCCGGTGATGGCTCCCGCCTTGCTGCTCATCGTGGCTCGGGACACGATCCTCAGCCTCCAGGCGACGTTCGCGCCGGCCCTGATCGTGACCGAGGGCGGGCCGCCTCCGTACTCGACGACGTACCTCCCGTTGTTCGCCTACCGCAACGCGTTCGAGTACCTGCGCTACGGGTACGCGTCTGCGAGCACGGTCGTGATGCTCGCGCTCACCGCTTCGATCCTCTGGCTGCAATACCGGCTCTTCCTACGGTGGACGGCGCGGGTGCGTCGATCGGGTTGACGACCCTGGTCAGACCCTGGGACCTCAGACCCAAGGCGGTGCGTGGAGCCCCGGGGTGGCGAGGAGGAGCCATCGGAGCCGGCCGAGCGCCGACGGGTCGACGAGGAGGGAGGCGCGACTCCGCCCGCTCCACGCCCTCACCGCCTCGAGGCCCTCCCGGCGGTTCAGGAGCTCCGCTTGCCCGCGAAGCTGTTCGTGGACCCAATGGTCGAAGCCCAGCGTGGTGAGGGCGTGGCGCTGCGTGACACTCGGGAAGGCGATCAGCCCCCGCGCCTCCGCATGTCTGGACATGAGATCGAAGTCGATCCCCGAGGTGATGTCGGTCGAGCCGGGTCGGTCCAGGAGATCCTCGACCGGCCGGTGCGCACGATAGCCGTGGGGAGGGCCGCCCGGCTCGCCCACCCCGCCGTAGTCGATCAGGAGCGCATAGCCGGGGTGGGCGAGCCGGGCGGCCACCTCCTGGATGAACGCGATCGCCCCGTCGGGAAGCACGGCCTCCTCTCCATCTGCGAGGGCGACGTCCTCGCCTGGGGGTGGATCGCCGAGGTGTTCGACGAATCGCCCCTCGTGCAATCCGACCAACACCTCTTTCGTCCCTGAAGCCGTGCCACGCAAGCGGCGGAAGGGCAGGTTGTCCATGAGCTCGTTCGCCAGGATCAGCTGCGGGGAGGTGTCCATCTGCTCGGCGACCCGGACACCTTCGAGCATCTCAAGCGCGAGACGGGCCCCGGGACTCGACTCGACGGTCGTGTACACGGCGTCCAGATCCCTCAGTTGCTCCAGGAGCTGTCGGGCAAGCGTTCCGTCGCCGGCTCCCACCTCCGTCACCCGGAATGGACGGGGTTCTCCCAGTCGGACGTGCAGATCGACGATCGCGCGGGCGAGCAGCTCGGCGAACACCGGATGAACATGGGGGCTGGTCACGAAATGGCCGTCGGGTCCGATGGGCGGCTGCTCGAAGAAGCCTCCGGGACCGAACAGCGCGAGCTCCATGTACTCGGCGAACGTGATCGGGCCGTGGTCCCGGATCGCGCCCGCAACGCTGTCGCGCGCATCCACGAACTTCAGCGTACGGGCTCCTGGGTAGCATCGGGCTCCGTGAGTGAGGAGATCCGTCAAGCCGCGTCCCTGATCGGGGTGCGCGACGGCTCGGATGGGCCGGAGGTGCTCGTCATCGAGCGAACCCTCGATCATCGGTTCCTGCCCGGGTACGTGGCCTTCCCGGGGGGTGCCGTCGATCCGGGCGACACGTCCCTCGCGGAGCGGTGGTTCGGCGACGCGACGGAGGCGTCACGCGCGGCGGCGATCCGGGAGCTGGCCGAAGAGGTGGGGCTGGCCGTGGTACGAGAGGCCGTCGTCGCGGACGATCGCGATCGCCCCCTCGCCGCGATCAACGATGCGCCGCCCCCTGCGGAGCACCTGCGGGAGGTCGCCCGATGGATCGCGCCCGCGCAGGTACCGGTTCGCTTTGACGCGCGCTACTACGCCGTGCGGATGGACGGCGCCGCCGATCCCACCCCTGACGGCGCCGAGGCGGCAAGGGCGTGGTGGGCATCTCCGCGATCGTTGATGTCGGCGTGGGGGTCTGAGGAAGTCCTGTTCTATTGGCCCACACACTTCACGATGAGGGCTCTCGCAGAGTGCCGGACCGCAGAGGAGCTGCTCGCGCTGCAGATCGTCACCCGTGAACCCGACGAAGACGAGTCCGGCAGGCTGCCGCGCTCGGTCTTCTTCCAGGACTGATGTTGGCCGTCACGAGGGTGCTTGCTCCCAACCCGGGTGTCTACACCCTGGAGGGGACGAACACCTGGGTGGTCGGAAGGGATCCCTCGATCGTGATCGATCCCGGACCCGACCTGCCTGCGCATCTGGCCGACGTGGCGCGTGAGGCCGGTCGTGTCGGCGCGGTCCTGGTCACTCACGACCATCCCGATCACGCCCCGGGCGCCCTCCCGTTCGCCGAGATGGTGGGCGCGCCTGTCTACGCCTACCGGTTGGCCGGCGCAGAGGGGCTCCGCAGCGGCCAGCGTGTGCGAGTCGGTGCGCTCGACCTCACCGCGATCCACACGCCGGGGCACACGTCGGACCACATGGCGTTCTTCGAGCCCGGCAGTGGTGCCCTGTTCACGGGGGACGCGGTGGTGGGCCGCGGCACAACCTTCATCGATCCTCCGGACGGCAACCTCGTCCAGTACCTGCGATCGCTCGCGCGCATGGAGGAGCTCGGCCCCCGAACCATCTATCCGGGCCACGGGCCGGTCGTGGTTCGGGCGGAAGACAAGATCCGCGAGTACATCACGCACCGCGAGGAACGGGAGTCGCAGGTGCTGACGGCGCTTGCCGACGGACCGCGCACGATCGCCGAGATGGTCGAGGTGATCTATGCCGCCCACCCGAAGGATGTATATCCGTTGGCTGCCCGCTCCGTCCTGGCGCATCTGCTGAAACTCGCCGACGAAGGGCGGGCGGAGCGCACCGGCAAGACGGATGAGGGTCTTTGGATCGCGGCGACCCCGCGGACGTGCCAGCGCTGCGGCCGCATCGTCAAGGGGAAGGCGCGCTACTGCAGCTCATGCTCCCTGGCGATGTTGCAGGCCGAGGGATGAGAGTGCCTCGATCGTGAAGACCGCCGGCCGGATCACGTAGCGTCCGCGCGTCCTCTCCACGCGCCCGGCGGCCGCGAGCTCGGCGAGGGCCCGGTTCACGCTCTCGCGGGTTGCACCCGTCAGCCCCGCGAGATGTTCCTGTGTCAGAGGCAGCTCCAGACATCGTCCTCCCGGGACCGGACGTCCGAAGCGAACCGCGAGGTCTTCGAGCCTGGCGACCAGGCGATCCGCGATGCGGTCCCAGGCGACGGAACAGGCGAGCAACGCCGCGCGCCGGGCCCGCCGCGCCAAGCCGTCGCGGAGGGCGACGGGCCCGGCGGCGAACAGCCCGCTCGTGACGAGCGCACGGACCGATGCGTCCGACGTCCACGCGGACGGACCTCCCACGAGGTCTCCCGGTCCCAGCAGGTCGAGCGCCAGCCGGTGACCCTCCGCATCGACTAACTCCATGAGGAGCGCCCCGTATCGGACCACCCACGCATCCGGGTAGGGCTCGCCCTGACGGATGACCTCCCGCCCCGGGAGGACATCGAACATGAGGGGGAGTGGGTCGTCGGCATCGCGCTTCACGCCACCACTCCTTCGTGTCGGCGACCATAACCTCGGTCGCCGACACGTGCGGATGCCGAACCCGTTAGGCTTGCTCCGCTGCGTCCCCGAGGAGGTCAGGTTGGCGAAGGCGAAGCTCGATGCCGTCATCGCGGCGGTGCCGCTGTTCGAGTCCCTCTCGAAGCGGCATCTCAAGAAGATCGCGGGACTGACATCCACCGTCGAATACGGCGCCGGGGACACGGTCATCCAGGAGGGAGAACCGGGGGACTCGTTCTTCGTGGCCGTCTCGGGTCAGGCGAGGGTCGTGTCCGGCGGGAAGATGCTCCACAGGCTGATACCCGGGGATCACTTCGGCGAGATCTCCTTGCTCGACGGGCGCCCACGTTCCGCCTCGGTGGTGGCCGAGACGCCGTTGTCGCTCCTTCGGCTCACCCGAGCCTCGTTCCTGCGACTGGTGAAGGAGGACGCCGACCTCGCGCGGGCGCTCCTCGCGTCGCTGGCGAGGATGGTCCGGCGGGTCGACCGTTCACTCGCACGGTGAGCCCGCTCCGAGTCGAGTTCCATCACCCTCCTGAACCGACCGAGCCGTCGAAGGCTCCGGCCCAACCGGGCCCTCCTCCGCCGCCTCCGCCACCGCCGTCCGCGCTGGCCTCGGCGACGTGGTTCGATGGCCGGGTGATCGTCGAGTCCGACGATCCCGATCTCAAGGCCTCGATCGAGCGGGCGTTCCGCCCGGTCCCGGTCGTGGTGGACGATCCTTCGCTTCGCTACCCCGGGACGCGAGGGGAATCGGTTCTGCAGCCCGGGGACCTCGACTGGTTCCGAGCGGTCGCACAGGTCCGCGTGCCTGCCGAGACGGGTCTCGTCGCGCGATCCGTTCCGGGGGTGACCGTCGGAGGCTATGACCCGGCGGCGAACTACCGCCGGTTCTCCGAGCAGATCGAACGCCTCGAATCTCGTTCCACGGAGTGAGGGTTCACGCCTCACGCGCCGTCCAGGCGCGGCCGGCCTCGCAGAACGACAAGAAGTCGCAGTGGTGGCACCATGCGCCTGGGACCGGATCGAACGCTCCCGCGCCGATCGATCGCAATGACTCCGAGACGCGCGACCGCACCTCATCCGGATCGCCCATCGGGTGGGAGACCTCCTCGCCGCCGGCCAGGTATAGATAGGTGAGCGTCAGATCCTCGGCGCGTTTGCCCCAGACCTCGATGCACGCGAGTCCGTAAAGCTCGAGCTGGAGCCCCGCGAGCGGGTCGTCCGCAGCCGGACGCCTCCCCGTCTTCCAGTCGACGATCTCCCACGGAGCATCGACGGACTCGCCGAATACCGCATCGATGCGACCCGATACCGCGAACCCCTCCATCCGGAGGAGGAACGCTCGCTCGGCGTACAACGGCACCTTCCCCGCGAACCGGCTGGCGAGGAAGGCCTGTCGCAGCCGGTCGACCTTGCTCGGTTGATCCGCCAGCTCTTCCGAGGTGAGGTCGGGGGCGTCATCGAGCT
>Ga0299907_10000416_pt1 | contig 20416 bp, 19 predicted proteins | sample RVTome_16_FD_198680 | JGI IMG/M metagenome (GOLD analysis project Ga0299907, IMG submission 198680) | Soil microbial communities from uranium-contaminated site in the Upper Colorado River Basin, Wyoming, United States - RVT152D67 (version 2) ...
CCGGCTGCCAGAACTGCCGGGGTGACAGGTTGAACCCGACCTCCAGGTCGATGTCGAGCTCACGCCAGGCGTTCACCTGATAGACCAACTCACGCACCACCCAGTCGCCGATGTGCTCGATCAGCCCGAGCTCCTCAGCCAGAGGGATGAACTCGCCGGGCGGCACCATCGTCCCGTCGGGCTCGATCCATCGGATCAAGGCCTCGACCCCGGTCATCTTGCCCGTCGCGAGCCCGATTACCGGCTGGTAGTACAGCGTCCAACGCTGGCTCTCGACCGCCTTCCGCAGCCGCGTGACGAACTGCAGCTTGGCGGCCGAGTCGAACGCCCCGCGCGAGGAGATCACGTAGCCGGCGGAGCCCGAGCCGCCCTTCTTCGCTTCGTACATGGCCGCTTCGGCGTTGCGCACTAAGGCGGCGCCGTCGTGGGCATCTTGGGGGTACACGCTGATGCCGAGGCTGACCGAGGTGTACAGCTCGGTGCCGGCAACATCGAACGGGGCCGCCATCGCCTCCTGTACACGCTGGGCCACGGACTCCACGCGGATCATCGCGGCCTCGAGCTCCCCTGCCTCGCGCGGCAGGTCCGAAAGCAGCAAGAGGAATCGGTCGCCTCCTCGACGAGCGACGAGATCGGTCTCACGGGTCGCCTCGCGCAAGCGTTCCGCAACCATGCGAAGCATCTCGTCGCCCTGCGCGTGCCCGAGCGAGTCGTTCACGAGACGGAAGTCGTCGATGTCCACCACGATCACCGCTACCGCGCTCTCGTGGCGTTCCGCTCGCTCGATCGAGAGCGCGAGGAGCTCTTCGAACATCGCGCGCGAGGCCAGACCCGTGAGCTCGTCGTGGTAGGCGCCGGACACGGCGTGCTCCTCGGCGCGCTTCCGATCGGTGATGTCCAGCATCACACCCACGGAATGCAGGGGGGTCCCCCACTCGTCGCGGACGAGCGTCGCCTCGTCGCGAACCCAGACCACGGAACCGTCCTTCGCGAACATGCGGTACTCGAGCCGGAACGGCTCCCCCGTCTCGTTGTGTCGGCCGTTCTCGGCCAGCGCCAGCGCCCGGTCATCGGGATGGAGGATCTGCACCCAGAGGTCGCCGTTCTGGGTCCACTCGTCGCAGCCGTACCCGAGGACCTGTTCGACCTGCGGGCTGATGTAGAGGGTAGAAGCGGCCTCGTTCGTCGCGTCGATGTACGAGATGGCGGGACTCCCCAAGATCAGCTGCTCGTACGGATCGCCGAGGAGTCGGCGGGATGCTAGGTCGCGGTCACGCACGACGGCGTCCGCCACGGCGGCGGCCAGGTCACGTACCGCCCGGACCTCGGTATCGTCCCAACGCCGCTCGCGCCCGCAATCGTCGAGCCCGACGAAGCCCCACCACCCCTCACCCGTGAAGACCGGCGCGAGGACGAGCGAGCGGACACCGTTGCGGGTGAGCACGTCGCCTCCGAGTGACGGCAGATCCGAGGGGCCCGCTTGAACGATCGCGTTCGAGCCCAGCTGCTCGATCCACGGATCGAACCCGGGGTGATACGGTCGCATCTGGCTGGTGGGATCGTTGGTTATCCCGCCGATCTGCTTAGCGTGCCACTCTGCCTGGATGCTCATCCACAGACGTCCGTCGGGGCCCCGCCGATTCTGGAAGACGTATGCGCGATCGGCCGCAGCAGCAGACCCGACGGCGGCCACGACCTCGCCCAGTTGAGCCCGCCACACCTCGGCTCGCTGAAGCTCCTCCGCCGCCTGCGCGACGGCCTGCGAAACGGCCTCCCCACGAGGGTCAAGGGCTCCCATACGTTCCAGCTATCGGCTGCGGGCGAGACCTCCTGAAGAAGCGGCCTGTTACCCTTGCTCCTCATGGCGGACTACAAAGAGATCACGCACGAGCGTCTGTACGTCAGGGTTCCTGGCACCGAGAAGCTGCGGAAGACTGCGGCAGCCCGACTGAAGCACCTGCTCGCTGCCGGATGGCGCGAGACCGAACGGACGAAGGCAACCGACTTCGTCCAGGTCCGCCTCGAGCGGTCCGGACACGCCCCGATGAAGGCACGGCTGCCGAAGCCTGTCGTCGAGGTCCGGGTTGAGCGACGCCCGCGGCGGGACGGCGGCTTCGGCGGACCGCGTGGTCGCCGCTAGCGCGGCGCCGGACATCCTTCGGTCAAACACCTATCTGACCGGACGTTTCCAGGGTATCATCCTTCTATACCGCTGAACGTCCGTTAGCGGGTCCCTGAGGAGGTGCGCAGCCGTCATGTCCGCCGTCGAGTTCCATTCGCAGCCCGTTCGACCCGGCCACCGGGACGCGCACGCCCACGCCACCGAGCAGCCGTTCACGTACCCTCTCCGGCGCGAGTTCGTAGAGCCCGACTGGACGCGACTTCCCGCCTATCGCGACGTCGCCACGGAGCAGTGGGAGACCGCGCAGTGGCAGCGCGCCCACAGCGTGAAGAACCTCAAAGAGTTCAAGCACGCGTTCGGAGATCTGCTGGACGACGAGCTCCTCGCCGACATCGAACGCGACCAGCAAGAGCGAGCCACGATGTCGATGCTGATCCCGCCCCAGATGATCAACACGATGGACGACCAGGACCTCCGGGGCGATCCGGTCCGGCGGTACATGGCGCCGGCGTACTCCGAACGCGAGACCGAGTGGCCGTCACATCCTCTGTCCTCGCGCGACTCGCTCCACGAGGCCGACATGTGGGCGACCGAAGGGCTCACGCACCGGTACCCCACGAAGGTGCTCGCCGAGCTGATCCCGACGTGCCCGCAGTACTGCGGGCACTGCACGCGGATGGACCTGGTCGGCAACGACACGCTGCAGGTCCTGAAGTACAAGTTCGAGGCCAAGCAGAACGAGCGCTGGGACGCGATGCTCGACTACCTGCGCCGCACACCGCAGGTGCGCGACGTGGTCGTTTCGGGCGGCGACATGGCAAACGTGCCGGTCAAGCGCCTCGAGGACTGGGTCATGTCGGTACTCGACATCGAGAACATCCGCGACGTCCGGATCGCGACCAAAGGGCTGATGGGGATCCCACAGCACTTCCTGCAGGACGACGTCCGGGCTGCGTTCGAGCGGATGGGAACGAGGGCGCGTGAGCGCGGCGTCGACATCGCGCTGCACACCCACGTGAACACCGCGCGATCGGTCACGCCGCTGGTGCGCCGGGCCGCGGAGATGGTGCTCGATGCCGGGTTCCGTGACGTGCGGAACCAGGGCGTCTTGCTCCGCGGGGTGAACACCTCTGTGACCGAGCTTCTGGAGCTGTGCTTCACGCTCCTGGATCACGGCAAGATCCTTCCCTACTACTTCTACATGTGCGACATGATCCCGAACGCCGAGCACTGGCGGATCTCGGTGGCGGAGGCGCAGCGGCTGCAGTTCGGGCTCCTCGGCTACATGCCCGGGTTCGCGACACCACGTGTGGTGTGCGACGTGCCCTTCGTCGGGAAGCGTTGGGTGCACATGACGGAGGACTACGACCGGGTCCGCGGTATCTCGTACTGGACGAAGAACTACCGGACCGGCATCGAGGACGACCCGGACGCGCTCACGCGCCGCTACCACTACTACGACCCGATCTCCTCACTCCCCGAGGAGGGGCAGGAGTGGTGGCGAGCCAAGATCCGTGAAGGGCTGGACGATCTGCTGGCCGAGCTCTCTGTCGAACAGGGTCTGCCGGTCGCGTAGTCGGGCGGCGGAACATTCTCACTCCGGCGGCGCCCGCTCGCTGAGTTGGGAGACCGCGACGTCACCCTCGTGGCGGACCCGCTCACGGATGTCGGCGAAACGGAACGCCTCGAAGGCGATGAGGCCGACCATGACGGCGACCAGCAGCCCGAGCGATCCCAGCGCCGGCAGCAGTGCGGCGATCGGAAGCATGGCGACGAGAGCGAGCGCGACGATCACCCGCTGCACGTTCACCGTGTGCACGTTGCGGAGTCGGAACGCGACGTGGGCGAGCAGGTACAGCGCAACGCCACCGTACAGAGCTGCGAGCGACTCGATCTCGAGCGGATCGGTGAGGTCGTGGATGCCATCCCCACCCACGTACTCCAGCACCTTCTTCAGCCCGAGCGCGAGCAACACGATCCCGGCCACCATCGGCAGATGGAGATAGCTGTAGGAATCTCGGGCCAGCCGCGCCCGCTCCTCTCCTTCCGATCGGCGGAGCACACGCTCGGCGACGAGCGCCACCACGTCGAAGTAGGCCCACCACAGGCACGCGGCCAGCGTCAGTCCGAGCGTCGACGCGAGGACGACCGGACCGGAGATCGGGACGGACGACACGCCCACCCCGATCGCCACGATGGACTCACCGAGGGCGACGATGAGGATGAGGCCGTGGCGCTCCGCGAAATGGGCGGCCGAATACAACCGCCAGCCCGCTGCGCCCCCGAGGATCGTCCCGACGTAGTCGACCAGGAGCGTGGCGGCCCACGTCACCGTCTGCGCCGGCCCGTGGAGCTGCGAGGCGACCAGCAGCAGCGCGGTGCTGCCGAGCACCGAGGGCATGAAGCGCAGCAGTTGGCGGCGAAGACCTATGTCGTCCCTACTGGCCAGCCAGAAGATCGTGAGATGGAGGATCCGTACCGCGAAGTACCCGACCGCGACCACGACCGGCCCCGAGAGCCCTCCGGTCAGGTCCCGGAACGATTCGGGGATCGACAGCGCCAGCACGAACATCGCCACCATCGCGCCGAACATCGCCACCCGACCGAGCCCTTCGTCGGCCCGGACCACGTTGCCGAGCCACGCGTAGCCCACCCAGCACCACCACAGGAGTGCGAGCACCAGCAGTCCGCGCAGCACTCCGTGCGGCGTCAGGTCGCTCGCCATGAGGGCCGTGACCTGCGTGAGCGAGAACACGAAGACGAGGTCGAAGAACAGCTCGATCGGCGTCACCCTGGCGTCTTCCGACACCGGCGCGATCCGCGCGTGACGCGGCGTGCTCACGGCGAGATGTTCCCAGAGTAGGTGACGAATAGGATGCTCCCCGTGGAACGCCCACCGTCCCCGGATCCGGTTGCAGACCCCGACGCGTACCGCGAACACCTGCTGGGGCTGCTTGGTGAGGACGACCCCGCGGTCGTGCAATCCGCCACACCGGGGGAGCTTCGTACGCTCGCCGATCGGGCGGGACCCGCGCTGGCGATGCGCCCGATGGCGGACGAGTGGTCGGTGCTCGAGTGCGTCGGGCACATCTTCGACGCCGAGGTCGTCATGTCCGGCCGTTACCGGTGGGTCGTCGCCCACGACGAGCCGCCGTTGATCGGGTACGACCAGGATCTCTGGGTGGATCGGCTGCGACACGGCGCGGACGACCCGCACGAGCTCCTCGGCGCCTTCGAAAGCCTTCGTCGGGCGAACGTCGCGTTCTGGCAACGAACGCTGCCGAAGGATCGCTCGAGGGTCGGCGTGCACGCGGAACGCGGCCCGGAGAGCTACGAGACCATGTTCCGGATGCTCGCGGGCCACGACAGGTTCCACACGGCGCAGGCCCGCCGCGCCCTCGACGCGGTCACGACGTCCTAGATCGAGGGATCTCCGCGAACGCCCGCACCGAGAACGATGCGCCTCGCACGATCCGCAGAGGCACGGCCGAGAAGTCGAACCCGTCGCTCGGAAGCTGCGCCAGGTTGCACAGGTGCTCGACGATGAGGACGTTCGCGCGAAGCAGCTGCGTGTGCACGGGACGTGAGCGGTCGCTCGTGTCGTCGACGTTTGAGAAGTCCACTCCGACCAGCGCAGCGCCGGCGCGAACGAGCAGATCGACGGACGCCTGCGAGAGATAGGGCCCTCCCAACCAGTACCCCTCCGAATCCCAGCGCTCGTCCCAGCCGGTTCGCACCAGCACGGCGCGTCCGATGATCGCATCCTCCTCGGCGTGCAGCGTGATCTCCTTCCCCGGCTCGCCCGGCGCGTCGATCACGATTCCCGGCAGGCCGGCCACGGACTCCAGTGCGATCTCGCTGAGATCCCGCCCCTCTCGGAACCGGTGGAACGGGCTGTCGAGGTACGTCCCCACGTTGCACGGCATGTCCACCACGCCCAGGAAGAACTCCGTGGGCTCCTCGTAATGGGTTCGGGACGCCTCGTGGTCCAAGAAGGGCCCGATCCGAGGGGTCGGCAGGCCCGGGTAGGCAGCCATGCCGTCTTCCAGAACGTGTCCGAGCTCAACGAAGCGAGCGAAGGTCGCGGGCGCGGTTCCCGGCCGATCGGGAGAATCCATGGTCCCCTCCCTCCTTCGGCTGTACGGGCGGGGAGCCTACTGCGCGCGGCCGATCCTCCGCCCGTCCACCCCGCGGCTACGATTCGCGCCTATGGAGCCGCGTTCGATCGTCTTGTGGAACTGCCGGCTGATCGACGGCCGCGGCGGCCCGGCAATCGAACGAACCTCCGTGACGATCCGAGATGGACACGTGTCCGAGATCACGGATGCTCACGAACCGATGCCGTCGGGTGCCGTCGACGTCGGAGGCAGAACGGTCATGCCCGGGCTGATCGACGCCCACGTCCACCTGTCGAGCGACGTGGCACGAAGCCCGGGGTTCGGACCGCCACCGCCCCTCATGGGTGAGGACCCGCGACCGCGCGAGCTGGGTTGGTTCGTACTGGCGAAGACCGCTCGCGAGCTCCTGCGGTCCGGGATCACGACCGTCCGCGACGTCGGCAGCTACGACGACGAGGCGATCGTGCTGCGACGGGCGGTCGAGCTCGGCCTCGTCGAGGGGCCGAGGATCTTCTCCTGTGGGCGCATCGTCACGGCGACGGCCCCAGGCGCACGGATCTTCGGCACGATGTACCGGGAGGCGGACGGTCCGTGGGAGATGCGCAAGGCCGTGAGGGAGCAGATCCGGCGCGGTGCCGACTTCGTGAAGGTGATGGCGACCGGAGCGCGCTCGGTCGTCCTCGAGGATCCGGAGCCTGCCCAGATCACGGAGGTCGAGCTCGCCGCCGTGATCGACGAAGCCCATCGCATGGGCCTCCGGGTCGCCGCGCACGCGGAGGGTCTGGAAGGCGCCCGGTTGGCCGTGGAGAACGGCGTCGACACGATCGAGCACGGCCTGTCGATTCATCGAGCCCCCGAGCTGCTCGCGGCGATGGCCGAGCAGGAGATCGTCCTCGTGCCGACGCTCACGACCTTCCACGACCTGGCCGAGCGATTCTCGGCCGACGTGGCCCCATCGCTCGTCGAACAGGCCGAGCGACAGCGCGACGAGGCGTACCGCACACTGGCGGCAGCCCGTTCGGCCGGCGTCACGCTCGCGATGGGCTTCGACAGCGGCCCGCCCGGAGCCAACGCGCTCGAGCTCACACGTATGGTCGACGGTGGGCTCACACCGCTCGAGGGGATCAGGGCCGCGACGATGGGGTCTGCCCGGGCGCTCGGCCTCGACGACGTCGGCACGATCGAGCCGGGGAAGGTCGCCGATGTGCTCGTGGTCGACAGCGATCCGCTCGAGGACGTCCGCATCCTGTGCGATCGCGAGCGACTCTGGCTCGTGCTGAAGGACGGTCGACCCGTCGCCGGCATCGATACCTTGCTAGCGTGACGCTATGCCACGCCTGCTCCACGTCGTTGGGGTCCAGGCTCGGTCGGCCGAGGGGGACCCCGAAGCCACCGTCGACCGGTTCGAGCGCGAGGTCCGAACACTTCGCGGCTCGTTCCCCGAGGCCCAGCTGTACCTGTTCCCCGAGCTCTGGTTGACGGGCGATCACCCGTTCCGCCATCACATTCCAGAGAACGAGCTCGCCGTGCCGGTCCCGGGCCCGCTCACCGAACGGCTCGGGAAAGTCGCAGAGCGAGCCGAGAGGTGGATCTGCGCCGGATCGATCTACGAACGGGGACGTGGCGGCGCCTTCTACAACACGGCGCTCGTGTTCTCCCCCGACGGCGAGCTAGTCGTCACCTACCGCAAGCTCTACCCCTGGATGCCGTTCGAGCACTCCACCCCGGGCTCGAAACCCGCACCAGTCTTCGACATCCCGGGCGTCGGGCGGCTCGGCGTGATGATCTGCTACGACGGCTGGTTTCCGGAGGTCGCTCGCGGCCTCGCGCTGCAGGGCGCCGAGGTCATCCTTCATCCGACCCTGACCTCCACGCCCGATCGTGAGGAAGAGCTGGTGCTCGCTCGCGCCAATGCGATCGTGAACCAGTGCTACGTGCTGAACGTGAACGGCGCACTCGAACTGGGCGGAGGCCGCTCGATCGGGGTCGATCCGGAGGGCCATGTGCTGTTCGAGGGTGGAACCGGGGAGGAGTACTTCACGGAGGTGCTCGACCTGGATCGCGTGACCACGGTCCGCGAGCACGGCACCCGGGGACTCAACCGAATGCTGCGGCAGTTCGTCGAAGACTCGCCAAAGGCCGTGTTCGAGCCCTACCGCGTCGCCTCCCGCCGGCGCCCGATCCAGACGTAGACCGTCACTCCGATCGCGACCCCGGTCGCGACGAGAAGCGCAATCGGGCCGAACGGGACCACGTCCCGCCGATCACCGGGGATGCTCGGGGGCGGAAGGATCACGTCGGCGGGCGCCACGGCGTTCGTCGGCCGGCCGTCGCCCAGGAAATCACAGGTGCCTTCGTCACGGGCCACGACCGACCAGGTCAGCCGCTCGAGCGCTGGTCCCTCGAGATCCACGTCCCGGGTCAACAGCCGTCCCGGCAGCTCCATGACCAGGCGGGCGCCCTCCACGCGCGCGCCGAAGAACGAGTTGGAGCCCCGTTCGGCGAGCAGCAGGATCGTCAGCGCAGGCTCGGCGATCGCGTCGAACCGCACGATCCTGTTCAGCCCCCGGTAGTAGGCGAACGAGACGGTGGGGACGTCCGGGTCCCGCACCAGTACGTCCACGCGGAACGGCCGACCCTCTCGGTCCGGCACCGGCAAGGGAGCGGCGAAGGTCACCGTGAACCGGATGGCTCCTCCACCCTCGGTGGCCTGCGCGTCGGCCCCGAGGAGATCGATGACCTCATTCCCAGCCTCCGCCCTCCCGCGACAGGCGACGGTGTCGCCCCGCGGGTCGGACACGGACGCGCCGAGCAACAGCGGGAGCGCCGACAGCAGGACCCCCACGAGGCGACGGCTCACGCGGGTGGCTCGTACAGCCCTTCGAACGGCGACGTCGACCGTCGCACCGCGGCGTCGCAGTCGCGCGGCTCCAAGATCAGACGCTTGTTCCGGGGCTCGGACTCGAAATCGAACGCCCCCGAGAGCGGATCGGCCCGGCGGTCTCGCTGGGTCATCGGCTTCAGACCGTGCAGCTCCTCGATGAACCGCAGCACGGAGGAGAACTCGTACGTGGTGCTGTCGATGGAGCCTCCGTCGTGGTTGTCGCCCGCTCGGGTCCACGGCGAGATGATCAGCGCGGGCGTTCGTGGCCCGAGCCCCATGATGTCGTAGTGGGGCGGGGGGACGTGATCGTAGAAGCCTCCGAAGTCATCCCACACCAGCACGATGGCGGTCCGCTTCCAGTCGGGGCTCCGCATGATCGCGTTGATGTGCTCCACGGTCCAGTTCTCGCCGCTGCACACGTTCGTGCCGGCGCCGGGATGCTCGTTGATCCCCTCGGGAGGAACCAGCCAGGAGACCTCTGGGAGCCGCCCGGCCTCGACGTCGGGGATGAATTCGTCCGGGCCCACGACCTTGGGGCCCCAGATCGAGCGGTCGTAGCGGATGTGTCGGATCGACTGAAGGCCGTTCATCCAGACGTCGTCGTTGGCGTAGTACTTCCAGCTGACGTTCGCCTTCTCCAAGAGGTCGGGCAGGACCTTGATGTCGATGCAGGTACGCGTGTCCTCCCAGTACTCGGAGATCCGGAGCAGCTGGTTGGGGATGTCCTTGGTGATCTCGTCCTCGAGCCGCATGATCGTCCTGATGTCACGTTTGGAGAGGTCGTCCCGGAACCGCTGCGTGTACTCCCGTGGGTCGTCGCAATAGTTGCCCGTCGTGTCGTTGTTGGTCTTGTTGTCCACGATGCCGTATGCCTGCGCCGCCACCGTGTAGAGGTGCTCCGGGAACGTCGGGCCATACATCGACGTGAAGAAACGGTCGGCGAGCACGAAGCGATCTGCGTAGGCCCAGTAGTTCGGGAGCGTCTCGCGCGAATGCTGGACGTAGCCCGACAGGTCCTGACCCGAGCCGATGATGTTGTATCCGTTCATCTCGCCGCCGTTGATCGAGTACAGACCGCTCGAGAAGCCGTGCGTGAGGTCGTGCGGCTGGATGATCGGCGCTTGCTTCAACCGAACGGTGTCGCCGGCCCGGCATCCCGCCTCGGTGCACCGCAGCGTCCCGCCGCGGGTCGCACCGTCCGCGCCCGGGTAGGTCCCGAAGTAGTGATCGAAGGTTCGGTTCTCTTTGATGATGAACACCACGTGGTCGATCGGTGTCTCGCCCGGGACGACCTTGCCCGAATCGGTCCTGCCGCCGTTCCCGGAAAGGCTCGGGGTCGTGGGCACCGTGCCTCCCGCGCGCTCGCCGTTGTCGTCGAGAGGGTTGAGCGACCAGGCAAGGCCGAGCGTCGAAACGAGCACCAGGGCAGCGAACGCGCGGCGTCTGGCCACCTGACGACGGGTCGGCCGCCGCAGGGAGGCAGGGCGGATGATGGGGCCGGGTACCTGCTGCATCGCGGGCGAGTCTACCGACGCTCGGTCGGAGGGCCTAGGGAAGGGAGCTCGAAGAGGCCCGCCAGGCGGGCGACGACGTCGACGTGGGCCGGATCCTCAGCCAGGTTCCGGAGCTCCGCAGGGTCCCGGGCCAAGTCGTACAGCTCCATGAAGCCATCGGCGTAGGTGACGAGCTTCCACCGCCGCGTGCGGACGGCCCACCACCCCGGGATCGACGCATCGCCCGCGTAGGTGAGCAGCACGCCGTCCCGCTCCGGCCCTGCCGTTCCTCTGGTCGCGGTCGCGAGGCTCGTGCCGTCGGCCGCGGATCGGTCGGGGATCGCCGTCCCGGTGAGCTCCGTGATCGTGGGCGCCACGTCGATGTTGGACACGAGCGTCTCGTCGACGCCGCCGGCCGTGCCCGGGACATGGATCGCGATCGGGGTACGCACGCACGCCTCGTACGGGCACGCCTTGCCGATCCACCGATGCTCGCCGAACGAGTAGCCGTTGTCCGTGAGCACGATGATGATCGTCCGTTCCAGTTGGCCACGGGACGCGACCTCGGCCACGATCGCACGCAGAGCATCGTCCACGGCGAGCAGCGACTCGCGGGCGAGGTCGCGCGCAACGGAGAGCCGACCCGCCTGCAGCACGTCGATCGGTGGCAGCGCGCGGACCCACGCAGGAGCACGATCCACATCGATGGGACGTTGCGGAACGGCCGGCGTCGCCAGGGCGCCCACGTGCCTTGACGCTGGCGTCCACGGCTGATGCGGGGCGCTCGGCGCGAACAGCAGGAAGAACGGGCTGTCGCGCGGTGCGGTTCGGACGAACGCGGCGGCCTGCGCGGAAAGGACATCGGTCGCGTACGCTCCGAGCACGGTCTTGGGGACGCCTTGCTCCACGACGGGGAAGTTCCGGTACGTCGTGGCGAGCTCGGTGTTCCGCTTCGCGTACCAGCGATCCCAGCCACGAGGCACGTACGGCCCTCGGTCGTACGGATATCTGTTCAGGTATTTCCCGACCAGTGCGGTCGTGTACCCCGCGTCGTCGAGCCACACCGGGAGTGTCTGGGTCTCGTCCAGTGCGGGGCCGTCCACGTTCGTGCGCACGCCTGTGTGGAACGAGTAGCGCCCGGTGAGGAGCGTTGCTCGAGCGGGGCAGCAGATCGGCGTCGAGGCGAACGCATTGGGGAACAAGGTCCAGCCCGGCTCCCGGAGCCGCTCGGTGAGCCACGGCATCGCATCCGACGGCAACGTGTCGAAGGCTTGATCATCGGTGACGACGAGGATGACGTTCGGCCGTGGATCGGGAGGCGTGGCAGCCGACGGGATCGCCGAGGCGGCGACCAACGCGACGACCGAGAGGCTCGCGGCCCAGGTCGCCCGGCTCAGACCCGCGAACCGGAGACCCATCGTCGCGGGCTCAGGCCTTCCGAACCTTCCAGATGTTCTCGGCGGGGAAGTCTCTCGCCCACTCCAGGGTCGAGTAGCTCTGATAAGTGGTCGATGCGTCCTCCGCCGGTCGCAGCTCGATCAGGTCCTCGACAACGAGGTCGCTCGATCGAAAGATCCGGATCCAATCACCGTACGTGAGCTGCCACTCCACCGAGGGATCCGGGTCCGGCCACACGGTTCGCCCTCCACCGAAGTAGGGGCGCCGGAGCTCCCTGCCGGGCGGCTCGTCGACCTCGCCCCAGAAGGTCCAGATGAATGGCGATGCGATGTTGAACACCAGGACCCCTCCGGATCGGAGCACGCGGGCGGCCTCGGGGATCGTGAGCTTCGGATCCGTGAAGGACATGGCGCCGTGATCGCAGAACACGAGGTCGAAGCTCCCGTCGGCGAAGGGGATCTCCTCGGCGCTCGCTCGCACCAACGGCAGCCGCACGCCGGTCTCGCGCGCGTTCGCCTGGCCAGCGACGAGCTGATTCGCGCTGAAGTCGAGCCCGGTGACGCGCGCGCCGCGCATCGCAACCTTGATGCCGAACTGGCAGGCGCCGCAGCCCAGCTCGAGCGCCCCGAGACCTTCAACATCGCCGAGCGCGCGAACCTCGTCCTCGGGCACGTCCCAGGTGCCCCAGCCGAGCCGGTCCCAGCGGTTCAGCTGCGGGGCGTTGCGCGCCTGGTAGTCGGCGCTGTCGGCCTCCCAGCTCGCCAGGTTCGCGCGGACATCGTCCCTGCTCACCGATCGAGCCACCCGCCGTCCCGGCCGTGCGCGTTCGCCACGAGGCCGGCCGCGATCGACAGCGCGATCTCCTGAGGGGAACGGCCGCCGAGGTCCAGGCCGAGCGGGGACCTGATCCTCTTCAGGTCTTCATCGGTGAAACCGAGTCCGCGCAGCTCGTCGACGTAGTGCGCGACGTGCCGGCGAGAACCCATCACGCCGAGGAACCCGATCGGAGAGCGGAGCAGCCACGCGAGCATCTCGGTAACGCCGGGGGCGTCGTGATCGGTGAACACCACGGCGTCGGCGTCGGTGAGAGGGATCTCCCCGATCGAGGAGACACGATCGCCGTCGGCCGGGTTGACCCGCTCGGCTCGAGGCTCGACCAGGACGCTGCGGAAGCCGAGGTCCGTGGCGTGACGCCGGAGGGCTCGCGCGACGTCGGTGGCCGAGACGACGGCGAGCAGAGGGCCGGCGAGATGGGGCTCGAAGTACACCTCGACGTCGCCGAGCTCGTGGTGCAGCGTCCGGGTCTCGGCCCGCCCGCTGGCGAGCACGTCGGCGACCGCATCCACGGCCGCGGCATCGAACTCGGCGCATCCGAGGGTCCCGCGAACCTCACCGCCCGGGACGATCGTCATGGCGTTCCCGACACGGCAGGGCGGCTCCCCGATGACCTTGACCGCCTTCGCCTCGACGAAGGGAGCGCTCTCGGCAGGTGGCCGCGCGACGGGCGCCGAGGTGGTCGCGTGGACGCCGGGATGAGCGCCCGTCGCGCCCGCCAGGAGCTCGACCGCATGGGGGAGAACGGGCAGGACGGCCTCGAGCGATTCGCGCACGCCCTTTGGACTGCCTGGCAGGTTCACGATGAGCGCATCCCCGAGGCTGCCGGCGACGGCTCGCGAGAGCGCCGCCATCGGCGTGTGCCGAAGGCCCGCGGTCCTCATCAGCTCGGCCAGACCGGGGGCCTCTCGGTCGATCACGGCCCGAGTGGCTTCGGGGGTGACGTCCCGCGGTCCGAAGCCGGTGCCGCCGGTGGTCACGACCAGGACCTGCTCTGCGGCCAGCTCCCGCAGTGCCTCCTCGATCCCGCCCCGCTCGTCGGGGATCACTCGACGTACTGCCACGTCGAACCCTGCTCCGCGCAGCATGCCTTCGGCCTCGTCGCCAGAGTCGTCACGTCGGGTGCCGTGCGCGACACCGTCGCTCACCGTGACGACGGCGGCGCGGGCGGGCGTCGTCGCGTCGGCATCCCGCGGACGATTCATCGGCCTATGGATACCAGGCGGGCGCGCCGGCCGCTAGGCTGACTCCTCGCCCACCCGTTCGGAGGAACCGATGGACTGGATCGAAGGGCTCGCGAACGAGTTGGAGCTCGAGCAGCTGTCGAAGCACGAGGTGGACCACCTGCTCACGTCGTCGCGCGACGTAGCGCACCGTATCGAGCGAAAGATCACGCCCCTCGCGATGTATCTGGTCGGCGTCGCCGTCGGCCGGCGGATGTCGGACGGGAAGACGCGGGACGAGGCGCTCGAGGACGCGGTGCATACGCTGCTGTTCCGGCTGCCCCCTCCGCCCGAGGATGCCCCTGCCGGTTGAGCCCGGCCGCAGTAGGCTGACTCCTATGCGACCTCTGGTGGACTCGTTCGGCCGCGTTGCCGACGACCTGCGCATCTCGGTCACCGATCGGTGCAACTTCCGGTGCACGTTCTGCATGCCCGCGGAGGGCCTGGTATGGCTTCCGAAGGCCGAGATCCTCTCGTTCGAAGAGCTGACCCGGCTGCTCGCTCTCTTCGTCCGCCTGGGCGTGCGCTCGCTCAAGATCACCGGCGGGGAGCCCACGGTTCGCGCCGACCTCCCGAAGCTCGTTCGGATGTTCCGCGGGGTCGGACCTGACCTGGACATCTCGATTACGACGAACGGCATGCTGCTCGACACGCTGGCCGCGCCGCTGGCTGAGGCCGGGCTGGATCGCGCGACGGTGTCGTTCCACTCGCTGGTGCCCCACCGGTTCGCGGAGATGACCCGGCGCGATGCGCTCGACAAGGTGCTGCGAGGCCTGAAGGCGGCGGAGCGGGCCGGGCTCAGGCCGATCAAGATCAACTGCGTCGTGATCGCAGGAACGAACGACGACGAGGTCGTCGGCTTCGCTATGTGGGCGCGCGAGACCGGCTACGAGGTGCGGTTCATCGAGTACATGCCGCTGGATGCGGAGCACGCATGGGAGCGGGAGAAGGTCGTACCGGCAGGCCGGATCCTCGCGGCGATCGACGCCTCCTATCCGCTGGAGGCCGAGCAACACGGCGTCGAGCCCGCGGCCTCGTATCGGTTCGCAGACGGCGCGCCGGGGCGGATCGGTGTGATCGCGAGCGTGACCGAGCCGTTCTGCGACACGTGCAACCGCCTGCGTGTCACCGCCGAAGGTGTGTTCCGCAACTGCTTGTTCGCCCTCGACGAGATCGACCTTCGCGAGCCGATGCGTGCGGGCGCCGACGACGGCGAGCTCGAACGGTTGATCCGTGCGAACGTCGCCCGCAAGTGGTCGGGCCACCGCATCAACCACCCCGACTTCGTGCAGCCCGAGCGCTCGATGTCGATGATCGGCGGCTGAACCCCCTTCACGCCAGGTTCAGGATCTCCAGGCGCGGCACGTCGTCCCGTTCGAACCCCAGGATCTGCGCGTAGAAGGAGAGTTCCGCCTCGATCGCGGCCACGATCGTGTCTGCCTTCCGGAAGCCGTGGCCCTCGCCCTCGAAAAGCAGGTAGGCGTACGGGAGGCCCTTGCGAGCAAGCGCCTCCACCATCACCTCCGCCTGCGAGGGCGGCACGACCTCGTCGTCGGCGCCTTGCAGCAGCAGCATCGGGGTCGACAGCCGATCGACGTGGTTGATCGGGCTCCGTTCCCGGTAGACCTCCGCCTGTTCCGGGTAGGGCCCGACCAGCGTGTGCTCGTATCGGGACTCGAACTTGTGGGTCTCCCCGGTCGCGAACGGCTCCAGGTCGCTGATGCCGAAGTAGCTCGTCCCCGCCGTGAACGCATCGGTGAACGTGAGCGCGCACAGGGTCGTGTAGCCGCCGGCGCTCCCGCCCCGGATCAGGAGCCTCGAGCCGTCGACCTCCGCCCGATCGACCAGGTACCGAGCGGCGTTCACGCAGTCCTGCAAATCCACCACTCCCCAGTTGCCGTTCAGCCTCTGCCGGAACGGGCGACCGAAACCCGTCGATCCACCGTAGTTCACGGCCACCACGGCGAAGCCCCGGCTGGTCCAGAACTGCGTCTCCAGGTCGAAGATCGACGATGACGCGCCCGTCGGGCCACCGTGGCTCATCACGATCAAAGGAGGCAGCTCGTCTTGCGGCGCAACGGCGTCGGGGTTCACCGGTGGGTAGAAATGACCGAACGCCGTCAGGTCGCCCTCGGTGGGGAACTCGATCTCACGCGGCACGGAGAAATACGCGGTGTCGACCTCGGCGGAGGTGCTCTGCTTGAGGACATCGATCGAACGAGCACCCACGTCGAGCCGGACCACCTGGGCCGGGATCGTCGGCCCTCCGGCGACGAACATGATCGTGTCCCCTTCGACCGAGACGCTCGGGCCCCAGGCAGCAGCGTTGTGCGGCACATCGAGGTCCAGCATCTCGCCCGTCTCCGGGTCGAGGAGGGCGAGATGGAGCGCGCCGAGGTGCGTGTAGTGACAGACGATCCTCCCGTCCGCCAGGAACCCGTACGAGCTTGAGCCGAACACCCACGCGGGGAATCCGAACTCCATCTCGGCAGGATGCAGGGGTTGCCGCTCCCCTTCCCGGATGCGTTCGAGGTTCCACCAGCCGCTCCGGTCGGAAGCGAAGTGCAGCTCCCCGGACGGGCTCCACGAGGGCTGCCAGATCGACTCCTCGCCGTCGCGACCGGCAACGTGCTGCACATCGGCCAGCTCGCCCCCGGCGCCGAGCGAACCCACGTACGCCTCGCACCCGTCCCAGGGCATCCACGGAAGATCCCATGCCAGGAACGAGAGCGCCGAGCCGTCCGGCGAGATCCTCGGATTCGAATAGAAGTCGCGCCCTGAAGCGATGACCCGAGCCTCACCCGAGCCGTCGGCGGGCAGGGACACCAGCTCGTTCACGACCTCGTCGGAGCGACCGCTCCCCTCGTGTCGTTCCCGCACACCGATCCACGAAGAGTCGTCCGCGGTGAGCTGGCCGTCGGCATACCGGTACCGCCCCTCGGTCTCGGGTGTCAAGGGGTGCGGCTCGGCGCCCGGCTCCTGCCGGTAGAGCCGCTGGTCCGAGAAGTTGGAGAAGAAGACGGTGCCGTGATGCAGGCTGAACGCTCCGCCGCCGTACTCGTGCGCCATGGAGCGGACGTTGTATCCGTCGGGGGTGAGGTCCGTCGGCGCCGCGTCGGCGCCGGCCTTGACCAGCACCATCCGACCACCCTCGGTGGGACGTCCCTCCAGCCAGTAGGCGATCCCGTCTTCGAGCCGGGCCTGGCCGAGGCGGACACCGTCGCTCGCGAGCATGATCGGTGTGATCGGCGACGGCCACGATCCGTACCCGAGCTCCGTCATGCCGGCCTCCGCCCGACGATCACGCGAGTCACCTTGAGGTCACCCCCTTTTGTGCTCTCCACATCACGGAACCCGCCATGGCGGAACACCTTCTTGACCGATGTCGCGCGGTCGGGCGACACCTCCACCAGCAGCCAGCCCCTCGGCTGGAGCCAGGCCGGCGACTCCCTGACCGCCCGCGACAGCAACCCCAACCCATCACGGCTGAAGTCGGTGAGCGTGTGCTCCGGCTCCCAATCGGTGATCTCGTCGGGGAGGTCGCGCATCTCGGCCCGCGCCACGTATGGCGGGTGCAGCGTGACCACGTCCACACGACCGGCGAGGCGCCGCGGGAGCGCGCCGAAGAGATCGCCGGTGACGAAGTGTGCCGAAAGACCCAAACGCTTGGCGTTCTTGCGCGCGAGCCGTACGGCTTCCTCCGAGACGTCCGATCCCCAGACGTCGGCATGCGGCACTTCGTTCGCGACGGCGAGGGCGATGGTGCCCCCACCGGTCGCGAGGTCGAGATGGATCGGCGACTTCCGCCGACGAAGCCGCCGGACGGCCTGCTCTGCCAGGAACTCCGAGGAGTCCCGTGGAACGAACACGCCCGGGCGAGAATGGAGCTCCAGTCCCCGGAAGTCGACCGTGCCGATGATGTAGGGGATGGGTTCCCCGTTCACTCGACGCTCGATCAGGCCGCGGAACCGCGCCGCGAGCTTGGCCGGCACCCCGTCGTCGGGATCTGGCTCCTCTCCGACGGCGTGCGCCAACAGGATCTCGGCTTCGATCCGCTCCCTCCCCTTCTGCCAGTGGTCGATCGCAGGCGCCGCATTCAGCTTCTTCACGGCGTCATCCAGCAGCGTCCGGGCCTTCATGAGTGCGCCATGCTAGCTGGCGGTGTCGATAGACTCGCAGTGACCATGCCTCGAACGAGCAAGGCGACGGAACCCAAACCTCGCGCGACGAGAGCCCGCAAGAGGCCCGTTCATGCGAACATCGAGCTCACCGCCGACCGCCTCGTCGTTCGGACCCCCGCAAACGGCGAGCGCAAGTCCGCGAGCGGGTTGCTGATCCCCGCCACTGCGGCGCCGGCGCCGAAGCGCCTGGCCTGGGGGGACGTGGAGCTCGTCGGCCCGGACGTGCGCGTCGCCAACCAGGGCGATCGGGTGCTCTTCCTGCCGGCGGCCGGACTGGAGGTCGAGCTGGAAGGCGAGGACTTCGTGCTGTTGCGAGAACGTGACGTGCAGGCGGTCTCACCCGGCGCCGCCGACGCCAGGAAGGACCGACCGCCGGGCCAGTACCTGTGAGCCTTCGGGCGACGCTGACGCGCCTCGACGACGTGCAGCAGCGCACACCATGGCTCGCGTTTCCGATGGCAGTCGCCAAGAAGTTCGGAGAGGACCGAGGCGGGAGCCATGCCGCGCTGATCGCCTACTACGGGTTCTTCTCGATGTTTCCGCTCCTGCTCGCGCTGGTCACGGTCCTCGGATTCCTGCTCGCGAACGACCCCGGGCTCCGTAAGAGCATCGTCGACTCGGCCCTGTCGAGCTTCCCCGTGATCGGGTCGCAGATCCGGCGGAACAGGATCGGTGGCAGCGGTCTCGCGCTCGCGGTGGCGCTGGCCTTCGCCGTGTGGACCGGACTTGGAGTGATCCGCACGGCACAGGTCGCCATGGACGACCTGTGGGACGTACCGAAGGGCGATCGGCCGGGGTTCCTCGCGGCGACGGTTCGAGCCCTCCTCCTGCTGCTCGTGTTCGGAGCCGGGCTTGCGGCGAGCGCCATGCTGGCAGGACTGTCATCCTCAGAGGGGCGGTTCGGCGTTGCCGCACAGATCCTGGCGTTCGCGGGCACAGTCGCGCTCAATACGCTCTTGTTCACCACGGCGTTCCACGTCCTCACGACGGCCAAGATCACGTGGCGGGACGTCCTGCCCGGTGGGCTGGTGGCGGCCGTGGGCTGGGCCTTCCTCCAGTTCCTCGGCACGTGGCTCGTACAGCGGCAGCTTGCGCGGGCCACGGAGGTCTACGGGCTGTTCGCAGCGGTGATCGGACTGCTCTCGTGGATCTTCATCGCGGCGCAGCTCACTTTGGTCGCAGCCGAGATCAACGTGGTTCGCTCCCGCCACCTGTGGCCACGAGCCCTCCTCCCGCCGCCGCGCACCTCCTCGGACGTCGAGGCGATCACCCGCGCAGCGAAGGAGGAGGAGCGTCCCGGGCAGGTGGTCGACGTCCGGCTCGGCGAAGCCGACGGCGAACCACGGGCCTGAGTCGAGCTCACTCCGCTCCGACGAAGCTGAGACGCACTCGCCTCGAGTCGTTCTCTCGGTTCGGGTCGACGAGGACAACCGACTGCCAGGTCCCAAGGGTGACCTCGCCGCCAAGAACGGGCAGCCCGAGCGAGGATGCGACGAACACCGGCACCAGGTGATCACCCCCATGCCCGATGCTTCCGTGGCGATGCGCGTAGCGCTCGTCGCGAGGAAACACCCGTGTCAGCAGCTCCTCCAGGTCCGCTTCCGAGCCGGAGCCTGTCTCCATCAGCGCGACCCCGGCCGTGGCGTGCGGCACGAAGACGTGAAGGAGACCGTCGCGACCGGACTCGCGGGCGAACGCGCGGACGTCCTTCGTGAGATCCACGACGCGCCGCCCCGCTGTGTCGATAGTGAGCTCGACCGATCGCACGCCCTCACCCTATTGGGCTGTCCGCGATCCGGGCGTCCACTAGCAGTTCCGTGTGTCGTTCCTGGGAGAAGGCCCGAGGCCAGTGGGGGCTTCCCAACGATCTCCCGCTCTCGTTCTTCCTGCGACGAGCCTCCAACGGCCTAGGGGACGGGGAGACTGCACCGGACCTTGAGCCGGATCAAGGGGAGTCCAGTATTCGTCGATACCTCAACTGGGGCGTCATCGGGGAGATCCTGGTGAGAGCAATCCTCGCGGGAATCTTGTTCTGGGAGTTCGCTCGTCTCGGTGGATCGAAGCCCGTCCACCTGCCTCGCTTGGCTCGGTCGCGCTAGCTGACCATACCGGGCGCTCTGAGGAGCGACGACTTCCCCTCTGGCCTGCTCCGTGCCTGACACA